>Ga0207796_1000241_pt1 | contig 23822 bp, 24 predicted proteins | sample Pon1CUnioCityCA_6_FD_187274 | JGI IMG/M metagenome (GOLD analysis project Ga0207796, IMG submission 187274) | Marine sediment microbial community from Union City, CA, USA - Pond 1C Sediment 1 (SPAdes) | ecosystem: Environmental > Aquatic > Marine > Intertidal zone > Salt pond sediment ... | reverse complement strand
AGCAGGGGGACAACCGGTCACCGCCGCCCCACCCGGGAAATGAATAACGCGAGCACTCCAGTGGGCCCATTCCCACGCCCGCGCGAAGCGGTAGTGAACCGGGCATCAGCGGGAGGCAGCTCCTGGGCAGCCGCAGAACCAGTACAATAGGATGGGAGGATTAGGCAACATGTCGACGTGTCGTATCCGGTTGATCTTGTGGTTCATTCTGGTCGGTGTTTCTGTCTCTGGGGGAATCGCGCTGGACGTCGCTCTGGGTACCAGGGCCTTCCCTCTAGCGCTCCGCCTCCTGGGCCTGGCTGGCATCGTGGTGGCCCATTTCCCGCTCAAACGGACCGGTAGGCTGCTCCGCTTTCGGGGCGAGGCGGAGCAGTGGGGCTGCACCAGTCGCCTGGTCACAGACGACATCTACCAGTGCGTTCGACACCCCCACCACCTGGGCGTGGGCGTATTCATGACCTCGCTGGGCCTGCTCATTGGTCACCGCTGGTCATTCCTGATCATCACAGCCTCGCAGTGGCTGTGGATCTTCGGCTTCCTGTTCCTGGTGGAGGAACCAGAACTGCGTCAGAAGTTTGGGAAGGCGTACGAGGCCTACCGTAGGGACGTACCCATGCTCGTGCCCCAGCTGCGCTGCGCTGTTAGGGCGCTCAGCGAGCCTCTCGAGGGCAAAAGAGACCAGCTGGCAGAAAGGACGTCACGATGAAGAAGACCACCGTTGGATTGATCGTCAACCCCGTGGCGGGAATGGGCGGGAGTGTCGGCCTCAAGGGAACCGACGGGCAGATGCACGAAAGAGCCGTGGCACTCGGCGCAGAACCAGTGACACCCAGGAGGACCAGAGACACGCTGGGCCACATAGCGCGTTGGGACGAGATCAGTCTGCTTGCCGCACCAGAACAGATGGGGGCCGCCTACCTGGAGGAGACTGAGGTGCCGTTCAGGGTGGTCGGAGAGATCAGCCGAGACACCTCTGCGATGGACACGAAGCGCATCGCTGCACAGATGATCGCACAGGGCGCGGACCTGCTGCTCTTCGTAGGGGGCGACGGCACCGCCCGGGACATCTATGATGCGGTGGGCACCAGCGTCCCGGTGGTCGGCGTGCCCGCCGGCGTGAAGGTGTTTAGCTCGGCCTTTGCTCTCAGTGCCCGGGCGGCGGCCAAAATGGTGGATGAATTCGTGGCCGGGGCTCCTTTGACCGAGGAAGAGGTCCTCGACATCGATGAGGCCGCGTTCCGCGACGACCGGCTGGCCTCCAAGTTGTACGGGACGCTCATGGTGCCCGAAGTGCGATCTTCGCTTCAGCCCGCCAAGGCAGCGTCGAACGTGAGCGCGCCGACGGAGGAGGTGAAGAAGGATATCGCCAGCTTCATCGTCGAGAAGATGGACCCGGAGACGCTCTATCTCCTGGGTCCGGGCACCACGGTCAGGGCCGTTGCAGATGCGTTGGGCGTCCCGAAAACGCTCCTGGGGGTGGACGCGGTGCATGGAGGCAAGCTGGTAGGAGAGGACATCAACGAAGAGGATATCCTGGCCCTCTTCGAGCGGTACGGGGCACGCAAGATCATCGTCACGCCGATTGGCGGCAATGGGTTCATCTTTGGACGGGGAAGCAAGCAGTTCACCCCGACAGTGATCAAAGCAGTTGGCAGAGAGAATCTAATTATCGTCGGCACCCGGCACAAGGTCAATCGGCTGGATTGCCTGCGCGTCGATACCGGCGATCTGGAGGTAGACAAGATGCTTAGCGGATATACGAAGGTCACGGTTGGCTACCGGCAAGGTATGATGGTTAACGTCAGATGCTGAACCTCCCAATCCGTCTGGACCGAAATGAGGTCCCCTTCGATCCGCCGCCCCACGTCATCGCCGCAGCCCGCGACGGCCTGTCGCAACTGAACCGCTACGCCGAACCGGAAGACTTGGCTCGACTGAGAGCGCTCCTTGGCGACTATACGGGAGTACCGGACCGCCACATCATTCTCGGCCCGGGCTCGGACTTCCTGCTCCGCGAGATGATCCACGTCTTCGCCCCCGAGCGGAAGGTCGTCATGCTGAGCCCGTCCTTCCTCCCTACTGTGGAAGTGGCGTGGGAAAGAGCGGCATCGTGGCAGGGCCTGCGGCTGAGCCCTCCGTCCTTCGCACTGCGCCCCCGGCTCCTGGTCGCCGAGACTTGCGAGCCGTGTCTGGCCGTCATCGACAGTCCGAACAACCCCACGGGGCAGATCACCCTGACCCGAGAGACCGTCCGTGCGGTCCTGAAGAATCCGGACGTACTGCTGGTGGTTGACGCGGCGTACCACGAGTTCGCTGAGATGAGCCTCCGAGACCGGATGTCGGGCGGCGGGCCGTTCGTCAAGCTGGTTGAGGACTATCCAAACCTGGCCGTGACGCGGACGTTGGACAAGGCATTCAGCCTGGCCGGCGCAAGAGTGGGGTACGTCGTCGCAGGCGACATCTTCCGGGAGGCCTTCGCCTCGTTCTACGCCCTCCTCCCACAACCGAGTCTCCACGCGGCGATCGCGGCGCTCCAGATGCCCGCGTACGCGTGGGAAAACGTGGATCGGCTGATTCAGGAGAGAGAGCGTGTGCGGGAGACACTGGACGACATGGGAGTCTGTGTGTACCCGAGTGTCACCAATTTCCTGCTCATCAGGAGTGAGCTCCCAGACGCCGCTTTGCGCTTGAGAGATCGTGGGGTGCTGGTCTGGGATGTCTCGAACCAGCTACCGCCAGGATTCATTCGCGTGTCCATCGGCACACGCGACGAGAACGAGGTCTTTCTCGACGCCTTCAGTCATATCGGAGAGAAGGGCACCGCCGCCACGGCACAGACAGGGGCATCCCGGTGATCGCACGTTGGCCTGGACAGCTGAGGGCCCGATCTCTTACGGATCAGAAGGATCGACAGACGCACACCAGCGACCACGTCGTTCAATGCCGAGGACCGAGGCACTTGCGGCGGTGGCCGAAACGTGATACGAAGGACTGCAGGCATACAACCAGTGATGAGACAAGCTGGCCATATCAGCTGATAACGACTTCAGTCGTTCAGGAAACAGGCGCGATAACCCGGCGCGGGAGGACAGCAACGACTCCAGTCGCTGAGGCACTGGCACCGCCACGATGGTGATCGAACGGCCATCGAACACAATTAGGAGAACGTGAGCACGTGATTGCTTTCGGACCTGTTCCATCAAGACGTCTGGGCCGCAGCGTGGGCATCAACAACATCCCACCCAAGAACTGTACCTACTCCTGCGTCTATTGTCAGCTCGCCACCCCAAGTGCGATCCAGCTTCACCGCCGTGCGTTCTATGCGCCGGAGAAGATCCTGGATGCAGTCAGCGAAAAGGTGCACCAGGCCAGGGAGCAGGGCGAATCCATCGACTACTTGACGTTCGTCCCCGACGGCGAACCCACGCTAGATTCGAACCTGGGCCGCGAGATCGACCTGCTGAGACCCCTGGGGATCAAAACGGCCGTCATCACCAATGGCTCACTCCTATGGGACGAGAACGTGAGGGATGCGCTGGCCAAAGCCGATTGGGTGTCCATGAAGGTAGACGCGGCATCGGAGGAGATCTGGCGTCGCATCAATCGCCCCCACGGAAGGCTGAACCTGAGCAAGGTCCAGGACGGCATGCTCGCCTTCGCCCACAGATACGAAGGCATTCTGGCGACAGAGACGATGTTGATCGCGGAGCTCAACGACAGTGAAGATGCCCTGGAGGAAGTGGCTGACTTCCTGGCGTGCCTGGAACCCGATCGTTCCTACCTCTCGATCCCCACCAGACCACCGGGTGAGGACTGGGTCCGCGCGCCGGACGAGGAAACCATCAACCGAGCGTATCAGATAGTCGGCGGACGGGTCGATGGAGCCGAGTACCTCATCGGCTATGAGGGGAATGCCTTCGCCTCCACGGGTGATGCCGAGGAGGATCTCTTGAGTATCACCGCAGTTCATCCCATGCGGGAGGACGCGGTGCGCGCCTTCCTGGAACGTGCCGGAGAGAGCTGGGACGTGGTCCGTAGACTGGTTCAAGACGATCAGCTCATTGCGGCCAGCTTCGGTGATCATACGTTCTACGTGAGGAAGCTCAGCAGGCACGGCCAGGGCAACCGGTGCGGCTCGGCCAGAACAGCCCCAGGGATGGGCGCCCCGCCATCATCCGGGTAGAATTCGGATTCCGTGAACAAGGATCACACAATAGAACCAGCCGGAGTCAGGGTCAGAACAAATCAAGACGCCACAACGCCCGAGGGACCGCAACCAGGGACATCTGTGGTTGCTCCCTCTCGGAGCGCTCTCAGGCACCCGTCCTGTCCATGTGACCAGAGGAGTCAACTACCGTAGCCGGAAAAGGAAAGAGACTGACTATGTCGAAGTTCTCACTCGATGTGCTACAAGAACGGGTGTTCCCCTTCGTCCAGACCGGGAATGCTGACGTCATCCTGGGCGCCGCCTTTGGCGAGGACATCGCGCTGACGCAGGTCGGGGGCGACATCCTCGTCTCCCACGTAGATCCCATCGTCGGCGCTATAGGCGACATCGGTTGGCTCGCCGTCCACGTAGCGTGCAATGATATCGCCGCCAGTGGAATCCCGCCCCGGTGGCTCCAACTCCTGGTGCTGGTGCCCAAGATGGAGGACGTGGAGCTCCTGGAACGCATTATGCGGGACGCGGGCCGTGCCGCTGACGAGGTAGGGGCTGCCATCATCGGTGGGCACACCGGCTACTCAGCCGGGCTGTCGCGGCCTCTGGTGGCCGTGACAGCGCTGGGGACCGCGTCGGGCCGCCAGCCGGTGCTGACGGGCGGCGCGCGTGTGGGAGATCGGGTGTTGGTCACGAAGGGAATCGCGCTGGAAGGGACAGCCATCCTGGCTCAGGACTTCGCAGACGTGGGCAGGGAACTCGGGCTGAGCAAGGCGGAACTGGATGAGGGCCGCCGGGTGATGGCCCGGGTGAGCGTGATGCCCGAAGCCCTGGTGCTGGCGGAGAACGGCGTAACCGCCATGCACGATGTCACCCGCGGCGGCATCCTGGAGACACTGCTGGAAATCGCTGAGCTATCCGGTGTCGGCATGAGCGTGACGTTCGACCGCATGCCCCTCCCCGCCATCGTCTCGCGGTTCGCCGAGGCATTCGCCTTCGATCCCCTGCGCATGATCTCGTCCGGGACCCTGGCTGTGACCGTCCCACCAGAACGGGTCGATGACGTCAGCAAGGCCCTCATCGAGATCGGCACGCCGTTTGCCTTCGTGGGCCAGGTGGAAGAGGGAACCGGCGTTCGTGTCTCACGGGACGACGAGACCGTTCACCACAAAGAGATTCGCTGCGAGGAGGATGAGCTGGCTCGTCTGTGGGCCCTCTATCCTCGCGCCAAGTAGCAGCAAACAAGGGTACCATGGCCATAAGAGAGATTGTCGTCTATCCTGAGGGGGCAGACATTCTGCGTGCGAAGAGCAAGCCCGTCGGGGGAATGACCAGACGGGTCCGAGAACTCGTGCGGGATCTGAAAGAGACGCTGAAAGCCCATCCGGAGGGGATCGGGCTGGCGGCCCCACAGATCGGCACCAACAGCCGCGTGGTGGTCGTCCGCCTGGGCGGACGGGAGGAGGAGAGCGAGCCCGGCCCGCCCCTGCCCCTCGTCAACCCGGAGATCGTGGAGACCCGTGGAGAGCAACGAGACTTCGACGGCTGTCTCAGCCTCCCGGGGCTCTATGGAGAGACCGTTCGCCCCCACTATCTGCGCGTAACCGGATTGGACGAGTCTGGCCGCCCCTTTGACGAGGTTTTCGAAGGCTTTGACGCTGTGGTCGTGCACCACGAGATCGACCACCTGGACGGCGTGTTGTTCATTGACCGCATCGAGCAACCGGAGGACCTATACCACCTGCGCGAGAATGAACAGGGCGAGCTAGTTCGTGTGCCGCTCTCCGGAGAGACACAGGACCTGTCTCAAGAGCAACATCAGCCCCTCGACACGCTCAAGTTGTGAACCGGCTTCTCACCCCATCGGCCAGGCCTGGCGTCCAAGGTGAAGCCGGGAGGGTCAGTGGGGGGAGACATCCTGGAAAAGGTGCTTCTTCCGACGGCTGGCCAGGGGTCACGATAGACAAGCGAAAAAGGAGATTCATTTGACTCGAGCAGAGATCTTCTCCGGCGTATGCGGCTTCACCACCAGGATCGAGGCCACGTCGGACGGGAACCATCACATACATCTGAACATTCAGAGTGACTGCGAGGCCATTCAACGCCTGGCCGATCAGTTGACGACCGTCGATCCTTTCCAGGAGATCACATTCAGAGGCGACGGGCCTCTTGCTCTGCGACTTGCGGCCGAGTGTGGGTGTCACACGGCGTGCCCCGTACCGGCGGGGATCATCAAGGCTGTGGAAGTGGCGGCAGGGCTGGCGCTGCCGGCGGACGCAACCATTAGAATAGCCAAAGAAGACGACGGGACACATAAGTCATAGGTCGAGTGATTTCCGACCTGGGTCAGCAACTTGATGCAGTTCCACGATACTGTGCAATGCGGGTAGGCACACATCTCGCCGACTGAGCGCTCTCAGCCGCTCACACACATCACAGTACTGAGGCAACAGAATCCTCATTGGGTCGCTGACGAGATCCAAAATGAAGGACTCCAGCATCAACCCGTCGCAGATGAGCCCGCTGTCGAGCCTCATTTTGATCACTTCCCAACGGCTCCATCCTATCCAGCGCTCTCCACCCGATTGGTACACCCCGGCCAGGCTGCTGGCGCGGGTTTCCTTCATCCGGAACTCGATCGTGCAGCCTCGCGGCGCTACCCCGCTCCCCGTTACGCGGAGACGAAAGAGATGATGCAGCACTTGCGGGTCCAACCTCCAGATCATCTATTGACAAACCGCACATAGTGTGATATACTGATTGATAGAGAACAGAACTCGATGAGCCTCCAATAGAATAGCCTGCCGGCGGGCCACAACAGGGCTGCCACGCATGCCGACTACGACCCGGTAATCCGGGGATGGGTCGGCTTTTTTCTTATCGAGGGTGCCCCGGGATGATGCACGGCTCACAAGAATCTGGGCATTCGGCTGACGAGGGCAGAGGGGGAGGCGGTACGATGTTCGGGACGATTCTGTTGGCAACGGACGGATCCAGCCACTCAATGCGAGCGCTGGAATACGCACGCGACCTGGCCCTCCGCGATGGCAGCCTGGTGATCGTCGTCCACGCCTTCGCGGCTGTTCCCGGGTATTTGGGCGAGCCAATCAAGAGTGAGATCGCGGCACGTCATGTTACGGAGGGTAGAGAGATCGTGGCGCAAGCGGCGGCGGCCCTGGAGGACGCTGGGGTCGATGTCAAGCGCGAGGTCCTCCAGGGTCCGCCCGCTGAGGCCATCCTGAGGGTGGCCGAGGCCCGCGACGCCGACCTGATCGTGATGGGCTCACGGGGACAGGGCGCGCTGACAAGCCTCCTCCTTGGTAGCGTCAGCCATCGAGTGCTGGCGCATAGTCAGGTACCGGTGATGGTCGTCAAGGCCGGGCCACAAGAATAGAGCGTGTGCACCGCTGGTTTAGCGCGTGGAGTGTATGGGATTGCAGCGCCAAGGGTTGTAGCCCCGCTCGCTGCCGAAGGTGGAGCATGTGAGGTAAGCAACAGGGCGGACGTAGGGAGATCGGGGACAGTGTATTCATGCCCAAGCGAGATCGACATATCGAAAAGGAGTCAAGTCCTATGCTAGTCCAGAACCGCATGAGCGCGCCGGCGGTAACCATCACCCCAGACACTGTGTTTCGCGATGCCATGAAGCTGATGCGTCATCGGCGGTTTCGACGCTTGCCGGTGGTGGACAAGGCCGGAGAGCTGGTTGGCATCGTAGCCGAGCGTGATATGCTCCATCTCTCTACGTCACACGGTCCTGCCCTTAGCGTCTGGGAACTCAACTACCTGCTGTCCAGCGTCGAGATTCGTCAGGTCATGACGAAGGACGTCATTATCACCACGGGAGACACGCCGATCGAAGATGCCGCACGCCTGATGGCGGATCACAAGATCGGTGGGCTGCCCGTCGTGGACGAGAGGCGTCACGTCATCGGTGTGATCACGGAGACGGACATCTTCAAGGCGTTTGTTGAGATGTTCTCCGGTGGTCACGCCGGGCTGCGTTTGACCCTAGCGGCCCCACAGGAAAGCGACTTGCTGCTGGAGCTAGGAAAAGCTGTCTCCGACCTCGGCGGGAGTATCGTCAGCGTGGGGTCTTTCTACGGTGACGTATCTGGCGAGCGAGGATGGGTCGTCAAGGTCGAACGGGCAGAGAAGGACCAGCTGATAGAAAGGCTCGAGGCCCTGGGCGATCATGTCGTCGACGCCCGAGAAGTGTAGCACAGAACGCCGTCGGTTGTCCACCTCGCCAACGCTTATCACGGGGCATCGGCGTCGATTGCTTGCGCCCGTGGCGACACGTCCCGCTTAGTCTCGCCGTTCGTGTCGACGGGCACGCGGCCACAGAGACGGGCTCAGCCAATCCGCTGTCAGGGCATCGAGCCCGCCTCTTGACATCAAGACCCCCGCGAAGTATACTCAGCAGCAACAATGGCTCTACTGAAAGAAGGTCCTGAAAGGGGCGCTGAGCCCGCGCACCGCCCCCGAGGATGGGGCTACGCGCACTTTCTTCAGGGGAGCCAACAATGGGCTGTCGCTACGCCTCTGGCAAGGCACAGATCCCTGCAAGCCCGTAGGAGTGCCCTGCCGCTGGCATTCGTGACCCCCGGGTGAGCGACGAGCGGAGCGGACTTGGTAAGCAACACGGTCAGTGGCTCGTGCTGTGAAAGCCGCGTAATGTGAGGCTGCGCTGGAGCGTCGCTCTGAACAGCGCTTGCCTTGTGCACATGCCCCTTTTTCCGGGAACAGCAGATGATCAGTCAGCCTACGAAAGCGAACGAAAGGAGTTCACACTGTGGCAAATGACAAACCTGTTAACGAAGTGAGCCTGGACGACCTGGGAGACCGAGAACGATTGCAGCTTCCGGCCCTGCGGCTCAACTATCGGCCCGTCGAGGAGCGCATCAACGATATTGAAGAGGCCTGCGAGGGGTTCACGCCCGAGACAGCCCGCATTGAGGCATCGCGCTGCATCCAGTGCCCTACCCCCGCGGCCTGCATACTGGCCTGTCCCCTTGGCAACGATATCAAGGGCGCGATGAGAGAGATCATGCAGGGAAACTTCGTGGAGGCAGCAGACATCTACCGCAAGACCAGCAATTTCCCAGAATTGTGCGGCAGGCTTTGCCCCGACGAAGTGCTCTGCGCTGGTTCCTGCCCGGTGGGCCGTTTCTATCCCGAGCTTCGATTGGGGAGGCTGGAGGCTTTCGTATCCGATCAGCAGCGCGAGACTGTTGGTCTTCCCCTTCCCGAGCTTCGTCCAGCGACGGGGAAATCCGTGGCTGTGGTTGGGTCGGGTCCGGCCGGCCTGACGGTTGCGGAACAGCTGGCCAAGTGTGGACACAGCATCACGGTCTTCGACCAGCATCGCAGGCCCGGAGGCACATTGGCGTACGCGATACCCCGTTTCCGCTTGCCCGCAGACGTCGTGGAAGACAAGGTCGCCCAATTGCAGCGCATGGGTGTCTCGTTCGTCATGGAGACAGTACTGTGCGAAGACATAACGATCGATAGTCTGTTCGACGAGGGGTACGATGCGGTCTTCCTCGGCACAGGGGCGGGTCAGGAAGCAGTGCTCGATGTGGAAGGGGCGGATTTGGGGGGCGTCTACCTGGCCAAAGAATTCCTGACGCGCACCAATCTGGACACCTCGTATCTGCCCCCGGACCTGCGGGCGCCCATCGAAGTCGGTGAGCGAGTGACTATCTTCGGCGAGGGGCACGCCGCAACGGACTGCGCCCGAACCGCGATCCGCCTCGGCGCCAAAGACGTGATCGTCATCCAGACCGGTCAAGAGCGGGAGGAGACATATAGCCAGGAGGACAGAGTGGCAGCACAGGAGGAAGGGGTTAGCATGGTGGAACTCGTCAAACCGATCCTCCTGGTCGGCGATCGTCGCGGTCATGTCACCAAGGCACTTTGTCAGCGCATGCGCCCCGGACGGCGACATCACCACTCTGAGCCAGTCCCGATTGAGGGATCCACCTTCATGGTGGACACGAATCTTGTGATCCTGGCGCCACAACTGGGCCCCAACAGACGCCTTGCTGAGATGACAACAGGGCTTGAGGTCGATTCTGAGGGCTGGTTCATCATCGACGAGTCAACCGGACAAACAACGCGAGAAGGCGTTTTCGCGGGTGGTGACAACGTGGGCAAGTTGCACCTGGCAGTCATGGCAATCGCAGAAGGCCGCAAGGTCGCCAGGGGTATCCACAAACACATCAGCTAACCGACTTCAAGGCAGCCAGCCTCAAGCGGGTGGTCGATGGTCGGGACCACGCGGCCTCACAAACTCAAGTCAACCGCCGTCGCTCGACCGCTGGACCCCCTTCCGGCGGTCGAGCGCCAGGATGACTGAGGAGAGACGGTTCGAACCCCCCCAGTGCTAACCGCAGCCGCGGCGGCGCGATGACGGACGCTCGCTGGCTGGCACCCCCCGTCTCCTCGTAGAATGACTGATTCGGCAACGCCGTGCCCCTGCAACAGCTATGACACAGGACGGAGGAGATCTGTCTCCTAAGCACGGCGTGGCCCCGTCCGTCCAAGTGCACTGCCTTCGAACCGCGCGACGCGCCAATCGATTCCAGGGCTGCGCCGACTCGTCTACAACGAGGGCTTGCTGCCGCGTGAGGGGTCGAAGGGTGACCGACCCATTCAGCCGCGCTGTTCCGCGGCCCGACGAAAAGCTTGCCTCGCCAGCCAGCGTTGATAGGCCCTTTCGGAGGCATCGAGTGCCATCTCCCATAGCCTATACTCGGCTAACCAGCGGTCATCGCACGCCCCCAGGTCCTCATCGGGGTGCACCCGCAGGAAGTGGCAGTCTTCGCACAGCTGCGATCGCGCCCCCGCAAGAAGGTCATCCAGCTGCTCTTCAAGAGCCGCGTGGTTGGAGAACCGGCGCGCAATCGTCTCCACGACTTCTTTCCAGCGCAGGTCACCAGGATCAAATTCACTCGGTATCTCGGTCACCTCGAGCTGGTACGCCAGCTCCACGGCCTTCTCTACGGCGCTAATGGGGCATTCTTTTTCTACCATAAGGAAATCATGGCGGATCGAGTCATCGCTGCACCCGGCGTCAAGCCTGTGACACACCGACCGCCGCACGCTCACCGTAGCCGATGGCCCAGTCACGGAACAACCACGAGTATTGTAGCACAGGAGGAAGCGTCTAGCGGATGGGTTGGGTTTGAACTTCCTTTGGCCTCGGTTGGACTTCCGTTGGGCAATCCGCAACAGTCACACAACCCCAACAAGGGCGTCGCTTTCAGGCTGGGGATCGATGAGTGAGGCACGAGTTTACCGCACCATGGCCTCCAGGATGAACGTGCCCTCGCTGATTTGCTCGGCGCCCGTCTCATCCAGGCACGCACACTCCAGCATCACGGTAGTCTGACCCGGGCCCAGTGCCTCTAGCCCCCATATCTCCACTCCGGGGGCACCCGGCATTGGCGTGACGCCCTCCGCCGGCCACTTCGTCGTGTGGTCGACCTGCCGCAGAAGCGCGTCATCGGCGACTGTAGGCGCCTGCCACCCACAGGGCATCGACGGCGTGGAACTCAGCGTCAGGGTGACGGCCGCACCGGCGTCCACCTCAGCCGTCCTGGAGACCTGCTGCGCTTCCCGGAAAGCCTCGGGACAAGATGGGCCCGACACCGTGGCATCTCGAGGCACAGGGGTGTCAGTCGATTCGGGAAGCGGCGTCGGCTTCTGCGTCGGTTCTGGTTCCGCAGCACACGAGGCGCCGCCGAGCAAGGTCATCACAATAGCGAGAATCAGAGGGACACGACCCTTATCCATACGCTCACCTCCTGGCAGGCAATGCGTCAGTGGCATCAGCTTGTCAACATCAGCTTGTCAACATCAGCTTGCCAACATCAGCTTGCCAACATCAGCTTGCCAACATCAGCTTGCCAACATCAGCTTGCCAACATCAGCTTGCCTGGGCACAGTGCGTTGGTCACGACCGCAGACCCATGGTCAGCCTAGTGCGCGGGCACGCCAGGCTGCCCCTTCCATCGTTATGATAGCACGGGGAGAGGGCTCCAAATGACGGATCAGATTGGATCTGAGGTTGCCCCGGGTTAGACGAGGTTTGAGTTTCGTTCGAGAGCGACAGTCACGGCGACTGATGTGACTGAAGAGACCCCTCCTCGGGGGCGATCTCTCCCGTCAGACATCGACACGCCAACCAGGGAGATGGTAGGATCGGACACCATCATCCACAGCCCTCAAGACTGGGGATCCGGTAAACGCACCGCCGCGGGCTGGCCTGGACCGTACCTCGGTGTCGACAGCAGTCCCACGCTGGACAGACGTTCAGCGGCCAGCAGGCCCGGTGGATCTGAAGGGCGGTCCCCCAACGACCCATCCTCTTCGCAGAAGGAACTGGACCATCACGCCTCTCCCGTCAGCGCCTCGCGCAGGTCCTCCGCGTGCTCCCGATCGTGGCTGATGAATACCGCGACGAACTGATAGGCCGTGCCCCGGGCGCCCCAGGGGTACCGATACCAGCGGCCCAACTTGGCCTGATCCATCCCTTCCAGGATGTCCCTCAGTGCCGCGCGGGTCCCCTGGAGGTCAGCCCACACGTCCTCCCACGGCTGGTCCCGCCGGGCCTGGGCGTGCTCGGCGTTCCATGCATCGATGTCGCTGATGATCTCCAAATCCGGTTGACGCCCGCGAGCCATGACCCGCAGCCCCTCCACGCCGACCGCGTCCCAGTCAGCCAGGTGCCCCAACACTTCCCGCAGGGTCCACACGCCGCAGACCGGGCGGGACGCTCGAGAATCAGAGGGAGCCAGCGCCGACAGGGTCAACACCTCCTGGCGCGCTGCATCGAGAGCGGCGAGCAGGACACACCTGGGGCCACTCTCTCCGCCCGGTCCGTAGGCTTTTCGCCAGGCCGCGACCTGCGCCGCGTGCTCAGCATCGTGCTGCCACTGTATCTCCAGGCAGTTGCGGAAAGCCCAGTCCCAATCGTCAAAGGGGCGCGACTGGAAGAACTCACCATCGGAAAGGCCCCGCAGCCACGTCGCCCATGAGGTCCGAGCGTCCTGCAGCTCGGACACCACCTGGTCCAGGGAGCGATCCCGCCACTCAGCCACGACCATGGCATTCTGGGCGTCGATCGCGACGTCCTCCGGGGTCTCCCCCATCATCATGCGCGCCATCTGCCGGTGCTCCCAGCGGTCCCATGCGCCAATGTGGGCCAGGAGATCCTTCACCGTCCACCCGTCCAGGAATGGTTCCTCAGTTAGCGCACGCCGGTCGAGCCCCAGAAGCTGCGACAGAAGTTCCGCGCGACGCGCGGCCAGGCGGGCGAATAACCGCAACCGCTCATCAGCCATAGCCATGCCCCTTTCCCTGGTTTCGTCGGACTGATCTCATTGTATCGACGTCTCGGTCCTTGTCAAAGAAGCGAACTGCCCGGTCGTTCTATCAAGTACACGGCGGTGCGTCCAGTCCCGACCACGGGGCCGCAGCGCCCGGGGACCGACCCCGTGGCGCCCTGGCCCGATACGATGATCCGATGCCGCAGCCTGGGAACCAGGGCGGCCGACTGAACGCCAGCCTGCTATGCGGCCCACAGCCCTGTCTGCCCGCTGGTTCCGTATCTTGCACGACGCCGAGACGGTGAGACCGTAGCTTGACACGACCTCGCCCCTGTGGTAATATGCATAAGGCGCTTAGGTATAACGGCGCAAGGGCAACGGCGAGAGGCAACCGACGGTGTGAGGTGAGGAGGAGACGGTGACAACGGACAGCCTGGACCAGATGCGGAGGGGAACCACGACACTGGCGATACTGAAGCTGCTGGTGGACGCGGACGAGCCGATGCACGGCTACCGCATGATCCAGGAGTTGGAGGAGCGTAGCCGGGGCATCTTTGCCTTCAACGAGGGATTGATCTACCCGCGCCTCCATCAGATGGAGCACGACGGATTGCTCCGAAGCCGCTGGGAGGGCGAGCCGGGCACGCGACGCCGCAAGGTGTACGCGGTGACGGAGAAGGGCCATCGTCAACTGGAGGCAGAGATGGAGCAGTGGGACACGTTCCGTCGCGGCATGCGCCTGTTGCTGGGGCTGGAGGGCGGCGCGGCCTAGAGAGTCGCCGGCAAACAGCCATCATCGTCGGCTCGCCGGCGGGAGGGTTGGCGGGACAAGCTGAACGGCGGAACGCAAGGACACCAGGAAGCAAGGGCACAAGGGCTTATGGCCGTTCCCTTGCGTCCCCGCACCCTTGCGTCCTTGCGTTGGAACTGTCCGTCCTGGCAATTGGCACACCAGAGGGCACCTGCGCGCGGGTCCGCTGGACTGTCGTGATGCTCGTCGTACTTGCGCCTGCGGCCCTGGCGCTCCTGCCGCGGCTGGACAAAAGGGCAGAGCTCGCCTAGACTATCCGCAAGAGAATCCTTCGGCGGGGCATCACTTCGACATCGTGGAGGAGGCCAGCGGCGTGAGCATCGACGACATCCTGGAACGCATCAGCAATCAGATGAACCTGGAGGCGGAGACCGAGTACCAGGTCCTGGAGGAGATGCGCGTCCATCTCGAGGAAGCAGTGGCAGATGGGCGAGCCCGGGGCCTGAGCAGGGAGGACGCGCTGGCCGAGGCAGCCGCCCGCTTCGGGGTGGACGCGGTCGGCCGGGAGCTCCAGGCCACCCACGAAGGCTGGGGCGCCCTGGAGGGCATCGCAGCTGCCGCCCTGCCCGTCCTCTTTGCCCTGACGCTCCGCTGGTTCGTCTTCGCTCCTGACGGCACGTACGTCGGCTGGCAGGAGATGCTGAGCAGGCCCATGGTCTGGACCATCGCGGCCCTGGCCCTGCTGATCCCGTTATGGCGCTTCCCGCGCCGGCGCTACGCCCTCATCTCCTGGGCCATCTTCTGGGGGCTGTCCGTGATCGTCATCGCGGGCGGCGCGGTGCACTGGTAGAGGGTCCGCCAGGATCTCTTCCATCAGAAGCGGTTCTGCGAGAAGAAGGTCCGGAAGTCAGGCTCGGGCCGCACAACCGGCCCCGCGGACGGCGGTTGCGAGCACTTTTTCGGGGAACCCGGAACGGGTACGAGGAGATGACTCCATGAACAACTTGAGCATCATCGAGACGATCCTGCGCGATCGGAAGACGTTCTTTCTGGAGATCCGGGAAGGTAAGGGGCTGGCCCACAAGATGCGTGCCATGCTGATATCCAGCGCGGCCTTCTTCGCCCTCTACGGTGCGGTGATGGGCTCCAGCCACAGCCTGTGGCAGGCCCTCGGCTCCGCCGCCAAGCTGCCGCTCCTCTTCCTGGCCACCCTGATCGTCTGTGCTCCCACGCTCTACTTCTTCAACCTTAACTTCGGCTCCAACCAGAGCCTCAGCCAGAACGTGGCCCTGATGCTGACCACCATCACAGTCACCTCGGTGCTGCTGTTGAGTTTCGCCCCCGTGGTGACATTCTTCCTGCTCACCACCAGTCACTACCAGTTCTTCAAGCTCCTTAACGTGGGCGTATTCGCCATCTCGGGCCTCGTGGGCGTCACATTCCTGAGCCACGGGATGCAGGTCGTCTCCTACGGCGGCAGCGAGAGAGTGGCGGCGCGGCGGACCGTCGTGTGGCTCTGGATCGTCCTCTACGCCTTCGTAGGCAGCCAGATGGCGTGGACCCTGCGGCCCTTCGTCGGCGCGCCCGGGCTGCCATTCGAGCTCTTCCGGCAACTGGGCGGCAACTTCTACGCGAATATTCTGGCGAGCTTCGGCGAGATCCTGGGCTTTGTCACAGTGAGGTAGAATGATGAACGACGAGAGACAGGATCGTTGGGAACAACTGCTCGATCTCCTGGCCGAGGGCGTCGCGGAGCGGCTGCGGTCCGAGCCCCGGTCCGGCGACGCCTTCCGGAGGATCCCTCGACCGGCCGACGAGGTAACGCCGCCGCTCGAGGCAGAGCCCACGCGTTTCACGGCGCCGGAATCGACGGCGCAGCGCGAGGACAAGATCGAAGACGAGCCGACCGTCAAACCGGAGCCCTCGGAGCCGGAATCAGAACCGATTGTCGAGCCCTCACTGCCTGCACCACCGGCCCACACCGCTCGACTGCTGGGCCGGATGGCACTGGGCCTGCTCGCCCTGGTGATCGTCATCAACATTCCCATCAACCGCCACGGGACGACGCTGGCGACAGCCATGCCGGATCGGCGCGCCCTAGTCATCCGGGACGGCCTGGTGGTGAAGGAAGACGACGGCCCGGAGATCTACGTTTACGACGACGGGGCTTTCCGCTGGATCAGCAGTCTCAAGGCCTTTGAGATGCGCGGTTACACCTGGAAGGACGTACACGTCGTTGAGGACGGCTTCCTTGAGGACTACGAGATCGGCCCGCCGATCCACGTGATCCTGAAATGTCCGGACAGCCCGCACATCTACCGGGTCGAGGGCGAGGAGAAACGGTGGATTGTGGATATCGAGGCCTTCGAGGCTGAGGGGTATGTCTGGGAGGACGTGCGCATAGTCTCCTGTGCTCTTCTGCGACAGCTGCCGGACGGGGAGACGATTCCGCCAGGCCAGGGCCCCCCGCCGCGGCCTTGAACGGCGGACGATGGACGATCGACCACAGACGACCGGCGGAACGCAAGGGCGCCAGGACGCAGCGGCGCACGGATTCATCGGTGTGGCTTTGCGTCCTGGCACCCTGGCGGCTCAGTGTCGGGGGCTTCCCCTTCCGCCCCACACACTGACTCCGCCGGGTCAGGATTCGCCGGTCAGCAGCGCCCTCACCTTCTTCAGCTTCCCCGTGTTGATCCGAGCACACAGCAGGACGTAGTCGGTACCGTCCTTGAAGACGAAGTGGACGGGCCGCATGGCGCCCTTCTTGATCTCCACGGCCGCCACCTCCTCGCGCGGCCGCTCGACCAGGAGCTCGTTGATGGAGGGCTTGAAGAGACCCCGCTTCAACGAGAAGAACCCCACCTTGGTCGGCCCTACCCCCACGTAGTGAAGCCCCTTGTGGTCCCCCGGCACGGCGGCCTTCAGGGATTCGACGCCCGCAATCGCGATCCCCACAACGCCCCCAAGCATCTTGTTCACGGCCTGCCCCGCCTCCAGCGTCACGCCGGCGAGGACCGATTCCCCCAGTAGCTCACTGGCCTTCTTCTCCATGATCGTGCCTCCTTATCTATCGTGAATCGCAAGGAATGGAAAGCGGTAGCGGGTGGCTGCCCACTGGCCGAATCCGCCAGGACAGGCGTTCGACAGTGCATGGCGGCGTGCCCGCTTCGCAAACGATTGGGTTCCGTCCCCGAGGCAGATAATCAGGCTGGTCGGCTCAGGGGCCGTACGGATGTGACGTCCAGGTGTGCGCGGCTCCGGAGGCATCACGCCGTGGAACCAGCGTTCGGTTGTTTCGTCCCTGGTCTGAAATCCGTGGGCGTCAGTCGTCGCAGTGGCAGAGAGGGTGTTCGACGCCCCATGTACGGGCAGCGAGCGGTGAAGGGTTATTGGGCGAGACTGGTTGCCCGCCGGTGGGATCTGGCTCTGTTGTTTAGAGTGTACAATCCGGTGAAGACGGTGTCAAGCACCTCCAGCCAGGCACGGCGATTGGTCGCGGGTGTCAGAGACTGCCCGGTCGGGGGAGCTCAAGGGACATGCTCGAGGAGAAAATCAACGCAAGGGCACAGGGGGCGGCCACGCAAGGGGTGACTGACGGCGCGTCAAGGCATCGGGAAAGAACAGATGCGTGCGCCTTCTCCCGCAGGCTTCAGAGAGAGCAAGGAAACACTCAGATGAGCTCAGAGTGCCTACCTTCCAGATGGAGATGGGAGTCCTGATGCGCGTACTGGCCCTCGCTGATCGACGGGACGGTGGTGCGTCACCAGCCCACCGCTGTAGGAAGAATCAGGCTCGGTGGGGTTGTGTGGCGACGGCGCGATTTGTAGGCGGGGCCCGGCGCTCACGGTCTCCTGCTCGCAGCTCGGCATCCGTCTCCACTGCGTCACCCCTGAACGAAATATGGGATTCGACGGAAACCCTTTCAGGCGGACACGGCTCACCCAGCGCCGGCGGCAACAGCCCTTCCCCGCAACCATCGCAACCCGCGACAGGTACGCCGAGACAGCTCGAGGCTTGTCTCGGCGTCTCTCCTCGCGGACTGTCAACGGAGCCAGGCCGGGGCCATGCTCCTCAGCGGTGCGGATGTCGTGGTCCAGCAGGGAGTCCATGCTGCATATCGGTGCGATCGCCCATCGCGATGTGCACGACATCACATGAGTGGCTCCGGAGAGGCTTTACACATCCTTGACAAATACTAGAGGTCCGCTACAATATTGGCATCGAGTCGATTGCTGGGGTCGGACCCTAAGACAAGCAGACAGTCCACTTTCTCAAAGGAGGCAACCATGGTAAACGTCGTGTTCATCGCCGGTCTTCTGATCTTTGCCATATCAAGCGCGTACTTCTATGTGACGGGCAGAGCGAAGAATGGCCTCAACACAGCCTTCCTGGTCAGCTTCATCACGCTGATCTCCTACGCACTGATGTGGCAGGGCGATTTGACCGTCGTCACGCCGGCCGGACAAACGATCTTCTGGTCCCGCTGGCTCTTCTACGGCCTAAGCTGTACCCTGCTCATGGTCGAGATCGCCGAGGTAAAGGGGATTCAGGGTGGCAAGCTGGTGGAGCTTCTCTACCTGACCGCCATCGTTATGGGCACCGGGTTCCTCGCGGCGCGGGACGTGACGGCCGTCAGATGGGTGTATTTCGCCCTCAGCTCCGTGGCCTACATCTTGCTGATCATCGACGTCCTGCCGGTGAACGCATCTGCAACCGGGTGGGTGAGGAGTTACATCCTCTTCGGATGGACCGTCTTCCCCATCGTGTTCCTCCTTGCTCCCACAGGGGTGGGCCTGATCGGGACCGCGGTGGCCAACGTCGTCTATCTTCTGCTGGACGTCTACACGAAGATCGCCTTCAACGTCCAGTTGAGCCGCGGAGCGTGAAGGAAGTCCAGGCTTACGCAGAAGCCGGCCGCATCTGTGATGTGAAGCGCGCGCCGGACGTCAGACGCGAAGAGGACAGCGGGTAGAAAGCCACGCCCGGCCGCTATACAGCGGCCGGGCCGGTTCAATCATCAGTCCTCGCGCCGGTTGCAGTCCGCGCCACACCGGGTGGAACCGCGACCGTGTTTCCACGCAGTCAGAAGCATGCCAGCCACCACTGGCGCGGGGGTCCCCTCATCCAGGCGGTCAGCAGGAGCTCCGCCCTCCTGACGCCGCCCCCTCCGTCGCGCCGTTCCAATCGCACACCCACTCCAAAGCAGACCCCCCAAGGACCGCCCATGGCCTCGGCCGGCCGCTGCCGACTGCAGCGTGGGCGTTGCCAGCCATACCACAGGCCGTCTCAACCAGGCAGGTCCCCCACACCGCACGGCTCTCAAGAGAGGGAACAGCTTCAGCCCCGCCCCAATGGTGACGACCGCCGCGACCACGATCGAAACGCTGGGGCGCCGCCTGTGAGAGCGCCGACTCCTCAGCCCTAGCCCCGACGTCGCGACGAGACCTAGGATGACCAGACCCTCCAGCAGGAAAAGAGACGCGGCTGTCGAGAGCGGCCAGTTCCAAGTCGCCTGCCTGCGTCGGCAGTCTCCGGCCATAACCAAAGACGATCCACGGCACGCCGCAGCCCGGCGATAGAGTCAGAATGGTCACGTCGCAATAGGGATGAGGCACTGGCACACCTCGGGCCCTGGCGTTCTCGTCGCACGGCGTACGCGCCGGCCCATCGCCGCGGCTTCATGCAGCGCGGATCTCTGGTACACTGGGCGTGGCGGAGACGCGATGACAGCTTGTCCGATGATGGCAGAAGGCAGGCCAGCATGCGAGGCCCACCCTGGTCGGCTGAAGCCGCCCCACCGGGTCAGTGCAAGCAGGCAGGTCGGACAGGTCGGGCGCGCGCTGGCCGCTGAGCATGGGCAAGAGGGGTGGACGACGGGGAACCAACCGGGCTGTTCCCTACAGACGATCTCGGTCCACTGCCCTGGATGGTCTTCCCATCGCCGCCCGGGTTCGCCCGCATCACGACAAGAGAACGCGAATCGCTGATTTCCGTTCTCCTAACTCGAAAAGGGCCCCCAATCTCCAAGAATCTAGCACCTGGATAGGACATACCGGCGCACAGCGGCGGGCTGATGCTTGTCCTAACCTGGAACTTCGGTATACTTCGGCGCGACCAGAAGGAGAAGCCCCGGCCCTCGCACCACAGCCGCGGTTAAGACCAGCGCAGAGGCAAGTCGCCGTGGAAAGTCCATGATGACCCGGACCCATCCGCCGTCAAGACGATCGAGGGGCCGTCCGCGTGTCGTCCAGGGCCAAGGACTGTGCTCAGCGATTGCCCTGCAAGAGGTATGCAACAGAGCGCCAGGTAGCGTAGCCCGGCGTGTTCCCGTGAGGCAGAGCATCTGCAAGTGAGACAAGTCGCCCTTGGCACACCTGTCGTGCCGCCGGTCGAAGAGGAGGTTGAAGATGGATCTATGGAAGTTCTTTGATATTACGCATCGGGAACACGTGGTCTGCAATCCCATGAGTGTCCAGAAGCTCGAGGAGCTGATCGCCCTCCAGCGGTTGGAACCTGGAAATCGCGTGCTGGAAATTGCCACAGGCAAAGCGGAATTCATCGTCCGGCTTGCGGAGACGTATGGCATCGGCGGCGTCGGCGTGGATCTCTCCCCGTACTGCGTGGCGGATGCCAGGGAAAAGCATCAAGAACGTATTCCAGATGCTCCGTTGAAATTCCTGGAGATGGATGGGGCGGACTATGAGCCAGAGCCGGCGGAGCGTTTCAGTCTCGTGGCGTGTATTGGAGCGAGCTGGATCTACGGCGGTCATCGAGGGACTCTGAAGGCGCTGAACGGGATGGCGGCTCGAGGAGGCTGGATAGTCGTCGGAGAGCCGTACTGGCGACAGGAACCGCCACCCGCCTACCTGGAGGCAATCGGTGAAGACCGTAACGCGTACGGGACGCATGACGAGAATGCGATGATCGGCCAGGCGCTTGGACTTGAGCTGGTCTACACGCTGGTGAGCAACCAGGATGATTGGGACCGATACGAGGGGTTGCAATGGTATGCCGCCGAGGTGTGGGCGAACAATCATCCGGACGATCCCGACGTAGAAGACGTGTTGGAGCGGGTGCGCCGTGACAAAGAGGCGTATCTGCGATGGGGCCGGGAGACGCTGGCGTGGGCGATCTACATGTTCAGGAAGAGCGGTCAAGAGAAATAGTCGGCTGCCCAACAGGCTTGTGAGGCCGACGCGGCCGTCACGGCGGCGGTCAGTCAACGATGCCTGACGTCAATCGGTTGTCAACTCGGCCGAAGCCACGCAGCGGCCCGTAATCTGTGCCTGGCCCTGCCGGCGCGCCGTGCGACCACCTCTCGCCTTGGAGCACGTCTTCGCGGCCCGAAGCCGTGTCACTGTCTGATGACGGCGGGGATCTACCCCTTGATCGGATCTGACGCGGCACGAGAGCGTGCCAGCGACGGCGGAAGCTGGGGACGTCTTAGCTGCTCGATGCGTGTGCCCGCAGCCAATCCACGAGTTCCTCCAGCGCCGTCTCTTCTGCCGCCACTCGCAGCGCGAACCTGACCAGCGCCTCGTTGCTGGCTGTGAGCCTCCGGTCGTTCAGCTCCAGAAAGCAGCCCGCTGCGGCGACTGCGGTGTCCTTGTCGCCATCGACAAGAGGACGGTTCTTGATCAGCGAGGCATCAGCGCCGCGGCCTTGATGAACAGGTCTGGATCCTCACTGTCGAACGAAGCCCGGGGCCGGTCGACCGCGGATAGGAGGAGCCCCGGGTCGCGCAGCTCGCCGGTGCCTCCTGTGTGCTGGATCAGGCGCTGGTGCAGAAAGTACAGCTCTTCGATCGTAAGACAGTCCATCCACTATTCTTCCGCCAGGGCATCCAGCGCCTGCCGGTATCTCTCGACGAACCGATCCACCCGGTCCAGGAAACCAGGTCGCACCCCGGGCGGGGAGGGCGGCGTGAGGACAATGCGCGAGCGTTCCGGGTCGACTGCCACGGTGACCTCTTGCCCAATTGCAGCCCCGTGGCCTCCCGAGCTTCTGGAGGCAGCGACACAACAGCACTATTGCCGGTGCGGAAGATCTTGCATGCCATCCTTGAAGCTCCTGTTGAGGTCTTGACCTTGCGCCGTCAGCATACCCCTTTCCCGATCGCGGGCAGTGTGCACGTGGCCCATGGCTATTCGGCAAGATACGTAGCGGCTCTCCAACCCGGTGTTGGACGATGGGCGGTGTTCTTTGCCTGCGTCCAGGGTCTGTTTGACCGGGCGCCAGCCATCTATCCCAGCCGCTGCCCGCTCCCCCGCTTGCGCGCGACAACACGGCAGCTGCATCGCAGGCGAACAGCTGCGGCGGAGTGAAGCGTGTAAGATCTTGGTGATGAAGAGGTGAGGGGCCCTAATCCATCGGCTGCAGGGTGTTCACGATCCTCTCGACCGCGATCAGCTCGGCAGGTTCCAGCCCATCCAGCCCCGCGATGATGCGTTGCTTGATGTCTTCTTCCGCGTGTTCGGCCAGAAATGGCTCCACCGACTGCTTGCTGGGCCAGACTCCGATCTCTCGGAGCTCCCTTCTTAGCTGGCGTCGGGCTTGTTCTCTTGCACCGTTCATTGTGTACCTCCCCAGGTCTAGGTTGTCTGTCGGTATTCGGACCCAAAGGGCCGTCAGGTGGATACTACCACAAGCCGCTCATGCTGTCGACAATCGTGCCCATCGCGTCTGCGGCAGCGGTCGCGGCACACCCAGGGGCGATGGTTGACTATCGCCTCTGCGGTTGCGGTGGCGGCGCCGTCACGGTGGTGCTGACGCTGGTGTTAGGGCGCTACTGAGGCCAGGAACTGGATGTGCGGGTGCCTGCGACAGCGCTCACCACGGCGAACCGCCGCGCTGTCGGATCTGATGGGGCACGAGAGCGTCCACACGACCAAGGACCACTGCGCGCTGTTTAAGCGCGACGAGCTAAGGCCAAGCACAGTGAGTTCTCGGCGGTGGCGAGTGTGGCGCGTGAAGGCAGACTCTAGCTAGCAAAGATTGAATAGCGGTCAATGGGGACCAGCGACATCTGTCAAGGAAGCAATCGATCACCGAGACAACGGCTATCGCGAGCACCATCCAGAGGTACTGAGTGTGGGGGAGTTCTATCTGAAGACAACCTGCCAGCAGGAGGCTTATCAACCAAAGAACAGCGAAAACGGAGACCGGCACTCTGGTATTGGCGAGGACACGGAGGAAGTCGTCGGAGACATCAACGAGGACGGGCTAGTTTGGACTGGTCGAGTCTGGTTCATCCACAATCGGGCGTGTCTGCCCTTCGCGGATCTGGTGGAATTGTCCATCATCCTCGATTCGTGGTTCTACGATCTGAAAAGAGACGCGCGCAAGGTGTGGTCACTGGTCAACGATCACGCGTGGGCGGGCTTCACGCTGTTCCGAGACAATCCCGAGCGCTGGCTAGAGCTTGCGCTGGTCTACACGCTGGTGAGCAACCAGGATGATTGGGACCGATACGAGGGGTTGCAGTGGTATGCCGCCGAGGTGTGGGCGAACAATCATCCGGACGATCCCGACGTAGAAGACGTGTTGGAGCGGGTGCGCCGTGACAAACAGGCGTATG
>Ga0207796_1000240_pt1 | contig 23901 bp, 25 predicted proteins | sample Pon1CUnioCityCA_6_FD_187274 | JGI IMG/M metagenome (GOLD analysis project Ga0207796, IMG submission 187274) | Marine sediment microbial community from Union City, CA, USA - Pond 1C Sediment 1 (SPAdes) | ecosystem: Environmental > Aquatic > Marine > Intertidal zone > Salt pond sediment ... | reverse complement strand
AACACCCACCCAGTTATCTGCTGGAATAACATTTGAGGTTCCAACACCAACATTCTCCCCGATGGCAAGTCCTTCTGAAACGATTGTCCCCTCTCTCACCCCAACTTTTACTCCCACCGCGACACCAGAACTGTTTCCCTTTGTACTGGATAGCGAACCAGAACCTGTTCCCAGTGTGATGATTCGTCCCAGGCTGGGGTGTGATTTTCTAATCATTGCTGGACAAGTATGGGATTTAGAAGGAGACCCGGTCACAGGATTGACGCTGCATCTTTACGGGGAATTGGGGGGATTCACAATTGACCGTTATGTCCTAACCGGAGCTGAAAATGCCGTGGCTTATGGGGAATCAGGTTATGAATTCGCTTTAGAGGGATTGGTGGTGGACAGCGAAAATACCCTCTTTATCCAATTGGTCGATACGAATGACCTGCCGCTCTCCCTGCCTTACACCCTGCAAACCTTTGAGGATTGTCAGCGAAATTTGATCCTGGTCAACTTTAAACAGGTCAGGGAATAGCTTCTAATCGACCTAAATTGATCAAAAAAATCAATCAATGTATTGAAATCATCAATAACTTTCATAAAAGGTCTCCAGTTCTCCTACATCTCATTTGATTGATTTGACTTGAAGATGCTTAAAAATGTTTCATCTTCATTAGTACATTAATCAAAATTCGCCTTGACATTTTGTTGTGAATACTGTAAATTTATATTGATAAATATCAAAATAAATATATGGAGATTACGATGGAAAATTCATTTGATGCTTTATTGAGCTTTTTTAAAGCCCTTTCGGATGCTAATCGTCTTAAGTTGATTGGTTTGTTAGCACAAGAAGAATCCAGCGTGGAAGAATTGGCTGCCATGCTGGATATCAGTGCATCGACGGTTTCTCACCATCTTAACAAGCTGTCAGAGATCGGAATGGTCTCTGCCAGGGCGGATGGTTACTATAATATCTACCGGTTAGAAACAGATCGGTTAGAGGAGATGGCAAAGCAGTTACTCTCCAAGCAAACCCTGCCAGAGGTTGCCAAGGATTTAGATCTCACAGCCTATGACCGAAAAATTCTTCAGGATTATCTCAATGCAGATGGCACAATCCAGCAGCTCCCCACGAACCGTCGAAAGCTTAAGGTCATTTTGCGTTATATTGTTGATAATTTTGAATTTGACCGGCGCTACACTGAGAGGGAGGTCAATGAAGTGATTGGTAGATTACATGAGGATATATCCGGTTTGAGGCGGGACCTGATTTCTGTGAGTTACCTGGATCGTGAGCGGGATGGTTCCGCGTATTGGCGAATTGCCTAAAAATCGAAAATTTCTAAACAATAGGTCCCGGGTATTTTCAAACTCCCGGGATCTGATTCATTAAATTTACGATTGAAATTATTCCGTCACCCTTGGTTGTATCAATACATCTTCTTTTCCATTCAGCATGCCTGTAAGGGGCTGAGCGGGAAGGGAAAGCACCTTGCTGTTGGCGAAGAATTCAAAATCAAATCCCGTATCCTCGCCGGCTTTTTTACCAGGGATGGGCATCAACCGGGCGGTCAGTGGCTTGTCCAGCCTGAGGGAAAGGGCGGCGATGTCCAGGAGTACAGCCTGGAGCTGTTCGATAGATGCGTTCCCGGGCAAGGGAACGGTGTCCAATCCCGTGCCGCAAACAGCGGAATAGAGCAAAAGGTCTGTAATGCTCAAAATGCCTTGCCCAGCGCGCTGAGCCAAACGACAATCCTCCAGGACTGGAAGCATGAGACCGTTGAAGCCCGTTCGTTTGAAATGCGCACGATCCAGAGCGTCCATCAGAAAGGCTGCTGCAGCCAGGCTGCCGGAAAGCCCAACAGCCGGTATACCTAAAGACTCCATGGCATATCCGATGGAAATATCTTCAACGGGGAAAGGCGCCAGGGAAAAATCCAACCCATTAAATTTCAGTTGATAAACCCCGGAAAGATTTTCAGCGATTGATTCCAATTTCTCGGCGTCCTCTTCAATGAATTGAATGAGAACCTGATGGGCTTCTGATAAACTACTTGCTCGGGAAAATGCCTTCACTGCCAGGTCTGCCGCCTCCAGTGCAAGGCCGAATGCAGGTGTTTTTCCTTGGTGATAGGCTGCAGGGAAGAATGGTACAGAGGGTGGCACGTTAGCCAGCGCAGCAAAACGAAGATTTGCAAATCCGCCTTGTTCCAGCGGGGCTGTGTGGTGGATGATCTCAGCGCAGGCTTTAATTGCTGGAAGGCTGATTTCTTTCCTGGGGGTGGTCAGGTGTCCGCTGAAGAATAGGTTACCGGAGTTCGCCAGCATTTCGGGAATGGCTTGATAAGTCTCTATCCGGTTGGGAAGTGCTGGTCCAAGGGAGACATAGTCAAACCCTTCACTGTGGGCTAAGACTTCCATCTGGGTCACTGCATTGCGTTTGTCTTGAATTGGCAAGAATTCTGGGAAGGGTGTGGTGGCAAGTCGGACTGATTGCACCTCGTAGCCAGATTTCTCAAAGCTGTCTCTGGCATGCCGTGTGAATATACCCCCTTTTTGTAAGACCAATTCGCTGATTGGCCAGCGAGGGTGGACAAAATATGTGATCGATCTGATACGCATGGTTAATCCTTTAGGTGTTGATATCTTTGACGTAAAACCTCTGCCATCATCATACCCGCCGCAACGGCGGCATTCAGGGATTCTGCTTTTCCCCGCATAGGAATGGTTACTAACTGAGTGGCGATTTTTTCGCCCTTGGGGCTGGCACCGAAGGCTTCCCCGCCAATCAGGAGAGCACAGGGTTGGGCCAAGTTCACCTCCCACAAGGGCGTGCCTTCGCTGGCTGCGGCTAAGAAAACAGGGATTTCAGCCAGGTAGGATTGCATGTCTTCCCAGGATCGTTCATCAATGGGCAGATGAAAATGCGCACCCATTCCTGCCCGGATTACTTTTGGAGAAAAGGCATCCACTGTCTTGGGTGCGAGAAGGACAGCCTCAACACCGGTGGCTTCAGCTGTTCGGAGTAAGGTTCCCATGTTGCCTGGATCGCGAATTTGATCAGCAATGACGACAAAATTTGGCTTTTCAGGTAGGCGGCGTGGACTTTTTTCTAACACTGCCAGGATCCCTTGGGGTGTCTCCGTATCGCTGATGCCGCTCATCAAATCTGGAGGGATCCTTGCGATTTCAATATCCCCTTTGTTTTCAAGTGATGATAAGAGTTCAATACCGCGTTCAGAAAGGGTTTCATCAAAAAGAACAAAACGCATTGGCCAGTTGACCTTTACAATTTCCTCCAGTAAACGGACGCCTTCAGCAACGAATGCGGATTCCGCGTTTCGATAGCGGGCTCGGCTTTGAAGCTGTCGGACAAGTTTGATTTTATTGTTGCTGGTGGAAGTGATGATTTCTGACAAAACGCCTTCCTAGTTTCATAATATGGAAATTTACATTATCCTAGAATTATTGTAACAAGTTTTATTGATCAACGGGAATATTAGATCACTAAGCGGTTTTAAGAGAAATTTGTTCTTTTTGTAAATTGTAAAAATAGACGGTCAGTGAATAGCTTTGGGTTATTCTGACCAATCCTAATGATGAAATGTTTTTCCTCTAACCAAATACTTTAACCAGAAGAAGAAAAAAATAAATCCAAGGACTTAACGGCTTTTTTGTTGATAGAGCGCTTTTTCGGCTGGGCGAAAATATATCCAGGTTAGCAATACACTTAATGAATAAAGCACACCCGTTGTTATGAAGATGGGTGAAAATCCAAAACGCGTTTGGACCAATCCTGAGATAATTACACCGAACACCTGACCTAACTGCCATCCCATAGCACGTAAGCTGGTAATTGTCCCTTGTTCATCGGGGTTACTTACAAGCATCGCGAAATTTTCCACGAGGGGGGAAGACATTTGCATTAAAACAGTGCGCAGCAATAGGCTGATCACAGACAACCAAAGAAAGGGTGAAAACCCTAGCAGGAACAAAAAGAAGATGCTGGTTGTTTGCGTTGCCACTGTTGGAATGATTCTGCTGCGAGTCAGGCTTACCAGCCAAGGAGAGATCAATGCTCCCAGGAACACAAGGAGCGATGAAAGAGCGAAAATCAACCCCAAGAGATCGTCATTGATGGCGAATTTTCCTTTCAAGAAAACGTTCAAATAGGGGATTAAAATCGCCGCGCCGAAACCAGTAATGAGGTTAATTAATGCCAGCCTGCGAACGATTTTATTAGCTGCCACATTACGGATGACTTCTTTAAGTTGGACTTGTTCTCGGTTTTTCCTTTGGGCAGGGGGTGGTTCAGAAATTAAGAAGACAGGGATCAGGCTGGTTGTTGCCAGGAGGATTCCGGCTGTAATCACCCATTGATACGACGCTGCTGAGCCTTGTGCGATGCCTAGCCCGTTTTCGATCAGTGCAGGCACCTGACCAGCGAGGAGGTTGCCAAGTGTTGCAGCCAGGGTTAATAACCCGAAATTAAGGCTGAAAATAATCGCCTGATTTTCTTCCTTACTAACAGCCATAATAAATGGCGGTTGCGAAACACGATAAAGCATAAAACCTGCACCCTGTATGAAGCCAAACAAGAAAATCATCAGGGGGTTGAGCAAACGAATTTCGAGGAACATGCCGATGAATCCAATCCCCAATCCAATCAGCATACTGGTGCGCCGACCAAGCCGATCAGAGAGAAGTCCCAAAGGCAACCCAAGCACCAGGGCAGCCAGGGGTGTTGCAGACCGGATCAATCCGAGGTAATCACTATTGAAACCCAGGGAGAGGATATACAGGTTAAAGAATAATTCCCAAACGCTGAAGGAAACACCGTATAGAAGCGTTGAGAGCAAAAAAAGCTTTGTTGAACGGGTAAATTGCCGCAGCATAAAAAACTTAGTGTTGATTTAGAGTGACGCGCTTGATTTTACCACCTTACCTGAGAGAATCCCCTTTCTCAGAGGGGATTCTCTCAGGTGTTTGCGATTATTTTTTATTCTGAGTGTCAAGCGGTTTCCGGTAAGTGATCCAGGTTTTTTCCTTCATATAGCCCAAACTCTGGTAAAGCTGGAGGGCACCATTAGGATTGTTGGTGTCCACACCCAGGGCAACTTCTGTCATGCCTTTGGCTTGGTGCATATGCATGCTGCGAACGATTAAAGCTTTGGCAATCCCCTGGCGACGCCATTGACGATGCGTGGTAATCTCTTCCGTCCAACCACGTTTGCGATGATATTTCTGGTTGTAATCATGATCAATGAAGTTCAATACGCCGCCGACTACCTTATCGCCAACCCAGGCGACCTGCCAGAGTTCGGGTTGGAAATACTTAGAGCCTTTATAAGCTAAGAAGTCCTTTTCTTCGGGTTCGGCAAATCCCCAATGATCGCGAAAGGCTTCGATCGATGCATCCCAAATCTTACGAATGTCTTCTTTCTGGACTGGACGCACTTCAACACCCGGCGGTAATTCGGCTTCGGGGATGTCTTCCAGGGGGCGGGACATTTCAATACCGTACCGGATTGGTCGATACCCCAGGGAATCTAAAATGTGATTAAAGCGCTCTTTTGTGCCGCTGCTGTAGGTTTGCAGAAATCGTTGGCTGTCATGAGGGTGTGGTTTGGCGATCTCTTGCAATCGTGCTTCGCACCATTGGATCATGGCAGATTCAACCCCTTTTTCACGCCATTCTGGCACGATATTGACGAATAGAGTATAAATGCGGTCGTTAGGGTCTTCCTCCTGGTACCATTCCACCCGGGAATAGGCGATGGCTTCTTCCCCAATACAGGCAAAGATCATGTCCTTGTAAGGATCGGAATGGGTCAGGTGTTCGTAATCATTTTTAATATCTTCGATGCTGATGGCGCGATCTTCATGATCTGCTGCAGATGCTTTTTCAATAATTTCGAGCATCAAAGGGTAATCTGATTCACCAGCGAAAGAACGGAAATGAAGTCCCTCAATTTTTGGCGGATTTTCGAGCATGATTTCATGTGTTTTCATTTCATTAACTCCTCTAGATTAGAAGTATTCAATTGATGATCGCAGGGTGGGGTGATGTCCACCCCCACAGCAAAACCGAGTTTCTAAATCTCTGAATAGCTGCAAACCTCACTTTGCCATGTTTTCGGGAACATGCCATCCAGAAATGGATTGTTTCAAGCTCTGCTGTTTCACCCATCACCCTGCATGCGGTTGGTTGATTATTTATCCTGGTCCGATTTTCTCTTATGGTATCCGTTAGCTTCAGCAACCCGTTCCAGGTCACGTTTATCAAGCTTAAACTTCAACCAGGCAGGTATCACAGTTAGTAAGGCAAAAATTGCGGTAATGTAAAAGGGTGCCCGAGGGTTAAAGGTCTTCCAGAGGAAAGAACCAATTGCCGGCGCTGGGAGTGAGAAGATCCCCAGGCTGGCATGGATCAAGCCAAAGCCTGTACCTCGAATTCGCTCGGGCAGGACCTTACTCAACAGGGATTGGTAAGCTGGTGAAAGCAATCCAACAGCCACCCCGAAGACCGCCCAAACACTGGCAAAGCCGACAAATCCCTCGACCCTGATCAGTAGAAGCATCGCCAAGAATTCTAAAAAGAATCCAATGGCTATCGCTGAACGTTCTCCAAATTTGTCAGCGAACCATCCTGCCGGGATGGTGGTAATCATCATCGCCATACCAAAGAAGGAGGTCAGCCAGCCGATTTGCTGTAAACTCATTCCACCGATCTCTTCCAGGTAAATGGGCATCAAATTAAAGGACATCGAAAAAGCAATGTCTCGAACACCATCTGTTAGCAGGATCCATGTCAAAACGCCGCCAGCCAACGCGAGGCTGAGGATGGCTTTGAAGTTGACCTTCAAGGAAGCGAGCGACAGCTTATCGTTAGCTTTTTCCTGTCGCTTTTTCCCAGCAACATTTGCCAATATCAGGCGAATAGTGGTGGCACAAACGTAGATACCGGCAGCAACAGCCAGCATAACTCTAAAGCCGAAGTTGTCAGCAATCCACCCTGCTAAGGGTGGGCCAATCACCGTGACCACGGTGTAGATGGTGTCTGTGATGCCATAAACTTTTGCACGATGTTCTTCAGCAGTTTCCTCAGCGATAAAGGCACCGAAACTTGGTCCAATCAGTGAGCGAGTGATGGCATTGAGCGTTTCAGATAAATATAACCATTGCCAGGTGGGCACAAAGATCGGGCTGATAAAAGCACCCAGACCGACCATACTCCCGATGGCGACGCTTTTCAGCCGGCCGATGGTGTCGGAAACATAGCCTCCCAGCACCTGTAGAACGAGGGGTACGATTTGAGATACCGTGAAGAAGATACCTACCTGCATAATATCCGCGCCCAGGTGCTTCAGGTAAAGAGGAAGCATCGTCATGTACATTTCGGCGGCAATATTGGCAAACACCATCGCCACCATAAAGACGATTAATGTGTTGGACAGGATTCTTTCCCTGGTTTTTGGTACCATTTCTTTTGTTTCTAGTATTTCCATTTTTTTACTACCTTTTTCAAGCGTCAACTGGATCAGACAGATGATAATTCCTTTGTCATGATGTCTTTTCCAGGTCTTAGTTCATATTCATAGGTATCATATTGTTGTGTTGCCCGCATTCCAGCTTTTTTATAGAGTTTGGTGGCATTGGTGAGGCTGGAGGCGTCGACACCCAATCCAACCCGTTTCTTGCCACGTTGATAAAACTCATTGAAGGCAGTCAGCAACAGCGCCTTTCCTAAACCTTGCCGGCGAAATGGCTTGATCACTGCCAGCTGGTTCACCCAGGCCATATCGGGATCTTCCGCCATCTTTGCCCTACAGCGACAGTTTCCCACAATTTGCTCTCCAGCCTTAGCCAGGAACCACAGGGAAGGATCAAAATCCTTGCTGTTTTCAAGATGATGCTGCCAAAGTTTGAGCAGTTCATCCAAAGAACGTTCGACATAGCCCCAATGATCACGAAATCCTTCTTCCATGGCGATCAGCGCATCCTCTAATTCGTTTTCCAGGTCAATGGGTACGATGGTGACACCTTCTGGTACGATGGGCTTTTGGGGCGCTCGATCGAATTCAATCATCATGCGATAGTAATTTCGCACAAGCTGGTAGCCGTAAACCTCAAGCGCAGCATTTCGTCGACGATCCTTGCTGGGTGTGCCATGATTGATGACAACTCTTATTCCATCAGGCGCCAAAGATACCCGCCCACGGGCACAATCCTCTGCCCATGCCAGCATATCTTGGTAAAGCTCATCGTCCCAATAATCAGGGTGCAAAACACCCCAAACGTATTTGATCACATGCGGTTCTGTGAGATCATAGACGTCGATATATCCAATGATGTTCCCTTGGGAATCTTCCACAACCCGGGTGATCTCATCCAATACGACCCCTGGCGCAGTCCAATCGTTGATTAATTCATCCAGGTCACTGTCATCAACACCGAACAGGGATTGCGAATAGGCGTTGAAAAGTCCAACAACTTCAGAGGCGTCTTCCAGCGTGAAAGGGCGCATTTTTGTTTTTGTGATGATGGTGTCCATTATTTTCTTCTCCTTCATTTTCGTCTTTGCTTCTGCTTCGTGATTGCGAACGCAAAAAGCCATGGATTATTTGGTCAACCCATGGCTTCCAGTCAGTTTTCAGATGAAATTGGCAATCTTAATCAAAAAAGCCACGGGTTTTGGAGTTTGCCCGTGGCTCGTGGATTCGTTTTAGCCGAACCTAAATATTGACAGGCGCACTCCGCGTAGGTAAATCTTTACCGATAGCATCGGCAGATTTTGTACGAAGCATTCTTATTTGGCAAAATACCTTGATCATGCGAGTGCGTTCCTTTCTTGTAGAATTCTAATCTTTCCTGACTTTATCAACAGCCAAGATCTTAACGATTAGAGTTTATCATAAAATCTAGAAAATTGTCAAGAGCGATTTGGGGGATCAGGGTTTTTTAAAAAGCCCAGATAGATGACCAGGATGATGCCCAGACCGGAGACTACGAGTAAGGCTATTCCTAAAAGCCTTGCCTTGCCCAGGACACGGTGGAGTACGGAGGGAGTGGGTGTGGGTGTGAAGGTTGGTGCGGGGGTTCGCGTTGGGAAGGGGGTCATAGTTGGCCGAGGTTGGGTCGGCGTGGGCGTTCCAGGATCAGGTGTTGCTGTTCTGGTTTCAGTGGGTGTTGGATCTGTCGCAGTTTGAATGATCAGTTCCTGTCCTTCGAAAACTTCAGTTGTCGCCAGGCTAAGACCCGTGTTCTGTAAAATTCTATCTATTGGTACCCCGTAAGCTTCAGCGATTGTCCAAAGGGTTTCACCGTATTGTACGGTATGGATGATGATCCCGTTTTCACCAGGTGTGCTGGTGATGACCTGGGCAAGGGGAATAGCCGTTGGGTCACTTTCCTGGAATTGGATATCGCCAACAAAAATTAAGTTCACCGGATTTTCAGGACGCGCTGAGACAGGCATAACACCTACCACAATGATGAATGAAAACATCAAGATGGTAATGAAAATGGCTTTTCTAATTTTTTGCATAATGGCATTATTATAGCGTGTTTAGATGAAATCAGTCACCCCCTAATCATTTTTTGATCCCTTCTCAGCCAATTGATTATTTTGATGTAGCCGTAAGTTGCAAGCACGGATCCGAAGGCAATCGTCCCTAGTTTTCCCCCAGCACCGCCCAAAAGGGGGGTGCTGTAGACGAATACCAGGCCTGTAAATGCCGCTGTGATAAAGATATGCCAGAAGGTTGAGCAGCGTTCCGGGTTGGTCATTCCTGCAAAACTGGCGCATATTGCCACAACAGCCAATGTTTGACCGTATTGTGGAAGGATATTTGGCAAGATCAAACCTGCAATCAAGCCGACATAGGCGGATGCCATCACCGGTCCGTGCTCTTTTTGATTGTTGAGATAAAAGGTCAGTGGCGTTGCAATGAGGGCGGTGAGAAGGATCAAACCTGTTGTTTTCCAGTCCCCGATTGGGCTGAGAAGGAATTCCCTGCCCAGACTCATCCCTGTAGCTGCCGTGCCAATCAGGGCAATCGTGCCCAATTTCCCCCCAAACCCATTAAAAACGTCACGAGTCAGGATGAAAACGATGCCTGATATGATTCCTCCTAAACCAACCTCCCAAAAATTGAAAAGAAGGTCATTGGATGTCATGCCGATAAAGGCACCGCAATATGCGGGAATGGCGTAGTCCGGTGCAACCAAGTAAGCTAAAATGGCAACGAGGCTGGCGGCGACCACCGGACCTAAACGAAGGCTGTGCGTAAGTGCATAGGTTATCAGTCCGCCTAAAAAAACGGATATGCCCTGAAAAAAGATGGCTTTTTTGTCAATTTTTTGTGGAATTTGGTGAAGTGCCAGTTTTACTTCCAAAAAAATGGTGATTCCTGCACCAAAAACGACTATCAACGAAACAATGCCGCCAAAGGAGTGATACGCCCACGCTTCAAAAACAGTTGATACGAGCATTGCCATTACAGTGAAGCCCAGCAAAAGGAGGCCAAAAATTGTTGACCAAAATGAAAATTTCTGCAATGATGATTTCAAATCTCACTATCCTTGTTCTAGAACCGGGTTCGGATTGATTATAACTTAAGAAAATTCGGTTGTTCAGAAAAATAATTTTATGAGAAATAAATTTTTGTTTATAATAGGATTACCAATTGCGTGCTGATTCATTGACAACAATTTCTCGAATTTTTTATCGTCCAATTCTCCATTCTATGGATTTGAAGTATGGTTAAAAAGGAGTCTGTTCATCAACAGAGCTCATTCATCAAATCAATTTTGATTTTAGCTGGGGCGTTTACTTTTGCATTTCTTCTTGGCGAACTGGTCCATGATTCAGGGCATTATTTTAGCCATATACTGTATGGGAATACATTGGTTAAGGTTCATTTTGATCCCTTTGGCGGCACGCATATCATGGGTACTGAGGAGCTTCCTGCAAATATATTGGGGGTGACATCTTTAGCTGGTCCAACCCCGAATTTAATATTAGCAGTAACCATCTTTTTAATCCTTTGGCGTTGGAATCGTCCAATCTTGTTACCTTTTCTATTGTTGGACCGATTGCATTAATCCAAGAAGGGGTCACCTTTTCGCTGGGTTTGCTGACACTGGGTGGGGATGCCTATTGGATATCAAGATTAGGTGTCCCACACCTTATCATTCTGATTTTTGGAATTTTATTTATGATCGGAGGAATTTTTTTGTGGCAAAATTATTGCCTTTAGCTGGCGTATATAAAACGAGTCCCTTTTTACAAAGGTTAGCAATTATTCCCCTTGGGATGTGTTCATTGATGCTCGTCCGTTTTGTTTATTCTCTCGTCGCTATCCCACAATGTGCCATTGAAAATGCTGTTTCCCTTGTATTTTCACTGATCTTGTCTGTGATTGTTGTACACATTCAGTCAGCCAATCCCGGGTTTTTGATTGGAATAAAGATTTAGAATTACTATGCGCTTGATTGGGGGGCAACGCTCTTCTCGCTTGTATTGGGGGTAATGATGTTTTCTTTACATATTTTTTTGTAGGTTTTATTTCAATCAATAAGTATAAAGAGGATAATCAGAACCCATTGATAGTTGGCTGTTAAAGGCAGACAGGCATAAGATGTTTTTTATGCCTGTCAAATTTAGTTATTAAATTATCTATCATTAATCCATGTAGAATAGGAGACTTTATGTGATGACATAAGCCGCAAGTATTGCCGCAAGTGTCAGAATCAATATCATCCAAAAAAAGATGGTCAACCCAGCCAGGGCTGATAGTGCGGGTTCTGTCCTTTGACCACGCTCAACCGTTCGGGGCTGCGCTGAGGGCGGCGAGGCGGGGATGACGGCTGCGAGTAAGATGACGATAAAAATGCCGAAAATCAGAAAAGGAAGCCAAGTTGCATTATAAATTGTTGGTCCAAAGGGCCTGATCCAGACCCCGCCAGCCCAGGTGAGCAAGAAAACCATTAGCAGGAAAATCCAAAAGCTGCCCCAGGGAATGCGACTGCGAAATAGGATTGAAAAAATAAGAACGAGTAATAGACTGATTACCAATGCAACCAAGAGATCTATTAGAAACATAGAAATTTATCCTTTAAATAATCTTTGTCGTTAGATCGATTCTATTATTATTGGTTATCAAACTTTTTTCAGCAGGCTGAAGGATGTTTTTGGGTAGAAGGGGGTGGTTCCTGTTGGGACATCGTTGACTTACCGCCAACCAGATGCTAACAAACCGATACATCCCAAACGAATCCCCAACTGTGTTTTGCGTGGGAGGCGCGAGAACGTAAATAGAATTAATAATATGATCATGATAAATATAAGGCTTGAAAGGTTTATTTGATGACAAACAATTTAGTGATTGCCACGCAGCGCGGAATGAAATTTTTTAGGAGAATTAATGATTACTGGGAAGAGCGGGATTATTCATTAACAAGTGTTGAACTCACGGCATTGGATATGGTCGGTGATGTTGGGCTGGCAGGATCAAAGGATGGGGTTTACATTACACATGATGCTGGCCAGAGTTGGATTATGGATTCAAAGGGTATTCTGACCAAACATATCCGCTGGGTTCGAATTCATCCCGAGGATCAGCGTTATTTTTATGTTGGCACGGAACCAGCCAATATATACTCGAAAAGGATTTCTGAAAGCGCCTGGCACCAGTCTCAGGAGATCCCCCCGCTTCGGGATGCGAACAAATGGTTTATGCCCTATTCGCCCAATCCCGGTTGTGTACGGGGATTTGCCTTTCATGGCAGTCGTCTGTATGCCGCTGTTGAGGTTGGCGGACTTCTCGTCTCCGATGATTACGGTGATCATTGGGAATTAGTTTCCGGGAGTACTGGTAAACCCAGACAAAGCCCAACTGAGGGACAACTCCATCCAGACGTTCATTCTGTGGACACCCATCAGGCTTCCCAAGATTTAGTATTTGCACCAACTGGGGGAGGGTTTTATTCAAGTGTTGATGGTGGTGCTACCTTTTCTTTGAAATATGATTGTTACTGCCGGGCAGTTTGGGTTGATCCAGAGAATTCAAACCATTTGGTTCTTGGTCCAGCAGATGGTGTCTCACGCGGTGGGCGGATTGAAGAGACCAAGGATGGTGGTGAGACCTGGCACTTAATCATGGATAGTATTGAAGAAAGATGGCAGGATACAATGGTTGAGCGTTTTATTGCTTCAGATGGTGAGATTTTTGCTGTACTTTCAAATGGAAAGCTATTAACCGCGAAAACAGCGGATTTTTCATGGCAATATCTTCTTCCTGGTATCCAGAACGCTGTTATGCTCACGCTCATATAAAAAGAGGAAAAGATGTCAGAGGCGATGATTGGTGTTTCGGGGTGGCAGTACCCTGATTTCAGTGAACGGTTCTATCCTAAAGACCTAAAAAAAACACAACAATTAGGATATTATGCGGAGCACTTCTCGACTGTTGAAATCAACAATTCCTTTTACCAACTCCCCAAAGAAAAAAATATAGAAAATTGGTACACGTTGGTGCCAGAAGATTTTATTTTCGCCGTAAAAGCCAGTCGCTACATCACTCACATGAAGAATCTACTTGAGCCGGAAGAGACTCTGCTGAATTTTTACAATCGGATTGAGCTTTTCCAAGGGAAATGCGGACCGATTCTCTATCAACTGCCACCGCACTGGGAGGTTGATATTAAAAGGTTAGAAAACTTTCTACCCCATCTTAACAAGGAATTTCAACACACCATTGAATTTAGAAATCAATCCTGGTTAACCGAAAAAGTATATGATTTGTTACACCAGCATGAGGTTGCTTTCTGTATCTATGATTTCAATTATTATCAATCCCCGATTTTGACCACGGCAAATTTTGTATATATCCGCCTGCATGGTCCAGGTCGTGCTTATCATGATCCCTATAATCTGGAAAGCCTAAATCGCTGGGGTGATCGCATACAAGATTGGGTTGCTGAAGGATTGGATGTATTTTGTTATTTTGATAATACCCATAGGGGATATGCCTGGGAAAATGCACAAACTTTGATTTCTTTGCTTTAAGTGCTTTAGGTATCATCACATCCTTTGAATAAACAATTCCTGATATTGGTATAATCAAGGGGTAATCACCGGAGATGGAGGAACCTTAGATGTTAGATGTCAAATATATTCGTGAAGAACCTGCTCATGTACAAAAAGCCCTTGAAAAACGCTTCATAGATCCATCTCCTGTGGAGGAAGTTATCGAGCTGGACGAAAAACGACGATCCTTGATCGTTCAGGTTGAGGATATGCGATCTGAAAGGAATACCGTCTCAAAAGAAATTGGGCGTATGAAAGATAAGGATGCACGCCAGGAGAAGATTGAGGCGATGCGTGACCTGGGTATGCAGATTGATAAGATCGATGCAGAATTGCAAAATGTAGAAACAGCATTGAATGATCTGCTCTTAAACATCCCAAATATCCCTGATGAAGATGTTCCAGTTGGCGCTGATGACAGCGATAATATTGTTTTGCGTACCATGGGAGAAATCCCACAACTCGATTTTGAGCCAAAACCACACTGGGACTTGGGACCTGAATTAGGCATCATTGATTTCGATAGAGGGGTCAAGCTAGCAGGTTCCAGGTTTTATGTATTAAGCGGACCGGGTGCCTTACTGCAACGTGCATTGGTCTTTTGGATGGTTGATTTACACATTCGGCAGGGGTACTTGGAGAAGTATCCACCCTATATGGTCCGTGAGGAGATCCTTTACAGCACAGGGCATTTGCCGAAATTCCGAGAAAATCTTTACCGGGATGCGGAAGACGATCTCTGGATGGTTCCTACTGCAGAAGTGCCGCTGACCGGGCTGCATCTAGGGGAAATTCTCGAAGAAGATCAGCTGCCCATCCACTACACTGCTTACACAGCTTGTTTCCGGCGCGAAAAAATGAGCGCAGGTCGGGATGTGCGCGGAATTAAACGCGGGCACCAGTTTGATAAGGTGGAAATGTACACCTATTGCAAACCGGGGGATTCGGAAGCAGAACATGAGAAAATGTTGCAGGATGCAGAAGAAACCGTAGCTGCTTTAGGACTGCCCTATCGAGTGCTGCTCCAATCAACAGGTGACCTGGGATTCAGCGCTCACAAAACCTATGATATCGAGGTCTGGGCACCGGGATGTGGGGAATGGTTGGAGATCTCGTCTGTTTCAAATGATGGTGATTTCCAGGCGCGTCGAGCCGGTATTCGCTATCGGCCTGCTGACGGGAAGAACACGCAATTTGTTCATACTTTAAACGGTTCCGGCCTTGGCATGCCGCGTACGTTAATTGCGGTGTTGGAGAATTACCAGCAGGCAGATGGTTCTGTTCTTATTCCAGAAGTTTTACGCCCTCTAATGGGTGATTTTGAAGTGATCAAACCTCTCTGATGTCGCTTTGGGCTGAAATCCCGCTCCTGTTTGTCGTCATCCTGGGGATGTTGATCGGTTTCTTCGGGTTGTTCCTGGTGTTCTTTCCCGGTTTGACGGTTATCTGGGCATCGATTCTATTGTGGGGGATAGCCACAACTTTCAATTATAAAGTTGGTCCCTGGACTTTTACCCTGACGATTGTTACTTTTTTAGTGATTACCATGTTGATGATGTTGGGCAACATCCTGGATAACATCTTCATGGCTGGAAATGCCCGGTCAAAAGGTGCCAGTTGGTGGGCGATCCTCTTGAGCTTTTTAGCGATGGTGGTGGTAAGTATTTTATTAACACCCCTAGCAGGGTTAGCAGCAACCTTATTGGTGTTGTTCATCGTGGAACTGGTTCGTATACGGGATTACCGGGCGGCTTTTCGTTCGGTATCGGGAATGGCTCTGGGTTGTGGTTGGGCAGTTATTTCGAGGTTAATCATTGCTGGTTTGATGATTTTGTTATTTATCATGTGGTACTTTGTGCTATATTAGAAATGTCAGCCAATGCGCTGGCAAAAGATGTTTGGTTTGTGAGCGTTGTGGGAAGAAAAAACTTGTCCCGTGCTCGAATTCACAGGACAAGTTTCTTTTTGTTTGGTGAGTTATGCGGAGATATTTATATTTATGGAAGTTCACCTTCAGTGGGTAATCCGGGGATCAGGTCAGCAGCAGCACCGGTGAGATGATTGACATTTGCCCAACCGATCATCCTCCCATGAACACTTTCGCCCTGAATGGCAAGGTGAATTTCACTGATTGAGGCATTGTGGTTCTCCAGGTTGAGCACATCATTGAAATCGAGGTCAGGGCATATTTTTGGAAGTGTCAAAGCAAAGATGCCCCCGTGACCAACGATTAAGAGGTTCTGGTTTGGAAAAGATCGACAAGCATCAACAAGTCCCTGGCGATACCTCCCCCAAAGCTGTTGGTAGTTCTCCCCGCCAGGGAAAGCAAGTTCATGCTGGCCTGCTGCCCAGGCTTGGACAACTTCGTGGTATTGATCCCAAACCTGCTGTGTGGGGGGTTGACCTTCAAGGACCCCAACATTGACTTCCCTGAAAGCCTCATGAATCTTGGGTTGCTGATTGAGCAGTTCGCCAATGATGATCGCCGTTTCCAGTGCTCTTTTAAGTGGAGAGGTGAAAAGGGCTTGGATGTTTTTATTTCGTAGGAAGATGCCTGTTTGCTGAGCCTGGAGCCTTCCCTTAGATGTTAGGGGATAATCCACACGGCGGTGCGAAAACTCTTTGGTCAGGTTAGCCCGGTTTTCCCCATGGCGTACGAGGTACAAATGGTTCAACTCAGCTCTACTTTAACGACGTGCTTGTCGGGCGAGGAAGAGGGCGATGGAACCTGCCACTGCGGCGTTCAGAGAATCGATTTGACCTTGCATGGGTAATTTCATCAACCAATCACATTTCTCCCTGACCAGGCGGCGCAAACCCTGAGCTTCGTTCCCGATCACCAGTCCAATCCCACCCTCCAGGGTAATTTCTTTTGGAGCTTGTGCTGTTGGGCTGTCTTCGAGGCCGATCATCCAGCCACCCGCTTCCTTCAGGCGCTCCATCGCCTGTGCCAGGTTGAGCTGAGCAATGAGGAGCATTTCTGTCGCACCAGAAGAGGCATTGACCACGGCTGGCGTGACAGATGCGGTCCTTGCCAGGGGGAGGATCACCCCATGAACCCCGAAAGCTTCTGCCGAGCGCAGCAGCGTGCCCAAATTCTGTGGGTCCTGTAAGAGATCCAGCAAAAGCACGAAGATGGGCTCGTTCTTATCTTTGGCCTTTTGCAGGATTGATTCTAAATCGCTGTATGGATACCCGCCGGTATTCAGTGCCACACCCTGGTGGTGTGAGTCGATTCCGTCCAGCTCCTTGCGTTCGACATATTGGATCGGTACCTGGTTAGCCCGAGCGAGGTTGAGGATGTCTCCCAGATGGCCTTGTTCTTTGATGCCCTTCGCCACCCATAGACGCTGTATCTGCCGCCGGTTTGCCCTGAGGACTTCATAAACAGGGTTGCGACCGGTAATCCATTCACGCATGGGCTACTCCCAATGCCAGCTTGATCCCTGGGATGTGTCCTCAATCACCACGCCTAATTCAGCAAGCTGATCCCGAATGCGATCGGAAAGCTGGTAATTTTTTTGTTCCCTGAGTTCCTGGCGAAGCTCTACCAGCAAATCGATAAAGGCATCTGCGCTGCTGGCTGTCTTTTTGGGAGCCTCTAATTCCAAACCCAACACACTGGTCAACGCATCGAAGGTTTGCTGGGGGCCATTTAATTGCTCGGTCGTTACCCCGTTCGCCCGTGCCTGGTTGATCATTCGCACCAGGTCGAAAATTGAAGCAAGCGCCCCGGCTGTGTTGAAATCTTCATTCATCGATTCGATGAATTCCTTGCGGGTGGTCTCTTCTTGTTGTTGCAATTCATCCAGAATCGCCTGCGGCGCACCGTCTGAAGCGGGCAGGGCGGGTTTTTTGGCTGACAGCAGCCGCTCTAAAGCGCGTTCATTGGCTTCGATCACTTCGTCATTGAACGTGAGGGGGCTGCGGTAATGTGAGCTGAGCACCATCAGGCGCATGACATCACCGGTATGATCTTCGAGGAATTCGCTGATTGGCACCAAGTTGCCAATGGATTTGGACATCTTCTCGCCCTTCAACTGGAGCATGCCGTTATGCATCCAGTATCGGGCAAAGGGTTTGCCGGTGATCGCCTCGGTTTGGGCGATTTCATTTTCATGATGGGGAAAGATCAGGTCATTGCCGCCGCCGTGAATATCGATTTGTTCACCAAGATGATCAAGGTTCATGGCAGAGCACTCGATATGCCAGCCTGGTCGACCGGGGCCCCAGGGAGAGTCCCAGGAAGGTTCCTCAGGTTTTGCTGCTTTCCAAACAGCGAAATCCATCGGGTTCTCTTTGCGGTCATCGACCCGGATGCGGCTGCCGGCGTTCATTTCCTCAAGTTTTCGACCTGAAAGCTTCCCGTAGTCCTCGGCAGACTCAACCCGAAAGAAAACATCACCGTTAACCTCATAAGCAGAACCCATGTTAATCAATTTCTTGACCATCTTGATAATTTCATCTATCTCATCAGTGGCTCGAGGGTGTTCTGTGGCGAGGAGGATGTTCAGATCTTTGAGATTTTGTTTAAACTCTGCAATGAATTTTTCCGCCAGTTCGATAGGGTCCACGCCCAGCCGATTGGCCCGATCGATGATTTTGTCATCAACATCGGTGAAGTTCATCACGTATTCCACATCATAGCCCCGGAAAATCAGGTAGCGCCGGACGACATCGAAGACCAGTGCAGACATGGCGTGTCCCACATGCGCACTGTCGTAGACGGTCGGTCCGCAGACGTACATGCGTACTTTACCTTCTTCGATTGTTGTAAACTCGGATTTTTCTCGTGTAAGGGTGTTATAGACGCGTAAAGACATGCTATTCAACTCCCATAGAATTGGTTAAGGATAAATTATTCATTTTCCGGTTTGGCGAAAATCATGCGGCCGGCTGCGGTTTGCAAAACCTTGGTGACCGAAATGCTGATGGTCTTACCAATATGCCTGTGACCATTTTCCACCACAACCATCGTGCCATCTTCCATGTATCCTACGCCCTGGCCATACTCCTTGCCTTCCTGGATGATTTTCATATCCAGGGTTTCACCAGGCAGCAAAATGGCTTTGACGGCGTTGGCTAATTCGTTGATGTTGAGGACGGAAACACCTTGCAGTTCAGCCACACGGTTCAAGTTGTAATCATTGGTCAGGATTGGACAGCTCAACTGCCTGGCAAGGACGATCAGCCGTTCGTCCACCTCGCGCACCCCCTCCACATCAATGTCTGTGATGGTGACCGGGATGGAGGAGTCCTTCTGCAGCTCAGACAGCACTTCCATACCCCGCCGACCACGCTGCCGGCGTAAGTTGTCGGCTGAGTCGCTCACATACTGCAGTTCATTCAGTACGAAGCGCGGGATCAATAAACGACCGGGGATAAAGCCCGTTCGGGCAATATCGGCAATGCGACCATCAATGATGGCGCTGGTGTCTACCAGGATTCGGCGTGTATCTTGCAAGCCGCCGGTCTCCGTTTTTTCTTCAGCAGCGCCGCTCCCTTTACCAAAGGAGCTTGCCACCTGGCGCAGGTCCTTTTGGCGGGAGACAAAGATCACAATTCCCAAATACCCAAAGAGTAGGGCTGCCACAAAGGGCAGGATGCTGCCCAGGGGCGCGGGGAGGAGCGAAATGGGGTAAGCCAGGAGGGCGGTGGTAATCAGGCCGACAATCAGGCCGATTAAACCAAAAACGAGCGTTTGTGCTGAAACTTTACTCAAACGCTTGCGAATGGCGTTGACTGGCTTGATCGAAATCCACGGTGCAATGAGAAATCCGATAAAACCGAAGATCAGTGTCGTGAGGATTTGAAAAATGATTAGTGATATTGGGTTATTTGGCCAAATCTGTTGGACAAGCAACCCCAGTGGTTCGCCTAAAAAAACGCCAATGATTCCAAAGATGATAAGAAATACAATGCGAACAATAAGCTCGAGGGACATATAAAGACGCTCCTTTTTAAGGTACAAAAGTAAGAATAATGCCATTAATAATCTTAACACGCACCCCCCAATTAGTCAATTGAAGATTCAAAAATTTTTATAATGATTAAAAAAATGAATGTGAAATATGTGATTTGAGGGAAAACGTGAAGGCTATGCACTGCAAAGAACGCATGATAAAAATATCACGTAATTCATCTCCCTCCGCCTCACTTCGGAGACAGGTCGGCGGTATGTGACCTACGCGGAAATTAGTAGGTCATGCACTACGAAAGGAAAATGACATAAAAATGTCACGTAAGCCTTCCCTCTCCGCTTCGCCTCGGGGACAGGTCGGCTGCACCTAACCTTCGCGGAAATAAGTAGGTCATGCACTGCAAAACATGTATCAAAAAATATGTCACGTAAGCCTTCTCCCTCCGCTTCACTTCATGTACAGATCTGCTGTACGTAGCCTACGCATGATTATGTGGGTAAACCTCTGCGAATCATGCATGACAAAAAATTGTCACGTCGGATTTCCTCTCCGCTTCGCTTCGGGGGCAGGTTGGTTATATGTGATCTAAATTCAAAGATAAATAATTTTGATTTACGCAGGTGGGGGGGTGTTGGCGGAAGGTTTCTTTTCGACCGACTTTGCGGGTGGCTGAACAGGGGTGCCTGCCTCCGGGCTGAGCAGCAGACTAAGCTGTGCTAAAGCCTGATCATCATAGGTTCGGTGACCACACAGGTCACAGATCCAGGCCGGGAAGTTGGGCACGGTGATCAGGTCGTCTCCCAGCCAGGTCATCAAGGTTGCTGATTGCAAGCGCTGATGGCCACCCTGGCACCTTGGACAGGGTTGACAGGGAGATGGCTCCCCGATGCTTTTCTCAGGTTCGGTCTTGCTGGTCATAAGTTCCGTTAATCCGGTTTAACCTTGAGCTTACTGATTAATTTTATCACTTTTCCCAGGTTAATTCTGCACAGCCTGTACCACATCCGGGCTGCGCAGCAGGCTAATCTGGTCCAGGGGCCAATAGATCAACAACGCCCGCCCGACGATATCTTCCTCAGGGACAAACCCCCACAGGTGGGAGTCGCTGGAGTTGTTTCGGTTATCTCCCAGAACAAAATATTCCCCTTGCGGGACGGTCCATGTGCCGCTGTAATTTGGAGCATCGGCAATGTAGGGCTCGTAAAGAGGCTGGTTGTTGACATACACCGTCTGACCTTCAACCCGCACTTCATCACCTGGCAGGCCGATAATGCGCTTGATGTAATCCAGGTCGGAAACCCCGGGGGCATGAAAAACGATGATATCACCGATTGAAGGTTCACCGAGTTTGTAGGCCACCCGGTTAACGAGGAGAAATTCCCCCGGTTGCAGGGTGGGTTTCATGCTGACATTCTCAACCCGTACCCGGGCAGAGAGGGCGTTGATCACCAGGAATAGCACCAATGCCAGCAGGATCGTCTCGACGGTATCAATGATGAAGCCCATGCAACTGCTGCGCTTCTTGCGCGGTTTGTCTGCCTCGGGTTCGTAGATTGGTGTTTGCTCGGATTGAAAGTTATCTAACATAAAATTTTTACAGCTTTTCTATTTGATTTAAGCCGGGTTTTGCTTGTGGTTGATTATAATCCATCAGGTCTTAAAGAGGTTGTTCAAGCCCGGCGTTTTTTCAGCACCAGCCGGATGGGCGTGCCCATGAAGGGATAGTCATCCCGTATCTGGTTTTCGAGATAGCGCAGGTAGCTGAAATGGGCGTATTCCGGGTTGTTGACATACAGGATGAAGGTGGGCGGGTCGCTGCGCACCTGGGTGCCGTAATAGATGCGTAAGGCGCGCCCCGTCTTGGATGGAGCGGGGTGCCTGTCCTGGGCACGGTGGATGATCTTGTTGATCTGCGAGGTGGTCAGCCGTACCAGCCGTTCTTCCTGGACGCGCAGGGCCAGGGGTAAAACCTGGTCCACCCGTTTGCCCGTCAGGGCGCTGATGAAGATCATGGGCACGTAGTCCATGAAGTTCAACTCCTGGCGGATGTGGGCGGTGTAATCGTTGATGGTGTAGGAATCTTTGTCCACAAGGTCCCATTTATTGACCACCACGATAGCGCTCTTCCAGGCGTCCTTGATGTAGCCGGCGATGTGGGTGTCCTGGGCCGTGATACTGGTGGTGGCGTCGATTACTAAAATAGCGACATCTGACCGTTCAATAGCATTCATGGAACGGATCACGCTGAACTTCTCAACGCCGGGTATCACCTTCCCACGGCGGCGGATGCCGGCTGTGTCGATCAGGGTGACGGGGAGGTCGTTGTAGATCAATTGGGTGTCCACGGCATCACGTGTGGTGCCAGGGATGTCGCTTACAATGGCGCGCTCCTGCCCGACGATCTTGTTGAGTAGGCTGGATTTGCCCACATTGGGTTTGCCGACGATGGCGATTTTGGCAGAGTCGTCCTCTTCTGCCTCCTCACCCATGGCTTCGATGTGGCGTATAACCTCATCCAGCAGGTCGCCGGTGCCCGTGCCGTGCAGGGCGGAGACGGCATAGGGCTCGCCCATGCCCAAGGCGTAGAACTCGGGGGCAGATTGGCGCACCCTGGCGCTTTCTGTCTTGTTGACCACCAGGATGATCGGGGGTTCAAAACCGTCATCGACCTTGCGCTGTTTCCGCCGCAGAATATCGGCGATCTCTTCGTCAGCAGGGGTAATGCCCGCCTGTCCGTCCACCAGGAACAGGATCACATCGGATTCATCAATTGCTAGCTCAGCCCCTTCCCGGATCTGGCGGATGAAATCCTTGGAGCCTAACGAAAGGGGCTCTTGTCCACGACCCTTGCTGGGATCGATGCCGCCTGTGTCCATCACATAAAAGAAATACCCACTCCAATCCGCTTCCGCCAGCAGGCGGTCACGAGTGGTGCCAGGGATCTCATCCACGATTGCCAGGCGTTCGCCGGTCAGACGGTTGAAAAGGGTGCTCTTGCCAACATTTGGACGGCCCACCAGGGCCACAACGGGTTTTGCCATAGGTGGTGATTATACCCCAGGGGTTTTGGGAAAAGTATTCGCAAAATTTCTCAGTTTGATGGGTGAATGATTTGGTATTTGGGTGTCCTGCAATTCAGCGCGCCTGGCGCTGACCGTGGCGGTAGGCGTCGAGCATCTCCTTTTGTGGCATGAGGATCGCCTGGGGCTCGCAGGCACTCTTGCAAAAGCAGCACCCAACGATGCACAGGAAGGGTTCCACTACCGCCACCTTGCCGGTGTTCGTCCTCTCAAAGACCTCCTTTGGGCAAACTTCGATGCACTTGGCACAGCCGTCACACAGCGCCTCGGAGACCGTGGGGAACCAGGGGATCTGTTCACGGGGGAGCCCCTCCCAGGTGCCGTAGTCACGCCTGGCCACCGTGCCCTCGCCAGAACGTTCCCGGTAATAGGCGCGGTATTCCCGCAGGAGGACGTCCTGGTAGGCTTCAACTGCCGGCTTGGGGATGAAATTGTGCTGGCGGACGCCCATCACAATTTTCTTGCCAGCATCCGCATCCTCAGGGTGGACGCCGTCTTCAAAGAGGGACTCAAATAATTCTTCAAGTCCTAACAGCCCGGCAGGCGCGCCGTCAATGTGGAGCATACGGTAGCTTAATCCTGTCATGGGTTTTTATCCTCCAACTTTTGTTTGGCTGAGCGCTGACAGTCTTCTGCCTGGGACTGGATGTGGTCCAGCATCGCCATCAAGCCGTTATTGCGCTTGGAAGGCAGCTTCCAGATGTGGAGCTGGTCGATGAAATCCATGTTGAGGTGCTGCACATCCACCGGGGTCGCACCGTCCAGGACACGGATCAGCAGGGCAGCGATGCCCTTGATCACCAGGGAATCGCTGTCGGCG
>Ga0207796_1000239_pt1 | contig 23903 bp, 19 predicted proteins | sample Pon1CUnioCityCA_6_FD_187274 | JGI IMG/M metagenome (GOLD analysis project Ga0207796, IMG submission 187274) | Marine sediment microbial community from Union City, CA, USA - Pond 1C Sediment 1 (SPAdes) | ecosystem: Environmental > Aquatic > Marine > Intertidal zone > Salt pond sediment ... | reverse complement strand
AGCGGAGGGGTCTTGAGTGGTTGTCATAGCGATCCTTCCCGGTCCTATTCACTCATCAACATTGCGGTGAGGGACAGGTCTTGCTGCCCGTCGGCCCCGTGCCACGACGGCCAGCGGAGCGGGTCGGGTCTGCTGCCCGGGGACGGTGGTTGATTCCGTCCGTACCCTCGGTGTCGTCCTCCAGGCCCAGCTCGCGGTGAAGGAAGCGGACCGCGGGGGGGAGGTGCTCCTCCGGGATGCAGAAGGAGACCGAATGCTCGGAGGCCGTCTGGGCCACGGCGATGATGCGGGTCTGATGCTGACCCAGTGCTGCGAACGCCCGAGACACCATGCCGTTTCGCTGCCCTTGCCAGCCGGGGAGGCCGACCACCGATACCGTGGCCACCTTCTCCTTCAGGCCGATGCGGAAGCGACTTGTGCCTTCCTGCTCCAATCCCGCTGGACGTGCTGGCTCTCCCACAGAGGCCGAGGGACCGCTGCCATCTTTGAACTCACCGCGCAGGATCCTGAGGCAGTGCTCCTGGTCCTTCTCGCGCACGATCAGATTCAGGCTGTGTTCTGAGAGCGATTGGGAGAGCATCAGCACCTCCAGTCCGCCCTCGCTGAGCCGCCGGAGCACGCGCGCCGCCATCTGCAGCGTCCAGGAATCGTCACGACTGCCCACCGCGATCATGCCCAGGCCGGTGGTGGAGATGATGGCTGGCAGCACCTGACGTTGGGCGCTGGGTGATTCGACAATCACCGTGCCGTGATGCGTGGGGTTGAAGCTATTGACGATGCGCAGAGGTATGCTCCGCTGGACGAGGGGCCGGATGGTCTTGGGGTGGAGCACCTCCGCGCCTACGTACGCCAGATCCGCCGCCTCCGCGTAGGACAGCTCGGTCAGGGTGGCCGCCTGGGGCACGATGTTGGGATCGGCTGTAAGGATGCCGTCCACGTCGCTCCAGATCCAGACCTCCTCGGCGTCCAGACCCACGCCGATCACGGCCGCCGAGAAGTCGCTGCCGCCACGACCCAAGGTCGTGGTCACGCCCTCCTCCGTCGAGCCGATGTATCCGGTGACGACCGGCAGCACGCCGCCCCTAGTCAGTGGCAGGATGGTCGCTCTCAGCCGACGACGCGTTGGACCCATCAAGGGTGTGGCTGAGCCAAACACGTCATCTGTCACGATCAACTCACTGGAGCTGAGCGCCTGAGCCCGCACACCGCGCTCCCGTAGCACGGCGGCCAGGATGTGGACCGAGAGCTGTTCTCCAAACGATGCCACAGCATCACGGCCGCGGGCGGTTAGCTCGCCTAACACGGCGATGCTGCGGTAAAGCCGTTCCAGGTCATGCAGGCGATCCTCAATGAACCCGCCTATCTCCAATCGATGCACGCGGTCGCTCAGCACGGTCTCGACGACGTCTAGGTGCTGGCTCAGCAGATCCGCCTTGATCCCTCGGTAGACGGTGTCCCGGCTCTCGGCTGCGGCTCGAGCCCCGGCGATCAACCGGTCCGTCACGCCGCTCATCGCCGAGACGACGACCACGGCCGACTGCCTCCCTTGGCCGTCAAGGCCAGCATGTGCAGCGTCGCAAACCTTGCCAGTCTCGGTGGCCGGTGACCCGTGATGGGTTAGGATGATGTCCGCGACGCTGGCGAAACGGTCGGGACTGCCGACGGACGTGCCCCCAAATTTGTGAACGATCATACCCAGCTCCTATAATCCAGCCAGGGCCTGATCGAGATCGGCGATGATGTCCTCGACATCCTCGATGCCCACGGCGTAGCGAACCAGGTTGTCCGCCACGCCGAGCTTACGCCGTTCCTCGGGTTCGGAGGAGGCGAAGATCGCCTGCTGCCGGACGACGCTCTCCACGCCTCCTAGCGTCGGCCCGACGTAGGGCAAGCGCAGCCGGTCGACAAAGCGGCCCGTCCGCTCCAGGTTCCCGTCGATGTCAAAGCTGACCACGCCGCCAAAGCCCCTCATCTGCCGGCGCGCGATATGGTGGTCGGGATGGCTGGGTAGCCCCGGGTAGTAGACGCGGCGCACCGCTGGATGCCCCTCCAGGTACTCGGCCACCTCCTGGGCACTCTCGTTCTGCTGGCGGACCCGCAGGTCGAGGGTCTTGAGGCCGCGGATGAGGAGGTAGGCGTCGTGCGGGCTACTGACCCCGCCGAGGACGTCCCGCGTCGCCTTGATCTGGTCGATGAGCTCGTTGGAGCCGACGACGGCCCCAGCCAGGAGGTCGTTGTGACCGCCCAGGTACTTGGTCGCGCTGTGTAGGACCAGGTCGAGGCCGTGCTCCAAAGGCCGCAGGTTGATGGGCGTGGCGAAGGTGCTATCGATGACCGTGATGATCTGCCGTCTGCGGGCGACCTCGACGATCTGAGCCAGATCCATAACCCGCAGATAGGGATTGGTCGGCGTCTCGCACAAGATGAGGCGCGTGTTGGGCTGAAGAGCGTCGATCAGCGCTGCACCTGAGGGAGCCCCGTCGTCGCCCCCTAGGAAGGTCGCCTCGATAGACCAGCGGGGGAGGAACTCGCGGATGAACTGTTGCGTGCGGCTGTAGCATCCCTTGGTCACCACCAGATGATCGTCGCTGGAGAGTAGGGTGAGCAAAGTGGTGGTGATGGCGTTCATCCCGCTGGCGAAGAGGAGCGCTCGGGCGCCCCCTTCCAGCGCGGCGACCTTACGCTCTGCCGCGCGCTGGGTGGGGTTTCCGTAGCGTCCGTAGTCCTCCCGGTCGCCTGCCTGCTGTAGGCCCGGCGCCGGTGAGTGCGCCGACCCAGCGTCCCGACGCTCCACGAAGCGCATGATCTCGGCTGTGTTTTCGAACGTGAAGGTCGAGCTCTGCACGATGGGTGTGGTCAGGGCGTGGTACGGCTTCCTCCTCTCCTCTCCGGCGTGTACCGTCAGGGTCGAGAAAGCCTCTCCATGGACTTGGCCCGCTTCGCTGCCTTGGCTCTTTCCGTGGCCTATGCCCTTGCGCCTGCGCCCGCGTTCCCCTCTGGTCCGCTCTGTCATACTGTCTCCTCTCCACAGGTCCTCCGCGTGGCCTATCAAGAGAGGACTCTCGCCCCTTTCGCGCTCTGCTCTCGCCCGGTCGCGCTTCGCCCTCTTCCAGCCATTCCCCTCTTTCGCGTCCCGTCGTTCTGTTTCGCGTCCTTTCGTTCCGTTTCGCGTCTCGTCGTTCTGTTTCGCGTCTAGAAAAACAAGAAGCCTCTTCAGCGGGGGTGTCTGAAGAGGCTGTCTGCACGCTCATCTTTCAGATCCCGCTGGGTACCTACAGAAACCCGGGGGCTGCCGGATTTGGCACCTGTCCTATCGAGACTGCGTCTCGCGGATGGTTGCCGAGGCTTCACAGGGCCGGTCCCTCCACCTCTCTTGATAAGTGAACTTATCGCGTGATATTCAATTGGAACGGGGCGCATCATAACACATGTCAGCACGATGTCAACTTCAGGGGTACATGCGCAAGCGCTCCTGACGGATCTCCTCCAGGGCAGCACGTATCTCCTCCTCGTTCCCGTTCTCCACGAGCCGACCCAGCCGCTGGATCTGCTGCTCGAAGACCTTCATCGCCTGCAGAACCTCGTGGCGGTTGGTGAGCAGAATGTCGGTCATCATCGTCGCGTCGCTGCCGGCGATGCGCGTGGTGTCCCTGTAACCCCCGGCGACGATCTTCCAAGCGGCGGGATCGGCCGAGGTGGTGGCATCGGCCGTGGCGACCAGGGCGCACGCCATCAAGTAGGGCAGATGGCTGACGGTGCCCACCAGGAAGTCTTGGCGCTCGGCGCTGAGCACCAGAGGGTAGGAGCCGACAGCCTCGGCTAACTGACGCCCCAGCGCCAAAGCCTCCTCTGAGGTCCGGGGCAGTGGCGTGAGGATGAACGTGGACCCCTGATAGATGGCGGGTTCGGCGGCCTCGATGCCCGACACCTCCTTGCCGCACATGGGATGACCGCCCAGCGGTTGCACGTGGTCGGGCAACGCTGCCATCGCCGCCATGATCTGGGTCTTGGTGCTTCCCAGGTCCATCAGCAGACATCCCTCGGGGAGCAGGGGACCGATAACGGCCAGCTGTCGCAGGATCACGCGGACCGGGGTAGCCAGGACCACCACGTCCGTGTGGCGCACGCCCTCCGACAGGCGGCTGGTGCCGCGGTCGATCAGCCCCCGCTCCAGCGCGGTCGCGATGCTTTCGGGACGCCTGGCCACCCCGATCACGGATCGGCAGCGGTGGCGCAGCCCCCCCGCCAGCGAGCCGCCCATCAACCCCAAGCCGACGATGGTGACTTGACTGTCCTTCAACGATTTCAAAGACATCTCCCTGAGCAGCTATGCAAACTTCTGAATGGCCCCTGCCCGAGCCCTACCGTTGGACCACCCAACCTGTTTCAACAGGTTTGCCGTAGCAGCCGTCGAATTCATTCGATCGGCTTGTTCCCATCGGCTGCTACCTTCGATCGCACACGTTCCATCGGCTGCCTACCAGCAGCTTGCGCATCTATCGCGTTCACATTTGGCCGCCTTACGGTTCAAGAGAGCTTGCGACCGACGGCCTCGGCGATGGGGACCAGATGCTGCATCAGCGCGGCGAAACGCTCAGGCTTCAACGACTGGTCGCCGTCGGATAGAGCCTCCTCGGGGTGCGGGTGGACCTCGATGAGCAAGCCATCGGCCCCCGCAGCCACAGCGGCCTTGGTGACTGGCTCAACCAGCTCCCACTTCCCCGTGCCGTGGCTCGGGTCCGCGACCACCGGCAGGTGGCTCAGCTGTTTCAGCAGCGGTACAGCGCTGACGTCCAGCGTGTTGCGCGTGTAGGGCTCAAAGGTGCGGATGCCTCGTTCGCACAGCATCACTTGGTTGTTCCCGTGGGAGAGGATGTATTCGGCGGACATCAGCAGCTCCTCCATGGTGGACATCATGCCGCGCTTGAGCAGCACCGGCTTCTGAGCCTCGCCGACGGCGTGGAGCAGGGCGTAGTTCTGCATGCTCCGGGCCCCGATCTGGAGGATATCGGCATACGTGGAGACCAGCGGCACCAGGTCCGGCTCCATCACCTCGGTGATGATCAACAGTCCGGTCTCCTCCCGAGCCTCGGCCAGGAGCTTCAGGCCCTCCTCGCCCAGGCCTTGAAAGCTGTAGGGCGAGGTGCGCGGCTTAAAGGCGCCCCCGCGGAGCACCTTGGCCCCGGCATCTTTGACCACGCGTGCGGCCTCCAGCAGCTGTTCGCGGCTCTCGACGGCGCACGGGCCGGCCATCACCGTGATCTGATCACCGCCGATGGAGACGCCGTTCAGCTCGATGATGGTGTCCTTGGGATGGAAGTCGCGGCTGGCCAGCTTGAACGGCCGCAGAATAGGTACGGTGCGCTCCACGCCCGAAAGGCGCTCGATGGGGGCGCGATCCAGCGGGCGCCCGTTCCCGATGATGCCGATGATGGTGCGCTCCTCGCCCTCGGAGATGTGGGCCTGACAGCCCCACTGCTCGATGCGGGCGGTGACGTTCGTGATCTGCGCCTGGGTGGCGCCTTGCTTCATAACGATGATCATGGTTGACTCACTCCTGATGGTGTCCCAACTCGAATCCTGTGTAGGCCCCGGCGGGATTCTCACGCCAGAGCCTTCGTCTATACCCGAAGCACCTTCCGCCGCCCGATCGGCGTCGATAGCCCTCGTGAGGATGACGCTAGGCCGTGCCATTCGCGGGCCTCGGTGTGGTGGCCGCCGGATAGGACCCCAGCAGCTTGACGAAGGATGATCGCCGCAGCAGCGCCATAATGGCGGCTTCGCAGGGCGGATCCTGGCAGTGCCCCTCGAAGTCGAGATAGAAGATGTACTGCCAGGGTCGGTTGAGGCGCGGGCGCGACTCGATCTTGGATAGGTTGATGCGGCGCTTGGCGAACTCGCCCATGCAGTCATAGAGGGCGCCCGGCTGGTGCGGGGTGGTGAAGATGAGCGACGTCTTGCTCCGCGGGGCACGCGGCGGACTCTCCACCGCGAGGACGAAGAAGCGGGTGTAGTTAAAGGTGTAGTCCTCGATGTCCGGGTCGAGGATCTCCAGATCATACAGCTCCGCGGCCAGGGCGCTGGCGACCACGGCCACGCCGGGCTCCGGATTGGCGGATAGGTCTCGAGCAGCGCCCGCTGTGTCGAAGGCCGGTTCGGCCGTGAGGCTATGACGCCCTAGGTACCGCTGACACTGGGCCAGTGCCTGCGGGTGCGAGCGGACGCGTTCGATCTTATCCAACGTGGTCCCGGGTGGAGCCATCAACATATGTCGCACGCGAAGGATCACCTCGGCGTGGACGCGCAGGTCGTGATCCATCAGCAGTTGGTAGGAGCGGGTGACGGAGCCGGCCACAGCGTTCTCCACCGGGAGCATGCCATGATCGACCGCGCCGTCCTCGACCGCTAGGAAGATGTCCTCCAAGGTGTTGCAGGCGCTGCTGTCCACCTGTGGGCCGAAGAACTGTTGAATGGCCTGCTCCGAGTAGGCCCCGGCAATGCCTTGGAAGGCGATGGTCTTGCTCATGCTGTCTCCTCCTTGATCGAATGCTCCCCTTGCCCTTTCAGATCTTCCCCTGCCAAGTCCGGCCGCAGCCTGCGAGCGGCTCCCAGATAGACGTGCTGGATCTCGCCCGGGACACGGTCGGTGTTCCAGTGGATCAGCACCCGGATGCAGCGGGCCAGGCTCCCGGCCACCGACATCTCCTGCATACAGAGCAGCGGCACGCGCGTCCACCCGAGTTCGCGGGCGGCCCGGGCGGGGTAGGCTGCGTCGAGATCGGCGGTGGCGGTGAAGATGACGCTGGTCACGTCGTTGGTGGCCAGGTCGTTGGCGACGACGATGCGCTCCAGGAGTGTACGCGTCGCTGTCAGAATAGCGTCCGCCTTGTTGGACTCGGCGCAGACGGCGCCGCGAATGCCGCGGCAGGTCATAGCTCCTCCTCTTGATCCATGCCCAGACAACAAAAAAGCGTGGAGCAGTCTGCTCCACGCTTTCGATCCCTCTTCGAGTGTCGCCTATCCTAAAGCATCAGGTCTCCACCCGCCGTGAAGCAGCCGCCGGTGGCGGGGCAAAATAGATGTAAAGATAGGCAAACCGATGGTTGAGCTCTTGAGTCATAGAACCCTTTTGTGCACCTCGTCTCTCAGATTGCGCCGATGATACACCCTTATGGGGATTTGTCAAGTCGGTTGACAAGACGGTCAACCGTCCGTACACTACCTGCGATAGGAGGGGTATGAGCCACGCCGTGCTGCGCAGGCCGAGCAGATACTATGACGGGTACATCTTCGATCTGGATGGAACGATCTATCTGGGGGATGCGCTGCTGCCGACGGTGGCGGAGACGATCACGCGCCTGCGACTTCAGGGATGCCGCACGGTGTTCCTCTCCAACAACCCGACGCAGACACGCGAGAGCTACGCGGGCAAGCTGACCCGGCTGGGGCTGCCCACGCCGGCCGAGGACGTCATCAACTCCTCGTGGGTGATGGTCGATTTCCTGCGGCGGCGTCTGCCCGGAGCGCGGCTCTTCGTCGTGGGGGAGAAGCCGCTGGAGCGGGAGCTGCAGGCGGCGGGCTTCGGGCTGACCGACGAGGCGGCGGAGATCGACGTCGTCATTGCAAGCTTCGACCGTACCTTCGTCTACCACAAGCTGCAGATTGCCTTCGACGCTGTCCGCGCCGGGGCGCGATTCTTCGCCACCAACGCCGACCGCTACTGTCCTACCCCCGGCGGCGGTCAGCCCGATGCGGCGGCCATCATCGCGGCCATCGAGGCCTGCACCGATACAAAGGTTGAGGAGGTGGTGGGCAAACCTTCGCGCCACATGGTGGAGGCAATCCTGGGGCTGTTGGGTCTTCCGGCCGACCGATGTCTGATGACGGGAGATAGGCTGGAGACGGACGTGCTCATGGGGCTGCAGAGCGGCATGGATACCGCGCTGGCGCTGACCGGAGCCACTGATCAGCTCACCCTGGCAGCGTCCTCAGTACGACCTACCTACGTCCTTAACGAGCTGGGTGATCTCCTGCCTGGCCAGGACGCTTGATTCTCCTCAGTGATAAAGTAGGCGTAAGACAATGTCCTGCGCGTAGTTCCCGAAGTGGCGTCCGAAGATGTTTACCCCGCCTACGTTCTGGGCATCCTCCTTCACGCCGATACGCACACAAATGGACGCCCGATCCGTGAGATGAAGGTCCTCTAGGCGGACAGAGGACACCCTCAAGCCGTCGACGAAGCTTCCCTCTTCATTCACTTGCCACACCTTCAGCAGCCCAAACTGGGAGTTCCGGCTTTGCCACCAATCAGGCGTTAGCTTCCCGCGCTCGCCACCAAAATCCGCTGGGCTGGTCCAAGTGCCGATTTCGATGTCGTTAAGCCACACCGTGATGTCGGACGGCCAGTCATCATGATGTAGCGGTGCCTCGGAGCAGAGCTCCAGACTGAGACGAATGCTGTCTAGGGTGACCTGCGGCGGCAGTCGGTTGGGGAACCGATAGCTCACGAATCCTTGGTGAAACCAGATCAGTTGCGCCTGAACGCGTTCTGGTTCGTAGAACGACGCGGGATCATCGAACAGGCCGATAATACTGGATTCGCTGGCCAAGCCGCAGGTGGGGACTACCTCGCACTCCGCGTACGCGCCTATCGGCATCGGAATCTCGATCTCTCGCTTGTCCGGCGCCGCGTTTCGCGCAGGCAGCTCGATCAAGATCGTGTCGGGTACGCGCATACACACCTTCTGCAGGCCGCGCGAAGCGGGCTTCAGCTCCGACCTAAGCAACCCCGTCTCTTCCAAGATGCTAATATCGCGTGTCGCCGTTGATATGGGGACGTCGAGGGCCTTGGCAATCTCGCTTACGTTGAGTACTTCGTGGCTGATGAGCTCCAGGATGCGCAGACGAGGCTCGGATGCCAACGCCTTCAAGACTCGCATGGCCTCTGGTGTGTTGGCTGGCAAGCGCAGTGTACGTCCATGGGGGGTGATCTCTTCGGGCACGGATACCTCTCCTTTGAACCCTAGCCAGTCCGGCACGATAGGCTGGAACGCACCATCTCAATGTGAAATATTCCAATGATATTCTATAGTATCGTGACTCTTGTGTCAAGATCTCGCCATGATCGCTCAACGGTTCGCTCCTCAGACACTGGTGGCGATGTCCTGGCTGTCTTATCCAGGGGCGGGGGGGCCGTCGCCGTCGATCTGACAACAACTGGCGCTAGAGCGCACCGTAGCCTGAAGCTGCAAAAAAAGCCCTTGACAAAACGTTCAGCTTATGATATACTATTTCATATTCTCCTGAAATACTCGAGCATCGAGATCGTGATGGCAACCTAGAAGAAGTAGGAGGTCTCATGTCTGACCAAGCCGTCGCAGTGCATGCTCCATCAGCGATTTCCCGTGTGCGTCGTTGGTGGGATCGAAGTCGAGATTCGATTGATGCGTACCTCTTCCTAGCTCCGTTCCTCGTTGTCTACTCCATCTTTGTCATCTATCCGGTCATACAAGCCGTGTACATGAGCCTGTACAAGTGGGACCTGCTGGCGATGGACACGAGGAGTTTCATCGGCCTGAGAAACTATGTCAGGATGGCCTGGGGCGCCGGGATGACCTGGAACCTACAACACCTGTTGGCCTGGCGCCTCGTGGGTCTGGCGACGATACCCCTCTCTGGCTGGGCTGCGCTCCGGGGTTCCATGGGAAGGACTACGGCCGGCTGGCTGAGCCTTGCTGCGGTTGTCTTGTTTGCCGGCATACTGGGGATACACCCCGGAGAATCAGGTGGACGCTGGTACGATGCCGTCTTCTGGTCCTCGTTTGGAAACACCATCAAGTTCGTGCTACTCTCCACGCCCCTGATCGTAGGGGTTGGCCTGGCCATGGCGCTGGCCCTCAACGGCAGCGGCCGCGCTTTGGGGCTGTATCGAACCGCGTTCTTCGCCTCCTACGTCTTCTCGGTATCTGTGTTGACACTCATCTGGGGCTATCTACTCCAACCTCAACGGGGCATCCTGTCAGCCTTTCTGTCAGGCCTCGGATTCGAACCGATCCCCTGGCTGACCGATCCGCAGCTGGCCATGCCTGCCATTGTGATGGCGACGCTGTGGTGGACAGTCGGATTCAACATGGTGCTCTTCTTGGCTGGGTTACAGGACATTGACCCCACGTTGTACGAAGCTGCCGAGATCGACGGAGCTGGTCGGCTGATGCAATTCCGCCATATCACGCTTCCCGGATTGCAGCGCACCACGTTGATGGTGGTGGTGCTCCAGATCATTGCCTCGTTCCAGATCTTCGGCCAGGTGTACATCATGACGCGTGGCGGCCCGGGCGGTTCCACCCGCGTTCTCATACAGCACATCTATGAGAGCGGCTTCCGCGATTTCCGACTGGGGTACGCCTCTGCTATGTCCCTGTTCTTGTTTGCCATCATGTTCGTCGTTTCGTTCTTCCAGTTCCGTCTTTCACCGCAGGAGGACTAGGTCATGAGTGTTACAGAGCAGACGCGCCACAAACTGAGAAAGCAGCTCGGCAAGATCGTCTCCTTCCTGGCCCTTTCGCTGGCCGCCTTCATCTGGCTGGTGCCCATTATCTGGATGTTCTCCCTGTCCCTGACGCCAAATGAGATCCTCAAGACCGTCACCACCAGCTTGATTCCCATCAAGCCGACACTGCAGAACTACATCAACGTGTTCCAGGTCGGCCTTACGCCGCGCTGGTTCCTGAACAGCATCGTTGTGACTCTCATAACCACGGTGGGAACGCTGGTGCTGTGTTCCATGGCAGGCTACGCCTTTGCCCGACTTGAATTCAAGGGGAAGGGTGTTCTGTTTCCCTTCGTGCTAGCGGGGCTCATGGTCCCGAAAGAGGCCATGTTCATCCCCCTGTTCTTGGTGTTCGCTGAGTTCGAGTTGCACAACACGTACGCCGCACTGATTCTCCCGCGCGTGGCCGCACCGCTGGGGGTCTTTATCATGACCCAGTTCCTGAAAGCCATCCCGCGAGATATCGAAGAAGCTGCGGAACTCGATGGCGCGAGCCGGTGGACCATCTTCTGGAGAATCATGCTCCCCATGTCCGTCCCAGCCCTCACGGCATTGGGGATCTTCACCTTCATTCTGACCTGGAATGACTATCTTTGGCCGCTGGTCTCCGCCACCGAAAAGGAGATGTTCACTATCACCACTGGCCTGGCATCTCTCCAGGGCAACTTCGCCCAAGCCACGGAGCTGGGTTCGCTCATGGCCCGTGGCGTGCTCGCCAGTGCTCCGCTTCTGTTGCTCTTCCTTGTCTTCCAGCGCCAACTGATCCGCGGCATCGCCGTGGGCAGTGGCGGCAAATAGGGCGGCGTCTTGTTGCGGGATAAGGAGGCTTGGTTCCACGTCCAGCCGCGGCGACTGAAAGCTTGAGAAGGACAACGCCCCTGAAGTGCGGATCGTTGAAGCCTATCGTTGAACCCCAGACGTTCTCTGCGTCCGACGCTGCGAAGATTGACAACCAACGGCTAGTGTGTCCTACCAGAGGAGGTGTATCGTATCGTCAGAAAAGAAGCGGACCGTTGACTGCGTTTCAAACCGTTGGGCGAATCGAGAACTTGCCCTTATAGAGCAGAGCTCTGGAGGAGAGAGAGATGAATAGTAGATGGTTCAGTTTGGTGATTGTGCTGCTGGCAGCGGCGTTGTTGGTCGGCTGTGGCCCAGCGGCGGAGCCCGCCGAGGCGCCCGAGCCAGAAGAATCCCAGCAAGGCGAGGAGCCGGCCGCTCCGGAAGGCGTCACCATCAAGCTCGCCCGCTTCTTCGGTGACTGCGACGACAGCACAGCTGGTGTCACCGACGTCAGCGAGGCGACGACTGAGTGCGAGGTGATTCAAATCCTCACCAACAAATTCAACGCCGAAAACGAATACGGGATCACCGTCGAGCGGCTGGGGGGGTCGGAATGGGGCACCTACTACGACGCCCTGAATACCACATTCGCAGGCGGCGATCCGCCCGACGTCGCTGTGATGCACGGCTCCAACATGCCTGACTATGCCTCCCGGGGCCTGCTGCGCCCGGTGGGCGCCGATTTCGAGACGGTGGGGATCGATGCCAGCGACTGGACCGATCCCGCCCGCAATGCGGTCACCTATGAAGGTGAGTTCGTTGGCGTTCCGTTTGATCTGCATGCCAACCTGTACCACGTCAACGTCGACCTGTTCAAGGAAGCGGGGTTGGTTGACGGGGACGGTAACCCGACATTGCCCAGCAGCCGCGCGGAGTTCATGGAACACGCGCAGATTATGAAGGACGCCACCGGCAAGGACTACTTCGCCACCGATGCTTCCCAGTTCCCCATCGGCGTCCGGCTCATGTTTACACTGGTCTGGCAGCAGAACAGTGACCTAGTTGCAGCCGATGGTAACTCAGCCACTGTAGACACGCCGGAGGGACGTGAGGCGCTAGACTTTATGTTGGAAATGTTCGATAAGGGCTACGCCAATCCAGAACATAACTATGACTCCTCCCAACAGGCGTTCCTCAACGGGGAGGCAGCCGTGCTGATGAACGGCACCTGGGTGGTGGATCAGTACAATCGAGAGGCGACCTTCGAGTACAGGGCCTTGGACTTCCCCACGCTGTATGATACGCCGGCCGTCTGGGCCAACTCGCACATGTGGGCAGTCCCCAAGCAGTCCGACGATGCCAAGTACGAGGCGGCCGCGCAGTTCCTGAAGTTCCTCAACGACCACGTCTACGATTGGTCGGCCGGCACCGGTCACCTGGCACCCCGCAAGTCGGTGCTCGCGAGTTCGGAGATGGCAAGCGTTCCTCAACGTGAGAACTATGCCAATACGGCCAACATCGCTAAGCTGGTGCCCGCGATTGTCAACTGGCAAGCCGTCGAGGACATTCTGAAGGAAGAGCTCGAGTCCACCTGGCTAACCGGCAAAGACCCGGCCCAAGCGCTGGTCGATGCGGAACAGCGCATCAACGATCAATTGGCCGAGTAGTTCGGCCGGGGAGTAGTTTCCCCTGGGCCGTCGGGCCCAACGGGCCCGGAAGACCTCGTTTTCCGGGCCCGTTCCACGCAAAGCAGGCTCAAGGATGGCGTATGGCTCGTGAAAGGCTTCCACTCGATGGGACTTGGGGTTTCTGGTTTGAATCTCCAGCTGACCCGATGTCTCGCAGTACGATTCCCGACATCCCCGAGACCGACTGGCGGACGGTGACCGTACCAGCTCCTTGGCAGGCTCAGTTTGACGACCTACGCGACAGGGGCGGCCTTGCCTGGTACCGGCGCACCTTCGAAGTACCGCCAGCCTGGACCGACGGGCAATCGGTCGTGTTGCATTTCGGCGCGGCCGACTACTTCGCTGAGGTCTGGCTCAACGGCGTGTTCCTGGGAACGCATGAAGGGGGCTATCTCCCCTTTGAATTCGAGGTGAACCGCCTGCTGGACGAGACCAATACCCTGCTCGTCCGCGTTACCGACCCCAGCGACAACCCCAAGAAGTATCCCGACATGCCCTTTTCCGAGATCCCGCACGGCAAGCAAAGCTGGTATGGGCAGACCAGCGGGCTATGGCAATCGGTCTGGCTGGAGCGACGATCCCCTGAACACGTTCAAACGATGCGCCTGACCCCGGATCTGACCACCGGCCAGATCCGAGCTGAGCTCATTCTTGCTGCCCCAGTTGACGGCGATATGTCGCTGCGAATCACCGTCACCGATCCTCACAACGAGACTGTGATGACGTCGTCCGTTCCACTCGAGACCGGCGTCACAGAGGCTGAGGTGACCCTAACGGTAGACAGACCTCTTCCCTGGTCACCCGACACCCCCCATCTGTACCGATTTGAGGCCAGCCTCCAGCGCAGTGGCACGACCATCGACACCTGCAGCGACACGTTCGGCTTTCGCACCATCGAAACGCGCGACGGCTATCTCTACCTTAACGGCGAGCGTTTCTATATGCGCGGCGCGCTGGATCAAGATTACTACCCCAACAGCATCTGTACCCCGCCTTCGCTAGCGTATCTGGAGGACCAACTTCGCCAGGCCAAGGCGCTGGGGCTGAACACTATTCGCTACCACATCAAAGTGGCCGACCCGCGCTACTTGAAGCTGGCCGATCGGCTGGGCCTGCTGATCTGGGCCGAGTTCCCCAACTTCGCCTACCTCTCCGACAGGGCCGCCGAGCGAGCCAAGACGACCCTGGCCGGCATGGTGGAAAGGGACTGGAACCACCCCTCTGTCGCCATATGGACCATCATCAATGAGGATTGGGGCACCAACTTGGTCGAGAATGAGGGGCATCGAGCTTGGCTGCGTGAGACGTATCACTGGCTCAAGGAGCTCGACCCCACGCGACTGGTGGTCGACAACTCGCCCAACCGGCTCAGCTTCCACGTTGAGACCGACATTGCCGACTACCATTACTACCAGGCCCATCCCGATGGCCGTCCTAAGTGGGACGATTTCATTGAACGCCTGGCTGCTCGGGACCACAGCCTCCTCTTTAGCCCTAACGGCGATGCCGTTGTTCGGGGCGATGAACCCCTGATTGTGTCCGAGTTTGGGGTATGGGGGTTGCCCAATGTCAATGACCTGCTTGGCGATGATGAAGAGGAACCGTTTTGGATGGAGCGCGGTCTGGGGTTTTACGACGGCGTGGCCTACCCCCACGGTATCAAAGATCGCTTTCGGCGCTGGCGTTTTGACCAGCTTTACGGCGGCTGGCCATCCTTCATCGAAGCTACCCAATGGCGGCAGTATTATACCCTCAAGTACCAGATTGAATCCATCCGCCGCCGTCACCAACTCGACGGCTATGTCATCACGGAATTGACCGACGTTCATTGGGAGGCCAACGGCCTGCTGGACATGGCGCGCAACCCGCGCGTGTTTGCCGACGCCCTGACCCTGCTCAACCGCAACACCTTGCCCATCCCCGTGCCGGAGAATCAGCACGTGGCCTTCTGGGCCGGCCAGCCAGTGAAGATTGACCTGTTGGTGGCCCATCAGGAGGGCCGGCCGCTGGAGCAGGTGCAGACCCACTGGGCGCTTGACTCCGGTCACGCCGCAGGCCTCGTCGAGACTGCATCGATTGGCGTCGGCGACGTGCTCACCGTTGAGACCGCCGATTTTGTCGCGCCCGATCTTGACAGCGCCCGTAGTGATCGTCTTACCGTGACAGTTCACGCCGACGACCGGGAGATCGGCCGCAATCATCTCAACCTGGCCTTCTTTCCTCGGCGCGCTGGCCCGTCGGTTGCCGTTCCCCTGTGGACGCCCGACGCGGACTTGGCTGAGCGACTGGAGACCCTGGGCTACGATATCGTTAGCTCGATGGACAACGCGGCAGTGCTGGTACTCCACCGGCTAACTGCCGATACGGCGGCTTTTGGCCGGGCCGGCGGTGGCGTGCTGGTCCTGGCCGACGATTCTGATGCCGTTGGTCCTTATTTTCCCCGCGTCGACATCTTCTCGCCACAGATGCGGCCCCGTCAGCGCGAAGGTACGCCCTGGAGTGGCTACTGGGTGACCTCCTTCAGTTGGCTGCGCCGCGAAGGGCCATTCGCTTGCATTCCCGGCGAGCCGTTTCTGGACCAGAGCTTCCAAAGGGTCATCCCGGATTACGTCCTGGAGGGCTTCAGCCCCGCCGACTTCGAGGAAATGGTCTACGCCGGTATCTTCGTGGGCTGGGTCAACAAGATGGCCGCCCTTATCGGGGTACGCCGTTACGGCCAGGGACAAGTGGTGCTGACCACCTTCCGCCTGCTCAACGACCGGCCTGGCGAAGATCCTGTGGCCACCGCCTTGTTGCATGGCTTGATCGAGTTGACCGCTTTGGAATGAGTCAGAGACCGTTCCTTCTGGGCATCGACCAAGGAACCAGCGGCAGTCGCGCCCTGATCTTGGACCGGGCGGGGCATGTGCGGGGCTACGGCTACCGGCCGCTGGCTCGCCTGCATCCCCATCCCGGCTGGGTGGAGCAGGATCCCACCGAGGTGACCGCCGGCGTTGCCTCCGCCATCACCACCGCCATAGCCGACGCCGCCTGCCGGCCCACGGACATCGCTGCCTGCGGCATCGCCTGCCAGCGAAACACCGACTTCGTGTGGCACGCCGGCACTGGACAGCCGCTGGCGAAGGCCATCACCTGGCAAGATCTACGCACCGATTCGCTGCTGACCGACCTGGCGGAGTGGCCTGAAGCCGACCAGTGGCGCTGGCGTCTGGGGTGCACTCCGGGCCCGTTCAGTTCGGCGCTGCACTTGGCCTGGCGCTTGCGCCATCAACAGGAAGTAGCCACAGCTGCCCAGGCCGGTCAGCTGCGGGTCGGGTTTTCGGCCAGTTGGCTGCTGGCAGCACTAGGCCAGCCGGCGGGCTACTGGCTGGACTTCTCATTGGTCCAGCAATTGGGCTTGTTCGATTTCCGGCACAAGGAGTATTGGGCGGGGTGGCTGGCCGCTCTGGAGATCCCGCCGGAGATCCTGCCTGGCACCGCCCCCACAGTTCATCCCTACGGCACGCTTGCTGTGACGGGTCCAGGCGGCCTCAGCGCTCACGTACCCGTATGGGCTATGATCGGCGATCAGCAGGGTGCCCTCTTTGGCTACGATTGTCGCCGGCCCGGCGATACCGAATGTACCCACGGCACCGCATCCTTCATCAACGTATGCACCGGCTCAGAGGCACCTTACTATGCCGACGTCATCAATACCTATTTGGCCTGGTCTCTTGCCACACGCTCCCCCCACGACGTAGGTCGAGACCCGGAATCCGACCTTGCCCATACCTACTGCCTCGAGGCCCGCACCGCGGCCACCGGCAGCGCCATTCGCTGGATGGTGGAGGAAGCTCGGCTGTTCGATCGGGTGGAGGAGCTCGGGCCGCTGGCGGACTCGGTGGCTGACTCAGGCGGGGTGGTCTTCGTGCCAGCTTTCAGTGGTCTCTTCTCGCCCACCGAGGATGCTACCGCTCGCGGTACTATTTTGGGGCTCACGCTTGGCAGCAGTCGGGCTCACATTGTCCGGGCCTTTGTGGAGGGGGTGGCTTACGAAACTCGGGCCATACTGGAGCGTGTGGGGGCCGATGCGTCAGACTTTGAGATCGCCCAGCTCAAGGTGGGGGGCGGCGTCTCCGCCAGCGATGCTGTGTGCCAGATCCAGGCGGATGCGCTAGGTATCCCTGTTGTTCGGCCTGCCTTCACCGAGACCACTGGACGCGCCGCGGCCCTGCTGGCCGGGCTGGGTAGTGGTGCGTGGGGGGCGCCGGATGACTTTCCGCCGCTTCCTGGCGAGCACACGCTATTCGAGCCTCGCATCACCGCGGATGAACGGGATGCTGGTTATCATCGCTGGCTTGCGGCTGTTGAACGAGCCCGCGGCTGGACTGTTGAGAGGCAGGCCAGCAGACTTGCAGAATAGGCATAGCTCTGGGATACTACGGTGCGCAGACTCTTCCGTCGCAGAAAGGAACCTCCTATGATGTTCAGTCCAACGGATCATCCCCACCGCCGCTACAACCCGCTGACCGGGGAATGGGTGCTGGTATCGCCTCACCGTATGGAGCGCCCATGGGAGGGCAAGGTCGAGAAGAAACCGGCGGATACGCGCCCGGAGTACGTGCCGGACTGCTACTTGTGCCCCACCAACGAGCGGGCCGGGGCCGCGCGCAACCCCGACTACGATGGCACCTTCGTCTTCACCAACGACTTCTCCGCGCTACTGCCGGACACGCCTAAGGCCGCTTTGGAGGAGCACCCCTTGCTGCACGCGGAGACTCAGCAGGGCATGTGCCGCGTTGTCTGCTTCTCGCCGCGCCACGACCTAACGCTGGCGGAGATGGATGTCATCAGCATCCGCGCTGTGGTCGATCTCTGGGCCGAGCAGACCGCGGAGTTGGGCCAGCGGTATCGGTGGGTGCAGGTCTTCGAGAACAAAGGTCAGATGATGGGCTGTTCCAACCCGCATCCCCACGGTCAAATCTGGGCCGGGAGTTCACTGCCCAACGAACCAGCCAAGGAGGAACGCCAGCAGCGGGCCTACGCGCTGGAGCATGGCTCGGTGTTGCTGGTGGATTACGCCGATCTGGAGGCAGCACGGGCACAGCGGGTCGTTGTGGAGAACGACAGTTGGCTGGCCGTGGTGCCCTATTGGGCCATCTGGCCCTTTGAGACCCTGGTCTTGCCGCGCCGGCACGTCCTGCGTCTCCCCGACCTGGACGAGGTCCAGCGCGATGCTCTAGCGGCCATCCTGAAGCGTCTCTTGGTTAAGTATGACAATCTCTTCGAAACCTCCTTCCCCTATTCGATGGGCTGGCACGGCGCGCCCTTCCATCCTTCGACCGATCTGGCGGAAGATGACTTGCAGGATCACTGGCAGTTGCACGCGCATATCTACCCACCCCTGCTGCGCTCCGCGACGGTGAAGAAGCACATGGTAGGCTACGAGATGCTATCCGAAGCCCAACGCGATCTGACGGCCGAGCGAGCCGCCCAGCGCCTCCGGGCGCTGTCCGACACGCATTACAAGGAAGTTCCATGATCACCGGAAAAACCTTCAAGGATCTCCCAGCTCTCCAAGTCTCCGACGGTGTCGTCCGCTTGACAGTCCTTCCTGCCTGGGGCGGCAAGGTGGCGGAGATCTTCGACCGGCGCCGGGGTCGGGAGTGGCTGTTTGAGAATCCCGCCCTCTCCTACGAGCGCTGCGCGGCTCGCATGCCGGCCTACGGGGCCGATTACGTGGGTCAGTTCGACGTCGGCGGCTTTGATGAATGCTTCCCCACAGTGGGCCCATGCTTCTATCCGACCGATCCCTGGCGAGGCACGCCGCTGCCCGATCACGGTGAGGTCTGGTCCGTACCGTGGGATGCCGACGTGAAAGGAGACGTGCTGAACCTGACGACGCACGGGGTCCGGCTGCCCTATCGGTTGGAGAAGTCGATTCGCTTGACGGGGAACGGGGGCATCCGCTTCGATTACCGTGCAATCAATCCGACGGCGTATCCGGTGCCATTCCTGTGGAGCAGTCATCCTCTGTTCGCCATTCGCCCCGGCATGTGCCTGAAGCTGCCGGTGGACGCGATGCGGGTTTTCTCCGCCCCCGCGTTCCCGGCGCATCACGGTGACCGTATCCCTTGGCCGCGCTCCGATGAACTCGATCTGAGCCGGGTCCCTCAACCGGATGCTGGCGTGGCGGTCAAGCTGTTCTCGCCGCCGCTGCGCGAGGGCTGGGCAGAGCTGTCTGATCCGGCTGACGGCGCCGCATTTCGCTTCACGTTCGATCCGACGCGGGTCACGCACCTGGGGCTATGGCTCAACTACGGTGGCTGGGCCGGCGCGATCGGCGCCCAGCCGTACTTCAACCTCGGCCTAGAGCCGTGCATCGGCGCTCCGGATACCTTGGATACGGCCGTGAATCACTGGGGCGAGTATGGAGTGCTGCCCCCCAAGGGCTCGCAAACCTGGTGGCTTCAGATCACCCTTTCGTGACGGAGGAGGTAGCAGAGCTATGTCCATTCGAGAGCGGGTTGTGCAGGCGTTTGAACGCCGCTTTGGCGTGCCGCCGAGTCTCGTCGTCCGGGCGCCGGGCCGGGTCAACCTCATCGGCGAGCACACCGACTACAACGATGGCTTCGTGCTGCCCATGGCCATCGACCGCGCCATCTGGATCGCGCTGCGACCACGGGATGACGGCGTGGTTCACGTCCAATCCTTGGACTTCGACGAGACGACACACTTCGCGCTGGACACCCTGGAGAAGGCTGACGCTGGCTGGGCCGAGTACCTGAAGGGGGTGGCCTGGTCGTTGCAGGAGGCCGGCTATGCCCTGCAGGGTTGGGAGGGTGTCCTCTCCGGGGATGTGCCCCGTGGGGCTGGCCTCTCCTCGTCGGCGGCGCTGGAACTGGCGGCAGCGCGGGCTTCTGCCGCCGTTTCGGACCTGCCATGGGTCCCTAAGAGCATAGCTAAGCTCTGCCAGCGGGCCGAGAACGAGTGGGTGGGCATGCGCTGCGGCATCATGGATCAGATGATCTCGGCGGCGGGGCAGGTCGACCACGCGCTCTTGATCGACTGTCGGTCGCTGGACACGGAGGCGGTGCCGCTCCCGCCGGGGACGGTCGTGGTGGTGCTCGATACCGCCACTCGCCGAGGGCTCGTCGACTCCGTCTACAACCAGCGCCGCGCCCAGTGCGAGGCGGCGGCGGAGGCCTTTGGCGCCGGTGCCCTGCGCGACGTGAGCGTGCAGCAGTTCGAGGCCCGGGCTCATGAGCTCGACGAGGTCACGCGCCGCCGCGCCCGCCACGTCGTCACCGAGAACGCGCGCACGCTGGCGGCCGTCGAGGCGATGCGGCGAGGCGACGCGGTCGAGCTGGGTCGGCTGATGGATGCCAGCCACGTCAGCTTACGCGACGACTTCGAGGTGTCGAGCGACGCCCTGGATGCCATGGTGGTGTGCGCCCGACGGGAAAAGAGCTGCTATGGCGCTCGTATGACCGGCGCTGGCTTTGGGGGCTGCGCGGTCGCCCTCGTCGAGGCCGCTGACGTTGACGCCTTCGCCCAGCGGGTCGCGGCGTGCTACCTGGAGAGCCAGGACATCGTGTCCGATGTCTACATCTGCAGGGCGACGGACGGTGCGCAGGTGGTGAAGGGAAGCGGGGTAAGCTTGTGAGGCCATGGGACAGGCTTGCTCATTCCATCCCGGGAGCATCGTTCACAGAGGGTCGCACACATGAGGCAAGTCCCGTGGGTCGCTCGCTCCGAGCAGCCTTACCGTGCCAGGAAGCGTCCATCACGTTGAGCTCGAGCTCGCTGGGCGTCTAATGAAGGGGCTCAATCTGGTAGGACGACGACTTGTCTGATATAATGGGGCTGGATGACGAAGACCACAGATAAGACGAGAGAGGAGGCACAGACATGTCAAGCATCAAAGACGAGGTTGCCCCCGGTGTCGTCACCGGAGATGACGTCCAGGCGCTGCTCGCCTGGGCGAAAGAAAACGAATTCGCTTTGCCGGCCGTCAACGTGGTCGGCACCAACACCGTCAACGCCGCTTTGGAGACGGCTCGGGACGTCAACTCACCCCTCATGATTCAGTTTTCCAACGGTGGTGCCACCTTCTTCGCCGGCAAGGGTCTCAGCAACGAGAATCAGCGGGCGGCCATTGCCGGCGGCGTCTCTGGCGCTCAACACGTGCGCCAGATGGCTGAGTTGTACGGCGTGCCTGTCATCGTGCACACCGATCACGCGGCCAAGAAGCTGCTGCCCTGGATTGACGGCCTGTTGGATGCCGGCGAGGCCTACTACGAGGAACACGGTGAGCCTCTCTTCAGCTCGCATATGCTCGACCTGTCCGCGGAGCCGCTGGAGGAGAACGTCGCCATCTCCAAACGGTATCTGGAGCGCATGAGCAAGATCGGCATGACCCTGGAGATCGAGCTGGGCATCACCGGTGGCGAGGAGGACGGGGTAGATCACAGCGGCGTGGACAGCTCTCGACTGTACACCCAGCCCGAGGAGGTGGCCTACGCCTACCAGGAGCTGATGGAGGTGAGTGACAAATTCACCATCGCCGCCGCCTTTGGGAACGTCCACGGGGTCTACAAACCTGGCGCGGTGACGCTGCGGCCCAAGATCCTGCGCGACTGCCAGGCGTACATTGAGGAGAACCTAAATACGGACGAGAAGCCGGTCAACTTCGTCTTCCATGGCGGCTCCGGATCCAGCCTGGAGGACATCCGGGAGGCCATCTCCTACGGGGTGATCAAGATGAACATCGATACCGACACCCAGTGGGCCTTCTGGGACGGGGTGCGGCATTACGTCCAGGAGAACGAGGCGTATCTGCAGAGCCAGATCGGCAACCCTGAGGGCGAGGATAAGCCCAACAAGAAGTATTACGATCCCCGTAAGTGGCTGAGAAAAGGCGAGCAGTCCTTCAAAGAGCGTCTGACCAAGGCCTTTGAGGATCTCAATAACGTCAATACGCTAGGCTGAGCGGGCTGCCCTGGGCCTCCTCCTGGGTGCGTCCCTTCCTGGAGGGTCTTGTCCACCTAAGGGTCCCGCTCCCGTTCTGACTGCGAGCGAGGAGGCCGTTCCCTGTTGACGCGCGGAGACGCACGTCAGCAAGGAGTGGCCTTCTTGTGCTCAGCTAAGTCGCCTGGTGGGGCACGCTGGATCCGCGCACGACCAGCTCACCTTGCAGGATCACCTTGCGCGTCGGGCGCTCGGGCCTCGCCACCCGTTGGAGGAGCAAATCCGCCGCCGTGTTGCCGATCTCATACGTAGGCTGGGCGATGATGGTGACGGCCGGCTCCACCAGCGCGCCCCAGGTCGTCTCATCGAAGCCTACCAGCCCTATCTGATCTGGCACGCTTAGCTCTCGCTCACGGATTGCCATCAGGGCGCCGACGGTGAGCAGGCTATTCGAGGTGATGATGGCATCTGGTAGATCGTCTCGCCTCAGGATCTCTGAGGCCGTCTCCCGTCCGGCCTCGATCTTGGGCGGGATATGCCGGACCAGACCTTCTGGCGGCGCTAGATCGTGGGCCTGGAGCGCTTCTTCATACCCCTGGCGACGCTCACGCCCCGTCACGCTGGCTTCACCAAAGAGCCCCGCGATGCGACGATAGCCGTTTTGGATGAGGTGTTCCGTCAGGCGGTAGGCTGCGTCGACGTTGTCGATCAGTACCTGATCGACGTCGCTGCTGCGCACGGCGCGGTCGATGACGACCGTCGGTACAGAGATATCGAGGTCATTGAAGGTGTTGGCCGAGTGCCGCGTAGGGGAGTAGATGATCCCGGCCACGTTCTGGGCTTCCATCTGATCCAGGTAGAGGGCCTCTTTGCTGGGATCCTCGTCGGTGTTGCATAGAAAGAGGGCATATCCTGCCTGATGCACCATGTCCTCGACGGCACGACTGACGTCGGTGAAGAATGGGTTGCGAATGTCAGATACGATCAACCCGACGGTGTTCGATTGTTGTGAGCGGAGGCTGCGCGCCACCAGGTTGGGCTGGTAGTCCAGGTCCTCCACGGCTACCATCACCCGTTCGCGCATCTCCTGGCTGACGTTCTCCTTGCCCGAGAGGACCCGCGACACGCTGGCGGTCGACACGCCAGCTCTATCAGCCACATCCTGAATCTTGACCATCTTCTCTCCAATGGGCGTCTGGTGGTGTAAACGTTTTCTAGATAGCGACCGCTTTCGCTCGGTCTCACGCACTTGATTGTAATTCGTTTGCACCAGAAGTCAAGTAGCCTGGAGAGACTTCCCATCGCACCGCCCTCCAGGCCCATCCAACCCGAGCAAGAGACCCAAAGCCCAGAAAATGAAATTGCCCCTTGACAAATGATCTGAAATCGTTTACAATAGAATCGCTATGAAATCGATTACATAGCCCCATCTGTGTCAGATCAGGACGGCTCCCCGCACGTGGAAAATGACGATTTGCTGGTTCCGGGGAAGGCCAGGGTTTCATAGTCGCGGATGTTGCTATCACTCATGCAGACGCGCAGATCATAAGGTCCACTGTCTATGCGCAGTAAAAGGCCAGAAATCCCCCAGCTTACCCTATACCCGATTCAGGCTATGTCGGACGTCCGTAGCGACACGCCCACTCTCGCTGGACCGCACGCTGGCGTTCTCTCGAGCGCTGCTAAACCGTACTGTCATGCTCCTTGCCCATGTTGGATGGAAAGGCAAGAAAAGCGTAACGGGCAGCAGGATTAGAGAAACAGGAGGTCATTCTGGAACAAGCGCTCTGAATGGTGCAAAGCACGGATTGCGACGGATTCGTTAAGACCGGGTTTACCCAAGACTAAGGAGATAACAGAAGCAATGAGAGAGAGACTTCAGAAATTTGGGGCCTTCATGGCCGGTATGGTGATGCCCAATATCGGTGCCTTCATTG
>Ga0207796_1000238_pt1 | contig 23925 bp, 26 predicted proteins | sample Pon1CUnioCityCA_6_FD_187274 | JGI IMG/M metagenome (GOLD analysis project Ga0207796, IMG submission 187274) | Marine sediment microbial community from Union City, CA, USA - Pond 1C Sediment 1 (SPAdes) | ecosystem: Environmental > Aquatic > Marine > Intertidal zone > Salt pond sediment ... | reverse complement strand
AGTATAAAGGATCACCACAGCCAGTGGCGCGACGACGAGCCACCAACGCCGCAGCAAGATCTTCGCATACCTTCTCAGCTCCATCAGATGTCCTCCCTGCTAACTGGAACCCGACCCTTCATCTGTTCTCGAATGAACCGATTCAGCCTATCCTGGAACACGGCTACGTCGAAGCGCTCAGCATTGGCACAGCACGCATCCGGGTCGATTCCGCTGGGATCGAAGGCGCGCACAGCCTCTGCCAGCGCCTCGGGCGTCTGCTGACGGAAGAACGTCCCAGTTTCGCCCTCGATCACAGTGTCCAGGGCGCCACCAGCCCCGTAGGCGATCACTGGACGACCGGCGGCCTGCGCCTGCACCGGCGCGATGCAGAAATCCTCCATCCCCGGCAGAACGTAGGCACGGCAGCGGGCAAAGAGCGCTGGGAGCTCGCTATCAGGAACGTAGCCCAGGAAGGTGACCGTGGAGCCGGCCAAAGCTTGCAGTGCCTCGCGGTCCCGCCCGTCGCCAGCGATGAGCAGGGGGCGCTCCAGCTGATTGAACGCCCGCACAGCCAGGTCGATCCGCTTGTACGGGATCAGACGGGAGACGATGAGATAGTAGTCCTCCTGCTCACTGGAGGGCTGGAAGCGTTCCGTGTCCACTGGGGGATGGATGACCACGGCATCGCGTCGGTAGTAGCGACGGATGCGCTCCTTGATCTCGTGAGAGATGGCGACGAAGTGATCCACCCGCTGAGCGGCGCGATAGTCCCAGCCGCGCAGCGCGGCGATCAGGGGGCGCAGGGCTACCTTCAGCGGCACAGGCAGCGCCTCGCGGGCGGCGTAGGTCTCGAAGTTCCAGACATAGCGCGTGGGCGCCAGACAGTAACAGATGTGCAAGGCATCGCCGGTCCGCACCCCGTGGCAGAAGCCGGACTTGTTGGTCAGCACCAGATCATAGTCGGATAGATCGAGTCCGAAGAAGGCCGCTGGATAAAGCGGGAGGTAGGGCTGATGGTGACGGTAGATACCCGGCAGATGGTTCATCCAGGTTGTCTGAATCTGCCAGTCGCGGTAGTCGGCTGGCATCCCTTCCCGCCAGTAGATCGACGTGTAGATCGGGCTCTTAGGGAACATCCCCACCAGCGTCTCCAGGACGTCCTCCGCCCCGCCGATCTGGTTGAGCCAGTCGTGGACGAGAGCTGTACGAGGTTTGGCGTCCATTCGTTTATTCGTTATCCATTCGTTGTCTCATCGGTCGCCAGCTCACCCGATGGATGGGTGAGAGCCCAAGATGCCCCAAAGCCTGACGATGCTGCGGCGTGCCGTACCCCTTGTGCTGTGCGAAACCGTAGCCGGGATACTCTTCCTCGAACGCGATCATCAATCTGTCGCGCTCCACCTTGGCCAGGATGCTAGCGGCGGCCACGCTCAAGCAGCGCACATCCGCCTTGGGAAGCGATTGCTGGGGGAAACCCAACCCGGGCAGCTCCAAGTAATCGACCAACAGTGCATCGACCTGATCGCCTAGCTCGGCCACCGCGCGACCCATCGCCAGCCGCGTGGCCGGCACGATGCCCCAGACGTCGATCTCGGCGGGCGCACCCCACCCGACGGCAGCGGCCACTGCCACCTCTTGGATGACAGGTAGCAGCGCCTCCCGCCGCCCCGGGCTCAAAAGCTTGGAGTCGCGCACCCCTTCTAGGACAGTGGTAAGATCATCCCGCTGGAGAGGGAGAACGACCGCGGCTGCACAGACGGGGCCGGCCCATGCCCCGCGTCCTGCTTCATCCAAGCCGGCGACGCGACCGTGACCAAGAGCACGTAATGCGTACTCCTCAGAAAGATCGGGGATCGGAGAGGTCTTCATTCGCGCGGATTCGCGGGTAGAAGGCAGCGCTTGGATGCAGATCAGATAGCGACGCGCAGCCGGATCGGATCCTGGCACCTAGAGCTCATCGTACAAGCCCCTGAGCTCGTTGAGCCTGACGCGTAGAATCTCCTTCGTCATCTCCATGGACTCCCGGAGGTATCGAGCCAGGAAACCCGTCTGGTCCTTGGTATCGCTCTCGTCCCGATTGAGCCACTCCACCTCCACTTCCTTCAGCGCATAGCCGGCCTTCTCAAACAGATGGAGAAGCTCAACGTCGTAGGCCGAAACCATCCACCCCTGGGGCTCATCTTTCTGTCCAAAGAACTGTAAGTGGGGAAAGACCTCCAACGCAGCCTCGCGGCGGCACGACTTGAAGCCGCACTGGGTGTCATTGATGTCGCGCAAGAGGACCAGGCGACGAAGCGAGCGAAAAACGACGCTGCCAATCCGTCGGATCATCGAGAATCCCTCACGCTCCGTGCCCCGGGACCCAATCACGACGTCATACCCCCGGTCGTACCAGGGGAGAAGCTTCTCCACTTCTTCGAGGGGAGTCGACTGATCCATGTCGGTGAAAAGGACGATCGCCCCCGTGGCCTTCTCGATGCCAGCCCACACTGCCGCTGGCTTGCCTCCATGCGGTATGTCCAGCAGGTGGAAGCCTTCATTGTCTTGAATAGACCGCTGGATCAAGCTCCTGCTATCGTCTGTCGATGCGTCATTGACGATGATCGCTTCCCATCGGTAATCCTGGTCCGCCAGATAGCGATACACCTCCCCCAGCACCCCCCTCTCGAGGTTCTTCTCCTCATTATAGCAGGGGATAACGACCGAGAGATAGGGCCTTCCGCGCTCATCCTGCGTCATCAATGGTCACCAGCACCTTTATCACAACCGATAGGTCTCAGAAAAGCCTCATAGCTTGACCCACCTATGATACCCACTCTAAGGTCTTTCGTCAATCCCAGTCAGAATCCGCTCCAGGTAGGACCGCTCGACGACCCGGCTACGCTGAACGGAGCGTCGCTTGGGGAGCATCCGCGGAACGCCGCAGAGCAGACCGACCAATTGCCCTCTCAGCCGCGCCCGGGCCGCTGCTCCACGCCATGCTTTCAGCGCCTCGACGGCTAGGAGGAGCTGTCTCCGCAGTACCGCGCGCCAATGACGCCGCCAAAGGTCACCGGGGTAGTCCTTGACCAGCACGTAGATCACGTTGCGTCCGTCGTAGAAGCTCGCGGTGGTCCCGCCACCCGTGGCGCTCAGTTTATGGTGGACGACAGCCTGAGGTGCATAGACGCACCGCCAACCCGCCAGTTGGGCACGCCACGCCAGATCGACGTCCTCACAGGAGTAGAAGAAAGCCTCGTCCAGGAGCCCCACACGCTCCAACATGGCGCGTCGATAGGCCGCGCTACCCCCACAAGCACCGAAGACGTACTCCTCCTCGTCATACTGTCCCTCGTCCCGTTCCCAGACACCCCGATTCCCTGGCAGCCCGTCCACACGGTAGAAATCACCGGCTGTGTGAAGGGTGTCCCGGCGATGGAAGAGAAGCATCTTGGAGGCCACCATGCCCGCCTCCGGATGGCGCTTGAACGCGGCCAGGACCTGCTCCAGCCAATGGGGGTCGACCTCGGTATCGTTGTTCAACAGAACGAGGAAATCCCCGCGGGAGGCACGCATACCGGCGTTGCAGGCCCCAGCGAAGCCGCGATTCTCTCCCAGCGGCAAGACGCGTACGTCGGGGTAGCGGCGCCCCATTAATTCCAGGGAGCCATCGGTGGAGCCATTGTCGGCTACGATGACCTCGATGTCCTGGGCTGTCTGACTCTGCAGGCTGTCCAGACATGTGGGCAGATGGTCCACACCGTTCCAGTTGGGAATGACGACCGTAGCAGAGGGCGATCTATTGTCCGTTCCTGGTACAATCATACTTGAACTCAGCCCCCCAAAGGAGTATAATAGCACGTGGTTGGCGCGCGCCAACCGTCTATCGCTCATAGCGAGCGACGCCGGCCCGAATTCACTACCATCTAGAGGAGGAACATATGGCGAAAATCACAACTATCCATAAGGGCGACATGCTCTTCGAGACTGAACTGGGGAAGCACAAGCTCCAAGTTGACGTGCCGGCCAGCATGGGCGGCAGCGACCGCGGCCCGACGCCCCCCGAGGTCTTCGTGGCCTCGCTTGGCGCCTGCGTGGCCGCGCTGGTCGCCAACTACTGCAACAAGGCCAAGTTAGACACTGAGGGCCTGAAGGTCGATGTCAGTTACGAGAAGGCCTCCGACCCCACGCGACTAGTCGGTCTCAAGGTCAGCATCGAATTGCCAAACGCCGATATCTCCGGTCGAGAGAAAGCCATTGAGCGTGTGGCGGATCGGTGCCCAGTCCACCAGACGATCTGCTCCCTCGAGGGTGTCGACATCGAGATAAGCGGTCAGTCCGCGTAGGCCAAGCGCTGCGACCCCTGCAGACGAGATAGCTCCCTTCCGGGCCGAGCCCGGGAAGGGAGCTTCTGTTTCTCAACCCCTCAGCCTCCGACTGTCTCCAAAAGAGGACGTCCTCGCGTTTCCCGTCCGAGCAGCAATACCGTCAGACCCCCGATGACGAAGGAGACCGCGTAAAGCGTCAGCGCTGCCACAAGCGAGAAAGCGAGGAGAGCGCCCCCCAAGCTGGGCGCGATGGCGCCGGCGATGCGCGTCATGCCGCTGGCCCACCCCATGCCGGTGGCTCGCACCTCCGTGGGATAGAGCTCTGGGGTGTAGGCGTAGAGCACGCCCCAGGCACCTAGCGTGAAGAAGGACATCAGCATGGCAGCTCCGACGATGAAGGAAAGGCCGCTCACCACGGCGAAGAGGTACGTGAACACCCCACTGAAGACGAGATAGACCGCCAGCGTCCACTTCCGGCCCCAATGCTCCACCAGGTAAGCCGCTGAGAAATAGCCCGGGAGCTGTGCCAGGGCCAGCAGGAAGGTATTCTGGTAGGTCTGCAGGAACTCGAAGCCCCGGTCGACGAAGATGCCGGGCAACCAGATGAACATCCCGTAGTAGCCCAGGGAGATGGCGAACCAGCCGACCCAAAGCATCAGGGTCGAGCGGGCGAAGGGTTTCTTCCACAGCGCGGAAACGGTGATACCCGCTGTTCGTTCCTGAACCTCGAGGCGATCAACGTCCAAGGTGGTACCGTTCTCCCGGGCCACCTGCTGAAGCACCTGGCGCGCCTCCTCCTCCCGTCCTTCGATGAGCAGGTAACGGGGCGATTCAGGGACATGGCGCCGGATGAAGTAGACGATGGCCCCTGGCACTGCCGAGACCGCCAGCAGCACGCGCCAACCTACCATGGGTGCGCGCGGTAGGATCAACCAGGCTAGACCCGCGACGACGATGGTGCCCACAGCCCAGAAGCTCTCCAAGAGCACCAGGTAGCGTCCGCGGTTCTTCTTGGGCAGATACTCGGAGAAAACGGCGTAGTCAACCGGCAGTGTGCCGCCCACGCCAAACCCGGTGATAGCCCTGAGCAGGAGCAACCAGATGTAACCCGGCGAGAGAGCGGATAGCAGGCCAAAGATCGAGTCGACCAGCACTGTGAGCTGGAAGCCGATCTTGCGTCCCACGTAATCGGTGATGGTGCCCCAGAACCAGGCTCCGACCAACATCCCCACGAAGATAGCCGTGCCGATCAACCCTCCTTGCGCCGACGTCAGCGACCATTGTCTGATGACGACCGGTATGACGTAGGAGATGATGATCACCTCCATGGCGTCGGCGGCCCAACTAGCACCGCAGATAGCAAGTAGCCTGTACTGGAACGGGCCGACGCCAATCTCCTCGATAGCCTCACCGACGGTCATGGTTCTCTCTTGCATCATAGGATCACCATCCTCTCTTGATGAAAATACACGCACCATTGTATCATAAGACGGATGGAACAGACAACTCGCCGAGCGCGCGACGGTCGCATGGCGGCCAATCTCATAGGACAGACAACGTCTTAAGCAGATGGGGACCTGTTTGGCGACCCTTCATGTCCTGAGGCACCTGCCGGTCGAGCTTGAGGGCCCGCTCGGAGCGCGTCACGCAGCGCTCGCGCGACCTTGCGGTCTGCGACGGACATGGGCAGCTCGTCCAAGTCCCCAGGCAATACCCACTGGATCGCGGCGCAGTCCAGACACCGAGGCTCACCGTCGCTGAGCCGACACCAGAAGGCGTGCAGCGTGATGCGGAAATGGGTGTAGGCGTGCTCCACGACCGTCAGCTTTCCGTTCACCTCGACGGTCACGTCGAGCTCCTCCTTCATCTCGCGGATCAAGCACTGGGACAAGGTCTCGCCATCCTCGCACTTGCCGCCCGGGAACTCCCACAGACCACCCAACATATCATTGACGTTACGCTGGGCCATCAGCACCGCGCCGTCGTCACGGACGGTCACGGCGGCCGTGACGTCGTAGTGGGGCGTCTTGCGGCGTGGGCGTCGCACCGGCAGCTCCTCCTGCTCGCTTCGGGCGTAGGCCCAACATAGCTCTCGAAGGGTGCAGCGACAGCAGGAGGGGCTACGAGGCGTGCAGACTGTAGCGCCGAGCTCGATCAAGGCCTCGTTAAACGGACCGGCCTGACCCGAGGGCAGCAGACCGGCAGCTAGATCGTGGAGTCTCCGCTTGGTGGCCGAACGCGACACGTCGTCGTGGATGCCAAACAGGCGGCAGAGCACCCTCCGCGCGTTTCCGTCCACGGCCGGCACGTGCTCAGCAAAGGCCAGTGACGCGATAGCGCCCGCCGTGTAGGCTCCAACACCAGGCAAAGCCCTCAACTCCTCGAAGCGCTCCGGCAGGGCACCATCGTTCGAGCGCAACAACTGGCGGGCAGCCTGGTGAAGCCGACGCGCACGGGCGTAGTAGCCCAGCCCCTCCCAGATCTTCAATACCTCCTCGAGCGACGCGCCAGCCAGCGCCTCGACCGTAGGGAATCGATCCAGGAATCGCTCATAGTAGGGAACGACGCTGTGGACCTGGGTCTGCTGGAGCATTACCTCCGAAACCCAAACCCGGTAGGGGGTGCGGTTCCGCCGCCAGGGGAGATCCCGCGCGTTGGCGGCAAACCAGACCAGCAGCCGATCAGCCACCTCCTGGTGCTCGTCAAGACTCAACCGGTTGGACCTCTCCTGATACATCGAACTCCGATAAACAATCCATGAGCGCCGCTACCCGATCAAGACGTCTCTGCGTAACTATACCGTGCTCGGAGCAGACAACAAGTCCGAGGCCCACGATCTCGGCCTGCAATTGTGCAACTGCCCGATCTCTGATATCATGGGCGGCGAGGAATCTACCAAGGAATCTACAATGAGAATCGGCGTCATCTCCGACACCCACGATGACATACGCGCGCTGAAGCAGGTCGTTGGCATCCTGAAGGCCGAGGAGATCAACGTGCTGCTCCACTGCGGCGATCTCTGCACCCCGGCCGTCATTGAGATACTGTCAAGCTTCGATATCTGGATTGCGCGTGGCAACATGGACCGTCACGCAGAGCTGGAGCCGACAGCTCGGGAGCTGATCGGGGCCAGCCGATTCGCCGACCGCCACCGTCTAACGCTGGACGGTCGTTCAGTAGCTCTGGTGCACGGCCATCGGGAAGATGAACTGAGGAGACTGATCAACGCTGGTGAACATGCCTACGTGTTCCACGGTCACACCCATCGAAAGCGCGACCAACGTGTCGGCCCGACCCGAGTCATCAACCCGGGGGCCCTGGGCGGTATGCGGTGGCAGCCGCGCACCTTCTGTATCATCGATCTGACATCGGATGAGTTGACGTTTTTCAGGATCTAGGCGAGCCGGAGAAGGGCGAGGAGGGACGGACTGGCCCCTGTTCGCTCATCACAGCTCGTCAACGCCGCGACACAGCCCAGCATTGAGAACGAGGTGAGAGCCGTTATGAGCGATGAACTGTTCCGCTTCGCGACAACCGTGGAAGTCCGCTGGCGGGACCTGGATGCTATGAACCACGTCAACAACGCCGTATACTTCACGTACTTGGAGCAAGCCCGCGTTCATTACCTCCGTGAACTGGGGCTCATTCCGGAGATGCCCTCAGGTGTGGGTTTCATCCTGGCTGAGGCGCGTTGTCAGTACACGTCCCCGCTCACGCTTGGTGAGCGGGTGACCGTCCGCATTCGAGTGAGCGACCTAGGCCGTTCTAGTTTTGTGTTCACTTATCGGATGGAGGGGCAAGACGGTCGGTTGGTGGCGGAGGCTCGCAGCACCCAAGTCTGCTATGATTATGGCAATGAGCGTTCCATCCCTCTGTCGGACGCGTGGCGGCAAGCAATCCTAGCCTTTGAACCGGGGCTCTCATCTCAGACAACCTAGATCATCGTAACAAGGAGATCAACCAATGACTTCGCAACGATTAGAGGTATGCCAACTGCGGCAGATTTGCGATCCAGCGCAGTTCGATTTCGAGACAACGGAGGAGCTGCAGGATCTCAGCGAGATGATCGGGCAGGAGCGGGCGGTGGGGGCCGTTCGCTTTGGCATCGGCATTCAGCGCGACGGGTACAATCTCTATGCCTTAGGTCCCAGCGGCACGGGAAAGCGGACCACGATCTCCCAGTTCTTGGAGAGAAGGGCCGCGGAGGAGTCGGTCCCCTCCGACTGGTGTTACGTCAACAACTTCGAGGATAACCATAAGCCCAACAGTCTGGAACTTCCGCCAGGAAAGGGCATCGAACTGCGCGACGATATGGAGCAGTTGGTGGAGGAGCTTCGCACGGCCATACCAACCGCCTTCGAGAGTGAGGATTACCAAACCCGCAAACAGGAGCTACAGGAGGAGTTCCAAGAAAAGCAGGAGGAAGCCCTCAACACGATCCAGGAAAAGGCCAAGGAGCGAGGCATTGCCCTGATCCGCACACCAGTTGGCCTCGCCTTTGCCCCGGTTGAAGAGGGTGAGGTGGTCAGTCCCGATGAGTTCCAGAAGCTGCCTGATGAGAAACGGGAGCAGGTCAAGGAGGACATCGCCCAGCTTCAGGAAGAGTTGCAGGAGACCATGCGCCAGGCAAGACAGTGGGAGCGAGAGGCCCGGGCAAGGACCAAAGAGTTGAACCGCCAGGTGGCCATGCTCGCCGTGGGGCACCGCATCGACGAGCTGAAGGAAAAATACAGCGCTCTCGAGCCGGTGGTGGCATACCTGGAGGCGGTCAAGAACGACGTCGTCGAGAATGTCGAAGACTTCCGCAGAACAGGCGAGGAGGAGGCCGAAGGCATCCTGGGCATGCCGATGCAGCGTATCCGCGAGGCGAAGTTTCGCCGCTACCAGGTCAACGTGCTGGTCGATCGTAGCGAATCCAAGGGCGCCCCGGTGGTTTACGAGGAACATCCCACGTACAACAACCTCATTGGGCGCATTGAGCACATTTCCCAAATGGGTGCCCTGGTGACCGATTTCAACCTGATCAAGGCCGGCGCCCTCCACCGAGCCAATGGAGGCTACCTGCTCATTGACGCCCGAGAGTTGCTGATGCAGCCGTATGCCTGGGAAGGTCTCAAGCGCGTGCTTCGCGCGCAGCAAGTGCGCGTCGAGTCCCTGAGCCAGGCCCTGAGCATCGTCAGTACGGTCTCGCTGGAGCCAGAGCCGATCCCTCTACGAGTCAAGACCGTGTTGATCGGCGAGCGGTTGCTCTACTACCTCCTCAATGAGTACGATCCGGACTTCACTGAGCTCTTCAAGGTAGAAGCTGATTTCGACGATCAGATGCCGAGGACACACGAGAACGACCATCTGTACGCCCGACTTATCGCCACCATGGCACGGCGCGAGAAACTGCGCCCCTTCGATCGCGCCGCCGTGGCCCGGGTGATCGAACGGAGCAGCCGTATCTCGGGCGACGCGACGAAGCTCTCCACCCATCTGCTGAGCGTGGCCGATCTTCTGCAAGAAGCAGACTACTGGGCCGGCGAAGCGGGGAACGGCGTCGTCACGGTCAAAGACGTTCAGCGCGCCATCGACGAGCAGATCAATCGATCCGACAGACTACGAGAACGCACCCACGAACATATCCAGCGTGACATGATCCTGATTGATACGGAAGGGGAGAAGACGGGTCAGGTCAACGGTCTGTCGGTCATCGCCCTCGGCAACTTCGCCTTCGGACGGCCCAGCCGCATCACAGCGCGTACGCGGCTGGGTAAGGGTAATGTCGTGGACATTGAGCGCGAGGTCGACTTGGGCGGGCCCATCCACTCCAAGGGCGTGCTGATCCTCTCCAGCTATCTTGGCGCGCGATACGCCCCCGAGCATCCCCTGTCACTATCGGCCAGCCTGGTGTTCGAGCAATCGTACGCCGGCGTCGAGGGCGATAGCGCCTCGCTGGCGGAGTTGTGCGCCCTCCTGTCGGAGCTCGCCGATGCGCCGCTCAAACAGTCTCTGGCCGTAACCGGTTCAGTCAATCAGCACGGTGAGGTTCAACCGATCGGCGGCGTCAACGAGAAGATCGAGGGTTTCTTCGACACCTGCAGGGGCAAGGGCCTTACAGGTGACCAAGGAGTGCTGATCCCGGTCTCGAACGTCGAGCACCTGATGCTCCGGGAGGATGTGGTCGGGGCAGTCGAGAGAGGTGATTTCCACATCTACGCGGTGAGAAGCGTGGACGAGGCCATCGAACAGTTGACCGGCGTGCCTGCCGGTGAACGCGACGAGGTCGGGGAATTCCCGGCTGGCAGCATCAATCAGCGCGTAGAGGCTCGGTTGATCGAACTGGCGGAGAGGCAACGTGAGTTCGGCGAAGGCCCCGGCGAGGAGAGCTCCGAGGGACCCTCCGCGGACCAGGAGGATGATAATCCACAGGAATGAAGGGGACCCCGAGAGATGAGCGCCATCCTGAGTACGGACAACGAATCCGGATAGACACATCAGGCCGGAGGGAGGGATCGCCGAGGCTATGACAGACCAGGGAGAAGAGCTGATCATCCAACGCATTTTGGTTGGGCTGGACGCGTCCCATCACAGCTTGGCAGCCCTGCGAGCCGCGGCCAGGCTCGCCAGCAGCCTGGGAGCGGAGTTGTACGGGATCTTTGTGGAGGACGTGAACCTGCTTCGCATCGCGGAGCTCCCGGCGGCGAAGGAGCTCCAATTCCCCTTCGCCGAGCATGCCCGACTGGATCCCCGGCGTATGCGGCGCCAGCTGCGAGCCCAGGCACAACAGGCGCGCCAGGCGCTGTCCCTGGTCTGCAAGGAGGAGCGCATCGAATGGTCGTTTCGGGTCTTGCGCGGTGACGTGTCGGATAAGGTTCTGGAAGAGGCTGCGAAGGCGGATCTGCTCTGCGTGGGCAGGGCCAGCCGCCCGGTGATGCATCAGCCAGGCATGGGCTCGACGGCAGAAGCAGCAGCGATCCGAGCACCACGCTCGGTGTTCCTGATCTCGCGCGACAGGCAGATTCATCCCCCTATCGCCGTGTTCTACGACGGGTCGGCGGACACCGAACGACCGCTGCTGCTGGCCTCTCACCTGGCGCAAGATATAGGCGGGCTCCTTTCGGTTCTCGTCCCAGCCGCCGTGTCACGCTCCCCCAACGAGGTCCAGAAGCGCATCACCGAGGTACTGGACGCTGAAGAACTGGTGGTGCGGTATCGAGAGCTGTCTGGCTCCGGTGTGATGTCTCTGATCAGCGCCGTCCAGACCGAAGGTACAGGCCTGCTGGTGCTCAGCAGCGCCTTCTTGCCCGCACATGACGTCAAGAAGCTGCTCCATGAGGTTGACTGTCCCGTACTCCTGACGCGATAACGGTCCGACCCCCGGTCGTCACCCTGCAGGCCGCGACTCCAGCTGCGTAGATAGCAAAGGGCCGCTCCTCTGCCCCGCCAAGAAAAAAGCCCTCACTCTGGGAAAAGAGCGAGGGCTTCAATCTTCTCGTGGCTCAACGTCACGCTTCGTCCTTAACCTTCTTTACCTTCGGCTCTACGTCAACGATCTTGGCTTCCTCCGTCTCCTTCTCTCTCTTCGACCCCTTTGGGGCCTCAATCATAGGCGGCTCTATGTCCCCCTGCATGGTGGTCTTGCCGCGGAGGTAGGCGCCCTCGTTCAGCAACAACGACGTGACCGTCAGATTCCCCCACACACGACCGTTTTCCAGGATCTCTACTTTGTTGCCGTTGATGTCTCCTTTGATGGCACCCGAGATGGAGATGTTGTGGGCCGAGATGTCCGCGATCACCTTAGCCCCTTCACCGATGATCAGGTTGCCGGTGATATCGATGGTCCCCTCAAACACGCCCTCGATCCGGGCCCCCCCGTCAGATTGAACGTCGCCCCGAAAATGGGCGTTCGGACCGACAATGGTCTCAATCGTCACGCCTTTACCTGCCGACTGTCTTGACGGCTGTTCTTCCTTCTTTCCTCTTCCAAACATATGTCCCTCCTCGTTTCAGGTAGACCGGCAACACATCGTTTATGGTAGTCGAATCCTGCGGCGCTGTCAATCTAGGTCAGCGATCACGAGACGCCGCGCCTGCTTCAGAGCTCGCTCTTCCTCCTTGGCCAACGTTCTCGACGAGGTCCAACCCTCGACCGGCTTGGCATAGACACGTGTCGCGTCACGACCATAAAGAGCCGAGAGAACCACGCCATCTCCCTCACCATCGACCATAGCCAGCGAGAAGCTCTGGTCCCCACCGGTGTCCTCGAAGGCGCTGTAACGCACAAGACCTACACCCTGGAGACAATGTATCAGCGTCCGGTCGATCTCCTTCATTTGAACCACCAGCCGTTCGGTGCGCGTGTTCGTCTTGGAGAACCGGTCGTTCAGCCGCTCCAATGCCGCCGCGTAGCTCGGCTCCTCCTCGCTGGAGAAGAGCCTCTCATAGCGGCGCTCCAATCTATGTAGGCGCGACTGCAGATCGAATGTCCACACAGCGACCACAACCAGCAGTACGCTTAACGCGAAAGACCAGATCAGTAATGCGATGTCCATGGTGGGCTCTTCACCTCCTACTCGACGCGGACCGGTCCGAGGATGATACGGTCACCAGCTAAGTCTCCCGACAAGTCTACCACAGGCAAGCGACGATGAGAAGTCATACCATACATCCCTACCTCCAGGCGATAGTCGCCCGGTGGCACGTCACCGGGGATGACCAGGCGATAGGGATCGATAAAGGTCTGGTCGGGCAGCCACTTCGGAAACCACAAGTAGGTAGGAGCAGAGCCCCCCAACGGTGTGTAGTCCCAACCTGCCACCGGCCTCTCAGCTCCGTCGATCAAGTGGATGAATACCGTCGCGCTGTCCTGGGGAGAGGCCAAGGCGCGCCACGACAGCGTCAGATGGAGTGCCCGCCCGGCCTCCACCGGCACAGGCTCCTCCCAGAAGGCGGATCTTGCCTGGAAGCCCGCACGCACACGGGCCTTCATCAGGCCGATCTGGTTGTCGAGATTCGCCACTGCCTCCTCCAGCGTTTCGGACGAAGGGATGTCCTCACCGAGCGATACCGTGATACGCTCCAAGGTCACCGTCTTCTCGCCATTCGACAGGGGGAGCTCGGCTCGACCACCGGTCAGATCAGCGTAGCCAAGCCGAACTGGGTAGTCTCCCGGCGGCAGGTGGAAAGGAACCACCAGCTCATACCGCTCCACCACCACCTCTCCCGGCTGCCATTGCGTCGTCAGCAAGCGGCTGTCCGTCGTCCAGCGCGCCTCGACGGACCCCAGTTGAGCGTATGGCATCCATATGCCGTCCAGGGGCTCCTCGACGCTCTGGTAGAGAGTCAGCTCCAATCGGTCGCCGGCGCGGACGGTCGTGGCGGATAGGTCGTACCCCAGGATGTGGACGCGGTCGTCGGCCCACACGTCGAGCGGCTGTGACGGCTCGGCCTCCGTCACGGGAGGGGCTTCGACACGGTAGAGCGCCCCCTCCGGCACCAAACGGAAGCCGGCACGCCGAACGGGCGGGCGGAAGTCGGCTAGGTAGACCGGGCCCTCCTCGATGTGAGACCAGACCGCCTCCTCCCACGGCGTAGCCGTGGAGATGTAGCTCAGGACCACGTCCTCCTGGTGCAACGACTCGCCCTGGGTGTAGCCATGAACCCAGAGCGGCGTCAGGTATTCCCAAGGCGCCAGAAGCGCCGCGCCCTCCCCGCGCCCATCGAAGCGATGGTGAACGGCATCTACCCACGCCTCGGCAGCGGTGAAGTCACGCAGAGAGATGCCGCGGGAGAGATTCTGCACCCCTTGTACCAGGGGCCACGGCAGCAGAGCCGCGGCCAGCAGCACGGGCAGCAGCGGCGTCGCGCCTGCAACGTCGAATCGGGACCCTCCAACGCGACCTTGCCGCGCGCCGCCCCGACCTGCCATCGTCCATGCCCCGTCCAGGAGCGCCCAGGCGCCGACCCCTGCCACAGCTGCCAGCGCAGAGAAGGGCAACAGCAGATACGCCATCACATCCTGCACCGTGTTCAAGGTAAAAGCGAGATGCCCCACAAGAAAGGCCCCCAGCAGCAAGGCGACCTGAGGAGCACCACGGACAAGGGCGAACAACCCCACAGGCATGAGAAGGATCACGGGCAGAAGATACTGGAGCCGCAGGAGCGACCAGAGGACCAGCAGTCGGTCCGGCTGGTCCGCCAGGCCGAAGTGAAACAGGTTCACCCGCAGCCCGCGAGCCGTGATGTGGCGAACGAAGCCGTCCCAGGTATTCATATCGGTGGGACCAAAGGGCACGTGGGGGCTGCGCAGCGGGTAGTAGAGTAGCGGGCTCAAACCGAGGAGCAGACAACCGATCAGCAACAGCAACGTGCGCCAACGAAACAGCAGGCGCGGCTGCACAATCAGGATGAAAAGCCCATAGGCGGGCACCCCCATCATGATGATGGGATGGTGGGTAGCGGCAAGGCCCAGAGCCACAGCGAAGGCAGCCAGCCAGGCATCGCGGCCGGTGCGCCACCAGCGCACCAACAGCCAGAGATGGGTGACAGCCAGAGCGGCGCTGACGATGTGCGCGTTAGCGTGGACAGCGTGCTGCCAGAGATCGGGCGCCGCAGCTAGGGCCAGAGCGCCGAAGAGAGCAACCAGCAGGGCCACAAGGGACCGGCCGATCTCCGACCCCTGGTGCGGAGGGCTCAGGGCAGCCTGCAGATCCCGGACGAGTAGATAGACAACCGTGACAGCCCAGGCGCCCACAGCGGCGGAGAGCAGGTTGGTGCGGAAGGCGATGGTGCCGATAGGCACCAAGAGCTGCCACAGCTTTGCCGCCAAGGTGTAGAACGCGTAGCCTGGCGGATGAGCAATGCCAAGAACAGCCGGGATGAACTGGTACTCCGAGGGATCGCCAAACAGCGTGCCTGGAGCAGCGGTACTGGCGTAGAGGGCAAAGACCGCCAGGAAGAGCGGAGCGGGAAGCCAGCCCGTCAGCGCCTCTATCCTGGAAACTGAGCCTTCGGATGTCGAGGATCTAGACCTAGCCATAGTGGGCCGATTTCACGTCAGCCGGCGAGAGAAAGCAGACACTTGGAACGCTGCGGACGAGAGAAGAGAAGCATCTGCTTCAACTCAGCCGCCGAGGGCACATGTTTCTACCCTTCCAGTCACGCCGCGGAGATATAGCCGTTCTCCTCCAGGTAGCCGAGAACCTGAGCGACGCTCTCTTCGACCGTCTGTTCCGCTGTGCGGCAGACGATCTCCGGGTTCTCAGGGGCCTCATAGGGGTCAGAGACGCCCGTGAAGTTCTCAATCTTCCCGGCGAAGGCCTGTTCATACAACCCTTTCACGTCCCGCTCCGCGCAGACCTCGAGCGGACAGTCGACGAAGACCTCGATGAACCCTGCGCCCTCCTCAATCTCCTGGCGAGTCCGGGCTCGGCGTTCACGATAGGGCGAGATGAAGGAACAGATGACGCCCACACCGTTTCGGGAAAGCACCTTCGCGACGAAGGTGACCCGCTTGATGTTTTCGTCGCGATCCTCCTTCGTAAACCCCAAATCACTGGTCAGGTGCTGGCGGACGATGTCGCCGTCCAGACGCTCGATCCGCAGACCGCGGCCTCGCAACGCCTCCGCCAGGGGTTCTGCGATGGCCGTCTTCCCCGACCCAGACAGGCCCGTCAGCCATAAAGTGAAACCCTTCTGATCACACAACGTTCTAGCAGCTCCTTCTAGTCAAACGCACCTGGTCGCCCAAACATCATGAACAGAACAGTTACGCCAAGCGTAATGCGCCGATGGCAGCGCGCAGATCGGCCTCGCCCACGGCGCCGCGCCGAAGCAACAACGGCGGCGAGACGGAACAATCAAGAATTGTCGACGCTACACCTACAGGACAGGCCCCTCCATCAAGGATCAAGGGGATGCGTCCGCCGAGTTGTGCCTCGACCTGCTGAGCGGTGACTGGGCTAGGCTCGCCTGAGATATTGGCGCTGGTGACCGCCAAGACGCCGCCGGCGTCGCGTATCAGGTCTCGCGTCCATGCCAGGTCCGGAACCCGAACAGCTACCGTGGGGCGTTCGCTGATCGCGCCGGAGACGGCGGCCTTCTTGGGCAGGACCAGGGTCAACCCGCCAGGCCAGAAGCGCTCTGGCAAGGCTCCACACCGTTCCGTCAGCACGGCAACCTGGTTGAGCTGTGCCGCGTCGGAGAGGAGCAAGGGGATCGGCAGATCCTCTGGCCGCTCCTTGACCCGATAGAGACGCTCGACCGCTGCCTCGTCCCAGGGATAGGCCGCCAAGCCGTAGACCGTATCGGTCGGAAAAGCCACCAAGCCACCCGATCTTAGAAGATCGAGGGCCTTCTCTCTTCCGGCAACGCTTCCTGTCTCAATGAGACTTGTCTCCATAAGAACCCACCATACAAGCGCGACCGCCGCGAGCGTTGAGACGCCCGTGGCGGCAAGAGATGCAGCACAGTCACGCCGTTCAGCGTCAACAGTATAGCACGCCTGTCTGCAGTGTCAACCCGGCCAGCCCCCTCCCCTCTATGGAGGCGTTGGTGAGGCTGATGCACCCGCGCGGAGTCAACAATCTCGCACTTGTGTGGTATACTGACGTCAGGGACTGGCGAGATGACCACGCCAGTCGTTGACAAGCGCGTAACATACGGGAAAAGGAGGAGAACATGAGCACGCTAGGCAACATCATCTGGCTCGTCTTCGGCGGGTTCTTCGCCGGGTTGGAGTACATCTTCAGCGGTCTGGTGCTCTGCCTAACCATCATCGGCATCCCCTTTGGCCTCCGATCGATCAAGCTGGGGACGGCCGCCTTCGCACCGTTTGGGAAGAACGTCGTCGACGCCGAGCATCAAGGCCCTTTGAAGCTGATCTTCGACGTCGTATGGATCGTCCTCTTCGGCTGGGAGATCGCGGTCACGCACCTGGTCTTTGCCGCGCTGCTGGCGCTGACGATTGTGGGGATTCCCTTCGCCAAGCAGCACCTGAAGCTGATCCCGCTAGCCCTCTTTCCGTTCAATATGGATCTGCGTCGCACCTCAGCCGGCGGAGAGGCATCGGCTCAAGGGAAGGGTCGGGCATAGCGTCTCAAGCGTTCCATCCCCTCAGCCCTACCGAGTCACCGCGAGCAGGGCATAGGCGTCTTCGATCTCGCTGACCACGGCGTGCGCGGCGATACGCTGGCCGAGATCTCTGACATCCTTGGCTCTCATACTCGACTGCTCTCACTTACGTGACGTCGGCCCGGCAGCACCACTGCCGAGCTGCGCGCCATCCCACCTATCCACGCTCCCTGGGATGACTCGGTGGTGGCTGCGAGTTCCCGACCGGGCAGGATCAGGGGAGGGGGAAACCTAGTCACCACGCAGCGCGCTGCTCACCACAAGAACACTCGCACCCGCTGCACCCCCTATAATGACGACCATGATCCCGGCCTGTTCGCTGCCGCGGAGGATCACCGCGGTGGCGATGATGGCCGCGGCCCAGATCAGTGCGTTGCCAATGGACGCAGGATGTATCTTCTTCACCATAACCCTCCAACGTGTATCTCATCACACCCAGGGACATTATAGCACAAGGGGCTCGGCTTCCCAGCCGCCACGCTTCCACCACGTTCTAGCCACGTCCTCACCACGCCTGCCTGCTATACTACACTTGAAACAGAATCCGGTGATAGGCAGCAGCTCGAAGAGGGTGGCGCCTATCAAGGAAGGGCCCGTTGAGGGAGACGAAGTGGTGGTTTTCGAATCCCGTTAGCCCCTTGAAGGAGGGTCATGATGTCATCACGTCCAGATGTTCTCAAGCGCTGGCTGAAGCGGTTCCTGATCGCTCTGGTCATCCTGGCCGTCGGATCGGCCGTGGGGGTGCTCTCGCTCACCCCTCGGACGACGGACACCGAGTCGAGCGCCGTCGTCGTGGCGGACGTGGATACCGCTCAGCGCGGCATGGACGCCTATGCAGCCCGATACAGCGGCCTGGCCCAACACTACGCTAGCCGGAGCGACGCCGCTCGGCGCGCCACGGACGCCTACGCTGCCCGGTACGCCGGTTTAGCCAGGCACTATGCTGCACTGTATGAGAGCTCAAGCCGGGCCACGGAGGCCTACGGGGCTCGATACAGTGGTATGGCCGCCCATTATGCCGGGAGGAGCGAGGGCCTAAAGCGCGGGATGGCGGCCTATGGTGCCCGATACACCGCGCTGGCGCGTCACTGCACAGCTCAGAGCGCGGATCGGCAGCGGGCCATCGCCGCCTACGCGGCTCGCTACGCCGGCCTGGCTGAGCACTATGCGGCCGGCCAGTGATTCCACCAACGTCGCTACCCGACGACGGAGCATGTCTCGATGGCACGCTCGGCCCAAAGAGGCACGGAGAGCACAGCGTAGGGTGACAACCGCAGCTCCCTCCGTGCCTCTGCCGTCGTGCGGCCGCGCCAGGCTATCGCTGAGGTAGAAGATCCGAGGCCGCAGCTCGCGCTCTGACCGCGCTTTCTACGCAAGAAGATCCATGCAGAAACGGGGCTGCCAATTTCGGGCAGAGCCCCGTTTTACGCCATATCTTATCAGTCCGCAGTGGACCCTGTGTGCTGCACGACTCGGCGGTACGTCTAGCTCTCTAGCGAACCCCCTCCGCCACGCCCGCCACGGCCGGCCCATAGCGGACGGCCCGTCTCATCGCGCAGCGTCACGATGTCCCCGGTGGTGAGATTCTCGATCTGAGCCACCTCAAACTTGTCGCCCTCATAGAACCCCGTCACGGCCACCCTGTCCCCTTCAGCAAGGGCGATGCCCTCTGTGTCCCAATACCACTCCGGTCCCAGATGGACGATCACGGAGCTCTCATTGGTCTGCACCGTCAACTCGTCACCCTCGAACCCTGCCACGGGACCCTCCAGCGTGGCCCAGCCGTCGCTGGGATGATCGGCCAGCCCCTGGCCAGAGGGCTCAGTGACCTCCTGACGCCCGCGACCAGAGCCGTTCCCACCGCCAAAGCCCTGTCCCCCCTGCTCGGCAGCAGCTTGTCCCCGGTTCTGTCCCTCGCCCTGCGACCCATTTCCCTCCCCTTCTCCGGCGGCATCGCCGCGGGTGTACCCAGGGCCGCTCTGCGCGGCCGCTGCATCATCTGGTCGGAAGAGGATAAAGGCCGACCCTCCCACCAGAGCCAAGAGCAAGAACCCCACCAGTGCCATCATAACGCCCTTCGATATCATGCTGTAACCCCCTCAATACCCTAAGCGGTCGGACACGCTTCCTGTTCGCGGGCCCTCGTCGGCCGCTCAGGACGCTCGACCATGCGCTTCGTCATACAGACGATCCAATTCCAATGTAGCACCAGGTGAATCAACACGCCGGCGATCATCATCAGGCTAACCCACGTGTGGAGATCACTCCACACCGTGCGCTGAATGCCCAGCATCTCCGTCTGGAAACCCGGGTTGCGACCACCCTGATAGCCGCCCGACCCCGCGAAGAGGAAGACAACCCCACTCAGAGCCGAGGCGATGAAGGCCACGGCGATGACCGCATCCAACACGTAGTTCAGTTTAGCTTTTGACACATTAGCCTCCTCGTTTCTTCATTCTGGCAGATGATAACACCGCTGTGTGAAGATTCGATGAAGGCTGGATGAAGATTCGTCGCAGATATCTGGGGAGCCGTGAAGCCCACAGCGGCGCCACCCTGCTGAAAGGTGGCGCCGCTGTGGGCCCGAACGATCTGAACATGTCGGACGTCAAGCAGATAGAGGTGCTATGCTAGGAGGCGGATCATGTGGATGTCCTCCGGCTCCAGGGCGTACAGTCCCTGGTTGACCTCCTCGGCCAGCCGGAAACCCTGGCTGGTATAGAAGCCCACGGCCGATTCCGAGGGCGTGGCCGAGACGTAGAGCGCCGTGGCGCCATCGGCCCTCGCCAATCGCGCCACCCGGGACGTCAGTCGCGTCGCGATCCCCTGGCGACGATACGCCCTACTGACAAAGAGAGCGTCCAGCTGCGCCATCCGCTCCGCCAGCCGGTAGCGCAGCACCGCGAACCCCGCCAGACGATCCCCCTCGTCGAAGGCCCCCAGCATAACGCCGCCATCGTCCAAGACCGGCGTGAGCCGTTCAATGTGGGCCCGAACGCTGAACGATCCGCCATCCACGGGCCAGCGCGGCACGCGCCAGTCCACGCGCTCCGCCCGCAGCCTGCCATCCTCGTAGACGTAGCCCGTGGTCACGTGCTCAGACCGATCGATCTCTGCGATGCGCCCGACCTCTGAAGGGTCCATCTGCCGTATGGTGATCATCGTGGTAAGCTATCCTGTCGCGCTATCCACCCAGCCCTGCACCCCACGCCCTGCCAGAAGGACGACCCGCTTGGCATCGACGCAAGCACGTGGCAGCTGCGCAACGAGCACTGAGTAGATTAACGCAGAGAGCTGACGTTCCGCGCTCCGCCTAACGGTTGAAGCGCGACGTCAGCTCCCTATCCAAACCACCTATTGGATCAGCGTTCGGCTGCCTTGCGCATCTTCGTCAACATGAAGAACATGCTGCCCAGTGCGGTGAAGAAGGCCAGGGCGATCTTCGTAGCATCGACCACAGGCTCGACCTGCACGCCGTCCTCGCTGACGCTGATGACGGCCACGGGGCGACCGCTGGCACCACCGCCACCCCCGCCACCGCCGCCCATCCCAACGTCCTCGCCCGTGGGCTCGGCCTCTGCCCCCTCGCCCTCCTCCTCCGCAGCCCCAGATCCCTCGAGCGCCACCCTCTCGTGCGGATCCGCGGCTCTAGCGTGGCGGCGCTGGGTCTCCTCACGCTCGCTCCTCTCCTCGGACGGGGTCCTCCCACCGCCGACCCCGAAGCCAACGCCGAGGCCGACGTTGACCTCCGAGGCGGTGATGATCGTGCGCCCCTCGAGGCTCATCGGCTCGCTGAACACGGCGCTCGGCTGCGCCACGTTGAGGAGCTTCTCGATCAGTCCGATAGCCTGCTCCTGGGTCTCCACCGACATAGCGGTCAGTTGATCCAACGTCTCATTCATCTGTTTTCCTCCCTCCCAAACATCCACATAAGCAAACCAAGGACAGCGAACACGAGGCCGAAGCCGTAGAGCACCAGCTGGGCCACCCGTGTCACATCCGTGATCGGGATGCGCTCCTGGTCCTCCTCGCCGCGTTCCACCAGGATGGCGACGGGGCGGTTCCAGACCCAGCCACCGCGCGGCCAGCGTACCGTGAGCGCCTGCGACTGCGGCGTCGCGGCGACCTCACCGACGGTCACCGTCTCACCGGACTCCTGCTGCGAGGTGAACGTCTCCTGCTGTTGCGTCATAGATCCTCCTGATCGTGCGCTGTACCGCCAGACCGCGGACCACCGAACCGTCACCATCCTGCGTGGGCCGCACCAGCAGCGAGCCTAGGAAGCCTGGTTGATCGCCATCAGCGACATCAAGCTTCCGCCCCCGTGCCCCCTATCAATACGCTCAAAGCGGCCGTTTGTTGCATGCCCGCCCCCTTCCACCGGGTCTTGACCGGAAGAGAGCGAGCCACACCATGCGCCTGAAGGAGAACGACCCTAGGCCTCAGACTCAGAGCCGTCCGATGGAGCTAGGGCGTAGGAGGACGGCCCGGGCGAGAGGAAGGGCAGACGGATCACCTCATACCTGATCAGCAACCAGACCCCGCCCGCCAGCGCCATCAAGGCAGCCACGATGCGCGAGTAGCTGATCGCCGTGCCGGGCAGTACAGGTTGGTCGGGACGGAACCACTCGAGCCAGAATCGGCCCACCCCCTCCAGGACGAGCCATCCAGCAAAGAGAACACCCGGCTTGAGCCTCTTCGCCCAGCGCCGCGCCAGCCACAGCAACAGGGCAGCGGCGAGGAAATTCCAGATCATCTCATAGGCAAAGGTGGGGTGGAAACGCGTCGCCTCCACAGGAAAGCGCGTCAGATCGGTCCAGGGCGGAATGCGGTGAGCAGCCTCGATGGGGATGCCCCACGGCAGGTCCGTCGGCGGCCCGTAGAGCTCCTGATTGATGAAATTGGCCGGACGCACAACCGCCTGACCGATCAATAGACCGGGCGCGACGGCATCCAGCAGGAGGCGAAAGTCAAGCTGGTTCACGCGGAAGTAGATGTAAGCGGCCAGCCCGCCAAAGAGGACGGCCCCGTAAAAGTGGAGCCCTCCCTCCCACACGCGGATGATGCGCACCGGGTCCTCTAGATAGTAACTGCTCCCACCCAAGGTGACGTTAGCGCAGTACCACAACCGGGCGCCAATAATGCCGGCTGGGATAGCCCATATCAGGCCGTCCCACACGTAGTCCGGATCCTCGCCGCGCCGCCGCACACCCACCGCCGTGACCCAGCCCGCGGCGAAGACGCCGATGGCCATAAGCAGCCCATACCAATGAATGGAGATATTCGTCCCCGGGATAGTGAAGATAATTGGATCGATCATAGCCTTCCTCTCACTCAAGATAACCCAGCTCGCGCAGACGCTGCTCAACCAACACATCGTCCACGTTCGTCGCCCGTTGTGCCTCCAGATCCGGTCTGTGCGTCCTGGACCGCTCCACGAAGGCCGCCAGACCCTCCATCATGCGCTGTTTCCGCGCCGCATCACGACCATTGAGGCTGTGCAGCTCCTGGGGATCCGTCCGCAAGGAGAAGAGCCGCTCCCCCAGGCCTTCAATGGCGATGAGCTTATGGTCTCCCTCATAGGCCGCCCGATGCGTGGCCCGGCAGTGCAGCTTCTCGATCAGCGCCTGCTTGCGCGCCTCCATGACCTGCATGGCGAACGTGGGCGCATACGCCTCGCTCACCACCAGCGACGCCGGATCCTCCCCGTCGTCGTCAAAAGCCTGCAAGCTCAACGGCTCGACGTCAACCTGCTGACCCCAGACGTTCTCATAGCTCTGCATCCCCGCGGCGTCGAGGGTGGTATGGAAGAGACGCGTGACCGAGACGGGCCCCGCGACGCGCCGGCCCTCGACCTGACCGGGGGAGCGGATGATGAGCGGCACGCGGATCAACTCCTCGTAGACGCCAAAGGCGTGTCCCATCAGGTGATGCTCACCGAGCATCTCCCCGTGGTCGCCCACCAGGACGACCATAGTGTCCTGACGCCGCTCCGGCCGATCCAACACCTCGAACAACTGGCCCAGGAGGTGATCCTGGTAGGCTACCTCGGCGTCGTACATCTCCCCCAGCACCTGAGCCTCCGGATCGGAGAAGGGCCTCTGGGGCGGTGTGAACCAGTCGCCGGCCCGGCGGTTGAAGTCGCGCATGAAATCCCGGGCCGCGCCCTCCTCGACGTATGTCGGCGCAAAGGTCCTCACGAACCTCTCAGGGGGCGTGTACGGGAGATGCGTCTCCATCAAGTTGACGAAAAGAAAATGGGGCCGGCCATCCACGCCGTCCACCCGCTGGTCGACGAAGCGAGCCAGATCTCGGATGGAACGGGACGTATTCCCCTTGAAGTTGGCGATCCAGGTCCAGATCGGCACCCAAAACGGATCGAGCGCCCCCTGAAAGAGGGAACTCGAGTTGGCAAACGCATTCTGAATGGGAAGCGCGACCCTGCGCAAGGCATCGTTCGCCAGACGCCAGGCCCGGGTCAGCGCCCCGCCCGACGAGGCCCCGCTCGGCCCGGACGGAA
>Ga0207796_1000237_pt1 | contig 23935 bp, 21 predicted proteins | sample Pon1CUnioCityCA_6_FD_187274 | JGI IMG/M metagenome (GOLD analysis project Ga0207796, IMG submission 187274) | Marine sediment microbial community from Union City, CA, USA - Pond 1C Sediment 1 (SPAdes) | ecosystem: Environmental > Aquatic > Marine > Intertidal zone > Salt pond sediment ... | reverse complement strand
GTGCCGGAGGATATTGATCGTGAGATTGCACGGTTGAAACTTGAATCGATGGGTGTGACAATTGATACCCTCACCGAGGAGCAAATTAAATATCTGAACTCCTGGCAGGAAGGGACCTAAACATTCATTCATAAATGACAAGAGGTTATCTCGCACTGGAGATAACCTCTTTTTTTATATTTTCCAGATACTTGGTGAAGAAAGCACCAATTTAGAACAATCCTTATGGATTATTCTTCATTGCTGTAATCCTCATCGGCATCATCCTCATATTCTTCGTCTACATCTGACCAGGGCGCGGCAGGGTTTTGCACCATCGATTGTTCTCGGACGGCTTTTTCTATCTCAAGCGCCAGTTCCTCGTTTTGTTTCAGGAATTCCTTTGAATTCTCTCGACCCTGACCAAGGCGCACATCACCGTAGGAGTACCAGGAACCGTGCTTATCGACGATATCCAGCTCTACAGCCAAATCAAGAACATCACCAAGCTTTGAAATGCCCTCGTTGTACATGATGTCAAATTCGGCTGTACGGAAGGGTGGGGCAACTTTATTTTTAACCACGCGCACGCGAACACGGTTCCCGATGATCTCTGAACCGACTTTGATCGACTGGATCCGGCGCACATCGAGCCTGACAGAAGCATAAAACTTGAGGGCATTGCCGCCAGAGGTAGTTTCTGGGTTGCCAAACATAACACCGATTTTATGACGGAGCTGATTGGTGAAAACAACGGCGGTTCGGGTCTGGTTGATAGCGCCTGAAAGCTTGCGCATAGCCTGGGACATCAAGCGCGCCTGGGTGCCCATAGTCGGGTCGCCCATGTCCCCTTCAATCTCTGAGCGCGGGACAAGCGCAGCAACCGAATCGATGACGACAATTTCAACCGCGCCAGAACGCACAAGGGTTTCGGTGATCTCAAGTGCTTGTTCGCCCATATCAGGTTGGGAGATCAGGAGCTCATCCACATTGACACCACACTTAGCAGCGTAAACCGGGTCCAGGGCGTGTTCCATATCAATGAAAGCCGCCGTGCCGCCCTTTTTTTGAGCTTCTGCCACAATATGCTGGGCAATGGTCGTTTTTCCGGAAGCCTCAGGTCCATAAATCTCGGTGATCCTTGCCTTTGGAATACCGCCAACACCCAGGGCAATATCAAGAGAAAGCGAACCGGTGGGGATAACATCGACCGCAAGGTGTTTTGCCTGACCAAGCCGCATAATTGAGCCCTCCCCATACCTTTTCACAATATCCTTTAATGCCTTATCTAAAACCGTCTTTTTTGCGTCGTCCATATTGCCATCCTTCTTCTTCCTCTATTTGGAAAATTTTTTCCGAGCCATGAAAGTCCCTTTGAAAATTGTTTGATAATTATAATCGATTGCATTTTTTGATTGCTGATTCAATTTTAGCACAAATGTTCAGTATGTCAAGTTTTCATTCAGCGGTACTAAGAATCAAGAAGGGATCGAATAGTTGGTAATAGCCACTCATGCGCCACAGGCAATAATTGGCGCGTTGTTGTTCTGTATATGAGGCTTTGTAAAATGCCATTGTTGAGAAATCAACACCAGAAGGCCCCAAGCGAGTTTCCAAATGCAGATGGGGATTGCTGGAATATCCTGAGTTGCCGACCGTACCCAGAAAAGTCCCGCATTGGATGGGATCACCAGGAAGATAGTCAGGTCGTTCTTCGAAATGGGCATAGAGATGATAGACGGACATCTCCCCAGTAGGCGTTGGTGCTGTGAACGCAGGGCATTCCCCTTGATAAACCACCTCATCAGGGATGGGTAAATAGGTTGCCAGGATGTTTTCTTGTGTGGTTTGGGGAAGATAGGAGAGGGGCGTTTCAATCAAAATGGCATAGCCGTAGGGTATCTCGTCTTCTAATGTGAGGACGGTCGTCCCTGGCAAAACAGCATAAACCTCGATCCCCTGGATGGAATCGCGGTCCCCTCTCCGATAATAGGCGAAATCCACACCATGATGGCCATCGTCCTTTCCAATGGGTGGGATGACGAGGGGATTGACAATGATGCGTTGAAGCGATTGGATGGTCTCTTCTTCCAGGGGACAGCAAACTTCAAATGGAATGGGTGTCTCGGTAGGGATGTTGGCGGTTTTTGTTGCTGTTGGGATTGGGGTCTGGGAGGCTGTTGATGTCACGGTGGCAGTGGGGGGCACCGTGTGGCTTGCGGAAGGCGTGACCACTGACGGCTCTATTGATTGACAGCCGCAAAGGATTAGAATGACGGCAAGCAGTAAGGTCTTTTTCATGCGTTGGTGATCGACCTGCATTCCATATAAAAACGCTTTTCCCTGGCTTCTCCCATAGAGAATGTCTTGCGCGGCAAAGCGCCATCTAGAATGACTGTTTTGAATAAATCCGATTTGTCAATACCGGGAACATAGAAGCCTACATTTCCAGTTTCTTTGCCTTTTTCGACAAGAATCTGTGTGCCATGAACATAATCAACTTTGGCTGCACCTTGAATTTCCATAAAATAATCAAGGAATTTCTGTAAAGTTCCAACGGGAAGATTGTCTCCTGGTTTAATGACTTCGATCAACCTGGGACCTTCACGTGTGACCATGCCAAATAGATGTCCAGCAGAAGCACTTTCATCTACTGCAGCCATCAAGGATGGCATGTCCTGTACATCTGTGATTCTTAAACGATCACCCCAAAAATCCAGCATGGCTTGGTTCACATCCCGGTGAATATCGAATAGCAGCCTGTGAATGGGTTCGAAGGTAAGGGCAGGATCGTGGATATTTTCTATCTCAACTAAAGCATACCGCGCAGGGTGACTCAATCCAACGGAGGGTTTTAGCTTCTCCCAAATCGCTTTTGCAGTTGCCAGGGAGTGGTTACCATCGCCCATGGCGAATAGGAGAGGGTGATAGGCATCGGGTTTAAGATTGTATTTTTCAGCGAAGGTCTCCGGATCAATTAATGCTTGTAAAGCCTCAAAAACATGTGCTTTGACAGCCAAATCATGCAGATGGAGTCCTGACAGATGGCCGCTTCCAAGCATTAATTCAAAATCATAAATCCTTTTGAATTGTTCGATTTGCTCATCAATGGGTCCAAAAACGGTGTCATTGGGATCGTCAAATAAGACCAGGATATGGGGGCATTCGAGGGGTGCGCCTTGGCGGATAAGAATCCTGGGTGGAAGGCGGTCTAAAATGGTGCCCTCAGTGGCGCGGACCAGGGTCTGAGCGCCTTTGCGGAAATCATAATACTCAAGATCAAGGGCGACCATCAATCCACGGCGTGTTTGCCCGTTGACGGTACGCAGGACATAGATGAAATCTTGCAGTTTACGAAAGATGCCCCTTTCCAGGTAGTGCTGCATGGTATGCTGGGTGGCTTCGATCCTTCTTTCTTCTTCAGGGGTATCCAAATATATTTCTGGGAGGATCATATGATAGGTTGAGGGGGATTCGCCAACGATGGTCTCGACTTGCTGCCAGTATTCAGGCTCAGAAGTGAATTGATCGCAAGCGATGACCGCCCACTTACCAAGGTCAATGCCAGGTTTGGGGAGAAGCAGGTCGGGTATCTTGATTCCGATATCAGGTGGTTGGTTCATAAATTCCTTCCTAAGGATGACCAGGATTTACGAGTTCAATTTTAACTGATATTTTTGTTTTGTTGATTTACAAAAATCTTCTTAATCCTTTTAACACCAATCTTGGATTATAGGTAAGGATAATCGTCAGATTGGTTTGTGTCAGCAAAAGACGGGCGAAAGCTCGCCCGTCGTATCTTTTTTTGTTCTTGTAAAAAAATTATTCGTGATCTCCCAAAAATTTTGATTCGATCCCGGCGACATAGGCGACACCCACTGTGCCAGGACCGGTATGGGTACCCAAAGCTGGGCTGAGGTTGGCAAGCAGGATTTCATCCGGTGAAAAGTGGTTTTTAATTTCATTGAGCAGGTATAACGCCGAATCTGGTGCAGAGGCACCCACAACACCCATCATATTGATATGCGTGTGCCCATTGACGCCATTTTTCAGCAGTTCAATCAATCGGTCGTGTGCCCTCTTGGATGTGCGCACCCTTTCGAGGGCTTCTATTTTGCCTTCCTCAAGCTGCAGAATGGGTTTGAGATTCAAGGCTGTGCCCAAGAAACGAGAGGCACCGCCAATCCGTCCGCCGCGATGGAGAAATTCAAGCGTGTCGACAGCAAAAAAGACCTCGGTGTTTTCACGAATTTTTTCAACGATCTCTTTACATGCTTCCATGGAAGCACCGCCTTTGGCAGCTCTGGCAGCAGCAAGTGCCATATAAGCCAGGGGCAGAGAGGTGAATTTTGAATCGATCAATTCAATTTTTGCCTCCGAGACCATTTTCTTAGCCTGGATGGCGGAATCTAATGTGCCTGACAGAACAGACGAAAGCACAACGGTCAGGATTTCATAGCCCTGCGAATGAAGCTTTGTAAAAACTTCGGCAAAGGCTTGGATGGTCGCCTGGGAGGTCGATGGCATGGTTTTAGCATGTGCTAACCGCTTGTAGAATTCTTCCGGGGTGATATCGACATTATCGAGGAGGATTTGTTCTTCCCAGATCACAACCAGCGGGACAACCGTGATATTGTAGGCTGAGACCAGGTCATCGGGCAGGTAGGCGGAGGAATCAGTGACGATCGCTATTTTTGACATTAAGATAATTTCCTTTCGAATAATAAAAAATGAAGACCATTAACTTTACGACATTGTTAACATTAACCCAAAGCAAGGATAATCGTTGCGAAATCAACTAAAAGAGCATCTGGTTAAAATGTCTCTACCAAATTGCTTTTTCTAACAGGATGACCCTACCAAGAGGTTTTTATGGAGAAAATAAGTTTAGAGATTCTTATCGCTTCATATAAGTATTTGCAGGGACACCTTAGCCGCGCACACCGATACTGAATAAAAAATCCAGAAATTAATTGGGGGTGAAAGTTCACGAGGATATTGCTGATTCAGTATGCCCCGATTTTCATGAGGACTGTATAAACCGTTTCTAAAAGGATAATCACATCCAACCATAGCGACCAATGTCGAACATAATATTGATCCAATGCCACGCGGTTTTTATAGGGTGAATTATTGCGTCCCTTGACCTGCCACAAACCTGTCATCCCGGGCTTGACTTTCTGATACATCCGAAAAGCATCGCCATAATTCTTGATTTCGTCCGCAACAATCGGACGGGGACCTACAAGGCTCATGTCCCCTTTGAGTACATTCCAAAATTGGGGCAACTCATCCAGGCTGGTCCTACGAAGGAACTTGCCAACCCGCGTGACCCGCGGGTCATCTTTGAGCTTATGATTTTCTTCCCATTCTTCTTGCAGGTTGAGATTGGTTTTTAGATATTCGGATAAAAGTTGATCAGCGTCTTTCACCATTGTTCGGAACTTCCACATAGTAAATTGTTTCCCTTGATAGCCAATACGCTTTTGGCTGAAAAAAACAGCCCCGGGAGAATCCAGCCATATGACCAGAGAAATTACTGCGAAAACGGGCAATAAAAATGGGAAGCAAAGGGCTGTAATTATGTAGTTTATTCCAGATTTCATCCAGCGATTTCGACGCTTAAAAAAGTCCCTTCGAACTTCCAAGCCCAGAATGCCTTGTAAATCGTAGGGCATGATTGAAGCACCCCCTATTGAATCCATTTCTGAAATTAGAATGGCATGCTGGATACATAATTTTTCTTCAAAAAGGATCAAATCCCGGAGGTTAAAGGGTAAATTTTTTACGAGGATAAATCCAGTTGTGATACCCATACTTTTCAGTAAAGATTTGTGCTCCCACAAGAATTCACCATTTATCAGAGGCACCTGATCCAAGTCAGCAGCTCTCAATGATGGATTAGGGTCGAAATCAACCAATAGTTTGGGGATAAATCCAAACAATCGGTTGTTTTCAAGATGCTGATGCAATTCCCATATCTCGCATCCGGAACCAATGATAGCAACTGGTTCTCCCCATGTTTTAAGGAATAACCCAATTTTGCGTGCCGCTATCCGTGCCAAGGGCACGGTGAAACAGGCAAAGATCCAGAACAAAAGAAATACCATCCTGGAATACTGCAAACCTTTCTGAAAAATAAATAGTGAAATTGTGATCAATGCCATACCAGTTGATGTGGCTGTGGTTAATTTTTTGATTTCAATAGCTGGGGCTAGACCAATGCCAGGATATAAATGATTAAGATAGTAAATAAGTATCAAGAGAATAGTCAATAACAGCATCAACCAATAATATTTGTTGTTAATATTTCTGCCTAGTAACAATGGAATAATGAGAGCCAATGAACCAGTCAGGCACAAGCTTAACAGGTCAGACACCAAAAGCCAAATTCGTGTCAGGTTAAGTTGTTTAATTTCATTATTTTCAGATGAATGGTTTTGATGGGATCTCTCTTGAATCAATGGATCACGGTTGGAATTTGCTTTCATGAAATATCTTCTTTCCAATAGCAATCAGGGTTCTTTGATCTTATTACGAGATAATGTCAATCTTCATGATATCAAAGATTTCTAGGGATTTGGTTTGTCTTACCTTAAAATATTCAAGCAAACGAGTTCATTTTCCCAAGACAACTATTGATTGTTTCCTTATTAATTCCAGCATTAAGTGTAAAATTAAATAATCATGGATTAAAGAAAGCCTTATAGAAAAAATCATTGATGGTATGAGTAGATCGGATGAGCAGATGAACGAACAAGCTCCTTACCAGGCACTGGCAGACCGGTTGAATTCCTTTCCCCAAGGGTTCCCGCCAACTGCAGACCAGGCTGAATTAAAGCTCCTGGCGAAATTGTTCACGCCGGCAGAAGCCCATTTCGCCGCGCATTTCTCCCTCTCCTATACCCCCCTGGCGGCTGCCGCTGAGAAGGCGGGAATTCCCCTGCCTGAAGCGCGCCAACTGGCGAAAAGCATGACCCAAAAAGGCTTGACCCATCTGCGGCGGGAGGACGTGGGGATCGAGATGATGCTCCTGCCCTTCATTATCGGGTTTTACGAAAACCAGGTGGCGACCATTGACGAGGAGTTCGCCCAGTTATTCGAGGATTATTATTCCCAGGCTTCCCCTGATTTTATGGCCCTCCAACCCCAGTTTCACCGGGTCATACCTGTCAACGAAACTATCGGGGCGACCGTTGAGATCCTGCCAGGCCAGAGCCTTGTTGAGCTGGTTGCTTCGAAGAAAGCATGGGCTGTCCAGGATTGTATTTGCCGAAAGCAACAGGCTTTACTGGGAAAGGGGTGCGACCACCCGGTAAAAAACTGCCTGGTGATGAGCGATGTGCCGGGTGTTTTTGATGGGCAAACCGAAAGAGATGCCCTCACCCTCGAATCGGCATTGACCCTCCTGGATGAGGCTGCCGAATCAGGCTTGATTCACACGATTTCAAATCAACAGTCGGATATCACCTACATTTGTAATTGCTGTACTTGCAGTTGCGGTATATTACGGAGCATTGCTGATGCCCCCATCGCAAATGTGGTGGCACGATCTGCTTATGTGTCGCAGGTGGATGAAACCCTATGCATTGCCTGCGGAAATTGTGACACAGCCTGCCAGTTTAGCGCCATAAGCATCGACGGTCTGGCGCATGTTGACGCGAACCGCTGTGTTGGTTGCGGCTTGTGCATCATAGAATGCCCTGAAAGTGCGCTCTCACTCGCACTGAGACCCATGGATGAGATCCTGGAAACGCCTTATTCCTTCAGTGATTGGCTTGCACAGCGAGCTGCAGCACGGCGTCTCCTGTGAGCCTGCGGGCATCCCCTCGGATAATCACATTTGGTTGGTATGCAGGGCAATCGTTAAGTCCAAATATTGTATGGGCGACGACGCATGCGTCGCCCATACGCTTGTTTCATGAAGAGACATTTATTTAGAAATCTTATCGTTTTCTTTTAATACAATCTTGGATTGGAGATTACAGATATTTACGCCAAGGAACTTCAACAAAGGTTTCACTAACTTTGCGACTGCCCTGGGTTGGTATGAAATCCATGAGCTATATTTGAACCTTTGGGTAGAATTAATACTAAAGGAAAATTAAGGAGTCCGCATGGAAACAGCAAAATTTGGTGTCGTTGGCATGGGTGTCATGGGACAGAACCTGGCATTGAACATTGCCAATAAAGGTTATCCCGTGGCGGTTTACAATCGTACGGATTCAAAGACGGTTGATTTCATCAAGGGTGCGGCTAAAGACAAGGCGGTCATCGGGACCTATTCTTATAGTGATCTGATTGAAATGCTTGATAAGCCTCGGAAGATCATGTTAATGGTCAAAGCCGGACCCGCAGTCGATGCTGTCATTGGAGATATTAAACCACATCTTGATCCGGGAGACATCCTAATTGACGGCGGCAACTCTTTCTTTGAAGATACCGAAAGACGCATTAAAGCGCTCTCAAAAGATGGGATTTTTTACCTGGGTGCTGGGGTTTCTGGCGGGGAAGAAGGTGCACTACTAGGACCCAGCATCATGCCGGGCGGTCACCAGGAGGCATGGGAGGCCGTCAAAGAAATATTGACAGATGCTGCCGCAAAAGCGGAAGATGGCGAGCCTTGTGTGGATTATATGGGACCTGGCGGCGCCGGTCATTATGTCAAGATGGTGCATAATGGGATCGAATATGCCATCATGCAGTTGATCGCTGAAGTTTACGATCTGCTCCATCGAGGTTTGGAGATTCCGGATGAGGCATTAGGGGATTATTTCTCAGACTGGAATGAGGGTGAACTGTCATCCTACCTGGTTGAGATCACCGCAGATATTTTAAAAACCCTTGATCCTGAAACGGGTCAACCAATGCTAAGTATCATTAAGGATGAAGCCCAGCAGAAGGGTACCGGGAAATGGACCAGCCAAAATGCCCTTGACCTGGGTGCACCGATACACACCATCAACGCTGCCGTTTCAAGCAGGATTATTTCCAGCATGAAAGAAGCTCGTGTGGCAGCGAGCCAGGTTCTGAAAGGCCCAGAACCGGTATTCAAGGGCGACCATCAACAACTGATTGACGCCACAAAAGAAGCCCTCTTCGCTGGCATGATCATTTCTTATGCCCAGGGGTTTGGCTTGATGGCTGAGGCTTCAAAGGAATATGATTATCATTTTGATATGCAGCGTATCGCGAAGGTCTGGCGAGCAGGTTGTATCATCCGGGCAGATTTGCTGGATGACATCATGCGGGTTTTTGAGGCGCAGGATGCCTTTTCGAATATGTTGATGGCCGATTATTTTCGTGACATTCTCATCCACAGGCAGGGTGCCATGCGTTATGTGCTCTCGACAGCCTTACACCTGGGGATTCCTTGCTATGCCCTGAGTTCCGCCCTGGGTTACTTTGATGCCCTGAGGTCGCAAAGGCTTCCAGCTAACTTAACGCAAGCCCAGCGGGATTACTTTGGGGCGCATACCTATCGCCGTTTGGATCAAGAAGGCTCCTTCCATACAGCATGGCAGTCCGAATCATCCCAATGAAAATACTTTTACTTGAGAATTCCATTAAACTTCGCAAAAAATTGTTTCGACTAGCCTGGAATATGCGTAGACTGTCAATCAAATAAGAATAGGGTTGATACATTTTAAAAATCAAAGAGACGTCCCAGCAGAACGTCTCTCTGGTTTAAAACCCGATATAATGGGATCTATTTTAGAGATTAGCTAAATGAAGAAATCAACGGCTTTACCCTGGGCATATTCCAAAGTAGAACGGATGATTTCGTTGTATGTGGGGTGGGCGTGCACAATTTCCGAAACCTCACGGATGTCTGATTTTAAGGCGATCATGTTTGCCAGTTCCTGTTGAATTTCTGACACCATGAAGCCGATTGCCTGGGCAGCCAATAATTGATTGTCGCGAATCCAGAGTTTGAGAAAACCATCGGTATGAGCTTCGATATTGGCACGCAGGTTGACAGCAAAAGGCACTTTGACAATCTTGACGCCTTCCAGGTCCTCAGGGACCTGGCCGATGCTGAAAATCTCAGGAAGGCTGTATACCACTGCCGGGATGATGTTGTAGTCCATCAGACGTGGTTCAGAATCCCCCCGCATGATGTTCTCTGCGCAGATGATACCCTGCTGAATCCCGCAGTGGGCGAGGATGGATTTCCCGGTGGCATCACCAATTGCCCAGATCCCTTCCACTGACGTTTGCAATGTGTCGTCCACATCGATGCCTTTGCGAGTATAGGCGATCCCCAATTGGTTATAGAGTTCCTCTTGCAGTACAGCAGTTCGCCCAATGGCGATCAGGTTCATCGCTGATCGAATTTCAATAATTTCATTTGTGTCTTGATTGACAGCCTTCAAAACCCCATCTTGGAGTTCTGTGACTCGATGATTGGTCAGGATTGTCACACCATTCTGCGTCATCAAGCGGGTTATTTCTGCTGAAATATCGGGGTCCATCATGGCTAAAACGCGCGGCAGAAGTTCTACGATGGTCACCCGGCTGCCAAGATTGGAGAAAATCGTGGCAAATTCCAACCCAATCACACCACCGCCCACAATGGTCAGTGTTTCCGGCAGTTCTTCGATGGTGATCAAACGATGGCTGCTGACGATCGTGGGATCATTTTCGTCAATAAATCCGGGGATGAGCGGTTTAGATCCAGTGGAAAGCACGATATTCTCGGTTTGTAGCAGTGCTTCTTCCCCTGAATAATCCATCTGGTAGGTTTCATTATTAAAGGTCCCATATTTAACCTGGACGACATCCGGGGCATTCACCAAAGCTTCTCCGTGATAAATATCCACTTGATGATGTTCTAACAACTCGGTGATAAATTCTCTTGTGTGCTTGACAACAGCATTTCGCCGCTTCGCCACATAGGGGAAATCGATATGATAATCATCAACCTTAATACCGTAGTGAGCGCTGTGTTCAACTTCCCGGGCAACTTTGGCAGATTCGATCATTGCTTTGCTCGGTGTGCATCCCCAATTGGTGCAAATGCCACCGATGTAATCTCGCTCGACAATGGCAACCTTACCGCCGAGTTCGGCAATCCTCACGGCGCAGGTATGACCTGCAGGTCCCGCGCCAACAACAACTGCATCATATTTTTTCATGATATATCCTTTGAAATTCTAAGGTGGTTATTATATTCTTCTCTTTTAATAAGATAATTTTACTCCAAATTTCTCCGAATCCTCAAGTATTTGTCACCAATTTTGGAATGTATTCTGTAGATTCTAATTGATTCAGAAGAATTTAACATAGGTTTGACATATCGTTAATTTAAAAGAGTCTCATTGTTAAATACCTTCTGATATGATTGAACTTGTCGGACAATTCTTAGTTCATTCTCAAAAAGGAGAAAAAATGCGTCGAAAATATCTTGTTTTATCCATCCTTGTTCTGATCGCGGCTGTGCTTTTTACAGCTTGCCAACCCGATCTGAGCCTCGAAGAAGAAGAACCTGTCATGACGGAGGAAGCTCAACCTGCTGATCCTGAAGAGGCTGAAGCAGAAGGACTTTCAGGTCAACTCCAAATTGCAGGTTCTACCACTGTTCAGCCCTTAGCTGAAGTCCTTTCGGAAGCTTTTATGGCTGATAACCCTGATGTGACCATAGACATCCAGGGCGGCGGTTCCAGCGTCGGCGTGACTTCTGCTGGCGAAGGAACCGTTGATATCGGAAATGCCTCTCGAAATGTTAAGGAATCAGAGTTTGAGGAGTTTCCAGAATTGATTGTTCACACCATTGCCTTTGACGGTATTGCGATTGTGACCAATCCTGACCTTGATTTGCCCACGCTCTCGATCGATCAGGTCAAAGCGATCTTCGCAGGCGAGATCACCAATTATACAGATGTTGGTGGCCCAGATGCGGAGATCGTTGTCGTTTCAAGGGAAGAAGGATCTGGAACACGGGCAGCTTTTGAAGAGTTGGTCATGGAATCTGGTGATACAGAAGCCCTTATTACCGAAAACGCCTTGCTGCAGCAGTCAAACGGTCAGGTGCGGACAACCGTCTCGGAAACGCCAAACACCATAGCTTATGTTTCCTTCGGTTTCCTGGATGAGAGTGTCAATACAGTTGCGATCGATGGTGTAGAACCAACAGTCGAAAATGTCAAATCAGGCGATTATTCAATTTTCCGACCTTTGAACATGCTCACGAACGGTGCGCCCAACGAGCTTGCACAAGCCTTTTTGGATTTCATTCTGAGTGATATGGGTCAGGAAATTGTTGCAGAAGAATATATCACAGTCAATTAGCAAGAACCTAAAAAAACTGGTCCAGGTATGCTGATCAGTTGAACCCTACAAAGTTGAAGGCGTACACGAATAATAACAGTACGCCTTCAACATTCGAGAATTTGAAACCAATGGCCATCCAGCAATCAAAAACCATTAAAAAACCCGTTTACGTTGGAATAATATCAAAGACATTATCGATCACCCTTGGACTTGCTGCTTTAGCAGCAGTTATCTTCTCTATTTACTTGTTTTTCACCCCGGGGTTTGTTGAGGTGGATGAGGACAGCTTTCTACGATTGAACCACATCCACTACGGCATCGGAGCAATTGTTACTGCGTTGATATTAGCGCTAGTCGCTCGGGGTATCTGGTTGTATAAAAATTGGGCAAGGACGATTTTACTCACAGGACTTATTATTTTTATCATTTATAATTTCGTTATTGTCGTTTTTGCCATCTCTTCCAGTATATTTGCAGGTGAATCTGTTGTTCCAGTTTCTGCAATTTTTCGCGTTCTTGGACAGGGTTTATTATATTTCCTGGCTTATGCTGCCCTTCCAATGGTTCTGATTTTCGCCCTACTTAAAATAGACCAATATTACGAGGAAAGCCCTCGTCAACGCGAGTTTATTGATAATACAGTACGCTATGTGCTCCTAGCAACAGCTTTATCCGCTATTGTAATTGTTTTTTTGATCTTTTTGTTTACAATGACCGAAGCCTGGACTGCAGTTGAGGAAATTGGTTTGAATACGATGCTATTAGGGACGATATGGCGTCCGGGCTCAATTATTGGAACGGATGAAGCGCAATTTGGTTTACTTCCGATGATCTTTGGATCCATCCTAAGTACCTTTGGCGCGATTCTGATTGGCGTCCCCCTTTCTGTTGGCACTGCCATCTTACTGGCAGAGGTAGCTCCGAAATTCGTGCGTGAAATTCTCAGACCAGCCGTTGAGTTATTGGCAGGGATCCCCTCCGTTGTTTACGGCTTATTTGGCATGGTGGTTCTAGCTCCACTTATCCGGAATTTTGAAGTTTCCCGCAATACCGGCTTTGGATTGCTAAATGCCTCCATCATCCTGGCAGTGATGATTATTCCAACCGTAACCAATATTGCTGAGGATGCGATCCGCGCAGTCCCCAGGGAATACAAGGAAGGCTCATTAGCACTAGGTGGAACCCATTGGCAAACAATTGTGAAAGTTATCCTCCCTGCAGCACGGTCGGGAATTATTGCTGCTGTTATCCTGGGGATTGGTCGCGCATTGGGAGAGACCATGGCGATGATTATGGTGATTGGAAATTCCATCGCAATGCCCCGACCACTCACAGATAACCCGCTGACCCTGTTCCTTAATACTGCACGCACCCTCACCGGCAATATTGCTGTGGAGATCAATTATGCGGCTGGCGCACATCGTTCAGCTCTATTCTTTACTGGTGTTTTATTGTTCATGATGATCATGCTGGTCAACAGCACAGCAAGATTCTTTATGCGATCAAGGCAGGAGCATTAATTTGACGGTTGAAGTCGAATCGGTTGTTTCTAAAGCGAAAAGCAAACGGAATTTAAAACGCCAGAATACCCTGCAAATCCTTGGGTATGGATTGGCGTGGTTGTGTGGTTTGATCGCATTAGCGACCGTATTCTGGATTATTGGTTATGTTCTCTCCCAGGGATTACAGGTGATCAACATGGCATTCCTGACAACTCGCCCTGCAGGCGGCGTCTCTGGTGAGGGTGGTATGTCCACTACCATTGTGACGACACTCTACCTGGTGATCCTGACCGTTGTTATTGCCACACCCCTGGGTATGGGTGCGGCGATTTACCTGGTGGAATATGCCGGTGATGCCTCGCGTGAAAGCAAAGTGGTGGCATTCTTAGTTAAAGCATCCAGAACGGGTGTGGAGATCCTGGCGGGGGTTCCGTCAATTATTTTTGGCTTGTTCGGTTTTGCCTTATTTGTTTTGTATATGAAGTTGGGGTTTTCGTTGTTGTCGGCTTCACTCAGCGGAGCAGCTTTGGTTTTACCAACCATCATTCGCACGAGTGAAGAAGCCCTTTTAACGGTTCCCCGGTCTTATCGAGAGGGTAGTCTTTCCCTTGGTGCAACAAAATGGCATACGATATTTAACGTTGTGCTCCCCTCAGCTTTGCCTGGGATTGTCACAGGCATTGTGTTGAGTGTTGGCCGGATTATTGCTGAAACAGCGATTTTTTGGGTGACTTTAGGCGGCAGTTATCACTTGCCTAAATCTATCATGAACTCCGGGCGTTCCATGGCATTACATGTTTATATGCTGGCATCAGAGACTCGAGCCTTTGATAAAGCCATGGGGACGGCAGCGATTCTGATTATTACGATTATCCTGCTCAATTTGAGCATCAATATTCTCTCCCGTCGATTAACGAAGCGCCTGATTGGAAATTAAAACGAAAGAAATGAACAACAATCATCACAAATTTGTTGTCAAAGACCTTGAAGTTATTTATGGGGATTTTCGTGCTTTAAAGGATATTGAACTGATAGTGAAAGAAAATGCGGTCACAGCGATCATCGGTCCCTCGGGATGCGGAAAATCCACATTGTTGAGGACTTTCAACCGGATGATTGATCTGATCCCCAATGTACAAACCAGTGGTGCAGTCATCAAAGATGGTTTGGACATCCGACAGGTAGATGTTGTCGATTTACGCAAATCGGTAGGGATGATCTTCCAGCGCCCCAATCCATTTCCAAAATCGATTTTTGATAATGTTGCTTACGGTCCGAGGGCGCATGGGATGAAATCCCTGGCAGCTTTGACAGAGATTGTTGAGAGAAGTTTGCGTCGGGCAGTCTTGTGGGATGAAGTCAAAGACACACTTGATAAATCCGCCCTGGCACTTTCGGGCGGTCAACAGCAGCGTTTGTGTATCGCTCGTGCGTTGGCTGTTGAACCGGATGTATTATTAATGGATGAACCTGCCTCCGCCTTGGACCCAATTTCCACATTGAAGATTGAAGAGCTGATCCAGCAGTTGAAGCAGGCGTACACAGTGATCATCGTAACACACAACATGCAGCAGGCGGCACGTGCGTCAGATTACACGGCTTTTTTGAATATGGACGAAGACCGTGCGGGTTACCTGGTTGAATTTGGTGAAACTGCCAAGGTTTTCACATATCCCGAAAAGAAACTGACCGAAGATTATATCTCGGGTCGGTTTGGATAGTTATTTTCCCATTTACTTTATAATTATTTTTGCATTCTAATTTGTTTCTCGTAGTGAAAGCATCATTTCCATTTGTTTTATAATGAATTATTAATTGAAATTTTTAATATTCATTGTATAATTTATTTAACATCATTATTCCATTAATACTTCAATCAAGCCTGTCAACATAATTCCAAAGAAAAGAAGCCAGTCTAGAGAAGACATTTCGGCTAAAAAATTTTCTTGTAGAATATATTTTTAATGCTCCCCAAATTATTTTTGGCAGTCAGGATTATTTCTTTGTTTGAAGAGAAAAAGCGTTCGGTGAATGATGTATAAAACATCCCAATTTAACATCACCAGGACAATAGAATCGGGTCATTCTTACCTAATTAATACACGTACGACTGCTGTATTGGATGTATCAAGTTCAGCGCTTGAGGGGTTAAGGACTGCTTTGATGAGATGTGATGACCCTTTGGTTGAAAGTTATGATAAAAAAATAATTGAATTACTGCTTGATAATGGTTTTATCGTGCCTTCAGAATTTGATGAGTTGAATTGGATGGAAAAAGTCCATTGGAAAGCCAGAAATGGGAAGGATGCTCTTGCTCTTGCAATTGTGCTAACGCTTGCTTGTAATTTTCGATGCACCTATTGTTATGAGGATCACATCAATATCAACATTGATGACGATGTGTGTGATCAGATAATTAAGTATCTTAGCAAAGAACTCAATGGTAAGCATCATCTGAATATTGCCTGGTTCGGGGGTGAACCACTTTTGGGAATTAGGCGTATTGAAGCCCTAACAAAAAGAATACAGAAACTCACCAAAAAATTTGGTGTCAATTATAGCAGCCGCATTTCTACCAATGGTTATCTATTAACACCACATAATGCCAAAATTCTTTCAGATTGTCAGGTATCTGATGTGCAAATCACTTTGGATGGACCACCAAATGTTCATAATAATCGGCGCTTCCTCAAGAATGGCAATCCTACGTTCACGAGAATTTATGACAATATTTGTTCTGCCATTGGAATGTTCAACAGGCTGACAATCCGAGTCAATATTGATAAACGCAACATTGATTCGATTCCTAAACTCTTAGAAGATTATCTTTATCCGATACACGATGATATCTATCTGTCATTTGCTGCTGCGATGTCTCCAAGCTGTGTTGATAATATAGAAAACTGGACGATACCCCCCGACGAGTTTTGGAAAGCTGAAAAAAAGATAGGTTTATTAGCGGATACATTAGGTTTTAAGGTAATACGGGGGTATCCTATCCCTTGCACATCCTTTTGTAATGCTTACCAAAAAAATTCTTTTATAATTGATCCTTATGGCTTGGTCAATCGCTGTACAAAGTATCTGGGTCGGAAAAAGGAGAGTTATGGATACTTGGGTTCAGATGGCACTTTGAAAATTAATCAAAACAGCCAACAAGCATATTGGGATCAGTGGAGCCCATTTATTGACAACGAATGCACAAACTGTAAGGCGCTTCCACTTTGTATGGGTGGTTGTCTCCTTTACTTAGCTTCAAATAAGCCGAAAGAATTGACACACCGATGTTTTGCAAAGGAAGATATTTTAAATAGCTTACTTCGTGAAACAATTTTTAAGCAATTAGTGGACTCGGGAAAAATAATTCGATAGGAGGTATGCCATGGCACATTATCAAAGAGTTGAATTAACAGCTGCTGAAATTGGAAAACAACAGGCTGAGATGTATGCTTCGTTGATTAGTAATCTCAAAGAAAAGGGCATCAGTGATGAATTGATTGATGAGATTGCAGTTAAAGTTTCTGGAGCTGCACTATGTATTGCTGACGGCTGCAAGGGTGTAATGGATCCCTTTGAACTGGTCAGCAATCCATTAAAATCACGTATGTAAATATTGGCAAAAAACATTCCCGAGTCCACTATTTTTCAATATGATCTTTTTTCAATTGTTTTCCATAGCTTCTCATTAGACAAGAAATATGCTTCATGACGTTCTAAAATCATTCCCAAGATTCAATTCGCTTTATGACGGGTAACAACAATCCATTATTTCCCCGTTGTATGATATGATCTGCGAGATTGATTACATTTTTTTGAGCTGAACTTGGTGCAAAACTTTTCATCGCGATTTTAAATAATGACAAATCATTCTCACCATCCCCAACTACGAATATGGGGAGTCTAGCTATCTGCATGGTGTCCAGTAATTCCAAAAGCGTCTTTGCTTTATTAATCCCAGGAGGGTTGATCTCATAAGCATAGGGCAGGCTGTAAGCAGTTTCAGCATCCAGGCTCTGTGCATCTGCTTCAATTTGTTTGCGTATTTTCTCATCTTGCTCGAGGACCATCACTTTGATGATTGCGTCAGGGATTTCATCCGCCTGAAATTCCTGAACCTCAAGAAAATGTATCTTTCCAATATGTATTCCAAATGCTGTTGCATTAACAAGGTAAACACTGCTCAACCCAAAAAAAGTGAAGGATGTGTGGGGATAAGCCTTAGCTAATCCAATCAAGCGCTTTCGTGTGCCTGAAGAGAATGGATAAGTGCTCATGAGAATTTCATTAGGCAGATAAGCCACACCTCCATTCATGAAAATCCCCGGAAGCGGAAATGGGTCTTTTAAGAATAGCCCATTTTGCCTGAGAACACCCTTTGCAGAATGCAAAATGCGCCCGGTTGTGATCAACGGCTGAATTGCTTGTGGAAAATCCTCAAGTGTTTGGATGTCCTTTGGGTGAATCTTCTCATTTGAATTGATCAGCGTACCATCGAGATCGATGCAAAGAACGGCTTTGGTATTCATGGATTAATTAAGCCCAGTACATTTCACCTGGCAGCTCTGTGATTACAGCCTCCTTCAGCAATGATAAGGCTTTCGATAATCCCTCATCAATGGACATCAAAGCATCTTCATGCTCAATAGAGATCACATAATCATATCCTACCAGCCTGAGAGCGCTGACAAAGTCTTTCCAAAGTTTGGTATCGTGACCATAGCCAATCGTGCGGAAGGTCCAGGATCGATTTGCGATTTGATCATAGGGTTTATGGTCGTTGCATCCGTTGACAGCGATATTCAGGGAGTCAACATAGCAATCTTTTGCGTGGACATGGTGGATGGCATCAGCCAATGCACGAACGGCAGCGACCGGATCGACCCCGTTCCACATCAGGTGGCTCGGATCTAAATTTGCCCCTAAGGCTGGGCCTGCTGCATCTCGCATGCGCAGCATCGTTTCGACATTGTAAATCAGCATCCCGGGGTGAATCTCGATCCCAATTTTGACGCCGTGATCTTCTGCATAGGCCGCGGCTTGTTTCCAATAGGGAATGGCTACATCCTCCCACTGGTATTTCAATATCTCTAAGAAATGAGGCGGCCAGGGGCAGGTGACCCAATTTGGTGACCTATCACCCGTACAGCCTGCTGGCAAACCAGAGAAGGTGTTCACGACAGGGATTTCCATCAGCATGGCCAACTGGACGGTTTTGCAGAAGATATCATCGGCCATTTTTGCAACTTGGGGGTCAGGATGGAGTGGATTGGCGTGACAGCTTAGCGCGCTGATGATCATACCCCGATCCTGGAGTTCTTTCTGATAGGCTTCCCGATCCGCTTTCTTTTCCAGCATACGCTCCAGATCAATGTGTGGGTTTGGTGCAAATGCACCGGTACCCAGTTCCACAGCTTTGATCCCCATCCCACTGACCTTATCCAACATCTCAGTAAATGATAGGTGTTTGAATAGAACGGTTAAGACTCCAATTTGCATGATACTCCTTTTGATGTTTATTTACCGAAGAAATTCGCTGGTTGGCCCCGTGTGTTTGTTTGATAGATGAATACGTCTCCGGCTGAGGGCTGATTTCCCAAATCTTTTTGGGGAAGGTCTCCCCGGGAGGAGGTGATAAAAAGTTGATCCAGGTTTTCACCGCCAAAACAGCATGAGGTCACCCGTTGCGCAGGTACGTTGATCTTTAAGATCGGGTTCCCCTTGGGATCATATCGAACGATTTCCCACCCGTTCCAGTGAGCGCTCCAGATACAGCCTTCTGCATCGACACATAAACCATCCGGGACAATTTCACGACCATCTTTGGGTAATTCAATAAAGGTTCGTTGGTTGGTGATTGCACCTGAGTCAAGGTCAAAGTCAAAAGCAAAAATGGTGTACTGCATCGAATCCGTGAAGTACATGGTTTCTTGGTCAGGGCTCCATCCGATGCCATTGGAGATGCCGATATGGTGAAGCAGGGTATGCTGGGATCTATCCGGGTCAAGGCGATACAACTCCCCTTCCTGTCGCTCGGGGTCCATGCTGCCAGCCCAAAATCGTCCCATGAGGTCAACCTTGCCGTCGTTCATCCGCACATTTTCTCGTCGAGGTAAGGGGTTCCAGATCGTGTCCACTTCTGATCGATCAGGCATCCAATAAGCAAAACCTTCGTTTGTAGCCAGGATCAACCCGCCTTTTTCAAGAAAACCGAATGAACCTATCATCGTGTTGAAATGGGACTTCTTGAATGCGGAAATATCTTGATTGGATTGATAGATGTCCCCGGAAACAATATCCAACCAATAGAGACATTTCTCTTTGGGGTGCCATAGTGGACCCTCTCCCAGGTCGTTTTGTGCCTTAAAGAGTAAATCTGCAGTAAAAGTCATACCTCAGTCTCCAGTTTGGGGATGATGCAGAGGAATCCAAGGGGCTTGTTTCCGTTATTGAGGACCTGATGCAGATCATCACCTGAGACAAATACAGCATCCAAGGGGTGCAGTGTGAAAAAAGCATCATTAATCTGGATTTCTGCTGTTCCATGCAGGATAAGCATGCCGTGCTCATGAGGATGTTCATGGTGAAATGTTTTTCCCCCGGCAGGGACTTGAAAATAGCGCATCACAAAAGTTGGTGCACCATCCTCCGGACCTGCCAGGACATGTTTAAGAACCCCCTTGACACCCTGTGCGTTGATCTCTATCCTTGAGACGCCCTCCCATTCATAATTTCCCCCTGATTGCGATCCAGTAAATCGGTGGATAACGGACAAGATTAACCTCCTTTCCATGCATGTACTATTGGGATAAATTATAATACCGCTTTGGTTAGCTTAGATAAGAATAAAGGATTGCGATTATAATTCTGGTGACTCACAAATAATTCAGGTATCTATCATATGATTCATCCAGATTTACCATTAATTGATCTTCACAGACATCTTGACGGCAACGTGCGCCTCTCCACAATTCTTGACCTGAGCCAGCAACATGGTATTACCCTCCCGGCTGACACTGTAGAGGGTTTAAAGCCATATATCCAGGTGACAAAACCTTTAGATGACATCTCTGCATATTTTGAAAAGTTTGATTACCTGACATCGATTTTAGTGAATTATGATGCCTGCCAGCGGGTTGCCTATGAAAATGTACTGGATGCTTATTCAGAGGGCATTGACTATATCGAACTCCGGTTCAGCCCGGTATTTATGGCAAAGCCCCATCATTTGCAACCTGAAGGGGTGGTTGAGGCTGTTGTGGATGGCATCGAAAGAGGTAGATCTGTATGTAAAGCAACAAAAGTTAATTTGCTGGGGATCATCAGCCGAACTTTTGGGGCAGATGTGGGACACCAGGAATTAAATGCACTATTGGCGTTTAAAGATGACATTGCAGGATTGGATTTGGCAGGGGACGAAATCCACTATCCTGCCGATTTATTTGTCGATCATTTTCGAAAAGCAAAGGATGCTGGGTGGGGGATCACCGTTCATGCCGGTGAGTCGGCGGGACCTGAAAGTGTCTGGCAGGCTATTCAGGTGCTGGGTGCTAATCGGATTGGCCATGCCGTACAGATTATGGATGATTTATCCTTAATTGATACAATGCGTGAAAAAGCCATTGGCATTGAGGCAAACCTGACCAGTAACGTGCATACCCATACTGTCCCCAGCTATGCAGCACATCCCCTCAAGGCGCAATTAGATAAAGATTTACTGGCGACCATCAACACAGACGACCCGGGCATCAGCCCGGTGACCCTAGCCTATGAGTTCACAGTCGCTGCTGAAAAAGCAGGATTAACCCCTGAAGACACACGCAAAGTGCAAATTAACGCTGTGGAAATTGCGTTCTTGTCGGAGAGAGAAAAACAAGATCTAAAATTATTAAAGAAGGAAAAATGAAGTTCTTATTTATTTCGGCTTAATAAGGAGTTGCTATGGCTTTGCCATATTTTCAGGTCAATCATTTTTACGATATTTGGTTACCCTTACTACAATTTGTCAATCAAAAGATGGGTTGTTTATCTCAACAAGCCATGCAATATCTGCAAGATTATGAAAATCAAGAAGCTGAAAACATTCTCAGAACAGCACTTTGGGAAAATGCCTGGCTAATAGATGACTACTTAAAAGAAAATCCAAATAAATTAAACAACAGAGACTTAAGTCTGATTGAGAGCTGGAAACTTTTTCATTATGGTGATTTTACGCTTTGTAAAGTCATACGATCTCAAGGAATCTTCGCTGAATTTGACGAACCAAGGAATTTCTATTCCGTTTGCCCACTGTTTTCACGATTTGAAGATCTTTTCCCAGAATTTCCCTTAATGGTCAGGACGGCGATTATTCCTTTTGAAAATGTTTTAATTTATGATGGTTTAGTTGCGGCTTACCCTGTTCAATTTGGCTCGGGTTTGAGGGGAATTATTAATGAAGCCTATCAGAACGCAAAAGAACTGGGGAATATCATTACCTCCTTACCTCACATTGGACCAAAGACGAAAGAAGAGAAATTAAAGCAAACAGAAAAAACAAATCAATCTGTCTTAAGATATTTTAGAAGCTCTCTGAGGTTTTCAGGTCATAGTGAAAAAATTATTAATCGAGATGTAGATACTGCAAAAGAATTTGCTGTTTTTTTAATCTCAGAAATCAATGAAACCACATCACTGCGTCATTTTGATATGGAAGGATATCAGAAGTATTTAGCGCATTTTGAAAACCAAATCCCTCGATCAAAGATTGTTGGATTGAAGCGATTGATAAACTTTTTGCAGAACACAGAAAGGATCGAATGGGACATCGCAGAAGATATTTATGAAGATTTAAAAAGTTTATAAAAAGAACAGGTTAAAGGACACTTTAGGCATGATAAACGACAATAAGTCAATGCAAGTTAAAAATTTTCAGTTTTATGAATGATATACCTAAAAACGAGATGAAAATTATGTCTTCTTTGGATTGATTATGCCGATTTTGTTTTGGATTCTTGTTCTTATTCTGACACTTTCCTTTGGATACCTATTTGTATGTATTTTTACAACCTTGACATTAGCCAAAGTAGGGGAGCATCCCCAGTATGATCAAAACCCAAGTATTTTTGGATTAGATTTCGACAAGGTTAATTTTCAATCCAGGAACGGTCATCTGAATTTAGCCGCCTGGTATATCCCCAATGAAAGGGCAAAGGGCGCCGTGATCCTGGTTCATGGGAGAAATGCCAGCAAGCAGAACGCAATTTCAGGCAAATTTCCGGCTTTAGCAGCAGAAATTCATAAGCTGGGTTTGAGCATCCTGATGTTGGATCTGCGGGGGCACGGTGAGAGTGACGGGAAATACTACACCTGGGGGTGGTTTGAGAAGCAAGATGTGCTGGGTGCATTCGATTATCTATTAGGAAGGAGTTATCAGCCTGGTAAGATAGCCCTCCTTGGGATTTCATTGGGTGGCGCCGCTGTTATTGGCGCAGCCGCTGAGGAAACTGCTGTGGGTGCCCTGGTTATCGAGAGTACATTTGCAGATTTGATGGACCTGGTTGAACCCAATTGGACAAAAGAATCCGGATTGCCAATGTTCTTTTTGCCAGGGGTTTACCTGGTCTGGAAAATCTTCTTCGGGTTCGATCTGAATAAGGTGAAACCGGTCAATGAAATCAAGGCGGTGGCATCACGACCTGTTTTAATCCTGCACAGCAAGGATGATGAAGTGATCCCGGTCAGCCATGCGCAAACCTTAGCAGAAGCTCTACCCCATGCTCAACTTGTGCTTTTTGACAACTGCGACCACGCCGAAATTTTCAGAGATGAACCGGAGAAGTACCTGAAAGCGTTGATTCCCTTCCTTCAAACTCTATTGTGATAATAGGTAAAAAAAAGAATGATCAGTTGAGTGAATTGTTTGTTCACAATTTGTGATTATTTTTGCAAATCACACTTTGTGCAGCCTGTACCGGGCAGTGTATTGTGCATTCCTGAATATGGACATGTTCCGGAACAGCCGCATCCAGCCCAATTTGGGGTGATTGTCATCCATGTAGAACCACTGCTCAAGGAATTCGATGCCTTCATTCCAGGTTTCCATGTCTTCAGGTTGATCCACGCCAAATTGGAAACTGGCATCCGCGCTGATTTTCGTTCTCCTTTTCATTTTTAACGCCGTCATTTTTGACCAGAAGCCTTCC
>Ga0207796_1000236_pt1 | contig 23948 bp, 17 predicted proteins | sample Pon1CUnioCityCA_6_FD_187274 | JGI IMG/M metagenome (GOLD analysis project Ga0207796, IMG submission 187274) | Marine sediment microbial community from Union City, CA, USA - Pond 1C Sediment 1 (SPAdes) | ecosystem: Environmental > Aquatic > Marine > Intertidal zone > Salt pond sediment ... | reverse complement strand
CCGTTTCTGGGATCTGGGGACCAGGGCCATGAGCCACGACGAGAGCCTCCACGCTCTCTACTCCTACTACCTGTACAACGGCACTGGCTACGAACACAACCCCATGATGCATGGGCCTTTCCTGTTCCACGCCAACGCGCTGATCTACTTTCTCTTTGGCGACACGGACTACACAGCCAGGATCATGCCAGCAATCTTTGGCGTGATCATGGTCATGAGCCCGCTTCTGCTGCGCCGCTGGCTCGGGCGCTTGGGGGCAGTAATCGCGTCTGTCATGCTGCTGATTTCGCCGTCGATCCTCTACTACTCGCGCTACATCCGGAACGACATCTATATCGCCGTCTGGACGGTGTTGCTTATTGCAGCGCTATTTCACTTTATCCGCTCCCGCAAGCCTGCCTGGTTCTACCTGGGGGCTGCTGCCCTCATGCTCTCCCTGGCTACTAAAGAGAATGCCTATATCTTTGGCTTCATCGGGCTGCTCTTTATCGTGGAGATCATTCTCTGGGAGCGGTTGCGCCAGCGGAATCATTTGTGGCTCTATATTGGCACTTTGGCCCTCGGCGTGGCCTTGCTGATTACCGGCTTTATACTCGGGCGCTTGCCAGTGGAAGGCGCCGAGGCTGCCGAGGCTGCTGCTGGGACCATGAAACTCCTGGTCGCGGTAATTACCGTGATCGGTGGCAGCCTGCCCATCGTTGGGCTGTCGGCAACTGCGCTACGGTCCAGGTATCCACGTCTCAGTAGCATTGAAGAGGCGGTGCGCACCCTCTCCTGGCAGAACTGGATGATTGCCGTGATTATCATGGTCATCATCTACGTGTTGCTCTTTACCACCTTTTTCACCAATCTCTTTGGCCTGGGCACCGGCATGTTTGGTTCGATCAGCTATTGGTTGGCCCAACAAGAGGTCGAGCGGGGCGGCCAACCCTGGTACTACTATCTCCTACTGCTGCCCATGTACGAGTTCCTGCCCCTGCTCTTTAGCCTGGTCGCCACAGGGTACTACTTGATCCGCGGCGTCCGGCCTCGCCAGCAGCCGGTTCCAGTGGATGGCGATGAGCAGATTCAGGACCCGGTGCCGGTCGAGCAGTCAGAAACCCGGGCATCGGAGGCGCGCTTTGTCGCCTTTCTCATCTTCTGGACCCTTTCGACGCTGTTCATCTACAGCTGGGCGGGGGAAAAGATGCCCTGGTTGGTGGTACACCCTGTCCTGCCGATGATCATCCTCACTGGCAAGTTCGCCGGCGACCTGTTCGAGCGCGTCGATTGGCGTGCGGTCTGGCGCCGGGGAGGCGCGCTACTCGCGCTCTTGCTGCCCATCACCCTATTCAGCCTCTACATGCTGATCAAGTACCAGCCCTTCCAGGGTCTATCGATCTCTAGCCTTCAGGAGACGGGAAACTGGTTGACAGCCCTGGTGGTGATGGTGCTGTTGGCTGTGCTGACCGCGCTCACGATCCGCCGGCTGGGTTCCCGGTATTCGGGCCTGGTGGCCATTGGCACCCTGTTGGTTGTCCTTGGCTTCTTTACCGTCCGCTTTGCCTGGATGGCGGCCTATATCAACTATGACTATGCCACCGAGCTTTTGTTCTACGCGCACGGCGCTCCTGATGTGGTTCCTACCATGGACGAGATAGCCGAGATCTCGGAGCGTACCGTCGGCGACAAGATGATACAAGTCGCCTACGATAGCGACGTCTCCTGGCCTCTGGAATGGTACATGAGGGAGTACCCCAATCGCCAATTCTACGGCGAGACGCCTACCCGGGAAAAGCTCGACGTCCCGATCGTGATTGCCGGTTCCAAGAACGACGACAAGGTCCAGCCGTTCCTTGGAGATCGCTACTATCGTTTCAAGAGGCGGCTGGTGTGGTGGCCCAACCAGCAGTACATGGACCTTCCCTTCGAGCGCGTCCGCGACATTCTGACCTCGCCGGAAAAGCGCGAAATCCTGTGGAAGATCCTGTACTTTCGCGAATATCCGCGCACGACAGATGACTGGTATCACGTGCACAACTTTTACTACTACGTGCGCAAGGACGTGGCCCAGCAGCTATGGGACTTTGGCGCCGTGCCTGCGGATGCCATGGAGTTGCCGCCCGATCCGTACGTCGAGGCCCTCGTCGATCTCGACGTGGCGGGCTCGTGGGGCGACGTTGGCGTCGAGCCAGGCCAGTTCAATCACCCGCGGGGTGTGGCGGTAGGGCCGGACGGCAATGTCTATGTGGTCGATTCCGACAACCACCGCGTGCAGGTCTTTGATGCTGGTGGCAACCTCCTTCGCCAGTGGGGTAGCCAGTGCAACCTGGCTGGTCCGCAGACCTGCATAGACCTCGACGGCGAGGGGCCAATGGAGGTCGGCGATGGGCAGTTCCAGGAACCCTGGGGCATCGCTGTCGCTGAGGATGGGCGCGTCTACGTCGCTGACACCTGGAACCACCGCGTGCAGATGTTTGACAGCGATGGCACCTTCCTGTCCAAGTGGGGTTCCTACGGGCAGACTTTGAGCGACATTGGGCTTCTCTATGGCCCGCGTGACGTCGCCGTGGATGCACAGGGGCGTGTCTTTGTCACGGATACGGGCAACAAGCGCGTCATGGTCTACGACCAGGATGGCAACTACCTGGCTCAGTGGGGCAGCGAGGGCTTTTTGCCCGGGGAGTTCTCCGAGCCAGTCGGCATCGACGTGGACGCTGAGGGCAACATCTATGTAGCCGATACCTGGAACCAGCGCATTCAGGTCTTTGATCCTGGCTTCTCCTACCTCTACGAGTGGACCGTGGATGCCTGGTACGGGGAATCAGTGGTGAACAAACCCTATCTGGCGGTGGATGCTGTGGGGCGCGTGTATACCACCGATCCCGAGGGGTACATGGTCATCGTGTTTAGCGCGGACGGCGAGCTCCTGGCTACCTTTGGTCGCTATGGCTTTGACGAGGGATCCTTCAGCCTGCCCACTGGCATCGACGTGGACGCTGGCGGCTATATCTACGTCACCGACACCAACGGTCAGCGGACCGTCAAATTCGAGCCGCTGCCCTAGACACCGAGACGGCTGGCCCGGAGCCAATGCCCTGGGCCAGCCGCCCTTACCATGCAGTGCTAGCGAGCATGCTGAGCCTGTCGAAGCATGCTCGCTATACAACAACTCCCTGTAAAAGACCTGCCTACCGCGACGCGCCCTTATCCTAATTGGTCTGGCGTAAATCCGTGGGGCAGCAACTCCTCAATGGTAAACGTCGTGCTATTTCCGTCCAGGTCAGCCACGATCACCCGCAGCTCGCCCTCGCTCCCGGCAAACTCGCGCAGTACCTGGCGGCAGGCACCGCAGGGCGTGGCGCCGGTGGCGGTCACTACGGCGATAGCCTCGAACTCGCGCTCGCCTTCGGACACCGCCTTGGCCACTGCAGCGCGTTCCGCACAGATGGTCAGGGGATAGGCTGCATTCTCTACGTTGGCGCCAGTGTACACCTTGCCCGAGCGACCCAGCAGCGCGGCGCCCACCGGAAAGCCCGAATAGCGAGCATACGCGTGCTCGCGAGCCTGTTGCGCCAATGCTGTCAATTCCTTGTCGGTCATGGTCAGTGTGCCTTCCCGTTGCCATTGCCGTTCCGCCAGAAGAAGGGCCCATTCTCTTCTTCCTGTGATGCCTCAACCACCGCCTGTGGGCGCAGCTCCACACGGACTTTTTTGATGCGCCGGCCTGCCACAGACTCGACCGTGAAATCCATGTTGTCAAAGGCCACCTGGTCGCCAACGGTAGGCACCTTGCCCAACTCGGTGTAGATAAAGCCGCCCAGCGTGTCGCTGTCCCCGGTGGGCAGCGATACATCCATGAGCCGGTTCAGATCGTCCAGGTCGACCCGGGCGTCGAATACATACTCGGTGTCGCTCACAAATTCGACGTACGGTTCCTCGGCGTCATATTCATCCTGGATCTCGCCGACGATCTCCTCCAATAGGTCCTCGATGGTCACCAGGCCAGCCACGCCGCCATATTCATCTACCACGACTGCCATATGCACTCTGCGCTGCTGCAGGTCAGGCAGCAGATCGCTGGCCTTCTTGGTCTCCGGGATGAAATAGGCCTGTCGCAGAGTACTCTTGAGCGGCACGTCGCTCCGACCCTGGCGCAGGTAGGGCAGCAGATCTTTGGCATAGAGGAGGCCCTGCACATTGTCGATCGTCTCCTCGTATACCGGGATGCGCGAGTGGCCAGCCTCCATGATCGTGTCCAGTGCCTCGAGCATGGGCGTGCGAACATCCAGCGCCACTACGTCGATGCGCGGCACCATAACCTCCCGGGCCAGTGTGTCCCCCAGCTCAAAGATGGAGTAGATCATCTCCTTTTCTTCTTCCTGGATCACGCCTTCTTCCTCGCCGGCGTCCACCAGGGTCTTGATCTCCTCCTCGGTGACAAAGGGCATGTCGCCCCGGGGTTCCGCGCCAAAGAGGCGCGAGATGACGTTACTTACCCATACCATCAGGTGAACTACGGGCATGGCGACGATCGAGATGACCGCCAGCGGAGGGGCCAGCCACAGGGCCAGTCGCTCGCTATACTGCACCGCGATCGTCTCCGGGACCAGCTCCGCAATGATGAGCATAAGCATGGCCGCCGCAAAGACAACCAGTACAAAGGCAACTGGGTAGCTTGTTTCCCCGAGCCACGGCTGCATGACTTCAGCCAGTTGTGGCGCCGAGACGATAGCCACCACGCCACCAGCGAAAAAGCTGGTCAGCATCTTGCCCAACTGCGCCGTCGCCAGCAGGCGACCAGCATCCTCGGCCAGGCGCTCGGCTGCCCGGGCAGATCCGATGCCCTCTTCGATCAACTGCCGCAACCGGGGCTTGTGTACATTGACCAGGGCAGAGCGCGCCATGGCCAAAAATCCGTTGACTGCCATCAATACCAGGAGTAAGATAATTTCAGCCGTGGTCACGGTCTTTTACCTCCGGCTCTTCTTCGTCTGCCGTGGGACGGACCTTGGCAGGTACGCCATAGGCCACGCTGCCCGCCGGCACATCGCGGGTCACCACTGAACCAGCGCCCGTCGTAGCGCCCTCGCCTATCTCCACAGGGGCCACCAGCATCGTGCCGCTGCCGATAAACGCCTGAGCGCCGATGGTGGTTCGATGCTTGCGCTTGCCATCATAGTTGCAGGTAATAGTCCCCGCGCCGATGTTGGCGCCAGCTTCCACCGTCGCGTCACCCATATAGCCAAAGTGGCCCATTTTGGCGCCGGGTCCCAGGGTCGCGTTCTTTATCTCGCCAAAGTTCCCCATATGTGCGCCCTTGGCCAGGTACGCGCCGCTGCGCAGGTGGCCAAAGGGTCCCACGTCGCTGTCCTCTTCCATGGTGGCCTGTTCTACGACCGATAGCTCCACCCGGCAGCGGTTGCCGACATCCGAGTCGCGGATCACCGAGCTGGGCCCGATGGTGCACCCCTGGCCGATGCGGGTCTGGCCTTGCAGATAGGTGTTGGGCCAGATCGTTGTGTCGCTCCCGATCACTACTCCTGCGTCGATGTAGGTCGTCTCCGGATGAATCAGCGTCACACCTGCTGCCATCCATCCCAGGTTGATGCGCCGTCGCATCTCGGCCTCTCCCTGGGCGAGCTTGATCCGTTGATCCAGGCCGATCACCTCCAGGGGGTCGGCCACTGTCCAGGCGGTCACCGTCTCACCTTGGGCTCGCGCAATGGCCACCAGATCGGTCAGATAGTATTCGCCCGCCGGGCTCTTTTCGATATCCTCCAGGTTGGGCCACAGCCATTCGTCGCGGAAGCAAAAGATGCCGCTGCTTACCTCGTCGATGGCCTTTTGCTGTGGCGTGGCATCCCTTTCCTCGACGATGGCCAGCACCGTGTCTGTGTGGGCCGCGCGCAAGATCCGCCCGTAGCCGGTCGGGTCCGCTGGGCGCGAGGTGAGAACCGTCACTGCCGCGCCCACTTCCTCGTGATGGCCCACCACCTGGCGCAGCGTCTCGGGCCGGATCAGCGGCGTGTCGCCATAGAGCACCAGCACCGTGTCGGCCTTGCCTGCTGCGATCTGCGCCTGTTGCACAGCGTGGCCTGTGCCGAGTTGCTCCTCCTGGGTTACAAAGGTGATCCCCTCGCCCGCAGCGCTGCGCACCAAGTCGGCTCTGTAGCCGACGACCACGATCAGGTTCTCAGGTTCCAGGGCGCGGGCGGCGTCGGTCGCGAAACGGACCATGGGCCTGCCAGCCAGGGCGTGCATGACCTTCGGCAGATCGGAGTTCATGCGCACGCCCTGGCCTGCCGCCAGTACGACAATTGTCAAACTCAATAGGTTACTCCTCGTGTGATTAGTGGGGCAGGGAACGCAAAACGACCCAGACAAACCCGGCAGCGTCGGCCGCAAGATTTATCTTGGTCGTCCGCAAAGCGTTTAGTATGGCTGCTTGAGTGAGGGTCAGGTCCCTCAGAGGTTGCCTCGTCCATCCAGTCCTGGCCCTGCTGGGCCTGATTTCGTCACAACATGATTTACGGTTTAGTGCCTGCCATTTTAGCACACTCGACCGATTTCCGCAAGTCACCCATAATGCACAGCCACGCCAACCGCCGGGCCATCTCACCTGCGGCAGTTGAGCTACCTACAGTTCGTACCTGTCACCTTCACGGGCCAGCGTCACCGGTCCGGGGAACTCGGCAGCCTGCAACCGCCACGCCTCCAGGTTCACGCCGCGCACCGGATAGTGGATAAGGGCCAGGCGCGCAACCCCGGCCTCCCGGGCAACCTCGGCAGCTTCCGCCGGGGTCGAATGCCCCGGATACTCCCCCGTTGCCTCGTGGAGCAGTATGTCAGCCCCCGCTGCCAGGCGGACCAATGCCGCACAGGGTTCTGTGTCCGCCGAATAGACGGCGGCCCGTCCCGTTTCCGTGTTCTCGAATCGCAGGGCCAGCGTGTCGTTGCTGCCATGGACCATGGGAGCGGCGCTGATGCGGATCTCCACCCATCTCCCAACCTCCCGCCCCTCCCGCAGGGCAACTGGATGCCACTCGACGGCGAACATCCCCTCGCGGTCGGCCAGATCCAGTAGTTCCAACAACGCCTTCGCCCGGTCCAGCGCCTGTGCTGGACCGTAGATGGGCAGGGACTTCTCCCGCCCGCCGATCCACAGCCCCTGCACCAGTGCCGGCAACCCGTAGATATGGTCAGGGTGCTGGTGACTCAGGATCAGGGCCTCCAGCTCCTCCAGCCCTATGCCAAGCTGCGCCAGCTTTTGCAGCGGGCTGCCCCCGCACTCGATCAGGATTGCCCAGTCTGATCCTCGCAAGGCCAGTCCCACCGTGTCATGATCGGCATCAGGTACCGAGGCGCTGCTGCCCAGGACGATTAATTCAGCCAACGGTCAGCCTCCATAGACCCATACCACGATCTGCGGGGTGATGTTGGCCTCCACAAAAGCAGCTACCAGCAACAGTGGCACCACGAGAAAGACAAATACCTTAAAAAAGTCGGCAGCGGCTGCCAGCAGGCCCTCTCCCACGGTGAGACCCTCGCGGGGCGCAGTGATCGAGGCGCCGATGCGCAGCGCAAAAGCAGTAGCGATGATCGCTGCCGGGATCTCCAGCACGCCGTGGGGCAGGATAAAGGCCGCCAGAAAGGCCAGTGGATTGTAGCCCAGCCAGGCCATCTCCCCTGCCAAAAAGGCAACCACACCAATTGGCAGCATCAGCATCAACACAGCCAGCACCCCCAGGCTGACCACGGCAGCGAGCGCAGCCAGCAGCAGGGCCTGTATATTGTGCGAGAGGATTCCCCAGGTCGTCAGCGAGGGGAGCAGGCTCACGTTGGATAGCGCCTCAAAGTCCTGCGAGGACAGCTCCTCCAGGGTGAGCGTCCCCTGGGGCAGGGGAAAGTTGGACACGTATGCCCATCCGAGGCCCGAAACTCCGATCAAAGCGATGACAACCACCAAGACCGGAATCCAGTTCTGGCGTAGCAGGTACGGCAGGTCGTAGCGGTATACCCTTCCCAACCACCGGAGGAGGCGCGACAGTGGTCTCGCCACCCTATCTTGGCTGTATCCTTCCGGGAGCCTGCCTGGCGCCTGGACGAAATGGTGGCGAAAGACCCGCCCGCTGCGCCTCAAGTTTAGCTCATCTATCTCCCGTCCCAGGATGCTCTCCCGGTTAAAGGTCTTCACCCCCATGCGCACCAGGATGACGGCGACGAGCAAGAGCCCCACGGCGATGATCCACAGGGTGCCATAGTTCCCCCAGAACATCACTATGCTCTCTCCCTGGATCAACAGGGCCATGGGGACGATGATAAAGCTGGCCAGCAGGTTCGAGGCCCGCACGCTGGTAGTCTGGCTGGAGACGACCACTGCTCCCGAGACCATGACCACTGCCGAGATGACGTTGAGCGCAAGGATCTGGATCAGCAACTCGAGCGGCGGTGCGTAGCCGATCGACAGGTGGAGCCCGGTCAGGTAGACGCATATTGCCAGTAGGCTGCCGGCAAGCGGGAGTGCGGTGGCCGAGATCGTCTTGCCCAGGTAAAGCTCGAGATCGGTGATGGGCATGGCCAGCAGAGGCTCTATGCTCCGTCGTTCCTTCTCGCCGACAAAGGTCTCCAGGGCGATGATCAGTGAGAACGACAGCGGGAAAAAGCCAACGACCATCAATAGGAATGGGATCAACCGCTCGCCGATGAGCGTCGCATCCCGCCTCTGCACAAAGTCAATGACGATCTCGGCGGTCCAGTTCATCAGCCATGGAAAGCCGATGACCAGCACGAGGATCGGCAGCACGAGCCGCCAATCGCGCACGGTATCGGCCAGCTCCCGCCGGGCGATAATCCAGGCCATCTTGAGCGAGAACCGGTTGGCCCGTACACGGCCGACCTCCAGGGCGTCAGCGGCCATCGTCTTCCTCACTCTCCACGATATTCAGGTAAACCTCTTCCAGGCTCTGTGGGACCTCGCTCAGGGTCAGCACCCGGGCATTTAGCCCCGCCAGCCTGTTCAGCAGGGCCGGGTTGGTCATCTCTGGCGTCGCTGTGCGATAGCGGAACCAGTCCGTGCCCAGGACTTCCACCTCCACGAGGTCGGTCAGTTCCTCCACATAGCCGTCCAGGGAATGGGCCAGCCGTAACTCCAGCAGCGGCGCGCCCAGCAGCCGGCTCTTGAGGCGCGTCGGTGTGTCCAGCGCCACGATCCGCCCGCGCCGGATGATGGCGATCTGGTCGGCAAGGAGTTCAGCCTCGGGCAGGTTGTGCGTGCATACCAGGATTGTGCGTTTGCCGCGCCCCAGATCCAGGATCGCATCCCGGACCAGTTTGGCGCTCTGCGGGTCCATGGCGGACGTCGGCTCGTCGAGGAGCAGCAGTGCCGGATCGTGGATCATGGCCCGGATGAGCGCCAGCTTCTGTCGCATGCCCTTGGAGAACTCGGCGATGCGCTGGCGCCGGGCGGAAGCCAGGCCGAATCGCTCCATGAGGTTCCTCGTTCGTTCGCGGATCGTCTGGTCGTCCATGCCCTGCAGCTGGCCAAAGAAGCCCAGGTACTCGTCGGCGCGCATCCGCAGGTAGAGACCAGGGAACTCGGTGAGCAACCCGACCGCGTGCCGGACCTGGCGTGCCTCGCGTACCGTGTCAAAGCCGGCAACCCGCGCCCATCCATCGCTCGGTTTCAAGATAGAGGCCAGCATGCGGACCGTGGTGGTCTTGCCTGCGCCATTGGGGCCCAGCAGTGCCAGGATCGTGCCTGCAGGCACCCGAAGGTTCAGATGGTCCACCGCCGTGAGCCAGGTCAGCGCCTCATCGCCCGGACGGCTCTCTTGAAGCGGCAGACAATCCCCCTCCGCATTTGCTGTGGAGCAGGGAAACCGCTTGGTCAGATTCTCAGTCTGAATCATCAACTCTGGCATGGTGTGCTCAAGGGTCTTGTGCAGTGCTGTGGTATGATGCTCGAGCATTATACCAGCTTTTCACCATGCGGGCAATTGCTTGTGACGCTGTTTCCTCAGGCTCTCGCCGCCTCTAACATCAAGGGCACGCTCGCCGTCGCGCATCCAGAGCGCGATTCTTCAGAATAACGCTGAACCCCAACGCGGTCGCTTGTGGGCAGATCTGGTCCAGGAACTGGGCGGCACGAAATTCGTCCGTATACTCGGCAGCGAACACGGCCTTCCCGGCGGTGACAAAGGGCGCGACGGCATCGCACCACTCCTGTGCAAAGCAATCTTCGGTGAGTGCCCAGTCAAAATGGGGCAGCAGGTCACCGGCCTGCTCACCGTTGTTCTTCAATCCGATCGAGAGCCCGCGCGCGTGAGCCTCCTGGGCCAGCCAGCTATTGTAGTCGAGTTGATCCTGGTAGGTCAGCGGAAAGCCAGTGTCGTTCGTAAACCCGTCCATGTTGTCGGGCTCGACTCCGTCAAAGCCCTTGGACGCGCATTGGTTGAGGCGAGCGCGCATGATGGGCGCCAGCAGATCGAGCTGGCGGATGTCGAGCCATCTCTCGCCGCGCCAGCCTTCGTAGTCGTTGCCCAGGACTGACGCGGGAAACTGGTCCGCATCAGGGCGCCAATCCTCCCACGAGCCGACACTGATGTAGCAGATGACCTTGTGGCCCTGAGCGTGCAGCCCAGCCACAGTGCTGGCGTCGTTTTCAAACAAGTCGATGTCGTACACATTGGCGCCGAGCGATGAATCAACTGGCAGCCCGGTCAGTTGCCATTGCCAACTGGCACCTACCGGCGGGCGCCACCAGGTTTCAGGCATGGTGCTAGCGCTGCCGGGGCGTGTCTCCCCGGGTAAAGCTCGCGGCGTTGGCTTGGCCGATGGACTGCAGCTTGCCAGCACGAGCAGCGTGGCGAGCAGCAGTAACCCCATCTTCGCTCGCATATCTGTCCTTTCCCCTCAGTGTACTGAGGACCGCGCATACAGTCACGCAATGCAGGTGCCGCGCAGAGGAGCGAGTACAGGAGATGCCGCGACGCGACAGGTGTGATGCGATGCGGTCATCGAGGAAAGTATATCACAGCCGGGATCTGGCGTCAACGAGGCCTTTGGTCCCTCTTGGGGCTATTGCAAAGTCCAGCATCAGGTCTCCACCGACGCTCACAGTCCCCGTCTCGGGGACGCTGTGCGCTCCCGGTGCTGCCTGTCGCCCCGGGACGGGGCTCCGAGCTCGGCGGTCCAGTGTCTGTCAAGCGACTTTGCTACAGCCCTGTGGTAACTCTGTTTGACAAAACGAGAGTTCGGGTGCATAGTATCGGCTGGCCTGTCTGTTCGTCAGTTGGCGACCTGTCCTTTAACTTTGGCATCTTTGCCCGTTCGGAAACAGCGCGCGGGATACTCCTGAGAGATGGGGTCGTTGGCTTTGTCGAAGAGACGCTCTTTCGGGGCATCATCCTGCATGTATTGGTCAGGGCATGGGGGAGATCAAGGCGTGGCCTGCTCCTCAGCGTGCTTGTCCAGGCGGCGCTCTTTGCAGTACCACACCTACTGCAGGCCATGGCTGGAAGTTCGTGGGACCAGGTCTTTATGGTGATAGTGAATGGCTTCGTGTCAGGGATTTGGTGGGGCGTGTTGGTCTTGCTAGGCGGAAGCCTGTGGCCGGTGATGTTGCTCCACGGCCTGTCGAATATCAGTGTGCAGGTCAGAAGCCTATCAAGTGCTTCTATCGAGCCAGCTATAGCTGCATACGGGCGCGCCACGCTGTTAGAGTTGCCGCTTGCGCTGCTTGCGATATGGTTGTTGCTGCGAGCATCGTTGGGTTCAGAGCCGGAGGCGGAGTCCTGACTCCTGTCCGTCAGGACAGGCCGCAGACCGACGATCCGGCGTCGGCCGGTGCTTCAGCGCCGGTCAAGCGAGGACAGAGCGTACCCGAAACGATTATCATACCTTTATCAGCGCCCGGAAGCTGCTGACCACGCCAAGCTCAGTTTGCACCTGCATCTGACTGTGGTATACTGGCATCGACCATTGTCTGGGCTTGGGGCCTGACCGGCGCCACGCTGGCTTGCCCCATCAGTCAGCATTCTGCGGTCATAATTGGCTGGCAGCGCACACCCCTGTGGAGGAAGACCATGGCTGATTGGTACCGACAGGAGACAACAGAAGTCATTGAATCACTGGCCACTGATGGCCAAGCTGGCCTGACCCCGGCCGAGGCCCAGCGCCGCCTGGCCGAACATGGCCCCAACGAGCTTGTCGAGCGCGGCCTCAAGAGCCCGTGGCTCATCCTGTGGGAGCAGCTCACCGGGCTGATGGTTCTTATCCTCATCGTCGCCGCCGTCGTCTCTGGGGCGCTGGGCGACTGGAAGGACGCCATTGCCATCCTGGCCATCGTCGTGCTTAACGCCGTCCTCGGCTTCAGCCAGGAGTTCCGCGCTGAAAAGGCCATGGCCGCCCTCAAACAGCTGGCCGTGCCCACTGTCAAGGTCCGGCGCGGCGGACACGTGGTCGAAATCTCGGCCAGCGAGTTGGTGCCGGGTGATATCGTGCTGCTAGAGACCGGGGGGCTGGTGCCCGCCGATGGACGCCTGCTGGAATCGGTAAACCTCCGCGTGGAGGAGGCGGCCCTCACCGGCGAGTCAGAGCCGGTGGAGAAACACGCCCGTGTCCTGGACCGGCCCGAGCTCACTGTGGGTGACCGGCTCAACATGGTCTATATGGGCACCGTCGTCACCTATGGCCGTGGCGTGGCAATAGTCACCGCCACCGGCATGGACACCGAACTGGGCCGCATCGCCGAGCTGATCCAGACTGTCGAGCGGGAGCCGACGCCTCTCCAGCGACGGCTGGAGCAGTTGGGCAAGGGGCTGGCTGTAGCGGCGCTGGGCATCGTCGCCGTAGTATTCATCCTGGGCCTGCTGCGCGGTGAGGACTGGCAGCTGATGCTGTTGACAGCCATCAGCATGGCTGTGGCCGCGGTGCCCGAGGGCCTGCCTGCCGTGGTGACCATCGCCCTGGCACTTGGCGCTCAGCGCATGCTCAAGCGCCAGGCTCTCATCCGCAAGCTGCCCGCTGTGGAGACGTTGGGTTCGGTCACCGTTATCTGCTCCGACAAGACAGGGACCTTGACCGAGAATCGCATGACCGTGACTGTCCTCGATGTGCTGGGCGAGACGCAGCAGGTGGATACCTTGTTGCGCCGGGGCATCCCTGTGGCTGATGCCGAGCTGCTGCCAGGCGAGCGTCCGTCAGTGCGCAGCCTGGGCCTGCTTGCCAAGGCCGCCGCTCTCTGCAATGACGCCAGCCTGGAGCCCACCCCCGAAGGTGGCTATCAGGCTGTTGGGGATCCGACTGAGGGAGCGCTGGTCGTCGCTGCGGCTGAACTGGGCCTGGTCAAATCCGAGCTGGACCTCCGCTGGCCCCGTGTCGGCGAGGTACCCTTTACTTCCGAGCGCAAACGGATGACCACCGTCCACCGGGTCGGCGTCACCTCCGATGAGACCGATGCCCCCTGGTGTTGTGGCACCTATGTGGCTTTTGCCAAGGGCGCTGTTGACAGCCTGCTGGATATCTCAGAGCGGGTCTGGAGCGGTGACGAGGACCTGCCGCTGAATGACGAGCTGCGAGAGCGCATCCTGGACGCCAACGACCGGCTGGCGGGCCAGGGACAGCGGGTGCTGGGTGTGGCATTCCGGCCCCTCTATGAAGAACCTGACCCGGCTGATGAGGCTGGCCTGGAGAGGGCCATGACCTTCATCGGGCTGGTGGGCATGATCGACCCACCCCGTCCCGAGGTGCGCGAAGCCGTAGCCACGGCCAAGTCGGCCGGCATCCGGCCGGTGATGATCACCGGCGATCATCCGCTGACGGCGCAGCAGATCGCCTGGGAGCTGGATATCGCAGCTGATGGTAAGCCGCTAACCGGTCGCGACCTCTCTGCGATGGCGGCGGACGATCTGGAAGGGGTTGTTGACCAGGTGTCGGTATACGCCCGCGTCTCGCCGGAGCACAAGCTCAAGATCGTGCGCGCTCTCCAGGACCGCGGGCAGATCGTAGCCATGACTGGCGATGGCGTCAACGACGCCCCGGCCCTCAAAAAGGCTGACATCGGTGTGGCCATGGGCATCACCGGCACCGACGTCTCCAAAGAGGCGGCCGACATGGTGCTGCTAAACGACAACTTTGCCACCATCGTCGCTGCCGTCAAGGAGGGGCGGACGATCTATGACAATATCCGCAAATTCATCAAGTACACCCTGTCCTCCAACGCCGGTGAGATCTGGGTGATGCTCCTGGCTCCACTTGCCGGCATGCCCCTGCCGTTGCTGCCCTTGCAGATCCTGTGGATCAACCTGGTCACCGATGGGCTGCCGGGCCTGGCCATGGGCGTCGAGCCGCCCGAGCCCGACACGATGAACCGCCCTCCCCACCATCCCCAGGAGAGCATCTTTGGCCGGGGGTTGGGCCGGCACGTGCTCTGGGTCGGCCTGCTCATGGGCCTCGTCAGTTTGGGAATGGGCTACTGGACGTGGCGAGCTGGCTGGGCTAACTGGCAGACCATGATCTTCACCACCCTGACCTTGTCGCAGATGGGCCACGCCCTTGCCGTGCGCTCCCGCGAGTCATTATTCAAGGTCGGCCTGCTGTCCAACAAGGCACTCCTCGGCGCGGTGCTCTTGACCTTTGTGCTGCAGATGGCCGTAGTCTATGTGCCCTTCCTGCAGAATCTATTCAAGACCAGTGCCCTCACGCTGGGTGAGCTCCTGCTCAGCCTGGTTCTCAGCACCGTCGTCTTCTGGGGCGTTGAGGTAGAAAAGTGGTTGATGCGGCGGGGCAAGGAACGGGTATGAGCGTACGATGACCAGCAGAGACCAGGATAGTGGCGACCATAAGACTTGTCCGGCGTGTGGGGGGACATGGCCGGCGGACAGGCGGCATTGCCTGGCATGCGGGGCCAACCTCGAATCTGTGCCTGTAGATCCCGCGGGTGAGGAACAGGCGCAGCAGCCACTTGGCTGGACCTGGCTTGATGCCATGGCAGACGAGGGGGCACCTTCCGGTACATCAGGACCGACGCCCACGGAAGAGCGACGGGGCTGCTTGGCGCGTCTCTTTCCAGTTTAGATACAGTAGGATGACATAAAAGACCGGGCTCAGAGCGCCCCGGCTCTATGCTAGTGCACGTAAAAGTGTGGCGATAGCACCTTCAGCGCCGCATCACGGGCCTGCACTGCCAGTTCCCCCGGATCCCATTCCCAGTATTCGGGGCGGAACAGCTCGACCGAGCAGTCGCCATCGTACCCCAGGGCCTTCAACCTACGGCAGATGTCATCCAGCGGGATCACACCCAGGCCCGGCAAAAGGCGCCTGGCGTCAGTGATCGCTTCCTTGGGCAGGTCCTCCAGGTCGTCCAGATGGAAGGCAAAGATCTGCGCCGGGTCCAGGGCGTCCAGTTCGTCAAACAGCCCGCCCCCGCCATACAGATGGGCGCAGTCCACAGTCATCCCAATATTTTTTCGGCTGGTTTGTTGTATGATCTCCCAGGCTCCCCGCGGGGTACGCACCGAGCACCAGCCAAAGCCCAGTAGCTCGAAGGAAAGTCGGACGCCGAACTCGGCAGCAATGTCGCCAAGATCGCGCAGCACTTGCACGTGCTCGGCTACGATCTCGTCCCACGTCGTCTCTCGCGAGGGGGTGGGGCTGGGGACGACGACGATGGTGGGACAGCCGATGGCCTGGGCTATCTCGCACAGCGCGCGGCAGCGCGCCCTGATCTGGGGATATTCATCCCCCCGGAAGGAGATGAACTCGATGGAGTTGATCGACATGGGCGCAACGCCATGTTCGGCCAGCAGCGCATTTAGCTCGGCAGGGGAGTGGTCAGCCAGGTAAGTGTCGATCTTGCCAGCCCACAACTCGAGCGCCTTTAGCCCGGCGTATGCCGTGGCCTGCACATCAGTCTCGAGGTCGGAAGTCATCGACGTGGCTCCGTGAAAACCCAATCTCATTGTGCGACTCCTGTGTACTAGAATCCCGCTGTTGGCGGTGCGGTCAATCTCCGTGCAATAACTTCTATTGGCGCCGTCCGCGCCGGGCGCCCTGCAAGAGCCAGCTACGCTTCCCGCGCCTCGCCTCGTGTCACGAACCACATGCATACCATCGCGGCAACCATGAACGCCGGCGCGACCCAAAAGATCGTATTATAGTTCTTGCCCGTCGCATCGATGATCCAGCCGTTGAGGATCGGTCCTGCAATCGCCGCCGACGTGCCCGAGATATAATACAACCCGGTGTAGGTGCCTAGGAAGCGATCCGATGGCGCCAGATCGACGATCATCGGCAGCGAGTTGATATTGATCAGCGCCCAGCTGGCTCCTCCCAGGAACAGAATCACCCCAATAGCATAGACATTGGGCAGGAAGGATGCCAGGAGCAACAAGGCGCTCAGCGCCAGCAACCCGGTCAAGATCGTCCTTCGCCGTCCCCACCGCTCGGCCAGCATGCCTCCCGGGATGGAGAAGATAATAAAGGTGACCGAGAAGAATCCTAGCAGCAGTGAGGCTGTGCTCTCCGCCACCCCCAGGCTAAAGGTTCCATAGGACGTAAAGAAGGTCTCGATGGCATTGTACCCCACGAACCAGGCAAAGATCGCTAGCAGGATCAAGATCAAGCTCCTGCGCTCTTCTGTGGGGACATCCCCGATTGCCTTGAGCGTCTCCCACCAGCGCTCTTCCGCCTCGCTCTCCTCAATGTAGGTCGTGGGCTCCTTGATCCGAAAAAAGACGATCAGCGCGGCTACAACCAGCACGATCGAACCAACTATGAAAGGCACGATCTTGTCGATCCCGTAGAGCGCCGCACCACCAAAGGTTGCCAGCAGCGCGCCCACGCCTCCCATGAGGTTGATCACCCCGTTGGCCTTGGAGCGCAGTGGGGAGGGGGTAAGGTCAGGCATCAGGGCGATGATCGGCGTCCGAAAGACAGCCATGGCCAGCAGCATCACGCCGATGGCGATCATGAAGAACGCCAGCGGTCCCCCCAGTTGGCTGGTCTGACCTGAGAGCTCGGGTGGGATCTGGTTTACGGCAACCGGGATCAGCACAAAGGCAACGGCAGCTACCGGCACCCCCAGGAGGATATATGGCATCCGGCGCCCGATGCGCGTCCGCGTCCGGTCGCTCAGCACCCCCACCACCGGCTGGATGAAGAACGCGGCAATATTGTCCAACGTCATGATAAAGCCAGCCAGCGTCGCACTCAGCCCAAAGCCCACAGTGACAGCGCCCTGGACCTCGAAATCAGGGTTGCCGGCCTGCAAAAAGACCGGCACGTACGAGTTATATAGCAGCCACAGCACACTCACGCCAAGAAAGCCGAACCCAAGCAGAAAGGTCTTCTTGTAGTCTAACTGCTGCTTCATGCGATTGCTCCTTTGCAAGCTGTGTTTTCCCGCGACGCGTCGATTATACAGCAAGGCTGCCGCGCAGTCAATCTGGACCGGGAGGCGCTTGAATCTGCTCCACAGCCATCCCCTTTTTCGCTCGCCTACTGAGCCCTGTCATCGCGAGGCGCGCCTTTTGAGCCGAAGCGATCTCCACGGTAATCAGCCGGCCGTCCCTTCTCCCCTCGCCGCGGCTCGCGCTAGACTCGTAGCTCGCGTTGGACCATGCGTGCACAAACCGCACGCGTCCAGCGCGAGATTCCCCCCGCCAACCTGCCCGCACAGGCCGGTGGATGATGCTCGGATAGGGGCTGGCGCTAAGGACGACGGCCTCTTCCTTACCAGCAGCCACGCGCGCTCCTTGCCCTGTACCCCCTTTCATGCTATACTCATGTCGTCAAGCCCCGAAGCACAAGGAGGACCCACCATGACGTTGGCACAGTCAGCTGACGGTGGCAGACGTCAGGTCGAGCGGCTCGTGGAGAGATTCGACCGCAATCGGATCGCCTACAAGCGCCCCGAATACAAAGAGGCCTGCGTGTGCGCCGAGTTCATCGATCCCCTCTTTGAGGCGCTGGGTTGGGATGTGCGCAACACCAAGGGCTACGCCGGGCAGTATAAGGACGTGATCCACGAGGACGCGCTGGTCTACGAGCTCTACGGTCTGACTGACGAAAAGATCGCCATTGTGGAGGGCGCTACCACGTAGAGACGTCCCGCCGGGACGTCTCCGTAAAACACCTAATGACCCATGAAACACTGCGCAGAATGCAACCGGCCTCTTGAGCTGCGCCAGCCCTATTACATATACTGCCAAGCTCTGTGTGCAGAGCCGGCTTCCACGCTCGCCGCCGCGGATCTGGCCGAGCTCCTGGCTACCGGCGGCAATTATCACGCCTGACCGACGGCATGAGGGACGAGTAGACTGGAGAGGGAGGGCATGAACAAGGACAGCAAAACCATCATCGCGCCGGCCCTGATAGCCGTCGGGGGCATCGTGATCGCCGCGGCGATCGGCTTCCTGATCCACTGGTACCTCGTCCCGCGCCTTGATGAGGACTGGCAGCCGGCGCTGCTGGCCGTTCTGGGCGCAATCGTGGTTGCTGTCGCCTTGATCCGTGGCGTCTTTGCCATCACCGGCATCAACGTGCGCCAGCTGATCGCGCCCAGGGCGCCTTCCAGCACACCCGGGGACGTGACTGGCGCCTTTGCCCAGGATGACAGCGTCGCTGCCGGGGCACGAGGCGTGGCCGTTGGGCGCGAGATGCACAGCGGCTTCCAGTTGGGAGGTGTGCACATCTTCTTCCGGGCTCCCGAGCCTGCCACGCCCTTGCCCGACTACACGCCCGTAGCCCCGTTCGATCCCGACACGCTCCAAGAGCCCGGCAACCTTCCGCCCGGCTCCCGTGTGCCCTTCAACCGCAACGACCTCTTTACTGGGCGCGTGCAGCCGTTGCTGGATCTGGCCCGCGCCCGGCTCGATGACGACGCACCGGCCACGGTGGTCACCCAGGTCGTCGATGGCAAGGGCGGCATCGGCAAGACCCAGCTTGTCGTGGAGTTCGCCTACCGCTACGGTCGGTTCTTCCGCGGCGTGCACTGGATCGCGGCCGCCCAACCCGACCTCATCGGCGCCGAGATTTCCGAATGCGGCCGGGCCATGGCCCTCTCCCGCTGGCCCAGGAAGCAGCCGGACCAGATCGAGCGCACCTTGGAGGTCTGGCGCTGGGCTGGCCGGCGCCTGGTCATCGTGGACAACTTGGAGAGCGTCGACGCCGCCCGCCAGTGGCTGCCTCGCCTTTGCGACAGCGGGGTGAGCCTGATGGTTACCGCCCGGCGGAGTGACTGGCCCGCAGACCTGGGCCTGCGCTCGCTGCCCCTCGACCTCTTCACTCCTGCGGAGAGCCTTGCCTTGCTCCGCGAGTGCCTGCCCGCGGATCGCGCCTCGGGCACGGAACTGGTCTGGCTGGCCGGGCGCCTGCGTCACCTGCCCCTGGCCCTACAGCTCGCCGCCCGATACCTGGCGGGCCAGAGGCGCCTCACAATACCGGGCTACCTGGACAAGCTGGACGGTGTTTTCGCTGGTACCGCCATGGCTGGCTGGCGCGCCGAGCTGGGCAACCCCACCGGCCACGACCTTGACCTGGCTGCCACCATCTTCCGCTCCTGGCAGGAGGCCAGCGATGAGGCGGCGCGCCGCATCTTCCGGGTCTGCGGCTACTGCGCCCCTAACCAGCCGGTGCCGCGCTGGCTGCTGGAAAAGGCCGCCGATCTGGACCAGGATGCCTACGAGGCCGCCCTGGCGATCCTCACCGGCCTGGGCCTGCTCGAGATGGCCGATCCCGGACCGATCATACACCCCGTGGTGGCCGAATACGCCCGCACCTTGCCCGGAGGGGATGAGGCTCTGTCCGCCCTGATCGGAGCCCTTGTTACCCTCGCCCGTGAGGCCTGCGACATAGCTCATGCGCGACTTCGCTTTGGCGCGCTGTGCCCTCACCTTGTCAATTGCCGCACGTTACTGGTCCGTCGATGAAGCGGCCTACGGCCCCGACCATCCATCGGTCGCGAGGGACGTCAACAGCCTGGGGGGAGTGCTGCAGGATCTGGGAGCCCCTAACAGAAAGACCTTCCCCACCTTTGTTTCTACAAACACCCCATGTAGCACCCCCAAAATGATGTCACAGTGTCACAGTTGTCACAGTAGCCGCCCAACCGCCTCAAGATCTCACGCGAGATCGCCAGATCTCGCGCGAGCAGTAACGTGGAGACGTTCGAACGTGAGAATCTGCCAACGCATGAACGGACAAGCCTCCGAGCCTGTTTGGATTGTCCTCTGAAGTGGGGTATAATAGCCGCGCTTCAGAAACGAGCAGATAGGAGTAGAGTACCGACATGAAAGTCACAACCGAGCGACTCGAGAATTGCCAGGTCAACGTCATCGTAGAGGTGGACGCGGCCGACATAGACAAGCAACTGCGCCAGACCGCACGTGTCATTTCGCGCAGCTACAATATCCCGGGCTACCGGCGGGGCAAGGCGCCCTATCATGCGGTGGTCAGGATCTTTGGCAAGGAGGCCCTTCGGCAGCAGATGCTGGAGGACTATGGGCAGGAACTATACGAGAAGGCTCTTGAGGAGATCGAGTACGAGCCCTACGAGATGGGCGAGCTACAGGATGTCGAATGGGACCCCTTCCGCATGACTGTCCTCCTTCCCATTGGCCCCGAAGCCGATCTGGGCGATTACCGCGCCGTGCGTGTGGATTTCGAGCCGGAGCCGGTGACGGACGAAGACGTCGACCGGCAACTTGAGGACCTGCGGCGCGAAAACGGGCAGTGGGTGCCCGTAGAGCGGCCGGCAGAGTTCGAAGACCAGGTGGTTCTCGATTTCGAGGCCAAGGCTGGAGACACGCTGATCATGAGCCAGGAAGGACACGAGACGGTCCTGGAGGACGGGAGAACGATACCGATGCCCGGCTTCCACGAAGAGATCGTGGGCATGGCGCCTGGCGAGACCAAGACCTTTACGCTCACTGTGCCCGAGGGGGATTTGGAGGAGGACCTGGCCGGCCAGGAAGCAACCGTCAGCGCCACCTTGCAGACCGTGCGTGAGGAGGATCTGCCTCCCCTGGATGATGAGCTGGCCCTGATGGTCGGTGACTATGATTCCTTGGATGACCTGCGCGCCAGCATCCGCGAAGAGCTCGAGTCAACAGCGCAGAGTCAGGCAGAGACCGAGTATCTCGACAGGGTGCTGGAGGCCATGATCGAGGCAGCTGTGAAGATCGAGTACCCGCCCCAGGCCGTCGACCGCGAGACCGAGCTGACACTGAACCAGATGGAACGGAACCTGGCTGCCCAGGGCATGCAACTCGACACCTTCTTGAATATGATCGGCAAGACGCGCGAGTCGTACAAGCAGGAGGTACGGCCGTCTGCCGAGGACCGCCTGCAGAAGCGTCTGGTCCTGAATGAGGTCGCCCGGCGGGAGGGTCTGGAGGCCGATCCGGAAGAGCTGGAGGCGCAGATCGAGCGCCTGGTCGAAATGGCCGGTCCAAGCGCGGATGAGATGCGCGAGATGCTGGACAGCCCTGAGGGCAGGCAATCGATTGCCGACGATTTGGTTATGGAGCAAGCCCAGGAACGGGTGACCCAGATCGGCAAGGGGGAGGCGCCGCCACTGGAAGTGGAAGAGGAAGCAGCAGCAGAAGAAGAAGAAGAAGAAGAAGAGGCTTCCGAGGCACAGCCCCAGGGAGATGAGACTGTGGATGCGGGGGAGCAGGAGGCTGGCGAGATCTCTGAGGAAGAGGAGACGGGTTAGGCTGAGCCCTGCCCGGGGAGACATCTTACAGACCCTGGCGGGTTGCGGGTGTACACTGGGCGCAGTCTAGCCTGGGGGTTCAGCGACCGGCAATGCAGCGTAATGCGTTGCGTCGCCGCACCTTTCCAGGCCGTAACACAGGAGGCTTAGAGATGCACAATAGCTTGATCCCAATGGTTATCGAGACGTCCGGGCGTGGCGAGCGGGCCTACGATATTTACTCCCTATTGCTGAAGGAGCGGATCGTCTTTCTCGGAACTCCGATCAATGATCAGGTAGCCAATCTGGTCGTGGCTCAGTTGCTCTGGCTCGATCGGGAGAATCCTGACAAAGAGATCCAGATGTATATCAACTCGCCCGGCGGCGAGATCTATCCCGGCCTGGCCATCTACGACACGATGCAGGCGGTGCGCTCGCCGGTGTCGACCATCGCCGTGGGTTGGACAGCCAGCCTGGGCACGGTGCTGCTCTCAGCAGGCCGTAAAGGCCGGCGATTCGCCCTGCCCCACTCGACCATCCACATGCACCCTGCCGGCGGCGGCGCGCGAGGGTATGCGCCCGACGTGGAGATCCAGTACAAAGAGCTAAAGCGTATGCAGGATCTTCTGCACAATATTCTGTCCAAGCACACCGGCAAATCTGTGGAAAAGATCGCCGATGACTTTGATCGCGATTTCTTCATGGACGCCAAGAGCGCGGTAGAATATGGCATCGTCGACGAAGTGCTCACCCTGGAAGAGCTGGAAGGCAAGAACGAGGAAGAAGAAGCGGGTGAGGAGGAGTAGGGGAGAGATCGATGGGCCGAAGGCAAGGATCTGACGTGCAGCGCTGTTCCTTTTGCCACAAGGATGCCGAGTACGTGGACCGGCTCATATCCGGTCCTGACGACGTATTCATCTGTGACGAGTGTGTGGCGCTCTGTGTCGAGATCCTGGAGGAAGAAAAACAGAGCGCGGCCCAGGCGCCCACTGCGCAGGATATCACCAACTTGCCCCCACCTCGCGAGATCTATGAGAAGTTGGGCGAGTACGTTGTCGGGCAGGATCGCGCCAAGAAGGTGCTGTCCGTAGCTGTTTACAATCACTACAAGCGGATCAAGGCCGGCAAGGCATTGGACGATGTCGAGCTGCAGAAGAGCAACATCCTGCTCGTCGGCCCGACCGGTTGTGGCAAGACCCTGCTGGCCCAAACGCTGGCCCGCATTCTCGACGTGCCCTTTTCCATCGCCGATGCCACGGCGCTGACCGAGGCCGGGTACGTCGGCGAGGACGTGGAGACCATTCTCCTTGGTCTTCTCCAATCCGCTGACTTTGACGTCGAGCGGGCCCAGAAGGGCATTATCTACATCGACGAGATCGACAAGGCGGGCCGCAAATCGGGCGATAATCCCAGCATCACGCGCGATGTGTCCGGAGAGGGCGTGCAGCAGGCCCTGCTCAAGATCGTCGAGGGTGCCGAGATCAACGTGCCGCCCCACGGCGGTCGCAAGCACCCCCAGCAGGAGTTCATACAGGTCAATACCACGGACATCCTGTTTATCTGTGGCGGCACCTTTGAGGGGCTGGACAAGGCTGTGGCTAGGCGCATCGGGGCCAAGGGCCAGGTCGGTTTCGCCTCTGGTCGCGAGGGAAGGCGGCGTCGCGAGATGACGGCTGCCGAGCTGCTGCGCCAGATCACGCCCGACGATCTCATGGAGTTCGGCCTCATCCCCGAGTTGGTGGGGCGCTTGCCCGTAACCGTCAGTGTCGATCCGCTCGATAAGGAAGCGATGATCGCCATTCTGACCGAGCCCAAGAATGCGCTCCAGAGGCAGTTCACGCGCATGCTGGATCTGGATGGTGTGGAGCTCGTCTTCACCGAAGACGCGCTGGAGGCAGTAGCTGAGGAAGCCATGGGCCGCAAGACCGGGGCCAGGGGCCTGCGCACCATCATCGAGGACACTCTGCTCGACGTGATGTACGAGATCCCCTCCCGCACAGACGTCGTCAAGTGCGTGGTAAATGGCGAGACCATCCGCCGCAAGACGCGGCCTCTGCTGCTCACCCAGTCGGGGCGTTCGGTCTCCTGGGGTGATGAGGAGCTGCGGGACACGGCATAGGGGCCGGGCGATGGCCCGGAATAGGATAACACAAGGCCCCACATGTGCAATCGCATGCGGGGCCTCTTGGATCTTGGGGAACCGGCTAGTCCAGCAGCGCAGCCACCCCCGGCAGTGTCTTGCCCTCCAGGAACTCCAGGCTGGCGCCGCCGC
>Ga0207796_1000235_pt1 | contig 24006 bp, 22 predicted proteins | sample Pon1CUnioCityCA_6_FD_187274 | JGI IMG/M metagenome (GOLD analysis project Ga0207796, IMG submission 187274) | Marine sediment microbial community from Union City, CA, USA - Pond 1C Sediment 1 (SPAdes) | ecosystem: Environmental > Aquatic > Marine > Intertidal zone > Salt pond sediment ... | reverse complement strand
GATAAAATTCAATGTCGCTGGTTTCATCCAGCATTTAAACCAAATTTATTATCATAGAGCGAAGGTAACCCATACATTCAGGGTGAGAGGCGCTCGAAGGATGGAAAAATGACTGATCAAATTAAGTTAGAAGCACAAAAACGTACTGTCAAAGGCAAAAAGGTCTCCCAACTACGGCGTGATGGTCTGCTGCCCGGCATCATATACGGCAGGATTGGAAAAGAGCAAATTGACCCCGTGTTAATTCAGCTTGATCTTCATGAAGCGTCAAAAACCATCAACAAGTTGACGGCGTCCAGCCTTGTTTCGCTCGATGTGGATGGTGAGAAATACCCGGTAGTCCTGCGTGAAGCCCAAAAAGACGTGATTTATGGCACTTTACGCCACGTTGATTTCATGGCGGTCTCCCTTACCGAGAAGCTGCAAACCGCTGTGCCGATTGAGTTAATCGGACAGGCGCCTGCGGAAATAAACATGGCTGCCGTGGTTGTTACCGGCATTTCCGAGCTTGAAATCGAGTGCCTTCCCCAAGACATGCCTGAACGTATCGAAGTTGACGCAACAGTCCTCGTAGATATGGAAAGTGCTATATATGTGCGAGACCTTGACCTGCCAGACTCCTACGATGTCCTCACCGATCCTGACGAATTGATCGCCAGCGTAACGTATGTGACCATTGAGGAAGAAGAAGAAGAGGAAGAAGAAGGCGAACTGGCTGAACTTCTCGATGAAGATGTCGAACCAGAGGTCATTGAGAAGGGCAAAAAAGAAGAAGAGGGCTTCGAAACCGAAGAGGAAGAATAATCCTCCCACTAGAAGTCAAAAAAAGCGATGCATGAAACAGCATCGCTTTTCTATTTAACCGCATCAAAAACTCTTTATTGTGCCAAATCCAAGGCAGACAACAAGATCAGTGTCATCTCCGCACTGGCTCCCCACAATTGATGACCTTCGAAGTGATCAAAAAAGATCACAGGGAATTCTCTACCGGCGATACTACGATATTGGATGGTACGGTGGTCAGGATCAACCAGCCAACTGAGGGGAACAATAAAGGCACTCTCAACTTCTGCTGGGTTAATCTTCAAATCGTAAGGCCAGGGAATCATGCCAACAAACAACCGGACTAGGTACCCAGTGATGATAGGCATATCGCCTAAATGCCCAAAAACATGAACCGCCCTGGGTTGAATCCCAACTTCCTCATACATCTCACGGAGTGCCGTATCTTGAAGGTCATCATCCCAGCGTTCATAGGCACCTCCCGGGTAAGCCACCTGGCCTTTATGTTCAGCTAATTCTTGTGACCGATGTGTCATAAGGACATGCCAGCGATCATCATAAACCAGCAAGGGGATAATCACTGCCGCCGGTCGTAATTTTTTGAAATCTGTAGAGGAAAACAATTCGGTAAAGCGTGATTGTTGTTGGGTTTGATAGCTGTTTATCTTCGTTTCAATAGTTTTCGGTGTGAGTCTCATTAATTTCTGGAAGGTAAAAATGTTGATGTTAAATAAATCGATTGGTATATTAAATTAATTAAAGTGATGGTCTTTCCATCACAGAACGTGCGAATACCAGGTAACCTGTATGGGCAACCATCCGGTCAGTTGGTCTCAATCTTTCCCAATCTGGCTTATAAAAACGCAGCAAGAGCTCGCAAACTTCGATAAATGCGAAATTATGGGTATGCAATGCTGCTAAGGCTTTCGAGACCTGGTTGGCAGTTGGTAGAATCATACCGAGAAATCCACCCAACTTAAGTGCATCTTTAACCTGCTTCAAGTAATCATAGGGATTGGGTAGATCCAGGAACACAGCCTCAACATTTTTCTCCTCAAATCCATCTACAATATCCCTTAAACGAAAAGTAACACGATCGATCAAATCCACACGCTCCAAATTGTGGCGAGCTAGGTTCTGCATCTGTTCGCGGTTGTCGTATGATGTGACCTTGCCTGTTTCCCCAACAAAAAAAGCAAAAGCAGTGGTCAAAGCGCCCGAACCTGTACCCGCTTCGAGAACATGCACTCCCGGACCAATGCCCATCACCATCAAGATATAACCAATATCCTTGGGATAAATGATCTGGGTGTTCCGTTTAATCTCGGTGATCAAATCTGCCAGGCCAGGACGCATCAAGAAGAAGGGGCTGCCTGTATGACTGAACAAACATAACCCCCAGGGTTTCCCTATGATCTCATCGTGTTGAATCACACCCCGATGTGTTTGAAAAGCCTTTCCTGAGTGCAAACGGATAAAGTGACTCTTATGACGTTTCCCAAGCAGTTGAACAAGGTCCCCCTCACGGGCAACCTCAGCATAATTCTTCCAGGTCAAAGGGTGCTCCTCATGAATAAATTTCAGTGAAAAAAGGGCAGTTCTTTATCTCTGCCCTCTATCCATATCTTCAAAAAAGGCATTATGGCTTCAAAGTTTCAGTAAAGAAATCAGTTATACGATTATAACAAAGGACTTTATTTTCATATTTCTCAACGCCGTGTCCTTCATTTTCAAATAATAAGATATCTACATCTTTGCCAATATCCTGAAGGTGATGTACAAGATCCTCAGATTCTTCTGCGACCACACGGGGATCATTTCGGCCCTGGATGACAAGCATCGGAAAATTAATATTTTCAATGTGCGTTTTGGGAGATCGTTCTTCCAAAAACTCAAGGTCTTCAGGCTTTTCAGGATTTCCTAAGGCAACATAAAAATAGGGTTTCCATGTGGGTGGAATCCGTTCAAGAAATGTCAGCAGGTCATAAGGTCCGAACATGTCAACTGCTGCTGACCATAGATCCGGGTGCCGTCCAGCCAATGTAAGAGTCATAAAGCCGCCGTAGGAACGACCAACAACACCAGCCCGATCCACGTCCAGACGCTCATCTTGCGGGAGCACTTTGGTCATCGCATGGACATGATCCAACCGATCCTGGCCTCCCCAATCTCTATCGACATGCTTGGTGTAACTCAATCCATAACCGGTGCTGCCCCTAACGTTCGGAACAAAGACAGCAAAACCCTGCAGGGTAAGGAACTGTATCAATGGCATTGAAAACCATGAGAAATCTGGGCGTTCCTGTCCTTGTGGGCCGCCATGCAGGTAATAAACCAAGGGACGCTTTCCCTGGAAACCTATTTCATCAGAGGGCATATACAATCTTGCCGAGATACGCAATCCATCAAAAGATGTATAAGAAAGTTCTTCACCTCTTGAAAGGACTTGCTCTGGAATGCCAAGGATCTTTTCATTGGTATGTCGCGTCACCTTGGTGCGGTTCTCACCTTCAATGGTATAGATTTGGGTTGGAGAAATCGCCGTCGAAAATGCCAGTACGAAACGATCCCCAGACTTATCGTATTTTATTGCTTCCAGGACACCTCCCGATAAGTCGCCTTGCCCAACCAGGACGTTAACAACCCGCATCACTTTAGCTTCTTCGTCATACTCTGCCTCATATGCCCAATCTGCGCCATCAATATTAAAGAGAAGCAATTCATGCCCATTCTCAAGGTGTTTCAATCCCTCAAATTCCCCCGTTCCAGTATGGATCAATCCATCAAAGGGAACTTCCACAACCTCATCAGGCCGATTCAGGGGTAAATATCCCAGGCTGTATGTGTCTTGAAAGATGGCGTTTGAAAAGACCAGACCCTGCTCATCTTGGGTGAAGAAACCAGTCCCAAAAGCTGTTAGAGGGGTTTCCTCGCCTTCTGAGCGCTCATTTAAGGGTTTACCATATAAAACCCTCAAGTCCTTCCCCTCTTCCCAGAGAAAAGCAACGGTATCTCCCACCATATAGCCTTCAACCAAAACCATACGATCGTAATCTTCAGTGATCGCAGATGGAAAACCACCGTATGGGCTGGCAAATATCTCCTCAACTTCACCGTTGTCCACATGACAGAGATAGGTTCGCAATATGCCCTCCTCACGTGATTCTGCACCAATGACACAAAGGTTTTTATCGCTTTCAACATCCCCCAGATGACAGCGAGTATTCTCAAAGAAATTATTAAAAGCCGGCTTGGGAAAGCCACCCGAAAGAGGAATTTCCATGGGCAGGTAATTCTCATCGCCATCCTTATCGATCATCACAAGGATCTTATCCAGATCTTTAAAAACGGCAAATGACTCACCGCCCATAAGATGAGGATTTTGTAGAACGATATTCGGTGGTAAAAGTGGTTCGGGTACGCTTCCACCATAATTCATCACGTATAAACTGTTGTGACCGCTGAGGTTAGAGATGAAAACAATCCGATCCTCAACCATTTCGGGGCGAAGAAACAAACGGGCTGATAATAATGCTTCGATACGATACATGAATTTCTCCTAATCTAAGGGGTTATTTTTGGATCAGACTCAACCAATAGCCAAGGGCTAATAAAACCAGTGTGCCCAAAATGCCAAAGCCAAGATGAATGGAGCCAACATCCAGAAAACGAATTGAAAGGGATTCCGCTAGAAAATGTCCTCCAAAAAAGCCAATCCAACTCAAAACCAGGTAAAGGATAAGACGGAATAATTTCCCACCTCGCCAAAGATGTAATAGACTGCCAAATAATGAGGCTAAGAAAAACGAAAAAATGATTGCCGGGAATGTCATTCAATGCTCCTAATTAAATTCATACCGCAGTTATTTTAATCCGATGTCTGGATAACACCACCGCCCAAACATACATCATCCCGGTAGATTGCGGCTACCTGACCGGGCGCTACACCACGCAATCTTCTCATAAATTCTAATCTAAATTGGTCCTCGCTGATAGCGACAAGGGTGGCTGGCTCTGGATTGGCTCGATAACGGACCATCACCAAATATGGCTTCTTTGTGCGAGGAGGTTTACCAGATATCCAATTTGCATTGGTTGCTACCAGGGAGTTTTTACCTGTTTGATCTGCAAAACCCACAATTAATCGATTATGGTCCATATCTTTCCCAACAACGTAGTAAGGTTCAGCAGCAGCGATACGGATTCCTTTACGCTGTCCAATTGTATAAAAAGCAAGGCCTTGGTGTTCACCTACGACCTCCTCATCTACTGTCACAATCTCACCAGGTTCGGATGAGGAAGGGGAAAAGTGTTGGAGAAATTCCCTGTAATCGACATCCCCTAAAAAACACAGGTCCTGACTATCTTCCTGGTTTGCCACAGGTAGATTTCGTTTCTTCGCAATCTGACGGACCTCACCCTTAGTCAATTTTCCTAAGGGCAAAAGACTTCCCTGAAGCTGATGTTGTGTAAGCATGCTTAGGACATAGGATTGGTCTTTTAATCGATCAACGCCCCTCAATAATTTGACCTTGCCCGTGCGAAGTCGGTTAATCTGCGCATAATGACCTGTAGCAAAAAAATCGGCACCTTGATCAAGCGCATATTTTTGGAGAACGCCCCATTTCACTTGAGGATTACAGAATAGGCATGGATTTGGTGTATTTCCTGCCAGATATTGTTTGATGAATGCCTTGACAATATCCTCATAGAACAGTTTTCTGAGATCCAGTGAGACAAAAGGAATACCAAGTGCTTCAGCAACAATTTTTGCAGAGGTGATGGATTCGGATGGGCGTTCTTCAAGGCTTCGAGAATTGTGATATCTCCAGGTTTGCATATGGATCCCCACCACCTGGAATCCTCTTTCCACAAGCAGCGCTGCAGCAACTGCGCTGTCGACGCCACCGCTCATCGCAGTAAAAACTAAATCCTTATTGGCCATATCACCCATTTTACCTGATAGTGGTTTTTCAACCTGTTATAATTGACAACAGCAATGAAGGAAAAAGAAAAGGAACGATGATACCTTACACAGATACACATTGTCATCTAGATTTTGACCGATTCAAAGAAGATCGTGAAAAAGTAATTCAACGGGCTTGGAAGGCTGGTTTAGTCTGGATCTTGAATCCAGGTATTGATATCGAAACAAACCAGGCAGCCATTGAACTTTCAAGAGCACATCCTGGCAACATTCATGCTGCAGTTGGGATTCACCCCAACTTTGGGCACCCTTGGAGCACGACGATCCTTCAGCATCTAAAATTACAAGCACAACAACCTGAAGTCGTGGCAATTGGTGAGATCGGTTTGGATTATTACCGGCAGCACACCCCCTTTGAACAGCAACGGATTATGTTCCAGGCCCAATTAGACCTGGCTATGGATTTATCCCTACCAGTCGTCATTCATAATCGTGAGTCAACCAAGGATGTATTAGCGATTCTAATGACCTGGCACCAAAAGTTGTTACAAAACAATCACCCCCTTGCTGAAAGGCCTGGCGTACTGCACAGCTACAGCGCTGATTATCAAACAGCCCTCAAAGCTATGGATATGAACTTCTATATTGGGATCAGCGGTCCTGTGACATTCAAGAACGCGCCAGAACGAAAAGCAGTCACTCGTGATTTACCTTTAGAGAGTTTGTTGCTAGAGACAGATGCCCCATTTTTAGCGCCTCACCCCCACCGTGGAAAGCGGAATGAACCAGCTTACATCCCTTTAATTGCAGAAGAGGTTGCGAGGCTACACGAAATTAGCCCAAAAGAAGTCGCTGAGATCACCTACAAAAATGCAAAAAAGTTATTTAAATCCACTAACAATACACCATAAAACATGAAAACAGACATCCGGCAACTTGAAATTAATCAGGCAATTGAGATCTTACATTTCTTATCCAGTTATGCCTTCACACCGACGCCTCCCCTGCCAGAATTTGATCAGTATGCAGAAAGAATCCGGCATAGAAAGGGGGCTGAGTATTTTGCTTTCTACGAAAATGATCAACCAGTGGCAATAAGTTGTGCCACAACACCATTGATCCAAAATATTCGCGGAATGAACTTTAAAATGGGTGGTATTGCCAATGTCGCCACGCATCCGGCATCACGACGAAAGGGTTATGTCCGCAGATTAATGCATTATATGTACCGGGATTTTCTGGAAAAAGATTATGCTGTTTCATGTCTGTATCCATTCAAGGAAGCATTCTACCAAAAGCTTGGCTATATCCCCTTGCCCCAGGCAAAAAAGATTACCTTCAATTCTCAGCGATTGAAGCCAATACTTGATATGAACCAAACATTTTCTTATGAACTTCTCTCATTCTATGAGGGTTATTCCGCCTTCAGGGATTATTTGCTAGATCATCAAGCAAAAACCCACGGCATGGCCCTGTTTAACATCTCACAGCCAGAAGCGGCAAAAGACCACCATGCCTGGTTGCTTTTTGCCAAGCGTGATGAACAAACGATTGGGGTCATGAATTATGTCCTTAAAGACCAGATGATGACTCAAACACTGCAGGCCTATGATTTCCTTTATTCTAATACAGCAGGGAAGTATGCCTTGCTCAATTGGATCGCCCGTCATATTGACCAGGTAGAAAAAGTAGTCCTTCACCTAAAAACAGATATCCTTGGAGAAAATCTATTTACAGATATTCGCCCTGAATTCGAAGGAATTTTTGTTCCCGCTATGGCGAGGGTTATTGATTTTAAACAACTAAATGGATTAGAGATTGGAAACGGCGTGATCAGCATCGCACTAAAAGATCCGGATTGTGAATGGAATACTGGCATCTGGCAGCTATCTGCTGAAAATGGTGTCTTAGACATTATTAAAGCGCAGAAGGCAGACTGCGCTTTAACCATTCATGGCTTAACTGCCCTTGTATATGGTGTTTATGACCCTGAGGAATTCAATCTCCGAGGGTGGGGTACTCCTAATGAGAAACAGCAGCAAATATTGCGCGAAATGTTCCCTCCTTTACTCCCATATTTACATGCAATGTACTGAATATTGTTGAAAAAATACTAATAATCACTTTTTCCCTTGCTCCGAGAATTAACTGACCCTGGAGTTCACCTTACATGTCAATATATTGCTTCAGATTGTGACTGACAGCATAAGCTGCTGCCTCAGCGCGGTTGCTGACATCTAACTTGGCCAAGATACTGCTGACGTAATTTCTCACCGTTCCTTCACCAAGGAAAAGCGCTTCAGCAATTTCACGATTTGTTTTTCCTTCCGAAACCAGCGCCAGGACGTACTTCTCTTGCTGGCTTAATGAAGAAAAAGCAGCAGCTTCTTCTTCCTTTACGGCACGTCGCACTTCCTGGAAAACCCGTTGGGTCACAGCCGGGTCGAGAAGCGCTTCTCCGCGAACTGCTGCTTCAATTGCTGTGATCAATCCCTCAGCACCAATTTGTTTAAGGACATATCCGCTGGCACCGGCTCGAATCGCAGAAAATAACATCTCGTCTTCTGCATAAGAGGTCAGAATGACCACCCGCACATCCGGCCATCGTTCTGTAATCTCCTCACAGGCCTCAATCCCTGATGGACCTGGCAAACGGACATCCATTAAGACCACATCGGGATGAAATTTTTCCACCATCTCAACCGCTTCTTTTGCCGTTCCAGCTTCAGCAACAACTTCGAATTGGTCATTATGCTCCAACAGAGATTTCAGCCCCAGCCGAACGACCTCATGATCATCTACCAATAAAATATCTTTTTTTTCCATTCTTTATTTCCCAAATCTATGGGTTGTCATTTCGTTTATAATCCACAAAGCGATAGCCGACCCCCCGTTCTGTCAGGATATATTTCGGGTTGGAGGGATCTTCTTCGATTTTCTTTCTCAAATAATTGATGTACAACCGGACATAATGTGGTTCATCGCGATATTCATAACCCCAAACCTTTGTGAGGATCTGGTCATGGGTCAAAACCCATCCGGCATTTTGAACCAAGTGGTAGAGCAGGCGGTATTCTGTCGGTCGCAATTTGACCAATTCATCATCCACCCAGACCTCTCGCCTACCAAAGTCAATTTTCAAACGGTCATCGACTTCAATGACCCCTTCTTCATCCTCCTCAAAGGAAGAACCACGGCGAAGGACGGCTTTCACCCGGCTGACAAGTTCTCGGGGGCTGAAGGGTTTTGTCACATAGTCATCTGCGCCTAATTCTAGGCCCTTGACCTTATCATCTTCTTCGCTTTTTGCTGTGAGCATGATCACCGGGACCTGGCTGATCTCTCGAATCATTCGAAGCACCTCAAACCCATCAATATCAGGCATCATCACATCCAAAAGGATCAGGTCTGGTAAGGAGTCACGTAAACGTTCGAGAGCTTCGCTGCCGTTGTAAGCTTCAATAACCTCAAAACCATCTTGTTCCAAGTTCAAACGGATGAATCCCACCATCCGCCTTTCATCGTCAACAACCAAAACCCGGTATTTTCGTGATGTTGTATCTAAAACCATTCTTCCTCCAACGTGTTACGATAACCTTTCAACTAAGACCACACTGATATTATCCGGTCCACCAGCATCATTCGCTGCGCCAACAAGATCAGATACTAATTGGTTTAGATTTGGCATTTTTTGCATCATGATTTCAATAATCTCATCATCAAGAGCGCCCCATAAACCATCTGAACAAATTAACAAGCGCTCCCCAACCTCAACATTAATCGTGCCAATATCTGGTTGGAAAGGATCCGATTGTCCGAGGGCTTTATACAGAACATTTCTCTGAGGATGAGTAGCAGCCTCACGCTCAGTGATTTCACCCAAATCAACCAATCTCTTCACCAATGAGTGATCCTTCGTTATTAAATTAATTCTACCTTCCAAGTCTAGATGATATAAACGACTGTCCCCTACGTGTGCGAAAAAGAACATGTCATTAATACTTAATACCATTGTTAATGTTGTGCCACCTCCTGGCACATGGCGCTGAACGTTAGCTTGTGCTTCGTCAATAGCTCTTTTGAGACTTTTTTTACAAAATTCCTCCGACAGGGTTTCATTATTGAAAAAAACTCGTTTTAAGGCTTGATCGATCAGCATCTGACTAACTGCTTTGATTGCCAAACAACTGGCAACCTCGCCACTTTGATGACCGCCCATCCCATCTGCAACTATAAAAATTCCGATTGATTGGGGTGATTGAATATCATTTAATAAAGTTGTTAGTGTAAACACCGTATCCTCATTATGAGGCCGTTCGACACCGATAGATTGACAGCTGGCAACCTGTAATTTTCCGCCGGAAAAAGATGATTTTCGAAGAGACAAATCAGAGGCAGGTATCGACAATTCCAGCTTCCCTACTTGAATATCTTTTCGCTGATTATTCTTAAACAACTTCTTCAAGAAATTAAACAATTCTAGGTACTTTCTAAATTCCAGGAAAAATTCACCGGGTGACACTGAAATAATTTCGTATCATAAAAATGAGGTTCGAAATGAGCATTCATTCTTCCTCAATGGGAGTCAAAAAAGCACTGGCGGACCAGCCATTACGAGTTTGATCGTAAGGTGCTTCAAGGTGCCACCAGGTGTATCCATCAGCTTCTTCAGGTCCATCGATGACCAGAAAAACTTCCGCATCCAAAGCAGTGAAATTGATAGAACTGCCCAAACCAGGTTCAGATCGCATTCTTAAACCCGCTCCCTCAGTACCAGTTACCTGGACATAGGCTCCAACACCAATCATACCTTCCGGTAAAAAGAAGATGGAAGTTTGGGTTGGTGTAGGAAACGGCGTAGGTTCAATGCTTTTGGGCGTGAGTGATGGTGCAGGTACCATCGTGATTTCCAGAGTTGCTGCTGTTTGAATCGGTGCAGGACTTCTTCCAAGAAATAGTATAGCCAAACTGACCAAAATAAGCCCGACAAGAATAATAACACCAGTCAATAAGGTGATTGGGTTAAAAAATTCCTTTAAACGAAATCTTCCACTGCTACTCATGGCTCATTTCGACAATTTCCTAAAAATCCTTTCATAATCCAAGTAATTATAGCTTATCCAAGATGTAATTATGCAAAATCCTCTAGACCTGAATAATAAAACCATTCAAAAACTGGAAAAAATGATTATGTTATAATCAATTCAATAAAAATGGAAGAAACCAAATTACTCAACAATCGTTACAAATTATTATCGCCACTTGGTTCTGGCGGAATGGCTGTTGTCTATAAGGCACAGGATAAAATGCTGGAACGGATTGTCGCTGTTAAAATTTTGCGTGAAGACTATGCTGCTGACAATGACTTCAGGAATCAGTTTCGCCAAGAAGCAAAAGCAGCCGCAAATCTCTCTCATCCAAACATTGTCACTGTTCATGATTTTGGCTTGGACGAAAACCAGGTTTTTATTGTCATTGAATATATTGACGGCACAGATTTAAAATCTCTGATCCGCGATAGAGGGCGTTTCAGCATTGAAGATGCTGTCGGCTTGATGGCACAAGCCTGCGCTGGCGTCGGATATGCCCATCGTGCAGGTCTTGTCCACTGTGATATCAAGCCCCACAATATGCTTGTCTCTCAAGATTTCAGGTTAAAAGTAACGGATTTTGGAATTGCGCGAGCCTTGGCAACCATTCACCCTGATGAAAAAAGTGATGTAGTCTGGGGATCCCCCCATTATTTTTCCCCTGAACAAGCTGCGGGAGGGGCGCCTTCACCAGCGTCAGATGTGTATTCGCTTGGCGTGATTTTATATGAAATGCTCACTGGACAAGTACCATTTGAAGCAGCCGAAGCAACAGAATTAGCCCGAATGCATCGCATGGAAATGCCCATCTCACCCAGGAGATTGAACCCCAAAATACCTGAAGCACTCGAAGAGATCACCCTCAAAGTGTTATCAAAAGAACCCGCTTCTCGTTACCGAACTGCGGACCAACTGGGTCGCGTTTTACTTTCCTTCGGTAAGTTAAATAAAGAAAAAACCGGACCTATTCATTTGCCGCAAACAAATAGTAAAAACCATCACTCAACAGCTATGACCTCCTCACCTCAAGCACAGCCCATTGCCCCAGTCTATCCTATCGACCAGGGACAAGTTTCTGCGGCTGAGGGAGTAGAATTCGAAGAGGAACCCATTGATTGGGTAACATGGTTGCTCGGGTTACTGGCTTTTACTGCTATTTTGGGTCTAATACCCTTCTGGTTATACATTTATTTTTCAATTAACCCATGAACCGCCGTACCTTATAAAGGAATCCGATGCCAGTGATAATTGCACCCTCCATCCTCGCTGCCGATATGACCCGCCTTGGGGACCAAGTGAAGCAGGCTGTTGAAGCTGGCGCAGATTGGATGCATGTGGATGTCATGGATGGACGATTTGTCCCAAATATTTCCTTTGGTCCCATTATGGTGAAAGCCGTGAGGAAAATCACCAATTTACCTATCGATGTCCACCTGATGATTGTTGAACCCGAACAACACCTGCAGGCTTTTGTAGATGCTGGAACTGACCATCTAACAGTACATTATGAGACCTGCCCCCATATCCACCGTACGTTGCAGCGCATTCGTGAAATGGGCATGTCACCGGGCATCGTGATCAACCCAGGTACACCTGTCAACACACTGGAGGAATTGACACATGATTTTGATTCTGTTTTGATCATGACAGTCAATCCTGGTTTTGGAGGACAAGCATTTATCCCATCCATGTATGGGAAGATAAAGAGAACGAGGCAGCTCCTTGAGGGAACAGGATCAAAAGCCGTCATCCAGGTAGATGGTGGCATTGATCATAAGACAATCCGGCCTTGTTTTGATGCAGGTGCAACCAACTTCATTGCTGGATCATCAATCTTCAGGCATCCTGATGGCATCGCATCAGGGATTAAAGCATTGAGAGATGCCCTGCATGACTAGTATTTTAAAAAGCAAAATCGCGGTAAAAACCGCGACCATTGCTTTCGAAACGTGTTAAACCTATTTAGTGGATTTGGATAAAGTACGGATGCAGCGGGTGCACAAAGTCTTGCGCACTGTTCGCCCATTTTCATAAACAGTCACCTTTTGCAGGTTTGGTTTGAATTGTCTTTTAGTTGCATGCATTGAGTGACTTCGATTATGACCGAAGGTAGTCTTTTTTCCACAATGTTCACAAACAGCCATGAGTCGTCCTTTCAAAATTTAAGTTATAATGACAAGGTTTAGAGATGTTCTCCCAAACAGCGAATTATTTTACCATAATCTAATCAGAGCGACAAGCATATTAGGTGAAAACAAGATATGACTGATACAGAAACAAAACATAATAAATTAGGAAGCATTCTCATCCAAAAAGAAGCCATTGCTTCTATTGCCAGGCAATCAACGCTCCAATCCTACGGCGTTGTCGGTTTGGCACCGAAGAATATGATTGAGCGCGTTCGCCAGCTGCTCATCAAAGATGCTAAATTTGGTGTTGATGTTGAATTTGATCATGAAGGTTTACTAATTGACCTTTATATTGTCGTAGAATATGGCACCCGGATTATCTCAATCACAAACAGCATTGTTAATAGCGTAAAATATAACGTCGAAAAGACCGTAGGCTTGCCTGTTCGTCGCATCAATGTCCACGTGCGTGGTCTGCGGATTAGCGACATGGATTAGTAAATTTATAATTTAAGAATACTTATTTTATTGCGGGTATTATTCATTGGAGAATTATGAGTACAGCTGAACTAACGAAATTAAGCCCAGAAGAGAGGCACAAGCTTGTCTCTGTACCGGTTAACGGTTGGGGGCTAAAAACCTTACTCGAAGCTGGGATGATTTGGTTAAAAACCAATCAGCAAGTTGTGAATCGATTAAATGTCTTTCCAGTTCCAGATGGGGATACTGGGACCAATATGTTACTCACCATGCAAGCCGCTTTTGATGAAGTTGAAAATTCCGGAACTGAGAACATCGGTCAGCTTGCTCATGCCGTAGCACGAGGTGCTCTCATGGGGGCAAGGGGGAACTCGGGCGTCATTCTTTCACAGATTTGGCGTGGATTTGCACGTGCCCTTGATAAAGAAGAAACGATGGATGTCAAACTCTTATCAGAAGCATTAACCGAAGCAAAAGAGACAGCCTATAAAGGCGTCGTTCGACCCGTGGAAGGCACCATACTCACTGTTATCAATGACATTGCTGCTCAAGCCGAAGTCTCTACTCAGAGGACATCCGTTTTCACCGAAGTATTGGCTGATATTGTTGAGGCAGCAGAAGCTTCTGTAGAACGGACACCGGAATTACTCCCCATATTAAAACAAGCAGGTGTCGTCGATTCAGGTGGAAAAGGTCTTTTGTGTATTTTTGAAGGGATGTGGCGGTTTTTGAATGGTGATCCACTCGATAAAACTGTCAACGAAGTGATGCCGCTTTCAGAAATGGATCTTGAAGATGCCATGGAGACCATTGAACCTGGCCAGGATTATGAGGTTGTGATCGATTTTTCGCCGGATCCAACCTTCAATTTAGAGAAGTATTACGAGGAATTAACCAAAATTGGCACTTCAATTCAGGTTGGGGAAGGTGATGGCATGTATCGAATGCACATTCATGTCCCCCTAGACAGCCGTTATCAACCCATTGACCACACCATGACCCTCGGTACCATTCAAAAAGTGATGATGGAAAACCTGGTAGCACAGATGAATAATAAAGGGACAGTAAAAAGCCCTAAAATCAACCTCACACAGGTCAAACCCGGAGAGGTCGCCGTTGTGGCTGTCTCACCTGGTCCAGGCTTATCGAGGATTTTCGCCAGTTTGGGTGTAGCTGCGATTGTTCAGGGGGGACAATCAATGAACCCGAGCATTAAAGAACTTCTAGCCTCATTTGAAAATCTTCCTACTGATAAAATTATCATCCTCCCCAACAATAGAAACATAATCATGGCTGCCAAAGAGGCGGCATCTATGACCGTCAAGCAAGTAGCCGTAATCCCCACAATAAGCGTTCCTCAAGGGCTTTCGGCATTATTTCGTTTGATACCTGATGCAGACTTTGATGATAACGTTTCCTCAATGATTGAAGCAATGGATGAGGTTGAGACCGGTGAAATAACCACTGCCACTCGAAGTGTTGAAATAGACGATGTTCAGGTGGAAAAGGGTGAGGTGATTGCCTTGCACAACGGCAAACTTGTTACATCTACGCATAGTATTGATGAAGCATGTGAGGAATTATTGATTGCTGCCAATACCAATGAATATGAACGGATTACGTTGTTTTATGGCGAAGATATGCCACAATCACAGGTGAATCAATTGTCAGACAAAATTCGGACAATTTATCCAGATCATGAAATTGAAGTTCATGAGGGCGGTCAGCCCCACTACGAATTGATTATTGCTATTGAATGAAATTTGATTTAATTATTTTTATGGTATTAACCAAAACCCCTGAATGACGGGGTTTTGGTTTTTCTTGACGTAAAAACACGATTTGACAGTAAGAAAAAAGACGAAATGATACAATAATATCTTGAAGGTATTAACAAATAAGTTATAGTTAAAAATAGGCTCCGGAAAAGTACAGGTGAAATCCTAACGAAAGTTCATAAAAAAATGCATAGATCCATTGATAAACTTTATAAAATTTTAAAATTAGAATCAGAATTTAATTACACAAACAAAGCCGTTGTAGGTGGCTTAGAAAGATTAACAGAAACCTGGATGGGCGATGCTCGTGCTGATGGCATACCAGAGCAAAAAATAAAAAATGTCACAACCCGTCTCATACGATATCCAAATATCAATTTAGCTGATCGCGCTCAAGTGATTATGGAAATCGGTAATATCCTGGGTATTGAAGACTTGAGCGATTTACCAATCCCAAGCCCCATGCAGAAGACAAATGAGGAGCAGGGGGATGTGCCAGGGGACAAAAATGCCGGGGCGACCACGCCCCAATCAAAACAAAAGGGGCGTGGCTCAAGAAGAAAAAGGCTAACAGGTCCAGCACCCATCCCTCCTTCAGCCTCCCCACAAAACTTGCAGGCACCAACCACCTTCGTGCGTGGGATCGGTCAGAAGCAATCCCAATTATTAGCAAAACTTGACCTGCATACAGTTGAGGATATGATTTATTTCTTTCCTCGGAGATACGATGATTATTCCGAGCTAAAACTGATTAAAGACCTTTCATATGGAGAAGAGGTCACCATACTGGCGTGGGTAAAAAATATATCATCCTTCACAACTCGCAATAAGAAACGCAAGATCGTCCAGGCGGTTGTATCTGACGATACCGGAAGCATCCAGTTAATGTGGTTCAACCAGGAATATCATTTAAGGTACTTGCGTAAGAATATGTTTCTTGCAGTTTCCGGAAAAATTGAACAATATATGGGGCGGCTTGTGATGTATCACCCGGATTATGAACAAGTCGATCAGGAACAACTGCACACGCTTCGTATCGTACCAGTTTATTCCCTCACGGCTCGGCTCAGCCAGCGTTGGTTGCGTAGGGTTATGTACAATGTCGTCAATGAATGGGCACCAAAAATCCCAGAATTTTTAACTGAATACATTCTTGAAGATGCAGATTTAATGGATCTCTCAAGTGCATTAAAAGAAATCCACTTCCCTGATTCTGCAGCATCGCTCAAAAAAGCACGTTATCGTCTTGCCTTTGATGAAATTTTCCTGCTTCAGTTGGGTGTACTTCGACAGAAACATGAATGGGACAATTTAGAAGCAGAAAGATTTACAGTATCGAATGAATGGTTGTTGGACCAAATCACCCACTTGCCGTTTGAACTAACCCATGCCCAAATGCGTGTACTGGAGGATATCCAAAGAGACCTTGTTTCAGGTCACCCCATGAATCGATTGCTCCAGGGCGATGTTGGATCAGGAAAAACGGTCATTGCTGCACTGGGAGTAAGCATTGTAATAAGTCAGGGCGCACAATCAGCTTTCATGGCACCGACGAGTATTCTCGCAGAGCAGCACTACTTCAGTCTGAAGCGTCTCCTGGCAAATCCCGAGAATAATCATGCGGTTCTTCAAGAAAGCGAAATTCGACTGCTGATTGGCGATACACCAGCGAAAGAGAAGGAAGAAATATTGCAAGGTTTGGAAAATGGTGGAATCAAGCTCGTGATTGGCACCCATGCCTTAATCGAAGAGCCTGTACAATTTAACAATTTACAGATGGTCATCATCGATGAGCAGCATCGATTTGGGGTTGCACAACGTGCTGCGCTTCGGGAGAAGGGTTCCAATCCACACTTGATGGTCATGACCGCAACACCTATTCCTCGATCGCTGGCTTTAACAATTTATGGAGACTTGGATGCCAGTATTTTGGACGAAATGCCCCCCGGTCGCCAACCCGTGGATACCCATATTGTGTATCCAATTGAAAGAGAACGTGTTTACAACCTGATTCGTTCACAGGTCTCCGATGGCCATCAGGCATTCGTGATTTACCCACTGGTTGAGCAAGGTGAAAATGATGAAAATATGGCGGCCGTTGAAGAACATGCGCGACTGCAAAAATCGATATTCCGAAGCCTAAATGTCGGCTTATTACATGGACGTCTTCGGCCCGATGAAAAAGAGCATGTAATGCGGCAATTTCGAGATAAACACTTTGATATCCTTGTTTCTACATCCGTTGTCGAAGTCGGTGTGGATATTCCGAATGCAACTGTGATGGTCGTAGAGGGTGCTAATCGGTTTGGTCTAGCCCAATTGCACCAATTTCGCGGGCGCGTTGGCCGGGGTGCAGATAAATCATATTGTCTTCTTATTCCTGAAACCAGTGATGCAGCTGAAAATCAACGGCTTCAAGCAATGGAAAGCACTAATGATGGATTTGAACTAGCTGAATACGATCTTCGCCAACGTGGACCCGGTGAATTTCTAGGAACTCGTCAATCGGGGTATACAAGGCTGAGATTGGCAAATATCACGGACATTCACTTGATCCAAAGGGCACAAAACTATGCGAAACAAGTTCTGGATAATGATCCGCTTCTCTCAGCCCCTGAACACAAACTGATGCTGGATGCCTTGGAACATTTCTGGCCTGCTTCGGAAGGAGATGTGAGTTAAGATGACAAAAGCTATTTTCCCCGGGACATTTGATCCCATTCACTACGGCCATATCAATATCGCCCGTCGGGCAGCCCACCTTTTTGACGATGTCGTTGTTGCTGTTTATGCTCGGGAACAGGAAAATATCCTTTTCCCGCCTGAGGAACGCCTTGCATTGGTGAAAAAGGCTTTCGATTCTGAAAATAATATTCAAATTACTTCATATACAGGATTAACTGTTAAATTTGCAAAGGATATCGGTGCACAAGCGATCGTACGGGGTTTGCGTGTGTTTTCAGATTTTGAATACGAATTCCGCATGGCATTGGCAAATCACCGTCTTGAACCCAGCATCGATGTCATCGCGCTAATAACAGATGAAGAACATACCTTTCTTTCTTCTACAACAGTCCGTGAGATTGCGGCACTGGGAGGAGATGTTTCCAGTATGGTCCCTGAACATGTTGAAATAGCACTTAAAAAACGCTTCAACCTTCTTGGTGATGACCAAGATGTGGTTCCATTAACATCACTAAGGGATTAAGTGTCAAAATTACACGAAATATGATAGGATTGGTATAGCGCTTGCAACCGGATAGTAAGTCGTTAGTAAGTGGAGGTCCTGATGGATATTTTACATCTCGTAGATCGTCTCGAGGAACTTTTTAATAAAAGCCGGCCCATCTGGCTTACCCATAGTGTCATTGTCGATGAAGATCGTATGCTGGATCTCATTGATCAAATGCGGGTTGCAATCCCTGAAGAAATTAAAAAAGCCCAGCAAATCATCACACAACGCGATCGGATTTTAGCCCAGACGAAAGAAGAGGCTAACCGCACCATTGCCTTAGCGCGTGAAAAAGCGGATAAATCACTTGAAGATAATGAAATCATCCTGGCTGCAAAAAACCGGGCTGAGGAAATTATTTCAGAAGCACATGAAGAAGCCGCCGTCACAAAGAGAGAGGCTGATAAGTACGTTTTGGAAACACTCACTGGATTGGAAATCCAAATGGATCGCTTGTTAAATCAAGTCCGGAATGGAATTGGCACCTTGCAACGAGAATTGTACGTTTCACCCCAGGAGAAAAACTCGGTAGAGCGAAGCACCCAAGAATAATGTAAAAAGCGAGTAATCATTCATCTCCAGCACCTGAATCCCCAGGTGCTGTTTTCTTTGTTGATCTTCGCTTTGAGGGCTTATTGGGAAGGTTTGGTGGATGTAGAGCCACTGGTAGAACCTCGTCCATATGTCTGACAGTACTCAGTGCCATATCCTTCAATACACTTTTTGGCACTTCTTCAAGATCTTTTTCATTTCGCTCTGGCAAAATGACCTTAGTTAATCCTGCCCGATGAGCTGCGAGGATCTTCTCTTTGATACCTCCAACAGGCAATACTCTCCCTCGTAGGGTGATTTCACCCGTCATACCAACCAGGTGAAAACTTGGTCGATTGGTGAAGGCTGAGATCATTGCTGCCGTTATGGTGATGCCCGCGCTGGGACCATCCTTTGGGATAGCACCTTCAGGAATATGCAAGTGAACGTCCACATTTTCGAACAAGTCAGGGTCAATCTCCAGTATTTCGGCCCTTGATTTCACATAAGATAAAGCTGCTTGCACTGATTCCTGCATCACATCCCCAATCTGACCAGTAATCTGCAGATTACCCTTTCCCTCAAGGATTAATACTTCTACTGGCATGATCTCACCGCCATTTTCAGTCCAAGCCAATGCCGTTGCAACCCCGACCTCGTCTTCTCCCTCGGCTTCAGTTTCAAAAAACTGCTGCGGACCTAAAAACCTACGGATTGCTTGTTCTGTGATCCTTTTGGGGTAATCCTTCTTCTCAGTTTTCAATCGTGCGATTTTCCTGAGAACGCCTGCAATTTCCCTTTCAAGGTTCCTCACGCCAGCCTCATAGGTATATTCTCGAATGATCTTCATCAATGCAGCGCTTTGAAAGTAGATCGTTTCATCTTGCAACCCCGTTTCCTCAAGCTGGCGTGGGATGAGGAAGCGTTTGGCAATCTCGATTTTTTCCTCTTCAATATAGCCAGAAAACTCAATTATTTCCATCCGGTCCATCAAGGCAGAGGGGATGGTGTTGAGGGTGTTGGCTGTTGTGATAAAGATGACATCGGAAAGGTCATAATCAACTTCCAGGTAGTGGTCTGAAAATGCTTGATTTTGCTCTGGGTCTAACACTTCTAATAATGCAGATGAGGGATCACCCCGGAAATCAGCACCAAGCTTATCAATTTCATCAAGCATAAATAACGGATTCTTCGTCGCTGCACGCCGCATGGTTTGGATAATTCTGCCTGGCATTGCCCCGATATAGGTCCGGCGATGGCCCCGTATTTCGGCTTCATCTCGCACACCCCCCAATGATAGACGAACAAAATTTCGTCCCAGAGCATTAGCAATGGATTTTCCCAATGAGGTTTTTCCGGTGCCAGGAGGACCCACAAAACATAGGATAGGTTGGCGCATTCGCTTGGGATTCAAACTGCGGATTGCGATATATTCGATGATTCGATCCTTAGCTTTCTTAAGACCAAAGTGACCTTCCTCTAAAACCTTTTTAGCATGAAGAACATCTAAATTATCCTCGGTTTTTTCCTTCCAGGGCAGCTCCATAAGCCAATCCAGGTAAGTTCGAATGATCCCAACTTCTGGGGCCATCATGGGAATATGTTGTAGTCGATTTAGTTCACGATTTGCATGATTCTGGATATCTTCAGGAAAATCACAGGCAGCAAGTTTAGCTGTTAATTCATTGATCTCCTGCGTCCAAAGATCACCTTCACCGAGTTCCGTCTGTATAGCCTTCATCTGTTCGCGTAAATAGAATTCCCGATGCGATCGATCCACTTCTGTTTGAACCTGTGCCTGGATCTCGCCTTCCAATTCTAGAACATCTAATTCTTCAGCAAGAATTTTATTTAATTTCTTTAACCGATCTGCAGGATGGGTTAAGAGAACAAGCTGTTTGCGAACCTCGTTTGAAAGGGAAAGAGAGGTCGCAATCATATCAGCCAACCAGCCAGGATCATCGATGTTTAATGAAAAAATATGTGCCTCCTCTGGAAGACTGTCATTCAAGTCAACACAATTTTCAAACAGACTGCGGGAGGTACGCATCAATGCCCTCAAGCTTCGATTCATTGGGGGCGGTTCATCAATAGGACGTGCAGCTACGATCAAATAGGGTTCTGTTTCAAGGATGTCAATGACTTCAACCCTGCGGCGTCCTTGGACAAGAGCAGAATGGTTGCCTCCTTGAATAGAAAGTAGTCGCCCAATCGCCATTTCAATCCCAATTGGAAGATAATTACTTAGAAAATCTCCCCGCTTATCTTTTTCAGATAAAAACAAAGCTATCGCGGTCTTGTTTTCTTTTTGAGCAGCTTCAATCGCTTTTGGGACCGAGTCGGTTTTGAGGAAGATCGGTGAGATCATCCTGGGAAATATCACCCCATCCTCAAGGATAAAGGCAGGGCTGATAATGAGATCGTCTTGATTTACATCCCAATTGGAGATCCGATAGAGTTCTTCTGTCCTCTGATGGATATTCCCAATTAGGTCATTATCATCCTCAGAGGAGGGGATCCATTGATCATTATTCATGCTATCTCCACCAATCAAAGACGGGCAATAATGGAATATTTTTTGTAATATCTATCATATTATTTGATATCGTGATGGACCAATTTCGGTAAAATTTCCCGTGCTGCTGCTGCCACAAACACACTGCCAGTTATCAGAAGGATGGCTTCCTCCCCAACCTCCTCCAGTGCCTTAATCAGGGCATTTTCGATAGGCGTAACAGCTACGGCAGAACAGCCAAATCGATGCGCCAAAGCAAATAATTCTTCAGCCTCGATCGCTCTTGGATGAACGGATTGAGTAGTAATAACCCTTCGGACTCTGGGCATCAGCTCCTGATACATTCCTTCAATATCTTTATCTTCTGATGCACCAAAAACCATGACAACAGGCAACCCGGGGAAGTAATCATCCAATGCTTGGCGTAATCGCAAAGAAGAATAGCGGTTATGGGCAGCATCAATCACGATAGGAGGATCTTTCTGGAAAATTTCTAACCTTCCAGGCCAATTGACACTGCTGAAACCCAATTTATATGCCTTTTGTTCAATGACTAAACCATATTTCTCTGCTGTTTTCAATGCAGCATAGGCTGTGGCTGCGTTTTCCACCTGATAAAAGCCCAATAAGGGAATTCGTAAACGGATTGGACTCCACAAATCCCGCCCTCCCGATTCGATATATTGGTCTACCATGGATTGTTCATCAGGTGTCCACACCAAAAAGGTTTGGCCATCCAAATTGTGTGATTCTGCGGCAAATAAATAATCTTTTCCAACCTGGATCAGAGGTGCATTCCTTTTTTCTGCAATTTTTTCAAGTTTACGGTGTGCCTCTTCTTTTTGTGGGGCAATGACAACAGGCGTATTCGGCTTGATAATCCCACCTTTTTCTCCTGCAATTTCACTTAAAGTATTTCCCAAAATTTGAACGTGATCATAAGAAATTGAAGTGATCACTGAAACCACAGGATCAACGATATTCGTCGCATCCAGCCGACCACCTAATCCCACTTCAAATACAGCGACATCCGCTTGCTGGTGTGAAAAATAAAGAAAAGCCAATGCTGTTGTGAGTTCAAATGTCGTTATTTCAGGGACCTTGGTTGTGATCGGTTTGATGATTTCAACGAGTTTTACCAGGTCAGCTTTTGAAATATCCTGGCCATCCATCCTGATCCGCTCAGTAAATTCAACCATATGCGGGGAAGTATAAAGGCCTGTCTTGTAGCCTTCTGCAGATAAAACACTGGCACAATATGAGGCTACTGAACCCTTACCTTTTGTTCCTGCTACATGAATGATTTTATAATCTTTTTGAGGATCACCTAGATGATGCATGAATTCACGCATCCGATCTAAATTAAACTTTTCAGCCGCATTCCGGAAATTTCGTTTCAGACTGTAATCAATGAAACTATAAAGGAAATCGAGAGCTTCCTGGTATTGTTGTTCTGTTTCAATCACCATCTCAAGTTATCTAACTTTCTTGCTTTCAAAAGACTAATTTTCTAAACCTTTTGGATTATCAGTCCAAGTAATCTCAATTACCACCTAATGATTAAGGACGATAGATATCCCGACTGGGATTTTCGAGACTTCTTGCAACGGAATAGAAGAGAATTTGAGGTAATTAATTATATTCGTCCAGGTCTTATACTTTCTTTTTGGATTATCTAACTCATATTTACACGTCTTGAGATATTTTAGACCGTGCCGCTTGTACATTATCTTCTATCTGCTGAATGTGTTCTGTAATGTGTTTAGGTGCCCCTAATAATTCCATGCCAAGTCGCCAATAACTCGCTTTTCTTCGTGTGAAACTCTGATCGAGGAAGGCGACGCAGGCTACGGTTTCTTTTAGACTCCGCCGTAATTCTGCTAAAAGGTCATTGACCGCTGGATAAGTGGTCAATGTTGCCCGGATTCGGAACAAATTATCCCCAGGCCATTCATCATGGAAACGTTCCTGGTCGGCAAACAAGTCATTGATCCAGCTTTGGAACTCTCTTTCATTATGAATGAGATGGACGATAACCTCCTTAACAGACCATTCTTCTGGCCCGGGTGAATAGGATGCCTCGACATCGGTGATATTTTCCAAAACACCCTCAAGTGTTTCCAGTGCTTTGGAGCTGTTTACCTCAAATTCCTTGGCTAATTCTTCTAAAGATTCCGGAAGAGCTTCAGCACTCTGTGCCTTCGTGTCAATGATGAAATTCATTTTCTTTGGTCCACGATAAGCTTCAACATTGATTTGATCTCCCGGGTCAAATTCATTCATAATGACCCCAAGGGATCGAACCCTCTCCACCTGTTTCCCATCAACAGCAATAATCACATCCTTTGCTTGAATCCCGGCTTTTTCAGCGCCATAACCCGGGACAATATCACTGACAACGACACCATAATCGACAGGGGTGTTGAGGTTCTCTTTAGCTTCATTTGTCAAAAAAGCTAAATCTTCAGGATAAATTCCAATTAAAGGGCGATTTAATTGTCTTAAATCTCGTCCCTCCTCAAGAGTCGATTTAAGGTTATT
>Ga0207796_1000234_pt1 | contig 24158 bp, 17 predicted proteins | sample Pon1CUnioCityCA_6_FD_187274 | JGI IMG/M metagenome (GOLD analysis project Ga0207796, IMG submission 187274) | Marine sediment microbial community from Union City, CA, USA - Pond 1C Sediment 1 (SPAdes) | ecosystem: Environmental > Aquatic > Marine > Intertidal zone > Salt pond sediment ... | reverse complement strand
AGAAGCTTGACTTCTGGCGAGAGACGGAGAGCGATGCGCATATCATCTGGGTCCCAGGCATCTTCCAGGTCTTGTTTATTGGCTGTGACGACATACGGGGTGGGAGCGTAGGCGCGGAAAGTCTCCAGGATCCTGCGAGCCTCACGGAAGGTCTCTGGCCTGGAACTGTCGACCATGACCACGAATCCAAGCATGCCTTCTGATAATATCTCCCACATGAAATCAAACCGCTTCTGTCCCGGCGTGCCGAACAGATAGAGGACCAGATCATCATCGACGGTAATCCTGCCAAAATCCATAGCGACCGTGGTGGTCTCTTTGATTCTTTCAGATTCGGAGGAAATCTTTCGCTCAGTGGCGACAACGTCAATTTCACTCACCGTTTGAATGAACTGCGTTTTTCCTGAACTGAAAGGACCTGTAACGACCATTTTGACAGTTTGCATAGAGCGATTCCCTTTGAGCAAATGCTGATATCGTTATCCTATAACGACCGGATGCGTGTGATAAGTCGGTTGACGAGTGATTTTTGTTCTTCCGAATCCTCGACTGGCAGTGCCGGGATCTTTGGCACTGGCGGCGCTGCGCCTTCTGGGCGGATCAGTTCAACCAAACCGGCTTGGATCAAGCTGTATACGATCCTGCGAAATTCGAGTTCATTCAGCTTGGTTGTGCGGGCGATTTGTCTCATCGTGTTTTTCGGATTGATGAAAGAAACCACTCGCCATTCTTTTACACTCAGGTTTACGTTGCGGATATTGGTTCCTGGATTTTCAGTGAACTTAAGCGCCATATCCAGGCTGGGTATCTCATCTTGCAGGCGTTCAAGTTCTTGCAGCTGACGCGAGCCTTCAATGATGATATTCTCTAAGCTGATATGCAGGGAGATTTTATCCGCGGATGGCTTGACGTTATTCTGGAAATGGAAAATGCCTTCTTCCCAGGTAAACAGGTCGTTTGCTGTAGAAACAAATTCCTTCTTTAAACTTTCCAGGATTTCTTCCTGGGTGACATAATTGGAGTTGATCAGCATCAAGCCCAATTCTTTATCCCCGATATTGTTGGCTTTTTCCTTGATGACTTGATATTGCTTCTCAGTTAACTTTTCACCGCGCAGCAATATCGCAGCCAAGCCATTATCAATCTTGTTGTTTTGGGCGTAGCTGAGCTTTCCGGATTCAAAATAAATTGAAGCGGCTTTATTAGGACCATGAACCTCAAGCGTGCCAGTTTTTTTGGCAAGGCTGATCAGGTTCAGTAGTTGTGAGAATGAAAAATCTCTAAGATTGCCTTTTAAAGCCATTCAGGACCTTTGTTTGGTGTGTAGATGCCTAAGGGATTATACATTTAAGGGTTCTATCCGTCAAATCAAAGCACCTCACGATTATGTTATGTTATCATCCCCGTTGGTCATGATCCTGCGGAAGCGGCACAAAGTCGTATCACTTGACAGTGTCACCATCGTTGTTTATAATCTTGCCGCATCAAAAAATCCCCGGTAGCTCAATGGTAGAGCGGTCGGCTGTTAACCGATAGGTTGCAGGTTCGAATCCCGCCCGGGGAGCAAGAAAACACCTTCGTCCTGAAGGTGTTTTTAATTCCCATGCGCAATTATTGATCACAGCTGACCGCCAGGGCGCTTTTTCGTTTTAACCACAGGGCTTGCAGAGCCATACCAAGTGAAAAGCCCAGGGTGCCGATATAAATGCCAGGCGCAATTTCGGTGTAGATGCCTGCAATGTAGAGAATGATCGTTGAGGCCAGGAAAATCCCCACAGCTTCGGGAATCCCGCGGGTTTTACCAGCATGGAGCAATATCCCTTGATACCAGCTTTGAAGCGTATTTGCTCCGGGTATCAGCAGGCTGAACCATAATGCGTTCCGAGCCAGAGGATAGAGGGACTCTGGCAGGGAGGTGATATCGATGAACCAGAACCTGGCAGCAGGAGAAGCTGTAATCACCAGCAAGAAAGCAGTGGTCCCGAAAGCCAGCAGGAGGGCGAATTTCCTCAGGGAGGCGAAAGCTCCAGGTTTTTCCAGCAGGCTTACAACCACCTCGTTATAAGCAACGCCTGGGGCCCTGAACAAGAACAGCAATCCCGAGAGCACAGGCCAGATGGCCAGCGAATCCAGGGCTGATGGCATTCGGCTCAAAGCTGTGCTGATCAAGGGTTGTGATATCAGCGTGATCAAAGATGTCAACGCCAGCGGTATGTAGTATTTCAGGAAGGACCTTCTGGTGAGGGCGGGGTAATTTACTGGTTCTTTCTTGAGTTGTTTTTCCAGTACAGGCTGGACTTTGATCCCGATGAACAGGGCTTCACTGATCACACCAAAGGCAACTGCGCTGGTCGCGACCACAACCCCCGCGATATTTCCCATCCAAAAACCCAAAAAGAGCACAATCATGTCGGCTGATAATCTTACCAGGGTGCCCCAGCTCACCGTGCGAGTGTGACCGTACCTGATCAGCACGCCCTGGTTGAACCGGCGGTAAGCTATTGACCATGTCCATGGCAGCATGATTGCCAGTCCAATACGGGCAGGGAGGATGATCTCTTCTGGCGCTCCGATCAGATTCCTGGTAACAATGAAGTACAACGGTGTACTGACAATCAGCAAGTGGATGGCTGTCAAACCGGCAGATGTGAGATGCATGAATTTGCGGATTTTCTGGTACGCATCCCAATCTTTGCTCAAGGCTGTGGAAGCAGCCAGCAGCATGATGATTGGCGCTTCGATGATCAAAGCCAGGGGAAAGACAATTCCGCCATAGGCTGCAAGATTGACCTTGGGATCTGGCAAGCGGGCGATGATGCTGCTCAAGGCTGGAAGTTCAAGGGCCATCAGCAGCCAGCTGAGAGCCAGGGGCCACCAGGTGGAAAAGATCATCCGAAAAGAGATCGCTTTGGTTTTCGATATCATCGCTTAGCCATTCAGTTTGCCGGGCAGAAGCCTTAATGCAGGTATTGAAAGCAGGGCAGCACCAGCGCCAACCAGGTAAGCGGTTTGTAAGCCGAATCTGTCACCTAGAACTCCGATCACCACTAGCATTAATGCGTTTGACAGAAAACTGATCAGGATAAAAACACTGTTGCCTGTGGCACGGTAATGCTGGAAGTTGTCCTGGACAAGGGCCATGAAAATGGTGCCGGTTGAAATGCAGAAAAAACCTAAAATGATCACCAGGGGAAAAACCTGCCAGCCCTGGGCTCGAAGGAAGACAGGGATCAATAAAGAGGACAGCAGCATGGATATATTGATAATTTTTGTCCGCCCCACGGTGTCGCTAATTGGACCCAGAATGAGGGCGCCGAGCACACCAGAAAACTCCAGAATGGAGAGAGCTGTACCCGCCAGCCACAGAGGGGCCCCGGATTCGACCATGAAAACTGGCAGGTATGTGGAAAGGGATGCAATCAATGTCGACCGCAGAATAAGCACCAGGGCCAGGGGAAAGAAGAAGCGCTTGAAAACCGGGATCTCGTCCCGTAATGAGTATTTGGGTTGAGGATGAATTTCAATCGTCCTGAACTGAAAGAACAGGATCGCACTCACAAACCAGCCAATAAACATCAAGCGGTATATACCCGCTAAGCCCCAAAAGCCAACAGCCCAAACAACAACGATGGGTCCAAGGCTTCTTCCCAACCCTCCACCTGCCATATACAGGCTGAGCCCTCGGCCCTTTCTTTCCTCGGACGCTTTGGCCACCAGGCCAGGAGATGAGGCGTGAAATAAAGTTGAGCTCATCCCTGAAAGGAAAAGCAAAAGGCCCAGGGTGAATGTTGAGCTTGCGGTGCCGGTCAGGGACATGAAAGTCGCCGTTAATCCTGGGGCGAAAATCACGAAATACCGGGCGCCTTTTTTGTCCGCCAGATAACCAATCAGGGGATTGAAGATTGAAGGCAATCGCGAAAGACTGGTTAAGATGCCAGCCGAAGTGAGATTGATCGCTAATTGATCCATCAAAGTTGGCAGCAGGGGAGCAAGAAAGGCAGTGTAGAAATCATGGATGAGATGACCCCCTGCTATGGAGATGATTTCCCGATCAACCGGCGCATTCTTTTCTGGGGATGTTTTCATATCAATCAATTGAACCCTTGAATATGATTCCCTAAAACGATAGAGCACCCAGTTGGGTGCTCTTCAAAGAATAAGAATTAATGCTGCCTTAGAGGCCGTCAAGAGTGACTTCATAGATCTTGACATGACCTTTACGGCCCTTGACAATGATTGAATCCAGTTTTTTCATCTTGTACTGGTCCGAAACTGCTTGATAGATCTCTTCGCCGACGACTATTCTATTCGGTCCGGCGAAGGGATTCATGCCTTTGGCCACGTTGACCAGATCGCCCAGCACAGTGAACTCTACTCGTTCACTGGTACCGACGTAACCCACAACCGCTCGACCAGCTTTGATGCTCAGGCGAAGATTCAGCGGCTGGTCGAACTCGCTGGATATCGTTTTCATTTTCTCCAGGATGGCGACGCCAGAATTGATGGCTTTGACTTTGTGGTCAAATGACTCGTCTGACATGCCAAATACCGACATCACACCATCGCCCAGATAGCGAACAACACCTGTGTGTTCGAAGATGATATTCGTGATCTCGAGGTAATAATTGTTTAGCAGCCTGCCAAAGTCTTTCGCGCCCATGGCTTCCGCAAGGCCAGTGGAATCGGTGATATCAGCGAACAGGACGGAAATCTGCCTTTCTTTCAATCCCGGGAGTGTGCCGTGCAGATCGTAATCGCGAAGCACGTAATCAACTTCTTGGGGGGACACAAAGCGCTGGAACATTTGCCGTAAACTCTGTTCTTGTTGGACTTTGTTCAGCAAATTCACTCGTTGTATGGTCAGGGCTGCCTGGTGGCTGATCGCGATCGCTACCTGAAGGTCGGTATTAGTGAAGGGGCGAGCTTCAGGCCGGGATTTATACATGTAGATCAGGCCGATCACTTCACTTTCTGCCATGATCGGAACACAGAGAGCGGAACGAATTTTGAGGAGAGTGGCGCTTTCACTGTCACCGATGGCATCACTCTGGGCCATATCCGGGATGACGACCGCGGATTTTTCGGTAATCGCTGATTGGGCCAGGGTGGACGGAAAGCCGAATTCTTCCATTTTCTCAAATTGCTCTTTAAGGATCACTTTGCATTTATCCGCACCCATCGCCCGCTTCATGAGCGTGGCGATCTCTTCCAGGCATTCACTGAGGTTCATGACCGTATTGAGTCGCTCCGAGATCTGGTACATGAGGACTGTATGATGGTCAAGGGCTTCCAGCAACCTTTCCCGGGTGAATTTCTGCGGCCCCCGCACCGTATCCAGCGGTTCATCAGTGCCCCGGATGACCACATTGATCGTCGAGCTGCCAATGCGGATCATGTCCAGGTGTTGCAATCTGTAGGTGTAGGATAAACGACGGCGATTGATGTAGGTGCCGTTCGTGCTGGAGAGGTCCTGCAGCAGCGCGGTGTCTGTGCTGCGATTGTAATCGATCCGGGCATGCTGCCGGGACGCTGATGGTTCGGCGATGACTATGTCATTGTTTGGGTGGCGCCCAATGGTGTTTCCCCCTGGCTTAAGGGTGTATTTTTGAGGTTCTTTGCCAGGAACGCGGATGGTCAAAAGCCACATTGATATTCGCCTCTTGCCTTGAAATGAGTCCAGTCTATGGGTTATTATAACCCAGGATTTAACGGGGGAAGCAAAAAAATTAGGAAGAATAACACGCCTGGGTTATCAGTTTCGAAAGGGCAGTCCATATAGTCAGTTGATTTGTTCAAAGTGATCGATGTCAAATACCATCACCGTCCCCCGGGACCTGAAGGGATTTGATTGCGGGCTGCATACTTGGTTGATGAGATCTATCACGGAATCCACCTCATTTTCATCCACCGCAGATATCAGTGTGCTCTTGCCCTTGCGAAGCAAAGTGCCTGTGGAATCGATCACGGTGAAGGTGTAACCAGAATCATGCAGGTCACTCATCACTAAACTGGATTCGGCATCATCTACAATCAACAGGAGCATTTTTTTCGACATCTTATACCTTTTGGAAATCTTTAACGTTAAGGACATAGATGGTGACCCTGGAGTGAGTGTCGTTGGCAGGATCAGCCGGGGGGACTTGTTCACGTATCAACTCCAGCGCTCGGGACACTTTTTCGCTTGCCGTGATGATCATCAGGGTTGTGATACCGACAGAGAATATCCCTGCAGTGGATGCAAATTTCGTCACCCGGTAGGATTCATCTAGCAGTATCTTAGAAATCTCTTCACTTAGATTGGTGGGCATGATGGCCAGGATCATTTTCATCAGTATAGTTCCTCGTGGCGCTCAATGGCTAAGCTAAAGATAGTCGCACCGTTCTGCAATAACTCCGAAGGCTCTTTTTGCCCTTCGCTATCAGGCTCAAGGTCAGGCGCGGTGGCTTGTTTCAGGATTTTTTTAATTTCATCCGATTTTCCCGGATGGATGCCGACCAGCAGGGTAGCGTTCTTTCTTCCCAGGAAACCGCCAGTGCTGGCAATGTGAATGGTGGGATAACCCGCAGAATCCAACAGGAAGGAGATCTGTGGCAGGTCTTTTTCCTGGATCAATACAGCCATCAGATCTGTAGCGTCCTGGAAGGACCGACTTTTCAAATTTTGGATCAGTTCTGCTTGATTCTTTGTCAGGGCAGTATCTACCTCTTGCACCAGGCGCGAGAAAGTTTCCTCTGAGATGATTCCGTCCCGGAGCAGTTCCTGGAGCATAGCGCGCTCACTGTTCAAGGCTTCTTTGATGGCCGATTCAATCTCCCGGGTCTCAATTTCAGGATTGGCCTGGATGGTTTTATTGGCAGCCTCTATGAGATTGCTGGAGTGGTTTTTGATGGGCTTGGAAAGAGTGTCCCAAACCGGCTTGGAGAGCAATCCATCCTGGTACATGCTCTCCAATTGATTATATGCGGTCTGGGAAATGATTGCCCTGGCGTTCAATCCTTCGTATTCTTCCTGCGCTTCGCATTTTTGAACTAAGTTCATCCTGTTTATGAAGGGTTTCATGGTTAGCCCTTGCACAAGCAGAGTGAACAGCACAACGCCAAAAGCCATGGATCGGATGATCGGTCCCTGGGCACCGAGTTCGGCAGGCAGGCTGAGCGCAAGTGCCAGGGAGATGGCTCCCCTGAGGCCGCCCCAATACAGCACATGCTTAAACCTTCGGGGGATGCCAGAACCAATCCAGGATAGCCCATAGATGGACGCTGCCCGTGCAACCAGGACCGCAATGATCGCCCAGAGAATGACCTGCCAATCTGAGATCAAGATGTTCAAATCGATTTGCAGGCCAATCAACAGAAACACAAATGAGTTTGCTATAAATGCAGCATATTCCCAGAAGTTAAAAACCAGGATCCGGGTAGTTGACGCCATTCTTTGCGGACCCAGATTGCCGCTGACCAAACCGGCAGCGACTACGGCCAGGACTCCGCTGACATGCAGCTGTTCGGCTACCAGGTAGGAGCCAAAGGCAAGCACGCTTGTTAATGTGGTTTCGATCGAGGGGTTATCAATGATGCTTATTGCCTGGGAGATCAATAAACCAAGCAGCAGTCCGATTATGAAGCCTCCACCAGAGACGAAAATGAAATTCAAGATGCTCTCGCCAATGTTAAAATTTCCGGTGAGCGCGATAGTGATCATTAAATTGAAAATTACGATCGCTGTCCCATCATTAAAGAGGCTTTCTCCTTCCAGCAGCAGCTGAAGCCTGGGTGGAACACCCAAAGAGCGGAACAAGCCTACTACTGCCACTGGATCGGTGGCAGCAATCAGGGAACCAAATACCAGCGCGGTGGTCAGTGAAAAATCTGTCCCCCAGTAAAGCACTCCACCCACCAAGAAGGTGGTCAGCAAAACCCCTGGTATCGCCAGGCTGAGGATGGGCGCGATATCGCGGATGAGATCCTTGGCCTTGACCTGGAAAGCGGCTTCAAAGATCAGCGGGGGAACAAGGATCCCAAGAATGAGATCAGGGCTGACGTTGATTTCCTGCTCTCCAACCAGGGCTAAAACCAGGCCGATCAAAACCAAGCCGGCTGTGTAAGGAACACGAAGCCGTTCAGTTACGATGCCAACTAAAGATGCAACCAGTAGAAGCCCAATCGCCAGTTCTATGATCAGAATTTCATTGACATCTTCCTGGGGATTCTGCCCCTGGAGATGACTGCTGGTTTCCTCGATCAGATTGGCAGATGAACCAGCCGCCTGGACGAAGTCGAAGTTAGACGTGGTTATGATCATTGCTGATATGATCAGCACAAAAAGGAGCAGGGAGCGCAACTGAGCCTTTCCGGGTTTTTTCATGGTTCCATCCTGTCGAGCATGATTCCTGCCGGGTATTTATACACTTTTTCTCCCTCCCAGAGGGAATAGATATAGACTTCATCAAGAAAAGCTTGCTTTTCTTCTGCAGTCATTGGCCGCGGTTGGGCATTATCAATGAATTGCAGGGGGATGAAACGGGTTCCGATATAAGTACCATTGTAAAAGAAATGCAAATCAATGAATGATTTATCTTTATTGATATGGTCTTTGGGGTTTACCTGGGCCAGGTGCCATTGATCAAAGAACAGATTGCCCAGGCCATAGTGAATGAACGAATTTCCGGTATATTCAAATGCTTGCGGGTGATGGGCCTGGCTGCCACTGACAATCGAAGCGCCTGCCTCGGCCAGTCTCCGAAAATCATACTGCTGCAAGGCGATGGAAGCAAAACCATCGATCTCCTCATGCTGCATGGTGGCGATAACGATATAGCCTTTGCTCGCAAGACGGCTGATCTCGGCAATCATCCACCTGAAATCACATTGGGCTGCTCCTGGATTTTCATCCGTGGCTGTGGCGTATCTTTCAAACCCTTTGGCATTGCAGCCAATGAACGCAAAGCGATTTCCGTTGTGAGAAATGAACACTGGGGCTAAACCTTCAGTTAGATTTTCACCTCCACCATAAATCGCCCACCCCTTTTGTTGATAAAGTTCCAGGGTATGCAGCATAGCTTCTGGTCCCCAATCGCCGAAGTGATCTCCACTTAATTCCACGATATCCGTTCCAACCGCTTCCAGGAGTTGAATGTAACGGTCATCAGAGCAGAAACGAAGCGAAACCTGGTAAGCTTCAGGGCGGGGACAATCATCGGCAAAAGGCACTTCGTTATTGATGTGAGTGATGTCCGCGCTGCTGAGGATGTCCTGAATGGCAGCGGCGGGGTAAGTGATGCCCTTGTTTTCCATGATATTGGCCGTATCACGAACCAGCGCCGTCACGCCAGTGAGGGCGATCGAGGAGAGTTTTGAAGGATCGAAATTGGATACCAGACGATCTTCGCCCAGGTCGATATCCAGGCCTGCAGCAACCTGAAACCGGAAGTCAAGTACTAATGGATATAGGCCTGGATCAAAATCCAATGCAAGCGGGTCAGCGTTGTCGATGCTTAAAACTTTATAATCCGGCTGGATTTTCTCGAAGGGAATGATCGCAATCGCGTCTTTTTCAACCCACAATTGATCCCTGAGCTCATCAAGGGTGACAGTCTGCACGCAGCTTCCATGCCCGCTTCCCCAAATCAGATCGAGAGATGCTTTGGTTTGTTCTGTGACCAGGATTTGCTTGAAAGACAACCCATCTGGGGAAGTGGATGTCCAGCATGCGGATAATGCAGAGGAACGGACACCATCCCTGTGGGAATAAAAAGGGGCAACGGCCAGATAGTTCCAACTGCCAGCTGGCTGGCCTGTATCCAGGGAAAGAGTGAGTTGAGCGCTGGAAGGATCACTGGCTGACGTTAAGAAATCAAACTGGAATATGCTCTCCCTCAGGTGCTGAGGAATGTAGGGGTCGACCCAGGTCAGGAATGGCGGATCCGGGAACAAGACCGCAGGCGTGGGTGTTTGGGATGGGGTAGGTGTGAGCTTGACCTGCGTTGGTGATGGATACACTGCTGAGGTGGGGGTAGGATCAACAGTCTGAGAACGGCAGGAAGAAATAAACACCGCGCTTATTAACAACAGAGAGGCCAAGGCCGGAAAAAATATGTCTGCTTTAATATTCTTGGCGAAGGTGTGTTTGCTGTCCATGCGATTTTGTCGAACCTAGTACGAGGAACATATCTCGTATAATCTTTCTGATTCAAATTGAAGGGAACTGAACTGGCAGCGCACCTGTTTTTTGCGCTCAAAATATTTACCAGTAATTCCCTCCAGCTCTTCAGATGCTGCCAACCAAACAGGCGTTTCAGCCCCTTGGCCGGGTGTCTGACTTCCACCAAAGCCAAGGTCGTTGCTCAAGGAGGAGTTTACATCTCCAGGATGGCAGGCATTGACAGTTACCCCTTTTTCTTTGAGACGGGAGGCAAAAATCGGGGTTAGCATCCTGTTGGCTTGCTTGGATTGACGATAGGCATCATGGTTATGGTATGGGCGGCGCTCAAACTCAAGATCATTGAGATCCAAGCCACCTGCCCAATAGCTGGCAACGTAGATCACTCGTGACGGGGAGGAGGCGCTAAGTATCTCAGTAAAGCTGTTCGTCATCCAGAAATATCCCAAGACGTTGGTCGCAAATTGAAGCTCAATGCCTTCTTTTGTGACCTGGCGGGTTTTGGGTGTGATGGCGGCGTTGTTGATCAGCACATGAAGGGGGCCGCCCCAGGATTCCGCCAAAGATTCGACGGCTGATTTAAGGGACAGGTCAGCGAGTTCGTAGCAGATATCCGGGTTGTTGGTTTTTGACTGGATCTCTTCCACGGCCTGCTTGCTTTTTTCTTCATCTCTGGTTATCAAAACCACCCGGAAGTTAGCCTTGGCCAATGCATGGGCAATGGCTTTGCCGATCGCGCCTGTGGCTCCTGTTACAGCAGCAACCTTTGGATTATGCGGGTCATTCATAGACTTTCCTCCCATACCAATAACTAACCTAGTGTAGCTTAATGGTATTTAACAGTCAACCAGATAGTAATAAAACGCTGTAAGAAATCTAGCGGGTATAATAGAAAAGGGATAAAATGCCAAGTTGATACCATGGAAAAACACACAAAGATACCGAGATGGAAATAACGAAATTCATAGACTCTCTTTCTGAAAAGTATTCGCAGGTTGATAAAGAGCTTTTGCAGCGGGCCCTGGATACAGCAGAAAAAGCGCATCAGGGACAAAAGAGAGCTTCGGGGGAACCTTATATCAACCACTGCAAAGCGGTGGCCTCAATACTTGCGGAGATGCATGTGCCGCCGGTAGTAGTCGCTGCTGGTCTTCTGCATGACACGGTGGAAGACACCGCAGTGGATCTAAAGGACCTGAAAAGAGAATTTGGAAAAGAGATATTTGACCTGGTGCAGGCAGTCACTAAGCTGGGGTCTCTTCCCCGGGTTTCAAAAACCACATCAACTCCCCGAATCAGGTCCGATGACGATGGAGGTAAAAACGAAGAAGAAGTCAAGCAGTGGCGGGCGGAATTGGCTTCTGAGAACCTGAGAAAAACATTCCTGGCCATGGCAGAGGATCCCCGGGTCGTGCTGATTAAATTGGCTGACCGATTGCACAATATGCGCACATTGAGCTATTTGCCGGAAGAAAAACAGCAGCGAATTGCCCAGGAGACCATGGATCTCTTTGCGCCATTGGCCAGCAGGATCGGTATCTGGCAGATAAAGTGGGATCTGGAAGACCTAGCTTTCCGGTATCTCGAACCTGGTATCTACCATGATATAGCAACGCAGCTGGACGAAAGACGTTCTGAGAGAGAGCGCAAGATGAAGAAGATCACCGCCAACATCACAAAGGTGATGACTCATGAGGGAATGCAGGCTGAAGTCACTGGAAGGCCAAAACATATTTATTCGATCTATAAAAAGATGAAACGGAAGAAAATCCCTTTCAATCAGCTGTCCGATATACGCGGGGTTCGGATCATTGTGGACAGCGAGGAGGACTGCTACGCTGCTGTAGGCGTCATCCACTTACATTGGCGACCGCTTCCGGGAGAATTTGATGATTACATCGCTGCCCCTAAACCTAGCTTGTATCAGTCGATTCATACCTCTGTGGTTTATGATGATGGAGAGACCTTAGAAGTCCAGATCAGAACGCCAGAAATGCACCGCCGGGCAGAATACGGCATAGCGGCTCACTGGAGATATAAAGAAGGGAAAAAACGAGACAAGGACTTTGAGCAGCGGGTTGCCTATTTGCGGCAAATGCTGGAATGGCAGCAGGATGTAGAATCCGCCCAGGAGTTTGTTGATGGCTTGAAGAACGAAGTCTTTGGTGACCGTGTTTATGCCTTCACACCCCGGGGAGATATCCTGGATTTACCGGTGGGTGCCACCCCCATTGATTTCGCATACAACATTCACACCGAAGTTGGGCATCGCTGTCGGGGGGCGAAAGTAAATGGGCGACTGGTACCCCTTGATCATAAACTGACTACTGGAGATCAGGTAGAAATCCTGACAGCGAAAAGAGGTGGGCCAAGCAGGGATTGGTTGAATGAGAATCTTGAGCTGGTAAAAACAAAATCTGCCCGGGGGAAGATTAAGCGCTGGTTCAAGCAGCTCGAAAAAGAACAGAATGTTGAAAGCGGCAAGCTGCTGCTTGACAAGGAAATTGCCAGGTTGGATTTTGGTACGGATATTGACTTTGATCAACTGGCAGCTAACTTCAATTACGACACGGCGGAGGATTTGTTTGCTGCTATTGGCTGCAGCGATATATCCATGGGCCGTGTTGTCCATGCCCTGGCGGTCATTAAAGAGGGGGAATCACCTATACTGGCCGGACAATATGGAGATGAGATCAGCCGGGAATCGTCCCAGGATGTGGTTGTGGTTGGACTTAAAGGGTTGAAGAACCAGCTGGCCGGCTGCTGCAATCCGACTCCCGGGGATGAGATCATTGGCTTCATAACCAGGGGTAGGGGAGCCACAATCCACAGAAAGGATTGCGCCAATATTTTAAACGTAAAGGACAAGGAACGCTTGGTGGAAGTATCCTGGGGCACACCGATCAGGACCTTCCCGGTGCCGATTGTGGTCAAGGCCTATGATCGTGATGGTTTGACGAGAGATATCGCTACTGTTTTATCAAATAACAGCGTTAGCTTGAGCGAACTCCGTGTGGATGTTGATGAAAGCCAGGGGGAAGCAATCTTCAATCTTGTCCTGGGGGTTAAAAACGTGACTGAGCTGCGGAGGACGCTGGACTTGCTGGAAAGGATCAGCAATGTCTTTGAGGCCCGGCGAGTGCGGAGCATATAAGCTTTAGACTGGAGCACAGGGTAAGTTAGCCGCAAAGCACTTCCAGGATTGCGTGAGTTTCCTTTTTTCCTCCACTGCCTAATTCTCCTCCGGGGCCAACACATGCGGGGCAACCCCTTTCGCAGGCACAGCGAGAGACTGCATACAACGCTTTCTTCATCAGTTCTGAAATATGATCGAATAAATATTGACTGAAACCAATCCCGGCCGGAACCTGCTCATAAAGCAGAATTGTAGGACGGCCCTGGCCTAACGGGGATTGGAATTCTGTGTGCAAGCCCAAATCACCTGGATCGCACATCAAGAGCAGCGGGGCTAGATTATGGAGCAAGTATCCCAGGCCGCTCAATCCGCTCTTGACCCGGACGGCGGACTCCGCTCGTTGATGACAGCTGGGGCATAAGCTGATCAGATTTGATAGTTGGTTGGCTTCACTGAGAGAAGAATAGCTGCGAAGTGGTGTTTTATGATGAACATGAAGCCCTCTGTCCGGTAAGGCTTTACTGCACAAAGCACAAGTATGACGGTCGCGTTCGAGTACACGGAGCCGGATATTCGCCCAGTCTGGTCCATAATCATTATGGCTGCTGTTCCAATCACCGCTTGAACGAAGAGTGTTTTCCGTTTCATCTGTGAGCGCTAGCCAAAAGCCAATACTATTTAATTCTGTTGGCGGCAGGTCCAGAGAATCCCTGCTTAGTACTTGATATTTCTTCCAATGGATGCTTTTAAAACCAGTGACATGGCTGGTGACCTGGATTTCTCCTTTCTCTTTGATTGCTCCCGGGATCGCTTCACTACCTAACAAGCGGATGGTCTCAAACGCAAGATCTTTCTCAGCCTGGGTGTAATAATCCCCATAGAAGGGGACCAGATCTGCTTTGAGTTTCTGTAGATCCAGCTTTTGTACGCGGTAAGCATTTCCCTGGTGCAAGTAAATCGCGCCAGGATGGACCATCCATACCGCGCTTTCCCGGTCTATTGTTCCCAGGAGTGAACCTTGGCCTTCGTCATCTATAAGCTGCAGGGAAACTTGATTTGTAGAGGTTGAGCGCAGCGAGATATCAGCTGCTGGGTACTGGTCGGACATCCAGAAATACCTTTCCCCAGATTTATGCAGCTGACGAAGGTTTGCCAGGAGAGTTAGCAGCTCCTCGGTTTCTTCAACGTTGAAGCTGCCAAATCGATCTCCTACGTTGAATGGAAGTTCATAAGCAGCACATTTGAGATGAGCGAGGGCGATCAATAAATTGTTCGGATTGACAAGAACGTTTTCAGGGCGGGATGAAAATAGGAAATCAGGGTGACCGGCAATATATTGGTCCAAGGGGGTCGTTGATGGCACAAGAACTGAAAGTGAGGCTTGATCTCCTCGGCCTGAGCGGCCGGCTTGCTGCCATGTGCCGGCTATGGTGCCTGGATATCCAGCCAGCAATGACGCGTCAAGACCGCCGATATCAATGCCCAATTCTAAGGCTGTGGTGGCAGTGATACACCTGATTTCCCCTGAACGTAAGCCAGCTTCAAGATCTCGCCTTTGTTGAGGTAAGTAGCCACTTCGATAAGCCTGGAGAGCGATACCCTCCAATGATGTACGCTCCTTGAGCCGGGTAAGCATAAATTCTACGGACTGCCTGGATCTGCCAAAGATAATGGTCTGCAAACCGTGGTTTATCAGGTCATCAGCCAGCCTGGCTGTCTCTCTTTGCATACTGGCGCGTAAGCCAAATTCAGGATCGACAATAGGGGGGTTATAAATCAAAAAATGCTTCTTGCCCCTGGATGAGGTATCCTGGTCAATTAATGCCAGGTCCTCTTCGAGTAGTGCTTGTCCTAATTGCCGGGGATTGCCAATTGTCGCTGAGGTGAGAACGAATTGCGGTTTTACGCCATAATGGGCAGTGATCCGCTTTAACCTGCGCAATAGATTGGCAACATGGGATCCAAATACACCCCGGTAGATATGAATTTCATCCAGGACCACAAATCTCAATTGGGAAAAGAACGCAGACCAGTGGGTGTGATAAGGCAGAATGCCTAGGTGCAGCATGTCCGGGTTGCTGATGATGATGTTAGCTTGCTGGCGGATGGACTTCCGCTGATTGTGGGGTGTATCTCCATCATAGGGGCGGGCTAAAACACCAGGAAAGGCATTAACGTAAGACAGTTGATCTCTTGCCAGGGCCTTGGTAGGAAACAAAAGCAAAGCTTTGGCTGGGTTGCCTTTTGCTATTTGGTCAAGAATGGGGAGTTGATAGGCTAAAGATTTACCAGAAGCTGTTCCTGTGGAAAGCACGACGTGCTTCCCCATTTGAAGCTGCGACCAGCATAGTTCTTGGTGGTGATATAACTTTTCGATGCCCTGATCTTTGAGCGCAGCGATCAGCTGGCTGTTCAGGTCCTTGGGAAAATCTTTCCACTGGGGATCACGTGCTGGGATGGTCAGCCAGGAAGTGATGTTGGGACCGATGCCAGGGTCTTTTTTCCAGCGGGTTAACAGTAGAGGTAATGACATGGTTGATCAAGGAGCTTGGGATCTGCAATAAGGGGGTGATGGACAAAGATCATTCTTCCAGCGCCCGCTGCTGCATCTGATCGCGGAGAACCTGGATATCTGAGGGGATTTCTAAGGCTGCCCAGCCCATAAAGAAGGCGGCGATGATCCGCGCTGTCACAGAAATAATCAGGATCGCAAAACCCATGGTTGATTTGCTGGCGATATATCCTGCCAAAACTGGCGCAATGGCAGCGCCGCTGTTTTCAATGAAATATTGGATTGAAAAGGCTGTGCTGCGAACCTCAGGCAGTGCGATATCGTTGATTGAAGAGACAATATTCGGGCTGCCCATGGGCATAAATAGCGCGGTAATGACCAGGAAAGCGCCAAATACGATGGGTTGATCCACGGGGATGGACATGGTGATCCAGAGCAGGATCGCTCCGACCAAAGCACCGCCCATGGAGACAAGCATTCGGCCCCGGCGCGTTCTCTTGAAGGCAGCATCCCCCAGAATGCCCCCGACAAAATATCCGCCTGCCAGAGCAAGCACTGCTGGAACCATTGTTAGCAAAACCGAACCCTGCCCATAACCACGTTCGCTTTCCAGGTAAAAAAAGAACCAGAATGTGATCACCTGCCAGGGGAAGATATTGACAAATCCCTGCGCAAAGAGCAGCCAGAGGGTCTTTTTCTTAAAAAGTTTCAGGGCGGTCTTGAAATCGAAGCGGTGGATGGTGATTTCCTCTTTATCGATCATCTCTGGTTCGCTCTGGCCCCGGGGAACATCACGCAGCGTGAATAAAATAATAGCGGCTAAGATAACACCCAGAGATCCAGTGATGTAAAAGATCGCCCGCCAACCTAAAATGTTGCTCAGCCCCAGGGCGAGCAGCATACCCAGCAAGTAACCGATTGGCATAGATAGTTGAAGCAGGCCGTAGATCCTGCCTCTGCGTTTGGGTTCAAAATGGTCAGAGATCAGGCTGTAGATACCCGGATAGCTGGAATCATCAATGCCTGTTGATGCCCGAGATGCTGCGAAAAGGCCGTAGGATGGCGCTATAGCGCTGATCCAAGTCGTACATCCCCAGATAAACGACGCCAGAGCCAGGAGCTTAGGCCTGGCAAAACGGTCGTACAGGTAGCCCCAGAGAGGGTAAAAAAGTGTGCCCACAATCAGCGCGCCGGAGACCACGGCGCCCATTTGGACCTCGTTGATCTGGAAATCCGCCATGATCTGAGATGTCAAAGGGCTGATGAGCAGTTTGTCAGCCTGATGGAAGAGCATAAATGCAAAGGATAGGATAATGACCAGAGAACGCTGTCTCTTCTGATGGCTGGTTAACATAGCTCCTCCTAAAATAGTTCTAATTTATGGACAAGGATGGTGCCCCTAAATCTAAGGCCATATCCTGTCGGAATTGTTGTGTGTATAAGCGATAATAAAAGCCCTTGCGCAGCAGCAGTTCACGGTGGGATCCCATCTCAGCAATCTTGCCGTCCTTGATGTAGAGGATCCGGTCAGCTTTACGGATGGTGGATAGGCGGTGAGCGATGATAATGCTTGTGCGATCCACCATGAGATTTTCCATGCCTTGCTGGATCAATGATTCCGTAAGAGTGTCTATAGAGCTGGTTGCTTCATCCATGATGAAGATATCCGGCTTTCGCAGAACTGCCCGGGCCAGGCTGATCAATTGCTTTTGCCCCACGGAAAGCAAATTGCCGCCCTCGCCAACCTCTTCCTGGTATGTTTTGTCAAGGGTGGTGATAAACTCATGGGCTCCTGCAAGTTTGGAGGCCTGGAGGATCTCCTCCTCGCTGGCATTCAGTTTTCCATAGCGGATATTTTCCTGGATGGTACCGGAAAATAAATGGGGTGTTTGCAGTACGATACCGATTCTGGACTGGATCGAATCCAGGCTTAGCTGGGTGTAATCCTGTTCATCGATCAGGATCCTGCCAGCTCGGGGTTCAAAAAATCGGCAGAGCAAATTTACAATGGTGGATTTTCCACCACCTGTGGGGCCAACCAGGGCAATGGTCTCACCCCGCTTGATGTGAACTGAAAAATCTTCAAGAACTATCTCATCATCGTCATCGTAGAAAAAACACACCTGATCAAACTCGATATCTCCTTGCAAGGATTCAGCGGGCGAAGCCTCAGGGGAGTCATATATTTCCGGGGATTTGTCCAGCAGGGAAAAAATACGTTCCGCAGATGCTATTGATCGCTGCATTTCAGCATAAACCCGGGCAAGGTCCTGGATGGGCCAGATCATGAAGGTAATATAAGTCACAAAGGCTTGAATCCCTCCGATCGTGATCCCTCCGACCTGGGCCTGGAGACCCCCATACCAGATGACAGAACCAAGCGCGAAAGCGCTGATGATCATCACCACCGGCAGGAATAAGGCAGATAACCAGGCTGCACGGAACCCAGCTTGATACATTTCGTCTGTTAATTCGCTGAATTCAGCCATGTTCTGCGATTCCCGGCTGAAAGCCTTGGTCACCCTGACACCTGTGATGTTTTCGTTGTAGGAACCGGTGATCTTGGAGTTGATTTTTCTAACCTGCCGATATTCGACAATGATTTTCTTTTTGAACTGGGCAGCCACTACAATTAACACCGGTATGATAGCCAGCACGATCAAGCCTAACTTCCAATTTATTGTGATCATGAAATAAGAAGCAGTGATGATATTCAGCGTACCCCAGATGATGTCCAGGAATCCCCAGGTTACAAGAGAGGCAACTCGCTCAGAATCCGAGGTCACCCGGGACATCAACCAGCCAACCGGTGTCTTGTTGTAATAGGACAGAGATAATTTCTGCAGCTGGCTGAACATCTCTTTGCGCAGGTCGTATTGGACACGTTCGCCAAGCACACCCGCAAAGTAGATGAATCCAAAGACGTTGACAGCCTGGAGGGCGATCAACGAGCCGTACTGGATGAGAATTTGGCGAAGTACAGTCAGGTTGCCAGGGCCAATGCCCTCATCAATGATCCGCTTACTTAAAAAAGTAAAATAAGAATCCAGGAATGAAACCAGAGCGATAGAGATCACAAAGCCAACCACCCAGAAAACATAAGGTTTCATGCGCGAGATTATTCGCAGGGCTATTCTGCCGGTAAATTGTCCTTTGAATTCTTCCTCTTCAAATCGATATTGTTCACTCATCTTCGGCGGTTTCCATGCAGGCTGAGTTCTTTTTCTAGCGCAGAGTCTATTTGCGTTTGAAGCTTGAATATATCCTGATATTTTCCTGGCTGGTTGATCAATTCGGAGTGGACGCCTTTTTGAATGATCCGGCCATCTTCCAAAACAAGAATCAGATTGGCTTGCATTAAACTTTGGGTGCGATGGGCGATGATAAAGGTGGTCCTGCCTTCCATGAGTTGATCAAGCGCTTGATGAATTGAGGCTTCGGTTTCCACATCTACTGAGGAAGTGGCGTCATCCAGTATCAGTATTTTTGGGTTCTTGAGCAGAGTGCGGGCAATGGCGACACGCTGTTTTTGACCGCCGGAGAGTGTCACTCCTTTTTCTCCCACGATCGTCTCGTACCCTTTACTAAAGCTGAGTATGACATCGTGGATGGCAGCTGCTCTACTTGCTTGAAATATTTCTTCGTCGCTCACCTCGCGGTCAACGCCGTAGGTGATATTCTCTTTGATGGATCGGCTGAACAGGAATGGCTCTTGCTCAACCAGTCCAATTTGCTTGCGCAAGTATTTACGTGAATACTTCTTGAGATCAACCGAATCCAGGCTGATCAAACCGCTGGTATAGTCATAGAATCTGGGGAGCAGATTAACCAGGGTTGACTTACCGGAGCCTGGTCCACCAAGCAGGGCGATGATATTTCCTGGCTGGCAGACGAAGCTGATCTCCTTGAGAACTACAGGGTGCTGATCATAAGCAAACGAGACATTTTTGAACTCAATGAGACCTTGAACAGTATCTGAGGGAGGCTGATAGGAGCCTGATACAAGCGGCTCACGCTGCTCTTTGATCACTTCCTGGATCCTGCCATAGGAAACAAGCCCTGAGGACATCTGGACGATCAGTCGACCCAGGTTGCGAATTGGCCATATGATCCAATTGATCATACTGGCGTATGCCAGATAAGTGCCGATGGAGATCTCGCCCGAAATGGCCATCGTAGCCCCTAAATAATAACCAAACAGCATTTGGGCTCCGGTCAGCACATCAGAAAATGGCCAGAAAAGAGCATGCATAGTGAAGAACTTCTTTCCTTTCTGGAATTTCCCAAAATTCTCACGTTCGAATTTCTGGCTTTCATACGACTGCCTGGCAAATGCCTTGACGACTCTGACCCCTGTTAAGTTCTCCTGCAGCGTGTTAGAGAGCAATGCTTCCTGGTCCTGGTAATCCTCGTATGCGTCAGAAACCTTCCGAAAGAAGATCACGGACAGGAATACTGTAAATGGGACAACAATAATGGACAGCAGCGCTAACCTGACATTTAATGTCAAAAGAACAGCTAGATTGACGATGAAAAGCAGGGCCACTCGCCCTAAACCAATCGCCCGGTCAGCAAAAAAGAGGCGGACAGCATCTACATCAGAAGTCGTCCTTTGAATCAGTTCGCCTGTTTTGGTCTTATCATGGTAAGAAAAGGAAAGCCGCTGGATGTGATCAAACAGAAAATTGCGCAGACGGCGGGTGATGCCTTCCGATGTTTTTGCAGCCAGACGTCCGCTGAGGTAAGTAAAAATCCCCTGCAAGGCTGCCAGCCCAAAAAATGACAAAGCAATGAGGGGGATGTATTTGCCGATTTCCTTCTGGGCTACTAATTCATCGATGAAACGTCCCAGGATCAAATAAGTGCCAGACCGAAAAGCAGCCGCAAATCCGAGGCTGATAGTTGCGAACAGGTATATCCGCCTGTAGCCCCGCATCAAGTGCCAGAGGCTTTTAAGTTTGTTTTCAGAAACGGTGCTTCTGATGTCAAATTCGGGGATGTGGTCTGACATTGTTGAAACTCGTTTAGGCCTTCACAGGCTGCAATGCGATCAGGTTCTTCTTTTGAACGTTCGCAGATACTTGGCCGCTGGACAACTCATTGATTGCCGATTGCAGGGCAGCTAACCGATCCACAGGCAAGGAAAAATCTATTCGAACCTGATCAGTAAATTCTTCCGCAATGTTCAGGCCTTGGTGGCCCTGGATCAATCTCCGTACTTGCTCAAAGATAGGATAGGGGCAGCTGATCGTTACTTGGTGGACGGCAATCTTGTTGGCTTTTGGCACACCCTGAACAGCATCTTTGGCTGCAGTGCTGTAGGCTTTAACTAAACCGCCAGTGCCAAGTTTTGTGCCGCCGTAATAGCGCGTGATGACTAAGACGGTGTCTCCCAGGCCAGAACCCATCAAGACTGACAGGGCTGGTTTTCCAGCTGTGCCAGAAGGCTCGCCATCATCACTTGAATGCGCCGTGGTTGCAGAGCCAGAACCGATGATGTAGGCCGGCACATTATGAGTGGCGTCTTGATACAGCTGGTTGACTTCAGCAATAAAGCCTCGGGCTTCAGGTACGGAAAAAGCCGGGCCAATTGTGGCAATGAACCGGGAATTTTTCATCCAGCTTTCCACTTCGTACCTGGATGCAGGAACCAGGTTGTCATCCATAAGGGTCTCCACAACGGAAAATACACAGAATCCAATTGTACATCAGGGAGATATTGCTGGGTAGGTGGAACAAGCGGGGGGTATTTCAATCAGGGCGATGTGAGCGGGGAGAGAAGGACTGTCAGCCAGCGTGGTGGAAGCTCCAGAGGACTTTACCGATGATATCGGAATAGGGGACCTTGCCCATTCTCTGGGACGTGATACTGTCGGCGTGAAGCCCTGCTGCTTCAATATATTGTTCTGCTGGATCGTTGTGCAGAATGCGTTTAATCAGCCTGCCATAAGCAGCATGATTGAATACAACAAAGTCGCCAGGTGACAAGCGGTTGAAACGAGTTGGGGCGCGCCAGATCAAAGCATAGTCATCTGGCAAAAAAAATGGTGACAGGCTGCTGCCTGTCACCTTGACAATTTTGATCATTTACAGGTCAGGATAGACCATTTCAAGGGCTGGTGCGTAAGGCGCCTTGGCTTTTTTGGTCTTAACATCTTTGATGGCCCAAAATATCTCAGCAAATTCATTGATTGCATCCACGAAGGCCAGTCCTTGGTCGCGGTCTGCGGTCTGGCGGCATTTGGAGCCCAGCTGCATAATTTTGTGGACCAAACCCGGAAGCTGAGGATATTTTTCAACGTGGGCTTCTTTGATGAAATCGCCCCAGATAACACGTATTTCATGTTTTGCGCTTTCAGCATGTTCTTCTTTGACAGCTATGTAGCGCGCCATGGAATTATGGAAATCTTTGCGGGCCTTCTCGTCACCCGTGGACAGGTTTTCCATCAGATCCATCATCCTGACAACGGTAAGCGCATCGATCTGAGCGGGAATGGGATCGTAAATACCACAGGGAATATCGCAGTGCGCTTTGACCTCCGGAAAATGAAATAGCTTATCAAGCGTGTGAATGAATTTATGTAACATGGATTTCTCCTTCGATAAACAGGAAACAGAACGTTAATTGTCTATTTTACCGCAATGGGAGGTTGGGCAGTATTATAAGCGTATAAGAAGCCAGAGACCATCAATGGACCTCGCCTTCCACCTCGCCCTCTACCCTGCTTTCCCAGGGATATTCTTCTGTGCCCTGGGCTTGTTTTCGAATTTCAGGGTCAGTGGCCAAAAAACCCCGGTAACGGTCAGGGAGGAGGGCAGCGATTGCTTTCATCAGCTCAAGCCCAATTTCATCCAGCTGCTTTCTGCGCTCCCTTCCTTTGCCAGTCGTAGTGAAGGGGCCTACTGGTTTGCCAATATGCACTACGGCTTTGGGTCGTTTCCCAAGCCGAACAGGAAAGATGTCATTCAAGCCATAGATTCCCAATGGGAGAATCCTGGCTCCTGTCTGCGAAGCCAGGAAGGCAGCCCCAGGCCGGGCAGGACGAAGGACTTCTGCCCAGCTTCCGCCTTCCGGCATGATTCCCAGCACACCATCCTGGTTGAGGATTTCTTCAGCTGCCCTCAGTGCAAATCTGGACCCAGTGCCACGGAAAACAGGGTAGTAACCCCACCAATCAGGGATGGACTGCACAATTTTCGGGGCATGGGGGAACACAGCGCCGCCCACAAATTCGATGGGATAGGGCAGGGCCCTGATCACCGCTACTGGATCAATGAAACTGAAATGGTTGCCAATCACCAGCAGCGGGCCATTATCCGGGAGATTCTCTTTCCCCCGGATTTCCAAATCACACAGGATTGAAAAAGCCACCCTGGAAAGGAATTTTAGGGATCGTCTGATGATAACTCTTCGTGGGTAAGTTATTTTTTGTGTCATATTTCCTTATATGTTTCTGTGGGGTCAATCACCTTCAGGAGAATAAATAAACCAGCCAGCAAGAAAACGGCGATGGAACCAATCGCGACCTGTTGGCCTTTGATCTCAGCCTCAAGCAAGTCCAAGCCACGGTTATTCGCGAACCAGCGAGCAGCCTCATAAGCCAGGAAGCCATACACCGTAGGGCCAATGAATGAGGATGTTCTCCCAGTGACAGCAAAGATGCCATAAAATTCCGCGCTCCTTCCTTCAGGGGCAAAATAACCCACGAGTGTCCGGCTGATGGATTGCACTCCGGTCAGCGCAAAGCCTGCAAATGCGCCAATGATATAAAACTGAGTCATTGTCTGGGCGAAAAGCATGCTCAATACAACCAGCGTCATCATGATCAATGAATAAATCAGTGTGTTTTTGAAGCCGATTTTTTTGCCTACCAATCCGGCAACATAGGCGCCGGCTACGCTGGTCACCTGGACGATGATCATGAAAATAATCAGCTGGGTTTGATCCATCCCAAACAACACAGCACCAATGATGGCAGCAAAGTTAAGTGCCATCAAGATCCCATCGTTATAGATTAAGAAGGCGATGATGAATCGCAGGAAATCACGATAATTTCCCAGGGCTTTCAAAGTGTCAAGCAACCTGGACCCTGCAATGGATAAATATGTTTCTCCTGGAGGCAGCGGAGAGGGGACAGCTCGTTCTTGAATCCACCTGAAAGTGGGGATAGCAGCTACTGCAAAATAAAACGCTGTGAAAACAAGCGAAAGCCTGACCATGATGGTCCCTTCTATCAGGATGATCAAAGGCAGCAGGATCAGCAAGCAGAGGATGCCGCCAAAGGAACCGATCGCCCAGCCGTTTCCTGACACACGCCCCATTTCTTCTGGCGTGGCAATTTCGGGCAGGAGCG
>Ga0207796_1000233_pt1 | contig 24291 bp, 25 predicted proteins | sample Pon1CUnioCityCA_6_FD_187274 | JGI IMG/M metagenome (GOLD analysis project Ga0207796, IMG submission 187274) | Marine sediment microbial community from Union City, CA, USA - Pond 1C Sediment 1 (SPAdes) | ecosystem: Environmental > Aquatic > Marine > Intertidal zone > Salt pond sediment ... | reverse complement strand
CAAAGATGGACAGCAGGAACAGAGCCAGGGGGATGTAAGCCTCCTTCGAGAGCAATTTGGGTCGCAGCAAGACGTCGATCCAGTTCACCACTCCGTAAAAGCCACCCAGGACGATCAATCCTTGGATCTGATTGCCGGTCAAGAACGAGACGATGGCAATGGCGATGACCAACCAACTGATACCCACCAGCGGGATCATGGCCAGCACCATCGAGAGAATTGTGAACATAAAGACGTAGGGCAGGCCGGACAGCCAGTAAAAGATGCCCATGGCGGCGCCCTGGATGATGGCGATGAGAAACACACCCTTGATCAGAGATGAAACCATGGCCGAGATCTTGCGGCCGTAGAGCTCGCTGACATCGTAGCCCAGTGGACTCAGCCGCTGCAGATTTTCCACCATGCTCTTGTAGTGAGGCAACAGGGCGGTCACGACGAGGACAAAGATCATGCCTTGAATGAGCAAGCCGGGCAGCGAGGCTCCCAGGCTCAGGGCCAGGTCGGCGACGGCCGACGCCGCATTACGGGCCAGGGATTGCAATCCCTCGGCAATGTTCACTGCATCAAGCTCTAGCGCACCCAGCAGGGGCACGGTGTCGAGGGCCTGGGCGATGCTCTGCAACGCGGAACCCAAGTCTATGGACGCAAAGTAGGCAAGAGCGGCCGCAAGCTGGTTAACGATCAGTAAGGCGACAAGAAAGACCGGGACGACGAGGATGCCCAGGAAGGAAAGCAACGTGAGCGAGACCGCTACCTTTTCTCGCCCCTGGATCCGCTTCCGTCGCAGGAAATAGTTGTACAGAGGCGTGAGCATGATCACGGCGATCAGGCTCAAAACAAGCGCGGTGAAGTAGGGCTTGATCATCAGGATGGTCAGAACGATTAGGATCAGGAACACCAACCAGAAAAAGAGCCGGTTCCTCCAGTACTCTCCACTCACGTGCCCTCCCACGGTCGACAAGTTGATCACCTCACCTTCTACCCAACCATGATGGCCTGGTCGCCCTCTGTGGTCGCCGCTTTGCTACGCAGATTCAAAACCAGGATGTAGACGCTGATGATCAGCACCCAGGCCGGAAAGATCAGGGTTACCCACAGGCTGTATCCGATGCTGAACAACAGCACCAGTGCCAGCCCGTAGGTCAGGAAAGCCAGGCCGCGGTGCATAATGCGGGTGCGAACCGAGATGGTTGCCAGCGAGATCATGAATACGCCCGCCATGCGAATGGCATAGATGTTGCTGATGCGGTACATCACTGTTCGGATAAAGGTGTACAGACCACTATCGATGAGTTCTGTCGGAATAATCGCATAGCTGGTAAGCAAGCCGCCGGCCAGTGCTGCAGCGACAAAGGTCATGGCCAGGAACAGCAGTCCGCTGCCAAAGAATACGCTCGAAAAGAACTTGTCCTCCAACTGGCCCATGCGGTCGCGGATCACGCCGATGAACCACAGGAAGGCGATGCCGGCGATGGGCACCAGGCTCAGTGCCAGGGCAACGGTGCTGCCCCGTTCCTCCAGCCAGGCGCCGCCGTCGGCCGGATTGGCCGGGATGGAGATCCGGATGAGGATGTAGGCCGCAATCAGCAGCAAAGCGAAAAGGATACCAGCCATGGCCGCGGCGCGCGGCGTCGTGAGCCGTCGATCTGTCAAGGTACTCGCGTTATCACTCATGGTCTATACTCCCCCCGGGTTGAAGGCCCAGATAGGCATCGACCGCTTGCGCCAGGTCGAAAAACATCCGCTCGTGCCCCAACACCGCTCCCAGCGCGGACTGTTCGACGACGCGCAACGGCTCCGGGTTCAGGGCCACAAGCCACAGTTCGATCCCGGCCCCGCGCAGCCTCTCTTCGAGTTCTATCAGTTGCTTCAGCGCCGTGTACTCGATGTCAGGGATGGCGCTGCAATCAAAGGCGATGACATGCGGTTGCTCCTGCTGAATGAGAGCCTGCACCTTCTCCCGGACTCTCGGCGCATTGGCAAAGTAGATGCGACCCTCCGTGCGCACCAGCAGCAGCCCGGGGAGGGTTTCGTCATCGGGATGGTCCTGCAGCGGGCGGAACAGGCCGGTGCCTGGTTTGCGGCCCATGATATAGAGCGGCGGGTGGTTAGCCTGGATGATCATGTCCAGCATGGACACGATCACGGCCACCAGGATGCCTTCCAGCGTGCCCAGGACCACAACGCCGGTGAAGGCAAGGATGGCCCACCACAGCTCGTGCCTGCGAATCTCCCCGATGGCCCGGAATTCACCCACCTTGATCAGCCCGGCGGCGGCCACCAGCACCAGCGCGCCCAGGGTAGCCTGGGGCATGAGGCCGATCAGCGGCGCCAGGAAGACCAAGGTTACGACCACAACTCCGGCGGTGACCGCTTCGGCGAGTTGGGACCTCGCGCCGGCCTGGTCGTTGACCGCTGTCTGCGAAGTTCCACCACCGGCCGGATAGACCTGGAAAAAGCCGCCCCCGATGTTGGCCGCGCCCAGGGCTCGAAGTTCCTGGTCGGCGTCCACCGGCGGGTCGTCGTGCCCAGCAAAGGCCCGCGCCGAAGCGATCGACTCCACAAAGGCCATCAGGGCGATGCCCAGCGCGCCCGGCCACAGCGCCGACAGCAGCGACAGGTCGGGCAGAGAGAAAGAGGGCAGGCCGGCCGGGATCTCACCGACCAGCTCGACGCCACTGGCCTCCAGGTTGAACAGCGCCGAAGCCAGGATGCCCACGGCCACAGCAACCAGGGCCGCAGGCAGGCGCTTGCTCAACCGGGGTAACAGGATCAGGATCACCAGGGTGACGAGGGACAGCGCTAGGGTCAGCAAGTGGATCTGGTCCAAGCTCTGCAGGATCTGCACGACGGTCTGGAGGACGGGTCCCTTTTCCACCGACAGGCCCAGAACTTTCCCCAGTTGGCCGACAAAGATCACCAGCCCAATGCCGGCTTTGAACCCGGTGAGCACCGGCAGCGAGATAAAGTTGGCCAGAAAGCCCAGGCGCAGCAGCCCGGCCAGCAGTAGAAAGATGCCCACTAGCAGCGCCAGCGTCGAGGCGGCCACCAGAGTTTCCGCCGGATCGCCGCCCTGCACCACCCGCGCCAACTCGGTGGCGGTCAGCATCGAGAGGGTCGAGGTGCTGCTCACGCTCAGCGGCCGCGAGGTGCCCAAGAGGACGTAGATCAGCATCGGCACCAGGGCCGTGTAGAGGCCGACCTCCACCGGCAGCCCGGCGATGGCGGCATAGGCCATCGCCTGGGGGATGACCACAGCTGCCGCCGTCAGGCCGGCGACCAGATCAAAGCGCAGCCACCCAGAAGAATAGCCTGGCAGCCACTGCAAGACGGGCAGGTATTTACTCAATCGGCTGGGAGTATCTGCGTATTGCATACTCAACCTGATCCCTTTGACGCGTCAAAGACCACCTGATCGTACCACCACAGCCGCTCAAAAAAGATTCGGGCGCGCTCGAGGCTGTCGCCGGTCGTTGTGTAGCCTATGATTTCGTGAATCGTGCGCTTGCCATCGATGGCATCGTACCATTGCTTTTCCTGCGCGTCGATGGGCAGGAAAAGGTCGGTGTAGGTGTGGCTCTGGTTGATCAGCACACCTGCCGCCCCTGGAGGCAGCCGCTCTTGAACGCAGATCGTATCAGGCATACGAATGGGCACATAACCAGGCCAGGCGTCACCCTCAAAACTGATCCGGCGCGGCAGATCAGGACCATCGCTGCGGTAGAGAACTGCGCTGTGGCGGAGCATTGTGCCCCGAAACAGCTCAACGGCCGCATACTGCTCCGCCAGGGGAAGCTGCGCGATGCGGGCAGCCTGCGGGATGCGTCCCATGACACCACAATGAGGGCTGTACGGTGCCTGTCTGAGCCACCTGCCAAATCTCAGCCCGCCCCTCTCGACGAAATCGAGCAATTGCGGAACGGAATAAGCCCGGTCCTGTGGGTGCAAGAGCGCGTCAGCCAGTGCTGCATCGTGTTGAAAGTCAGGAGCCTGGCGCAGCAGGTTTTCGAGTGGATGTCCGGGGGGCAACGCTTGGAGCGCAGCGACCAGATCCCGGATCTCCCCATCGGTAGCCTGGATACCGATCCTCCGGGCAAACTCCTGCAGCATATAGATGCCGGTCCGCCCGTAGGGCGCATAGACCATGAGATGCATCGCGCCGTCCGGTTTCAGCACATCGCGCAACGATTTGAGCCCCGCATCGGGGTCGGCGAGATGATGGAGAACCCCGGTGCATACGATCTGGTCAAAGCTCATCTCCAGTTCGCCTACCCGCTCGATGGCCACTTGATGCACCTGGAGATTGCGCAAATCGTACTTGTGCATGAGTTCCTCGGTATGACGCACGCTCGTCGCGCTAAAGTCGACACCGGTCACTCGGGCCGCAGGCCAGCGCAAGGCATGTTTGGCCGCCTGCGAGGTCCCGCAGCCGGCAATTAGGATCGCTCTGTCTTCCCGGTACGGTTTGACCGGCCAAAACAGATGGTAATCCGCGCGGCGTCTTGCCCGATCCTGCCAGCGCTGGCGATATTTGTCGAGGCTGTCGACCGGCCGAGGATAGGGATAACGGTCGTAAAAGCCCTGGACCCGATCTGGCGAGCCCGCCAACGGCGTGCTGTCCATTTGTTGGCTCATAGCAAACTATCCAATAATGAATCTGGCTCAGGAGGTTTTCCCGGCGGACGATGGATCCGCCGGGAAAACCTATTCGTTGCACTTGCCAGATAGCAGCCTAATGCGATTTGCTGCTCGATGCTTCTTCCAATTGCCGCAACACGGCATCCAAGTTGAACGCGGCCGGCTTTTGGCGCGGCGGGAACTTGACGAACGCATCGATCTGCTGAGCCACGATCGACTGCATCCCATAGATCAGATAGGCGTGCGAGATCACCCAGTCCCAGTACGTGTTCGAGTTCTCGTCGGCCCGCTCGAACGGGTCGCGGCGCAGGTTAAAGATCTTGGGCCCTCGCAAAGGCACGAACGGCTCGAACCAGCAGGCCAGCGTCTTGGCCCGCTGCTCCATCAACACCACCTTCCAGTCTTCGTACCGGATGGCCAGGATTTCGCCGTCGTCACTGATGTAAAAGAAGCTCTTGCGCGGGCTTGCATCGACCTCACCCTTCAGATAGGGGAGCAGGTTGAAGCCGTCGATGTGGACCTTGAAGGTCTTGGCGCCAGCCTGATGCCCCTCCAGTAGCTTTTCCTTGATGTCCGGCTCTCCTGCGGCAGCCAGGAACGTCGCCAGCCAGTCCTGGTGGGTGACGACGCCGTTGAGCACCGTGCCCGCCTCGAACTTGCCAGGCCAGCGCACAAAAGCCGGCACGCGCCAGCCACCTTCCCAGTTGGTGTTCTTTTCGCTGCGGAAAGGGGTGATGCCGGCATCGGGCCAGGTGTTGTAGTGCGGCCCGTTGTCCGTCGAGTACATGACGATGGTATCCTCGGCGATGCCCAGCTCATCGAGCTTGTCCAGCATCCGGCCAATGTTCTCGTCGTGGGCAACCATGGCATCGTTGTAGAATCCCTGACCGCTCTTGCCCTCGTGCTTCTTGGCGGTGTGCGTTCTAAAGTGCATGGCCGTGGTGTTGTACCACATGAAGAAGGGTTTCCCGGCTTCGTGTGCCTCGTCGATGAAACGCAGCGCGTGCTCTGTCACCTCGTCATCGATGGTCTCCATGCGTTTCTTGGTGAGGGGCCCCGTGTCCTCTACCTTCTGTCCACCCTGGCCATCCGCCCAGCAGTGGAGCACGCCCCTGGGGCCGAACCGTTCCTTAAAGGCCGGGTCCTTGGGATAATCGACATCTTCCGGTTCTTCTTCAGCGTTCAGGTGATAGAGGTTACCAAAGAACTCATCGAAGCCGTGCATGGTCGGCAGGAATTTGTCCTTGTCACCCAGGTGGTTCTTGCCGAACTGGCCCGTGGTGTAGCCCAAGGGCTTCAGCAATTCGGCAATCGTCGGGTCTTCATCGGGCATGCCGATATCCGCGCCGGGCATGCCGACCTTGGTCAGGCCAGTTCGGATCGGGTTCTGGCCGGTGATGAAGGCAGCGCGCCCGGCCGTGCAGCTCTGCTGGGCGTAGTAATCGGTAAAGGCAACGCCCTCGTTGCCCACCCGGTCGATATTCGGGGTCCTGTAGCCCATCTGTCCGCGGCTGTTGTAGCTGATGTTCCACCAGCCGATGTCGTCTCCCCACAAGATCAGGATATTGGGTTTTCCGTTAGGCATTTCGTTACCTCCCTTGGTGTTCTCGGGGCAGTTTCCTTGTGCCTGCCCCTATGATTAGGTATGCGCACGCTCGCGCACGGGCGGACGCGGACGTCCTGCGCCCGTTGCTCGTCTTCTCCGGCTACGGTCCGGTCGTGCCCAGCCGTGGCACGCTCCGAACGTGAGCCCGCTGCCGCAGGGGCAGGGGTCGTCAAACCGTTTGCGGGCCCTGGCCTGGGCCAGGGTCTTTTGCCATTCGCCCTCCTTTCCGGCCATCACGGCCATGATTTCTGAAGCAGGCCGGCCCGCGCGCATGAGCACGGTCATCATCTGTAGCGGTTCGTCGATGCGGTGGAAGAACGCCTTCCAACCGTCGCACAGATAGTTCAGTCCACCCTCTCCATCCGGGCTGTTGTGGAATCGGTTCTTGGGACACTCGCCGTGGCAGGCAAAGCGCACCTCGCACTCGCGGCAATAGCGGGGCAGGCTGTCGCGCTTGGCCAGGCCAAATTGGCGCTGCTTGTCGGAAGCGACCATCTCCGCTATGGGCGTGTCCATGATGTTGCCCAGCAGGTGGTCGGGCTCTACAAAGTGGTCGCACGAGTACAGATCGCCGTTGTGCTCCAGGGCAAGGCCCAGACCACAGGTCGGCTCAAAGACACACATGCCCGACGAAGGCATCCGCATCCAGTTGCGCGCCGCGGCCTCGAATGTCTGGACGAACACCCGGCCCACGTCGTGGCGCACCCACTCGTCAAAGATCTGGATCAAGAAGCGGCCAAGCTGCTCCGGCTGCACCGAGCGCCTGGAGAGGTGCATGCCCTTCTGATAGATCGTGTGTCCCTCGTCGTCGATCCGCTCGACGACGGGGATAAACTGGATCCACGTCGTCCTGGCTTCGTCGCGTAGAAAGCGATACACTTCTAGCGGATAGTCGGCGTTGGTGCGGTTGACGGCGACCAGGATGTTGTGCTCAACGCCGTGCTTTTGCAGCAGTCGCAGGCCGCGCATCACCTTGTCGAACGTCGGCCCGCCCCCCTTGTCCAGGCGGTACGTATCGTGCAGATGGCGGGGTCCATCGATGCTGATGCCAATGAGGTAGTCATTCTGCTTGAAGAATTCGCACCATTCGTCGGTCAGCAGCGTGCCGTTGGTCTGCATCGTGTTCTCGAACCGCACATCTTGCGTGCGGCCCATGCCTGACCGGGCATGCTTCTTCTGCAGCGCTATCGCTCTACGGTAAAAGTCAACGCCCATCAGGGTCGGCTCGCCACCTTGCCAGGCAACCGTAACCTGCGGCGTTTGATGGGCTTCGATGAGCTGCCGGATGTACGTCTCTAGCACCTCATCGCTCATGCGGAACTTGCTGTCCGGGTAGAGCAGCTCCTTGTCCAGGAAGAAGCAGTAAGCGCAGGCCAGGTTGCAGGCCGCCCCCGTCGGCTTGGCCAACACATGGATGCGCGGCGGTGCACTGTGTGTCAAGAAGATGCCTCCCAGGGGTACACTACCCGCCACTCGCGCGCCATGTCTACCAGGGTCCAGCCCTTCTCCCGTGCCTCATCCAGCGCCCTGTCCAGCCGGCCGACGGGCGATTCTCGATCGTAAGCCCACTCCCGCTGGGCGTCGTTGTGATGGACTAGGCCCAGGAAGCGCGGGCCGTCGCCCGCCGCCGTCCACTGGAGCATCTGGAGGTCACCATCCGAGTTGCCAAAGGCCAGGAGCGGGCGGCGGCCAATGAATTTGTGGATGCCCACCGGTTTGCCCTCGTTGTCATCCACGAAATCGACCTTGGGCAGACGGACTAGCACCGGGCCGCCGTCCCGCATCTCGAACTGAGTTTCGATGCTGGATCCGATCACCTGCTCGGGTGGGATGCCGTACACCTCTTCGACCCAGGCCCGCATGAACTCAATGCCCCCACCGGAGACGATATAGTTCCTGAAACCATGGGCCTGCAAGGTGTCGAGGAGCTCCAGCATGGGCTGGTAGATCATCTCGGTGTACAGGTGCCCCGTTCTGGGGTGCCGGGCGCTGGCGACCCAATCCAGAACGATCCGTTCGAATTCCTCGCTGGTGGTGCCGGCGTGCGTCGCCAGGACGATCTCGACAAGGGCCTTCAACCCTCCGGCCAGGACCTCGCCAGTGTTTCCTGCCAGCACCGCCTGGAAGGGCTGCTGCTCCCGCCACTCGGGATGCTCCGGCGCCAGGGCCTTGACGCGCTCCAGGGCAAAGATCAGTTGGAAGTAGAACGGTTTCTCCGACCAGAGCGTGCCGTCATTGTCAAAGACGGCGATCCGGTCCAGGGGCGGCACGAAATCGGCGCTGCCCTCGGCCGTCACCGCGTCCAGGAAACGTAGGATCGATGCTTTGCTTGGCCCCTCATTCCACGAGGGCAGGGGGTCGGTCTGCGCTAGCTTCTGTTTCATACCCTTCTCAAACCTCACAGTTCGATTTTGCCGGTCAGCTGATCAGGCCACCCAGGCCATTACCCACCAGCTTGGCTCCCAAAACCAGGAACAGGACAAACATCACCGTGGCGTTGTTGGCCAGCAGCCAGGCCTTCCAGCCGTCGAGCGTCTCAGCCGCCGACTCACCGGCGACCAGGTAGTAGAGCACCGGCGCGGCGACGCTGGCGCTGGCAATGAAGACGAACACTGCCAGGGCGACGGCCGACTGCCCGCCGCCGAGCCCGGCCTGGGCGATGGTCAGCGCCGCGGCCAGGGTCAGGCCCAGGTTCTTGGGATTGACCCCGGCCAGCAGGGCCGAGATGCCCAGCGCCCGCCCGGCGGTAAACGAATCGATGGCCGCCATCCACTTGGGCATCTCCGGCTCCTCGCCCGCCTGGGGTCGCTTCTGCCAGTTGCGATAGGCCAGGAACCAAAAGAGCAGGCCCAACAGCAGCTTGATGAGGTATGAGATCGTCGAGGGCGTGCCTCCGGCTGAGATCTTGCCGGCATTGGCCAGGAGCAACACCACCGTCCCGACGACGGCCAGAGCCAGCACCCAGCCGGCCAGGAAGGCCAGCCCGTTGCTCCTGGCCCGCTTGCTGAACAACATCAGGATCACGGCGATGATCGGCAGGGGGCTGATAGCCACGCCGATGGCCTGCGGAAGCATGTCACCGATTACGTTGCCCATTGCACTCAATCTCCTTATTGACAGTCGCGGGATAGCGTCTCGTTGCAGGACCGCCAGTCCCGCATCCTATTCCTCTGCGCCAAAGGCCTCCCGCAGCTTGGCCTCGTCCTCCTGAGAAAGAGACGTCTGCAAGACGGTGGGGTTGAACTCCTTCAGCTCATCCAGCCACGTTCCCAGGTCGCCTGTATGGATCAGCAGAAAGAGGGCTGAATGGCCGGGCTGGATGGTCTCGGAAACCTCTTTGATGAACTTGTCGTCCACGCCGTGGTCGGTCAGGCGCCCGATGGCCGCGCCGGCGGCAGCCCCGAGGGCCACGCCCATCCAGGGCACCGCAAAGAGCAGGCCGATGAGCAGCCCCCAGAAGGCCCCACCAAACGCGCCGCTGCCCACCAGTTCGGTCAAGTGCTTGACCTTCACCTTGCCATCCTCCCGCCGGACGACAACGGCCGCATCGGCCAGTTGCAGCATGCGTCGCTTCTGTATGCCCAGCAGCCTATCGCGCGCCTGAAATGCGCCCTCTGGGTTATCAAAGGCCAACACAACCAATTCGCTCATCTTACCCTCCCCCTGGGGGTATGATAATGTATGGGCAGCAAAGCTGCCCATGCATCACCGAACCTACCCCGCCTTTTGGCGGCGGTCCTATGCTTCGTCCGCCACGTCTTCCACATACTCCGCCGAGGCGTGCAGCGCCTCCGCGGCGCCAATGTCGGCGGCACCCTCGGCCACCTGGGCGATGCCTTCCTCGGTCAGTTCAGCACTGGCCTCGGCCATGACTCCGGCCGCAGCCACCTCGACCATGCCCTCAGCTACCATTTGTGCGCCGGCTTCGGCCAGTTCTTCGCTGCGCGCAGCTGCCATCTCTGACGCCGTTACGCGGGCCATGCCCTCGGCCACCTCACCCATACCTAAGGACTCGATGTCAAAGCCGGTCTCGGCCAGGGCGTCGGCCAACGCCTGGGTGGCGCCAAAGCGCAGGACCGTGTCCACTGCGATCTCGCGCAGCCACTCGCCCCGGTCCGCCAGGAAGGCAGCCAACACCGGCATCTCCAGACCAGCAACCACGTCGCCGGCCACGGCCAGTTGCCCGGAGATGCCGGCTAGGTCCATGGCATTCTCCAGGTCTTCGGCGCTGATGCCGCCCACGACAGCGCTCATCACGTTCAGATCGTCCGAGGCGGCCAGCAGGTCTGCCCCTTCGGCCAAGTCTTGGACGCCAGCCTCGGCGACGACGCGGCTCAGAAGGGCCGCCCTATCAGACACGAACAGGGCATCCTGCCCACGGGTCACGTCGCTGACACCTGCGGCCAGGGCTACTGTGCCCATGGCGGCCGCCTCGCGGGCGGCGGCAAGCGTCTCCTCGCCGGCGTCGAGCTGTTCTATACCAGCCTCCACCGCTGTCTCGCTCGCGGCCTCCAGATCGCTGGCCGCTCCCATCAACTCATTCCGGCTGAGACTGACCTCTTTGCCCTTGGATTGGGTCAACTCTTTTTCTGTCTTTTTTGTCATTTTGTCCCCTCTTGCTTCCCCATGTGCAACGAACTTGACAAGTTCGTTGCACATGCGCAGATTCTATGCGAAAGCCGCCCGCAGTTCGTCCTCTTGCTCCTTGGACAGGCTGGAGGCGATCAGGTCAAACTCGACGCCTTTGAAAGCGTCCGCTACCTTGTCCATGACAGCGTCGCTGGTCATCAGAAACAGGGCTGACGTGCCTTCGGTGACCTGGTCGCGCACCGAATTGATAAAGTCGTCGTCGATGCCATAGTCGGCGAACTTGCCGCTCAGCGCGCCCATCGCCGCACCGACCGCCATGCCAAAGAAAGGCACGAAAAAGATGAGGCCAAAGAGCATGCCCCAGAACGCGCCGTCCAGAGCGCCAATGCCGGCCAGGTTGGCCATTTGCTTCGTCTTGGGCTTTTTCTTGCCCCCAGGCCAGGTGACGATGGCCGCGTCATGGAGGTTGATTAGGTGCTGCTTGCTGAGGCTCTCCACCGTGTCAAGCGCCTGCCGCGCACCGTCTGCCGTCGAAAACTTGAGTACCGTCATAGTTGCCATTTTGGCTTTTGTCCTTCCTTCAAGATTCGTTCCCAGTCTTAGTACACGCCAAAGCTTTCCCTGAGCTTGGCCTCTGCCTCTTTGGACAGAGATGTGTGTAAGATCTTGCCGTTGAACTGCTTCAGCGCGTCCATCAACTTTTCGGGGTTGGCCTCGCGGATCAACAGGAACAGGGCCGAGTGGCCCGGCTGGATAGTATTGCCTACCTCTTTGACGAATCCGTCGTCCAGGCCATGGTCGCTGAGTCCTCCCCCCAGGGCACCAGACAGGGCACCTGCTGCCGCGCCCAGCCAGGGCATCCAGAACAACAGTCCGACGAGCATACCCCAGAACGCGCCACCCATAGCCCCCATCCCCACCAGGCTCACCGCCTGCTTGACCTTGACCTTGCCATCGGGCCGGCGAACCACCACCGCTGCGTCGTCCAGAGTCACCAACCCCTTTTTCTGCAGCCCTATCAAGGTGTCGCGCATCTCGGCAGCACCAGTTTCGTTGTCAAAGACAACTACCGCCAATTCACTCACACCGGCCTCCTGTGCATGCGCTAGGGGCCTGGTGCTGCCCGGACTCGGAAGTTCGGCTGAGCCAGCGGGCTGGGCGCCAGGCCTCTAGCGTGGTTCAACTACACTACGCCGTTCGCTGCTGGAATGCCTGGAAGACCTGTGCCAAACCGCCGACCAGAGCAAAAATGGCCACGATCCAGATAAAAGTCAGCACCGTGGCCAGGCTGGCATAGTTGAGGATCAGGATGATCCCAAAGACGATGCTGATGGCGCCCAGGATGCCCGCGCCCCAGCCGCCGCCCTTGAAGGCTAGCACCAGCGAGATGATGCCCGTGATCAGGCCCTGGATGCCCAGAAACAGCACCAGGAAGGCCGGGATCGCCACAGCGCTGGCGATGGGGTGGCGCATGACAAAGATGCCGGCCAGGATGCCCAAGACACCCATGAGCAGCTTCCAGCCCCACGCTGTGTGGTCCAGAAACATGGCCACCAGGACAAAGATGCCCTGGACGAACCAATACAGGCCCAGCACCCAGGCAAAGGCGATGGCCGTCTTCGCCGGGTTGACCAGCAGGAGGATGCCGACGATGATGTTGAGGATGCCTCCCATCAGGATCAACCACCACGGATACTGCTGCGTCTCGAAACTCATTGCGTCTTCCATTTCTCTTCTCCTTTCTAGTTTTTTCTATACTCTTCTTCGGCCAGTGACTGACGAAGGCGTTCTTCCGCTTCGGGAGCCAGTGTGCTTGTCAGCACGATGGCCTCGGTGGGACGGAGCCTCTCCAGCACTTCGTCCGCCTTGGCTTCCTTGACCAGCAAAAAGAGCGCCGATGTGTTCGGCCGCACCCATGCGCTGACCTCGTTCACAAAGTCGTCGTCAAGACCATAGTCCTTCATGGTCCGGGAGATACTGGCTGCTGCCACACCCGCGGCAAGCCCCAGGATCGGTCCACCCAGCAGTAGCCCTGCCAGGAGGCCAACGCCGCCCCCCTTGGCGATCGGCTTGCGCGACTTTTTGTGGGTCTGTTCGAGCTCGATGTCCTTGCCCGCACCTCTTGAGACGATGACCGCGTCCTCCAGTTCGATCAGACCCTCTTCCTGCCACTTCCTCAAATCGTCCAGCATAGCCTCGGCGCCAAATTGATGCTTGAATCCTAACACCACAACGTTACTTGCCATTTCCATCTCTCCTTTCATGATTTCTTTCCATTGGGAATGACGCTGCGCTGGGCCGTCATTCCAGCCTGACGCCTACTCAGACGTCCTGGTCAATTCTTCGCCCTGGAGGGCGTAGGTCTGCACCACCTGCTGTGTGGGGCAGCACATCGGATCGTCGGGACCGTGCGTGACCATGTCCACAACGATCTCATCACCTTCGACAGCCAGTGTGTTGATCTGGACCCGGTCGCCGAGTTGCGTCCAGGCGATGTCATAGGGCTGCTCATCGCGATCGACCATGACGTGCAACTCGTAAAAGGTACCACTACCCCCGCCAGAGCTGTAAAGGATCACAGCGGCTGCGGGCTGCCCATCCAACTCTCCCATGGAGATGTGCTCAGTCAGTGCGATCACGATCTCGGACGCCGAGCCGGGTGCGGCCGGCGCCCGGTACTCGCCGTCCTCCAATCGGACTGTGCCATCGGGGAACCACCCGGTCTGGTACTCGGCGTTCTGGAGCGCTTCTGTAGTCAAGGCATCTGAAGTCTTTGCTGAACCGCACGCCGCCAGCATCAGGGCAACTGCAAGCAGCATGGGCAATATCCCAATGCTCCGTCTCATACTCGTTTCTCTCCTACAGACCCAGCAACTGTCTCTTCTTGGCTTCAAAGTCGTCGTCGCTGATGATACCCCGGTCGCGCAGGTCGGCCAGGCGTTCTAGCTCGTCAAGATAGGAAGCCTCAGGCTCGGCCGGCGCAGCAGCCACCGGTGCCGGTGCCGTTTCCAGGGTCGTGCCCGGTGGTGGGTTCGCCTCCTGGTCGGTGATGATGGCGCGATCGTTGTCGTCCAGCTCAATCGACTGGATGCCCAAGTCCCGCATGGCCTGGGCCAGCTCCTCCTCGGTCAGTTCTTCGACCGATGCACCGGCGTGGGCCTCAATGCGGTCCGCGTCCTTTTGTGACAGCTTGATGGCTGCGGCCGTGCCGCCGGCTGCCAGCAAGACCATACCGCCTACAACGATCCTCCTGCGCCAGCGGCGCCTCATGACACGCCGTGCCGTTCGCCTGGACGTCCGCCGAGAAGTCCGCCGCGCAGTTCGCCTTGCCATTCGTCTACCCATTATTCAGTTCCCTCCTTCAGTTCTGCTGCGGGCAGGAGCATCTCAAAGCACTCACTCCTACCCCGGACCAGCACGCCATTCTACTACTTTTCATGCATCGTCCTGCTCGGGTTCCGCCAGTAGCTTTTCAACCAGCTTGTCAGTGAGCGCCTGCCGGAAAAAGACACCTTCCTCTTCAGCGATGATCTCCGACAACTGCTCGTAGTAGCTATGCTCGACTAGCACGATGAGCGCCGAGGTGTTGGGCTTCAGATACTGCTTCAGTCCCTCCAGGAACTGCTCCGAGAAGCCCAGGTCAATCGTTTTCCCGGCTACCCCCCCGGCCCCGGCACCTGCTAGGGCGCCGACCACCATACCCACCGGTCCACCCAACAGCCCGATCAGGCCGCCGGTCACAGCACCCAGCCGCCGCCCTTTCTTGGCATCGATGTCGCGCGTGTCCTTGACGGCCACGTTGCCCTCCGCATCCTTGACCAGGACGGCGGCGTTGAGGATCTTGAGGGTGCCCTTCTTGCGGAACTGCTCGACAAACTGCAACGCGTGGCTTGCGTCGTCCGGTGCGTCAAAGGCCACTGCCACCAGGTCGACCTTGGGTGCCTCTTCCGCCCGGCGGACGTGGTGGCGGTGGACCGGGATGGCCGGCAACTGGCCGATGGCCTGTCTGTCCAGCTTGAGATAGACCCTATCCCCGGCCACGCGCTCGACGGCCGCGAGAGGCAGTGTCACCTCTTTCTTGCCCCATAGATGCCCCTCTCGGAGGACAAAATGGGTGATCTCGGCACTGGTAGGATCCACCACCAGGTCACCCGCCATGCCCGCGTGGCCGTCGGTGGCCTCCACCTCCATACCCGGCCGGATGGCCACCGCCCCTTCTGGGACCCTTTCCTCTTCATATGTCGAGTAGGACGCACCCGCCGTGGCCGCATCTGTCACCGGCCCCTCTCCACCTTGCAACACCGAATAACTGTGTTCGGTCTTCTGTATGTAGTGGGTTTGGATAAACGGCTCCATCCGGGCCACCTCGTCGCGAGTGCAGCCCAACTGGATCAGGTCCTTGTCTGCTGCTGCCACCTGGTCCACCGGTACGAGCCGCTGGTACGGCTTGTGGGGCAAGGTCTCATCCTCGAGCACCAGGTGCGTCACCTTGCGTGTCTCGCGGTTCACAATCAGCGTCAGGCAATGGCCACAGTGCCCATCTACACACTCGATCCTGGCATCAACAGCAATTTCGGTCACGCCCTCTCTCCTCTCACGACGCCTCGGCCATCAACTCCTCAACCAGCTTGTCCGTGAGCTTCTGCTGCACGATGGTTCCTTCATCTCGGGCCAGCGATTCGGACAGCTTGACGACAAACTCGTGTTCGACGAGCACGACCAGCGCCGATTTGCCCGGCTTCAGATGCTTCTGCAGCCTGTTCAAGAAATCGTCCGAGAAGCCAAAATCGATGCGCTTACCCGCCACGGCGCCGGTGCCAGCGCCGGCCAGGGCCCCAACTGCCACGCCCGCGGGCCCGCCCACCAGGCCGATCAGGCCTCCGGTGATGGCGCCCAACAGCCGGCCTTTCTTGGGATCGATGTCCCGCGTGTCTCGGACCGTCACCGCCCCTTCCTCGTCACGAGCAAGGATAGCCGCGTTGCGGATCCGGAGGGTCCGCTGGTTATGCAACTTGTGCACAAACTCCAGCGCTTCCTCTGCTCTGCCAGACTCATCGTACAGCCGGACGACCAGCTCCATCTCCGGCTCGGCGTACCAGTGGTGACGTTTCAGTGGGATAGTGGGCAGTTGCTTGATGGCCTGCTTGTCCAGCTTCAAGTACACGGTATCATCCTCGACATAGTCGATCGCCGATAGGGGCAAGGTCAACACTTTCTTGCCCCACAGGTGGCCTTCTTGGAGGACAAAGTGGGTAACTTCTTCTCCTCGACGATCCACGACCAACTCCCCGACCTTGCCAATGGGCCCGTCACTGGCGTTCACCGAGGCGCCCCGATGGATGGCCAGTTGGCCCAGGGGAACGCGTTCCTCTTCCACTTCGGTCCACACTGTCTCGTCGACCATGGTCAGGGGAGGCATATACTCTGCATGCATCATGCCTGCCACCGGCATGACCGACTTCTTGCTTTCTATGTAGTGGGTCTCGACAAATGGGTCCATCTCGGCCAGTTGCGCCTGGCTGCATCGCAAGCGGACCGAATCGCTACTCGCGTCTGCCACCTGATCCATCGGGACCAAGCGCTGGGTCGTTTCGTCGTCCACGACCACATGTGTCACCTTGCGCTGGATCGGGTGGACAATCACCGCAACCGATTTACCGCACGGGCCATCAGCACATTCGACCTTGGCTTCAATAGGAATCTGAGTCATGATTCAGCCCCTTTCAGACACGCTTGCCTAGGATATCGCGCAGTTGCTGCTCGGTTTCGCTGGGCAAAGAAGTGTGATAGACTTGGCCTTTGTAGGGTTTCAAAGCCGCAATCGCCGCCGCTGGATTTGCCTCGCGCACCAGTACAAAAATGGCGGAGCTGTCGGGCTTCAAGGCCGCCCCTACCTCATCGACGAACTTCTGATCGACGCCTAGTTCAGCCAGCGTGCCCACGACGGCCCCGGCGATCGCCCCGGCGATAAGCCCAGCAAAGGGAAAGAAGATGCTGCCAATCAGGAGGCCCACTGCACCACCGCCGACGGCGCCTACCTTGACACCGCGATCGGTCTCGTTCTTGATGTGGATTTTGCCTTCTTGGTCCTTGACGACCACAGCCGAGTCATCCAGGCTGAGCAGCCCCTGTTTCTCGATGCTGCGCAGGGTCTCGCGCACCTGGCTGGCTTCTTCGGCGCTGTCAAACATTATGACGACTAGATTTGCCAACTTGACCTCCTATTCGAATAGGGACCCTCAGGTTTAGACCTGAGGGTCCGGTTTGCTACTCTGCTGCACCTGCGGCAATTGTGGCGGCGACTTCGTCTCTAAGCTCCTGTCGCAGGATCTCAGCGCCCATATCCTCTAGGGCATCCACCAACTCACCCACCCATTTGTGCTCGATCACGGCAATGATGGCCGAACTGCCGGGTCCCATCAGGTTGCCCATCTCTTTCAGGTCCTTGTCGCTGAAGCCCAAGTCGATGACCTTACCTCCCAGCGCACCTGCGGCCGCTCCCAGCACGATGCCGCCGATAGGGCCACCGGCCAGGATGCCGATGATGCCACCGGCGATGGCGCCGATGCCTGCCCCTCGCCTGACACCCTTGATCTCGGCCGTCTCCTTCAGCTTGAGTTTGCCTTCGGCGTCCTTGGTGATGACGGCCGCGTTCCACATGCCGATGAACTTCATCCTCTCGAGCTCCTTGAGCTCCTCCAAAACCTCGCCAGCACGCTCCTCCTCGGGGAAAGCTGCAACGACGAGTTCGACAGGGTTTTCCATGTTCTAGACCTCCCTCAGACTGTATATTCCGACATCCTTCGACATGGGGCCTTGATCGCCCCATACTGATAGCCATTGTATCCTAACGCTGCGCAGTATGCATGGGGCATCCATCCTATTTGGTGCCTGTACGAATGTACAGGTCATTGTACAAGTCCATGCTTCACTGCCAGCGCAGCAACCTCGGCTCGGTTGGCTGCTCCCAGCTTGCTCAGGATGGTGCTGACGTGGAATCTGGCGGTGGAAGGACTGATCTCCAACCTGCGGGCGATCTGCAGGTTGCTCAGGCCATCGACCACCAGAGCCAGCACCTCTCGCTCGCGGTCGGTGAGATCGTGACCCACGGCGGGCGGAGCTTCAGCGAGCTGAGCCAGAGCCTGCACGGCCGCAGGCGCCAGCGTCGCCCGGCCCACGCAGGCAGCACGGATGGCCCCGGCGAGCTCATCGATGGCAGCATCCTTGAGCAGGTAGCCGATGGCTCCCGCCTCCAGCGCATCCTGCACCAGCGTGCCCCTCTCGAAACTGGTCAGGGCTATGATCTGGATGCGTGGATGAATCTCCAGAATGGCACGCGTCGTGGCCACACCATCCATGCCCGGCATCAGCATGTCCATCAGGATGACTTGCGGCATGTTCAAAGAACCGGCCATCTGTGCGCAGACGCGAACGGCCTCCTCCCCGCTTTCCGCTTCGGCCACAAGAACCAGGTCATCAAACGCCAGGAGGGAGAAGCGAATGCCGTTACGGACCACCTCGTGATCGTCGACAACCATCACTCGAATTGTGGGTGCATCTGCCATTGAGCTACCTCTCTCCCTGATCTTGCCAGTCGACGGTCAGGTGTGATCCCTGGCCTACCTGGCTCTTTATCGACAGGATGGCGCCGATGCTCCCTGCCCGCTCACGCATGGTGCCTAGCCCAAAGCCATTGACACCTACGGCAGCCGGATCGAAGCCGCAGCCGTCGTCCCATATCTGGAGTTGTGCCCACCCGGGTTCGCTGCGAAGGACCACCGAAGCCCCGCTAGCTCGCGCGTGTTTGCCGACATTGTTCAGGGCCTCCTGGGCCATACGATACAGTGCTACCTGCACATCTGGGGGCAACAACATATCGCCTTCTACCTCAAGGGTCACCGGGATGCGGCTGTGACTGGTGAACGCGTCGCACAGGTAGCTGAGCAGCTCCCCCAGGGGCTTTTCGACGAGTGCAGCCGGACGCAGCTCCACGAGCATCGTCCGCATCTCAGCCAGCGCGCCCCGGGTCAGGCGGTGCAGTTCCTCGGCACCCTTTCGCGCATCTTCCGGTTTGACGTCCCAGATGCGCGGCAACGCCTCGGCAATGACACTGGCCGAAAAGAGGGTCTGCGTGACGGCGTCGTGCAAGTCGCGGGCCAGCCGTTCCCGTTCAGCAGCGGCCGCCGCCTGCTCGACCCGCTCACGCAAGCGGGCATTTTCGATGGCCAGAGCAGCCTGGTCGCAAAAGGACGTGGCGAGTTGGATCTCTTCTTCTGAGAGGGCCCGGGGTTCGGTGTAGTACAGCAACATGCCGCCATAGACGTCGTCCTTGATGAGTAGGGGCACGGCCAGCCAAGCCCGGTACCAGCCTAGGCGTGGCCTCGGCGCTGGCCGGTGATCTACGTCCAGAGTGGACATCCCTTCCCCGCCGTGAGCGGTCTTGGCATGCGAACCGATGAGGGGCCGGCGGGAGAGGATCGCCTGCCGGAGCGTACTCTGGCCGATAGGCACGTTGGAGCCGGCCACGTAGGTTACCAACAGGCCCCGAGCCGCTTCGACGGCCCAGCGATCGGCCTCGCTTTCCAGGTGATAGATGCCCACCGCCTGGGTATCGAGCAGCCGCCGGGCCTGGGCAGCGATCAGGTCCAGAATGCTTGGCAACGGCTGGTTCGAGTTGAGGGCAGCCAGGATGTCCCGCAGGCTCTCAGCGATCAGGCGGCGGCGCTCAGCTTCACGCCAGCGTTCATGCTCTGCCTCCCTGGCCATAGCCGCGTCTGGCAGAGGTCCGCCCTCGTTGCGGTGCAGTCCCGATCCCTCCCCAAGCTTGTGCTCGTTCAAACCATGCTCCCCTAGTCCTCGCTGAATTCAGCCAGAGAGGGCCCGGAATCGGCCGCCTTATGCTCCATCTGCAGGTTCACGCTCTGCGTCGGGAAGGGACACTCGATCCCGGCTTCGTCCAGGGCGTGCTGCAGGGCAGTGTGTACCCGGTCGAACACCCGCCGCGTGTCTATGTAGGACTCGATCCACCACCGCACCCGAAAGATCATGGCCGAGTCACCCATTTCATTATAGAGGGCGTCCACCGGCCTGTCGAGCAACACGCCCTCCACGTGGCGCACAGCATCGATGATGACCTGCCTGGCTCGCTCGATGTCCGTGCCGTAGCCAATGCCCACGTGCGTCTCGATCCGGTAGCGGGGATCGGGATAGGTGTAGTTGATGACCTGGTTGGCCCCGATGACCGAGTTGGGCACGATGACCATGCGGTTGTCGCGGGTGCGGATGCGCGTCGTGCGCAGGCCGATGTCAGTAACGTCGCCCCAGGTGCCGACTCCCTGGATCTCGATCCGGTCGCCTATGCGGAAGGGCCGGTCGACGAGAATGATAAACCCGGCGATGGCGTCGGCGATGGTGTCCCGCGCTGCCAGGGAGAACGCCAGGCCGCCAATGCCCAGTGCCGCGGCAAAGCCAGTCACATTGACGCCAAAGCGGGACAGCAGGATCGTCGCGCCGATGATGGCCACCACCACGCGCCCGATGCGGTCCAGCAGGGTGATGACCGGGGCAAGTTCGTCGGCACGCCCCGCCAGCCGTGCTCGCTCGGAATACCAGCGATCGGCCAGATCGATCGATCGCCAGACGATTCGGAAGGCCAGTAGCACACCCAGGACAAAATAGGTATCCGTCAAGATGGTCTTGATCCCTGCGCTGACAAAGACCAGCCGTGTAGTAGCAAAATGGAGAATGACGATGACGACCAGCCACCGTAGGCTGGGACCAGCCTGGGACAAAAACGCGTCGTCGAATTCGGTCTCGGTGCGGCGGACCAGCCGGGGCAGTATACTGCGAATCAGCCAGGTGCCGATCAGGTATCCGGCCAGGAGGAACAACAACGAGATGCCGAGGTTGATCCAGTCGGCGACGCTCAAGCCCAGGAACTCGGTCCAGGTCAGCCCTGCTCGGGCGGCGAATTGGTTTACCTCCTGTTCGATCCGGCCTGGCGTGGCCGTGGGCATGGGCGTTCGTGTCTCGACGACACCCTCCAGCAAGCGGGTCTCAGTTGGCTCTGGCCCGCCCTCCTGGCCCTCAGATGTCGCGCCTTCTTCCGAAACAGCGGAGGTGGCTTCTGGATCGCCCTCGGGTGTAGGAGGTACCGCCTGCTGGAGACTTTCCAACACCCGAGTTGCCTCGGGCGAGGGGGAGGACTCTGGCGTCTGGGCCGACACGGTGACAAGCCCCCACCCCAGCAACAGCGCAAAAGACAAGACCAGAGTCAAGCCTAGATACCGCGTCCATCGCTGCTTGTTCATGCGTGACATTCCCCTAAACCGCGAACCAGACGTCCAGCTTTCTGCCAGCCTGTGGTCTCCCCTGGATGCCGGACGCCTCAACGCAGGCTTCCTATTCAAATTTCACCAGCCGCAGACTGATGGCGATGACCAGTATCGTCACGGGCAAGATGAGGGTCGTCCACTCCAAGTGCATACCTTCGGTGAATATCGTCTCCAGCAGGAACACGGCCACAAGCACCAAGATCACCTGCAGCAAGACCTTTTTCATCTCGCCCAGGGTCTCCACCTGAAGCCAGCCAGGCATGCTGACCTCTCCCCAGCGTTTTTCGCCAGTCCCGTCGTGGATGAACAGGAAATAGGTGCTGTAGGCAAAATAGAGCAGGACAAAGGCCAGCAGAAAATTGTCCACTGAATCGATGATGCGCACCACCGCTATGGAGCTAGTGTCGCCGGCTCCCTCGTGCGCAACCAGCCCCAGGATGACCAGAAAGGCCTCGATGACGTGCCAACCGCCGATTAACAGCAGCAACAGTGCGCCCATCAGCGCGGCGATCACAGCCACGACAACCATGTAGCGGATGCGAAAGAAGACCCTCAACATGATCTACCTCCCAGGTTACTCTCGAGATCTCGCTCTGACCAGCAGGGGAACCAGCACCAGGCCGAAGGCCAGGGATGCACAGGGTCCAGCTGGCCTGTCTGGCCCCTCCCCACTGCCCGGCGGTTCTTCAGTATCTGCCGGGGGCGGCTCGGCTGTCGGCTCCTCGGGTGGCGGCTCGGCTGTCGGTTCCTCGGGCGGCGCCTCCGTTGGAACCTCTGGCGGCGCCTCGGTGGGCGGGGCGTCGGTCGCGACGGCCGGCGGCCCCTCCGTAGGCGGAGCCTGTGTTGGTATTGCGTCTGAACCGCTCCCCCCCAGGACTGCGACCAGCACCACTGTGGCGATGATGCCCAGGATCACAACCAACAGGGCTGGCACAACCCAGCCAGGCAGCAAGCCCCGGGTCACGACCTCGCCGCTCAGGTTGCGGCTTTGATGATCGGGGGCCTGGACACGGGCTGTAAACGGTAGGCTCACCTCGCCCCCGAGGAACGGGCGACTACGGGGCTTGGCTACGAACTCGACCAGGCCCACCTCGCCGGGCGCGATGCGCACCGGCGGCGTCGCCTCAGGCTCAAAGATCACCTCACTGCCCGGGCTCTGCAGGCCCACCGCGAAGGTCTGCTGGACGTTGCCCTGGTTTTCGATGACGATGCGGGCTGGCTGTCCAGCCTCGACCCGCTGTGGCTGCAGCTCGCAGCCGAAGCGGGTCAGAGGGGCGATGGTCAGGATGCAGGCCGCCTGAGCCATCTGGCCGGGCGCACCCCGGCTGCTGACGAGAATGCGAAAGGGGTGGCGTCCGGCCCGAGCCTGGTCGGAGGCAGGCGGCTGGATAGTAAGTGAGACCTCTTGCTGCTGTCCCGGCGCCAGCGATACGGCCGCCGTCGGCGCATAGACCCAGGCCGAAGGGATGCCCTCGACGGACAGCGCAAAGGTGTCGGCATCGAGGCCCTGGTTTCGCAGGACGAGAGGGACGGCTGTACTGCTGCCCGGCGTCACCGAAAACTCAGTGGCGGCCAGCAGCATGTCGATGCGTCCCGGCACCTCCAGGGCGGCCACGGTCAGGCTACAGGTTTTCTCAACAGCCTCGGCGGGCGCCTGCTGGCTCGCCACCCGGATGACCAGGGCGTGGCGGCCTGCATGACCGTCAGGAAAGGCCGGTGGCTGAACGATCAGCGTCACCTCTCGCTGCTCGCCGGGCGCCAGGTGGACAAGGGGCGATGGCACCGACACCCAGTGGCCGGGCACGCCTCGAACCGACAGACTCAATGCCTGATCCGCGGTGCCCTGATTGTGGATGAGCAAAGGTATGGTGACAGCCTGCCCTGGCGCTACGACGAATTCATACGAGGATAGGTGGAGGGCAACTCCCCCCGATCCGGTGGGCAAGGTTTCTTCCATAGTGCCCCCCTAGCGCCGATAGCCGGGAATGCGCTCCCGGTTGCCGTACGCACCACCGCCGTAGGAGGCAATGTCGGCCACCACGGCCAGTCCGAGCCACAGCCAATCCAGGCCGTAGATGCCGGTGATTGGGCTCCAGACGATGAGGTACATCAGTGTGGTCCACGGCAGAAAAATCAAGCCCAGCAGCGGCCAGATGAAGGTGCTAAAGGCCAGATTGAACCGCACCGGATTGATGAGCCACCAAACCAGCGTGGCGGCCCGGGGCCCCAACAGAAACAGACTGGTGACGAAACAGCACATGCTACCCTACCTCCTTGTTTTCAACAGCTTTCTCAGGGTACAAAGACATTCTGAAAGACGTAACCCTTTGCGCTCAAGTCGCGCAGGGTGGCATCCAACGCGGTGACCGACTGGGCCCTATCTCCGCCGCCGTCGTGGAGCAGCACGATGGCCCCGGGATAGGCCTCGCGGACGATATGCCCGGAAATGACCTCAGCCCCTGGACGCCGCCAGTCCTGGGGGTCGATGTCCCACAGGACAACTGCATAGCCCGCATCGGCCGCGTACTGCCGCGTGTTGGCGTCAGTCGCGCCATAGGGCGGCCGCAGGTGGCGGACATCCTGGCCCGGCTGAAGCAGATCGCCTGTAATGTCCAGAATGATCTGCCTCGTCTCTTCCACCTCTGCCACAAACTCCTCGCGGCTAAGCCCCTCGAGCGAGGTGTGGCTGTACGTATGGTTCGCAGGGTAGCTGCCACCTTCCAACTCCGCGCGGATCAGGTCCGGCTTGGCTTCGGCCGCCTTGCCCAGCACAAAAAAAGTGCCCTCGCCCCCATACCTGGCCAAAATGTCAAGCATCTGCTGGGTATACCCGCTAGGTCCATCATCAAAGGTTAGGTAGAGGATAGGGTTGCCGTCCGCCGTGTGCGTGGGGAGGTTGTCAATGTCGGGCACACCCGTCCCCGGAGCCCCGACTGCCGGTGGAGGCAGCGGAGTCGGCGTAGGCTGAGGCGGCCGGGGATTTCCCAGCAGCACCCATGTGGCCGGATTGACCTCGCCGTTGGGCAGCAGCCCTTGAGATTCCTGGAAGGCAACAACGGTCTTGCGTGTGGTTTCGCTAAACAGGTCGTCACCCGGATCGGTAAAGTCCAGGTAGTCGATGGC
>Ga0207796_1000232_pt1 | contig 24303 bp, 19 predicted proteins | sample Pon1CUnioCityCA_6_FD_187274 | JGI IMG/M metagenome (GOLD analysis project Ga0207796, IMG submission 187274) | Marine sediment microbial community from Union City, CA, USA - Pond 1C Sediment 1 (SPAdes) | ecosystem: Environmental > Aquatic > Marine > Intertidal zone > Salt pond sediment ... | reverse complement strand
ACAGCTGAACGCGTGGCGCGACTGGCTGACCTTTGCGCCAGCGCACGAGGATGAGGATTTGATCGTCTATAGGACTGATCCCCAATGGAATCGAGATTTCACCTTCTCAAGAGATCTGACGGAGAAAGTCGGTCTTATCTGGGCTTCCACTTCTTCGAGCGAAGCCGTTCAAGGGGCTGTGGTTCGGGTGGATGCTCGCTGGGGGAGCTCCGGTGCGCCTAAAGAGAATTACGACGCATGTGTGAACCTGACTGATCCCTCTGGCACCTTGGCTCACGCTAGTTGCAGGCCCCTATCGCCCGCTTGGCCTCCGTCCCGATGGGGAGCGGATGAGATCGTGCGAGACGTGTATGCCCTCCAGGTGCCTTTGTCATTGAAACCGGGGGACTACCCACTTGCCATCAGCTTGTCCGATGCTTCTGATGGCTTGCCGATCGGGTTGTCTGCCACTATCGGTTCCTTGCATGTGATGCCGCTGCGGCCGATGCGCGCGCTGCAATCGACCTTCGGGGAGTCCATTCGGCTGATGGGATACGATCTAGAGCAATCCTCGGAGACCCTGTCCGTCACGCTTTACTGGCAGGCGCTACGAGCGATGGATCGGTCCTACAAGGTCTTTGTACATGTGACCGACCCGACTTCTGGGGACATCGTCGCTCAGGTGGACACCGTGCCCCGCAATTGGACGTACCCTACGGATCGATGGATCCAGGGCGAGGTAGTTCGGGACACGGTGCAGCTATCCTTGGAGCAGATCAGCTCGGGCCGCTATCTGCCGACCGTGGGGTGCTACGACTCGGCAACGGGCCAGCGACTGGAGGCCTTCAAGATCGGAGGCGAGCGCTACCCGATGGACGCTGTGCCCATGGAGTCGATAGGCGTTGATTGAGCATCATTTGCCAACCTGAACCGCTCAGGTATAATCTTGCCTGGGCAATGGTCCCTTTCAGGAGGACAAGATGATTGAAGTAGAGATCGATAGTATTCGGGTCAGCTTGATGTCTGAGCATCGCGTTATCGTGCTCAAGGCTGTGGAGAAAGAGATCTATCTTCCAATCTGGATCGGTCCCTACGAAGCCGAGGCAATTGCCATACGGTTGAAGAGTGTCGATATCTCTCGCCCTCTCACCCACGATCTGCTGAACAACGTGATTGGCGAGATGGGGGGAGATATCTCCCATATTGTCGTGAACGATCTGCGCGACGACACCTTCTATGCACTGATCACAGTGGATATGAATGGGACGAAGCTGGAGATCGACTCAAGGCCTTCTGATGCCATTGCGCTGGCCGTCCGTGCTGGTGTCCCTATTTTCGTCTCAGACGGCGTCATGGATCGTGCCAGCATCACGCCGGAGGAGGACATCACCGAGGGCGGAGAGGAAGAGGAGGATCTCTCGGCGTTCCGTGACTTCGTTGAGGGGCTCGATCTTGATGACCTGTCGTCTTGAAGAATCAGCTCGGGGCGACAAAGGTGAGGGATGGCAGCGCCGGATAAGCTTGTTCCAAATAACATTGAAGCTGAGGAGGCGGTTCTCGGCTCCCTTCTCATCGACCCCGAGGCACTGTTTCGCGTTTCCCCTTTTCTGAAGCCGGACGACTTCTATATTCGGAAGAACAGCTGGATCTACGAGACAATCCTCAGGCTGCACGAGCGGCGTGAGCCGATCGATTTTGTTACCGTCTGTGACGAACTGGAGCGTCAGGACCGTCTCGAGGAGATCGGAGGCGCGGCCTATGTCACCCATCTGATCAACGCCGTTCCCAGCGCTATTCACGTTGAGGCCTATGGTCATATCGTCGAGCAGGATGCTATCCGCCGGCGTTTGATCAACGCGGCGAGTCGTATTGCCCAGCTGGCTTACCAAGAAGACCAGGAAATCGATCAGACGGTCGATCGGGCTGAGCAGGCGCTCTTCAGCATCTCTGAGCGGCGCATCACCCGGGACTTGGCGCCAGTCCAGGAAGTGATCCGTAGCTACTACGATCGTATCGAGTATCTATACGATCACCAAGACGAGCCCCTCGGCGTCCCCACAGGCTTCGTCGACCTGGATCGGTTGCTGGGAGGGCTTCAGCGCTCTGATCTGATTCTCATTGCTGCGCGGCCCTCGGTCGGCAAGACGTCGTTGGGTATCTCCGTAGCGCGGCACGCAGCCGATCTGGGTCAGCACGTCGCGATTTTCAGCTTGGAGATGTCCAGCGAGCAGGTGGTGCAGCGCATGGTCTCCGCTGAGACGGGGATCGATGCACAACGGCTCCGTCTTGGAGATTTGCGCGAGCGAGAGTGGCCGCTGTTTGTCCAAGCGACAGGTCGGCTGTCTGATTTGCCTCTGTTCATTGACGACACGCCCTCTATCTCTGTTCTTCAGATGCGCACCAAGGCGCGACGCCTCCACGCCGAGCACGGCATCGATCTCATCTTGGTTGACTACTTGCAGCTCATGACGGTCGGTGATATGCGAAGTGAAGGCCGCGTCCAGGAGGTCTCGTATATCTCGCGTTCACTCAAGGGACTGGCCCGTGAGCTTGATGTCCCCCTGGTGGCTATCTCACAGCTTTCTCGTGCCGTTGAGCAGCGTTCCGACAAGCGGCCGATTCTGGCGGACTTGCGAGCCAGCGGCAGCCTGGAGCAAGACGCCGACGTCGTGATGTTCATCTATCGTGATGAGATGTACAATCCCGATACTGAGCAGCAGAATATCGCTGAGATCCTTGTGGCCAAACATCGCAACGGCCCCACTGGCAACATCCAGCTTTTCTTCCGCGATCGGTTGGCACAGTTTCTGGATGCGGAGACCCGGCGACAGCCGGTTGAATTCTAACAGTGGAGTATTCAATGGAGACGAAGGTAAGACAGAATGCACGCGTAATCAGTATCAGTAATGGTAAGGTCTCGCTCGATGCCAAAGATGTGTTGAAGGGGCAAGGCATTGATCCAGGGCGTGCTCGTTCGGGGCTCATCGCGTCCGCCGAGGACGTCATTGAGGCAGCCTCGGAACTATTGGACCTTCGCGCGGTTTACGATGTCCTTTCTGTGAAGGATTTTCATCATAAGACGATTGAGTTGGAGGGCGGAGTCAGCTTTGAGGGTTCGCTGCCTGCGCGAGCGCTGGCGGGCGCGGAGAAAGTAGCTGTGGCTGTCTGCACTATCGGCCCGGCGCTGGAGGGACGGGTGAAGCAGCTCTTTGCCGAGGACCCGGTGCGAGCGATGGCCCTGGATGGCGCCGGTGTCGCCGCTCTCGGAAAGGTATCCGACGCTGTCATGGCCGACGTCCGCGACATCGCGGAGGAGCATCAATGGGGGGCCGGTATGCGGGCACAGCCCGGTCAGGAAGGGTGGCCCATCCGCCAACAGAGGGGGATATTTGAGTATCTCCCAGTCGACGAGATTGGTGTGCATCTCACCGATAGCTACCTCATGATCCCGCAGAAGTCCGTCTCTTTCGTCCTGGGCATGGGACCGGACATGAGGCCGGACGCCGTCGCCTGCGACTTTTGCTCGAAGCGCAGCCGCTGCCCCTGGCGCATCGAAGCGTAGGGGGGATCGGACGGCCGCAACGCATTAGGCGTCCGGTTTTCCATGACCCCTTAATACCTGTAGACGGAAAAGCCACGCGATGACGGTCGATCATACAGTAGACCTCCAACACAGACGGGCACGCGGATGCCCTAGACGCAGACCTCCAGCGCGCCGGGCATGATTTCGCAATGGATTTCTAGTGCGTCTGTGCAAAGGACTTCTCCGTCGATGTGAGCGACCAGACCATCGGGCGAAGAAACGGTTACGGCTGTCGTTCGGGCCATTGTGATCGGGTCGAGGTTGGTGTGCGTTCCCTGTAGGAAGTGCGGAATAAGTCGCAGCATCGTCAGCCGGCTCACCTTCCGTGCAATACACAGATCCAGGAGTCCGTCATCGGGTTCTGCGTTCGGCGCGATAACGAACCCTCCTCCCTCGCGCGGTCCATTTGCCACTGAGACCAGCGTTGCCGGTAGCTGCATCTGTTCTCCGTCCAGTGTGATGGTCGTCATAGGGGGGTCGAAGTTCAGCAGAATCGTCTTCAGCACAGCTACCAGGTAGAGGGGAAGGCCCCGGAGGTTCTTCATCTTCAAGGTCTCCATAAGGACCGCCCCGTCGAACCCGATGCCGACAACGTTGCCGAAGTAACGGGGTGGCTGTCCCGGTAGAGTGACCCGTCCAAGGTCGATGGTCTTGACCTGTCCAGACGTCACACGACGGCAGGCCTCTCGTAGGTCGAGCGGCAGGCCAAGGCCGCTGGCAAAATCGCGCCCGGAACCAGTCGGTATGATGCCCATCCTCGGCGAAGCGCCGTTCTGCGAGGCGGTCATCAGCCCGTTGATCACCTCGTTGGCTGTGCCGTCACCGCCAGCACCTACGATCGTGTCGAAACCATCTTGAGCCGCGCGCTCGGCTAGTTCAGCCGCGTGCCACGGTCCTCTGGTCCGAACGATGTCAAAATCCACCCCTTCGGCTTCCAGCCACCGGCGCAATGTCGGCTCTGCTCGAGCTCCGTAGCCGCGCCCGGCCACGGGGTTCAGGATCAACTTAATCGGTCCCATGCGTTCCTCCAGTCGACGAACTAGTCCAGTAAGTGCAGCAATAGAAAGAACACGCTACGAGGTCTTTCGTTGCAGCCTCGCGGCGTGTTCCGTCTCCAGCGACCAGGTTGTTCTCTTCTGTCTTCCTGCCGTAGATACGTTGGCGGGCGATCGTCCTAGTCCGGTACAACGTATGTGTCCACTACATTGCCGTCGGCGTCCCGCAGGATCACTAACTCCCCTTCTTGCCAGGCCGATTCCGTGCGGCCCCAGTAGAGATCCCGAGGTGTATCAGTGCCGTCGGCCGAATGTACTTGTACTTCCCCTTGGGCGAGCAGCGTCAGCGCTGGGAAGATGAAGCGGTCATCGTCCGACCCCGAGAGCGTCCAGGCTTCCAAATCGACCATCCCCGCCCGGTTGACCAGAGCGACTGTCTCGGCCTGAAGAACACCGACACCTGTTACGGTGCTGATCTCGACCAGCGATGGCCCGGAAGGGGTCATCGTTGGAGGAGTGATAAGGCTTTCCTCCTCTGTTGAAGAGCTAGGAGGAGGGGATTCGCTTCCGGCTGGACTGGACAAGGTCTCCTCGCCGTTGCGCGGAATGATCAGGATCTGCCCGATACGCAGGACATCAGGATCTATCAGATCGTTCGCGGTTGTTAGGGCTTCAAGAGAGACGTCATGCTCCTGGGCAATGGCCGACAGGGTGTCCCCCGCTTGTACAGTGTATGTGATGGGTTCAGGAGGGAGCTGTGTAGCAGTGGGCGATAGGAAGGGCGACGCATGTCCTTCCCTTGTGGCTGTGAGTGTGACAGACGCGGTTGTTTCCGGGTCTTTCCCCCAGATCCAAGTGATGCTCAATAGGACAGCAGCCATCACCAGAGCGATGACGGCGATCAGACCCCACCTGCGCGATCTCACTAGGCCTAGCCTCCATATTCCATGAGACGCTCTTGGATGCACTATTCTACCATGGTTTCTGAGAGAGCACGAAATAAGCACCTGCCAGCGTCTTCCTTTTTCGACTTGAACTGGGCGAGGAGTGCACACCAGGCCCACTACGAGACTCGGCTGGCACCAACCTACCGTCATCTGCCGCGTGGCCATTGGCCCTGGCAAGGCCGCCGAGAATACGGAGGCCACGACTAGACTTCTTGGATGCCTTGCGGGCGGGACGACAACCCGTATAATGTTCTTATGCCTGAATTACCTGAAGTGGAAACAGTTGCTCGTGGTCTGCGAGCCTGTCTGACCGGGCGTACAATAACCAAAGTGACGGTTCACTGGCCAGGAAGCATCGGCACGCCCGGTCCGAGACGTTTCGCTCAGAGCCTCGCTGGCAGGTTGGTGACAGACGTCCACCGTCGAGGAAAATGGATTGTCATTGAGCTGAACGATGGACAAACCTTGCTGGTCCACCTACGGATGACAGGACAGCTTCTGTTGGAACATGCCGATTGTCCTGTAGACGACTATACACGGGTGGTTTTCTCTCTCGACAAGAGCTCAGGGGCAGGCTGCGACCATTTGTGCCTGCGTTTCTCGGATATGAGGAAGTTTGGACGCTTGATCTTGACCGATGACCCCAGTGACGTGCTTGGAGAGCTGGGCCCTGAGCCTCTGGCGGACGATTTCACGGTCGAACGGTTCCGGTGCATGCTCGCTAAGCGACGTGGTCGCATCAAGTCCCTGTTGCTTAATCAGCACTTCTTGGTCGGGCTGGGGAACATCTATGTGAACGAGGCTCTGTGGCGGGCCCACATTCATCCTCTACGCTCGGCCCACAGCCTGTCCTCCGACGAAGTGGAGGCTCTGCACGAAGCCATCCGCTTCGTGTTGCGCGCGGCGATCGCGGGGGGTGGGACAACGCTTGAGAACGGCAATTTCAGGCAAGTCCACGGTGAGACGGGCGAGTTTGCTGGTCAGCTACAAATCTATGGTTGTGAGGGAGAAAGCTGTGCGTGCTGTGGATCTCTCGTCCAGCGCATCAAGGTGGGACAAAGAGGCACGTACTTCTGTCCCCAGTGCCAGCCGCCGCCGGACGTTGAGTGAGCCCACGAGAGCTCACTGTGCAGGTACCTCTTGTCGTTCGCCTGTGCAGAGTATGAAGTCCTGCCTAAGCCATGTCTTCAGGGCTCGCAGCCTGGTGTTTCATTAAGGCTCGTTTGATGGGTGAAAACAGGCCACAGTGAAGCGAGATCATTCATCAGAATACACATGTGGGCTGGAATGGACTAGCTCTCTTCGTCAAGACCGGCGAGCGAGCGCAACCACTGCTGCGTATCCTTTGGCGTCGTCAGCCGCCCATCGGCCTCGGTGTCACACGGTTTCTCACAGACCCTGATTGCCACGCCACCGTACGCGTGAATCACGCTGAACGCCTCTTCGTCCTTGTCGTCGTCACCGACGTAGACGGGTAAGGCTCCTGACCAGGGATACCGATGGAGCAAGTAGTCAACCGTTCTTCCTTTGTGTGCCAGCGCTGGGCCAATCTCTAGGAATCTGTGTCCACCAAGGATGCGGAACAGGTCGGAGCTCGCGGCATCAGCCGCGATGCGCCGTGCTGTCTCCAGCACCTCCTTGGCTGCGTCATCCGCAGCGTAGCGGGCATGGATAGCCAATGCCCACCCCTTGTCCTCCAGGAAGAAGCCCTCTCGGTCTGCAATTAGCTCAGTCCAGCGCGGCTTGATCGCCTCCAGCACCGGACGCACGTCCTCGTGGGGCACTCTATCCACCCGCTCTCCGCTGGGGAGCAGCAGCTCGATGCCGTAGGTTCCTGCCAGCAGCACCCCCGGCAGGGGGAGCAACTTCTCGACGTGACCAAGTCGCCGACCGCTGATCACCGTGACGCGGATGCGGGGGTGTCTCGCCAGTTCGGTGAGGAGCGCAATGACCTCTGGCTCCGGTTCGACGTGCTCTGGCGTGGGCGCGAAGTCTGCCAGGGTCCCGTCGTAGTCCAGGAATAGCTGTAGACGCTCTGCCTCTCCAATCCGAACCTTAACCTCTTTAGGAGCGCGCAGCATCATACTGGCTTCGCCCCCTCGAGCAACGGCTCGATATCGCGTTCGAAGATCGCTCCCCACGTATGGTTCTGCCGAACGCGCCGACGCAGGCGATGGACTGGCGACGCTTCGACGAGGGAGAGTATGTGTTCGGCTATCTGCTCCGGGTCGCCCTCGGGATGGATAGTCGTTACATCCTCTCCGCCGATCTCCTGTGCTGCTGGCATCTCGGTGCAGACTATCGGCTTCCCCACCAGGCCTGCCTCCAATATCGGCATGCCGAAGCCCTCCCGGTGGCTGGGCATGAAGATGACGTCACTGGTACGGAAGAGATCCGCCACCACCGGCATGCCGACGGTGAATCCCTCTTCTGCATCGGGCCCGGATTCGAAGACGAAGCGCATCTCCTCCTCCACGTCCAGCTCCCGACGCAGCGCCTGCAGCTCTCGGAAGTAGGCCATACTCTGCTCATCGTGGGGATCCGGAGGGCCAGTAAGGACCAGTCTCACACCCTGACGCTGGGCTTTCAGCGCTGCCACCACGCGCAGCGCCAGCTCGATGTTCTTGGCCTGGGTAACCCGCACTGGCATCAGCAACGTCAGATCACTCTTTAACAGGTCCAATCGATCGATGAGGCTGTGCCCTTCCTCGGTCAATCCCAGCAAGAGGGCCGGATCTACGCCGTTGTAGATCACTCGGATCTCTTGGGCAGGACAGCTGAACAGCTCTGCCAGCGCTCGTTGTCTGTGCTCCGACACCACCACGTAGGTCACGTCCTCTCGCTGGGTGCGGAGTAGATCCCACGGGTACCCGCGGTGCAGATTTGGAAGCGAATGCTCACTGGTCCAGCCGATGTCATGGCACCAGGCGATGCAATTGTGAAGGACTGCCTCGTCTAGCAGTCTGAACAGCGCAACCGTCAAGGGCAGGTTGAAGCGTTTGGTGAAGATGTTATGCACGATGAGGGTATCGAAGCGACCTAGCACCGATTCCAACGTCTCCGCCAGGTCGTCAGCTACCTCGTCGAGGCTGGGCGGCACCTTACCCTCTTCTAGCTGCTGCGTGATCTGGGCGATTTCGGGGTGTTGGGAGTCGATCCTTGGAATGCGGAGAAACTCAGCCTCCGGCGGCAAGGCATCCTCGTCGCCGCGACCGGCGACGACCGTTACGGGGTACCCGGCTTGTACGAACGTTCGCACGTGGGCCTCAATGACCCCCTCAACACCACCGACCACCGGGGGGGCAGCGTAATGGACGATCGCTGTCCTGTGTTTGTCGGTTACCCGACGCTCGTTCTGAGACGCGGAGCCGCTCACTGCTCTTCTATTTGGCACAGCCCTAGCTCCTGCACGGTCTCCAGTTGATGACAGAGCCAAGCGGTGATGTCCTCCCGCTCGATCAGCCAGCGGAGGCGCTCAGCTCGTTCACGTCGCTCCTCGGGCTCCATCTGAAGCCCCTGGTGGAGGGCCTTGGCCGTGGCGTAGACGTCGCAGGGTGAGATGACCATGGCGCCCGGCTCCAATTGTTGGCGCGCTCCGATCCGTTCGGAGAGGACGAGTACGCCGTCCCGCTCATTTACCGTGGGGCCCTCCTTGGCCACCAGATTCATCCCGTCGGCGATGGAGTTGACCAATAGGACGTCGTAGAGCTGCATAGCCGCGACGGCTCGTGGGTAGTTGTCCCCCACTAGGACGCGAATCGGCTCCCAGTCGCTGTCGCCATGCTTGGCATTGACCTGCCCTCCGGCGGCCATCAGGTCATCGAGGTAGTCTTGGTACTGACCTACGCCTAAACGGGATGGCACCAGGAGCGCGACCAGTTTCACCTTGTCGTGATACTCGGGATGGAGCTCCAGCATCTCGTCGAAGGCCCAGAAGCCCCGAACGATGTTCTTGCTGGGCTCAATACGGTCGACTCGCAGGATCAGCTGACGATCTCCTACGAACTCCTGGATCTCTGCTCGGTACTCAGCCACTTCCTCCGACGACGCCAGCTGGCGTATGGATTCTACGTCGATGGAGATCGGGAAGTCGCGGATATAGGTGGTATGGTTCTCGTACCAGATCCGCCCACGGCCGTACTTCACCTGCGCTCGGGGCAGGAAAGACTCGCAGGTGCGGATGAAATTCAGCGCGTCAAGCTTGGTCTGGAAACCAAGCACGTCGACTGCGCAGAGACCGCCGAGGATAGCCTTTCGCATCTCAGGTGGAAGGATCGACCAGTACTCGGGTCCAGGCCAAGGTATGTGCACAAAGTGCAGCAGCGTCGGGCACTCGTATGGGCCGAGTTGATCGCGCAAGAACCGGGCTGTCAGGTACAGATGGTAATCCTGAAGCATGACCAGGGTGGGACGGTCTTGCGCTGCAGCTTGTTGAGCGATTGCGTCGGCAAATTGCCGATTCACTTCCAGGTAGCCCTCTTTCCACGCATGCCACGTGTCCCGGTCGATGATGGGTGACGTCACGACATCCCACATCGAATGCTGAAGAAACCAGAGAAGTGGGTTGGCGATGACACTGTAGTAATTGTCGTATACATCGGGGTCTGGTGTCAGAAACTGAACCTGTATGACGTTGCGGTGGCGTTCATCTCCTCCATCGTCTCCCAGTCGGATCTCGCCGGACCGCCATTCTGCATCGGCTTCGGTCTGCGCGCAGGAGATCCACGTAGCATTAGTATGCCGACACATACCAAGCAACGCGGTGACCAGCCCACCTCCTCCTCGCTCATAGCTCAGGGTGCCCTCATCATCCTGTTCGAAAGTGACCGGGCCGCGATTTGCTGCAATGATCAGTGCCCGATCGGCGAAGAAGTCTGCCTGCAATGCGGCACAGCGCTGCTGCATCTCCTCGACACTCCAATTAGGCTTACGCGAAAGATCGCCCACGGCCGATCTATCCTCGCTAGTCATTCTCCTCTCCCTCCTCACGACTGGCCTGGATCGCCAGGTCGATAAACACCGCTGCCGTCCAGCCGAAGATATCAGCGGCCTCCTCGGGACGGGCACCGCTCTCCGCGTTGTAGTACTCATAGATGCTAGAATGGCTCATCACAAGCTTCAACGTCTTGTCGCGGAGGATGCGTGCTAGGTTATTCCTACCCAATTGACTGAGGGCCTCGATGAAGAAGTAGTTGATGTTGGCCCACACGGGACCGCGCCACATCGTCGCTGGGTCGTAGTGCGGGTCGCTGCGCGAGACTGTGGGGATGATGTATTCCCCCCAGAACTCCTCAGGGTCTGTGAGATGGTCCACCAACCGATCGCATATCCCCGCAGGTAGCTGCCCGGTCCACAGGGGATACAGACTGAAGGGGGTGACCACTCGAATGGGCTCCTCATCATGTAGCGCCCAGAAGAGCCCTGCCTCCTCGTCCCAGAAATCCTCCAACATGCGTCCCACAATCGCTTGTGCGCGTCGGCGCCACATTCCTGCTTCGGCATCCATGCCCAATGCCTCGGCAATCATTGCCAGGGATCCCATCTGCACGCACAAGTAGGTGTTCAAATCAGGAGGCTCGACTGGCATACCGTGGTCCCAGATTGGACTATCGTCCAGACCGGAAGAGTAGGGATGATTGTACTGGGCCAGCCCATCGACGTCATCATCGTTCATGCTGAACCACCAGGCGTTCCAGCGAACGAGGGGGACATAGATCTCCCGGAGGAAGTCGAGGTCAGGGTCGCTCTCGTGCAGCTTCAACGCCGCCCAAGCGAGGATCGGTGGTTTGGTGACCTCAGCTCGGATGGGGTGGTCGATCTCAGCGATGACACCTTCGTCGTAAACGGCGTCTGGCATCATGCCGTCGGAGAGCTGATGGGCAGTCATGGCGCGAATCTGGTCACGAGCCAGCTCGGGGTCGATGTGCCGATAAGCTAGGGCATGCAAAGCGCTATCCCACAGCCAGAGGCCGACATAGTTCATCTTCGAGGGCGTCATTGCCTCGTAGGTCACACTGCCCTGGGGGCTGATGAGGTTGCTCGCCATCACCCACCAAGCATAGGCGTACATAGAGCGATACTGACTGGACACCTCGGGGACGCGAGCGAACCAACGCTGCCATCGGTCTTGCGCCTCCGCATGGGAGGTAGAGAAAGGCAAGACGTTCTGTTGGAAGTCTAAGCTTCCGCCAATGGTGACCGTGATAGCGCAGTCGTCGCCAGACTCGACCACGAAGTCGACAACGTAGCCGCCTCCTTTCGGGGTGATCTTATTCCTGACACACGGATCGTTGCTGGCGTAGGCCAGGTTGCGAACGGCCTTGAAGACCCCGCCGCTCTCGGTCTCCTCCCAGAACTGCGGGGAGACGTGGAAGTGAAGGCCAGCTGTAACCCCGGATGGTATGCCCAGCGTCAGGATACGCTCATCCTGAAAGACTAGGCGAAAACTGCCAAGCCGTGTTTGGAAATACAGGGCGTGGGGGTAGGTGGTGACCTCGTCGAAGTCCAGCTGTTCACCTGCCTCATCAACGAGCGAGAAGCTATGGATGAATGGAGGACGATGCCGGTAGGTATCCAAGCCTGGCTGAAGCTCAGTCAGGCGCTCTGCCAGTTTCACCAGCAGGCGGCTCTGACCGGGTACTTGATAGACCAACAGGCGTGAGCCACGATCGCTGAAGGGGACCCGCGTGATATCGATCTTGTTCTTCAGAAGGTTGAGAAGGGAGGATGGCGTCTGCTCTTCCACTGCTCAGACCTCTACGTCCAAGCCGCTGACTACGACGGTCACCTGTCCAGGCCCAATGTTCTCTACCTCGCCGGACGGCCCCAATCCCAAACCTACTCGATCCGGAATACCGAGTCCGAGACAGTTGGGCTTCAGGCTCAGGAGCTGACGCAGTCGATGAGCGTCCTCGGTCCCCTCGAAGTGGGGGCCGACGACGACGTTGTTCAGCCACGCCAATCCCGGCTCGGGCTGTCCTTTCGCGCTGCCCTGCGGCTCGGAATCCACGACCCAGGTGCCCAGCGCAGCGGCTCCAGCTCCTACTCCCACGATCACGGCGCCACGCTCAAAGGCCCGAGCCAGAGCCTCTATCGCGGGACTCTTGCGCAACGCACGAACCAGGCCAATCGTCTCTCCTCCGTCGCTGATGTAGATCAGGCCTGCGTCCTCGAGAAGGCGACAATTCTCGCTCAGCTGGGCGCCGACGGGGTCAAAGATGGGCACGATGTAGCCATTTGGGCCCCCCAGGTCGGCATAGTAGTCCAGGAGCGCCTCAGCCTCAACGGTGGAGGTGCCCGCCGTCGGTAACACAGCCATCGGGCGATCAAGGTCGGCCCAACCTAGGGCGGCGGCGTCCCCCTCCCCGGTCTCCTCCTCCCGCCACGAACCACCGCCCACCAGGACCAACCAGCCCATGCCGGCGCGCCATTGGAGCGGCCCTGCTCGTGTCAAGGACATCCCACCGTTGTCGCGACTCATAGATAACGCATGATAGCTTCTGTCATCACAGCTACGCCGATGGGAAGCGCGGCCTCGTCAAAGTCGAAATGGGGATTATGATGGGGTGCGTCCAGGCCTCGCTCCGCATTGGCCGAACCAACGAAGAAATAGCACCCCGGCACCTCTTGAATGAAGTAGGCGGCATCTTCGCTTCCCATGGTTCGCTCGCCCGACTCGACATTCTGAGGTCCGACGACAGCTCTTGCCGCCTCGCGCACGACCTCGGAGACCTCTGCGTCGTTGACGACGGCCGGTGTGAGATGGTCTATCTCGAGGTCAACCGACGCACCGCAAGCTGCAGCGACGTGCTCCGCGACCTCTACCATGCGACGCAGCACCCTCTCTCGCACATCCGGATCGTACGTGCGGATCGTGCCACTCATATCGACACGATCGGGAATCACGTTGAAGGCATCCCCACCTTGGAACGACCCCACCGTGACCACTGCTGTCTCCAGCGGGCTGACATTGCGACTGACCACGGTCTGGAGTGCGGTGACGATGTGGGACGCGGCGACGATGGGATCGACCGTCTGATGGGGCAGCGCGCCGTGCCCACCCTTGCCGTGGACGGTACAGGCCCACTTCTCGGCCGCGGCCATGACCGCGCCCGGTGTGACGTTCACAGTGCCCACCGGCTTCTCGTTCCAGAGATGGGTGATCAACGCCACGTCAGGATGGGGGTCTTCTAGCACCCCCTCATTCACCATCATCTGGGCGCCATCGCCCCCCTCTTCACCTGGCTGGAAGACGAGTTTGAGCGTGCCCGATAAGGCCTCTCGGTGACGCGCCATCAGCGTTGCGACGCCTAGTCCGATGGCCATATGACCATCGTGCCCGCATCCGTGCATCACACCGGGATTCTGTGAGACGTAATCGGTCTCGTTAGCCTCAACGATGGGAAGAGCGTCCATGTCGAAGCGGGCCATCACCACGGGTCCTGGGGCATCCGCCTCAAGCAGGGCAACCACGCCGGTCTTGGCCATGCCCGTCTCCACGTCGTAGCCCAACTCTTGCAGCTTCTCAGCGATGATTCCGGCGGAGTGGTGCTCCTGGAGCGCTAGCTCGGGATGTCTATGGAAATCCCTTCGCCAGGAGACGAGTCGCTCCCGAAGGGCCTCGGCCTCGGCTCTACAGTTGACCTGCGACATACGGGTTCTCCTCGTGTATCAGCCTAACCATTGCTTCGCATTGTACCTGATTGTCAATGTGAGCGCAATAGGATGTTTGGCGTGCTTCGCTGAGGGCAGCTTACAGCCCATGTCTTCTATCGGCTTCCCCTGCTAGGGGTCAGAACATACCGGAGCGCATCGATGGGCCCTGCGAGAAGCCGACGAGCGATACGAGAGCCGTTCAAGTTCCGAATAGTTGCATGAAAGGGCAGCTTGATGTAGACTGGCAAGTGGCACGGCCCTTGGTACCACTGATTCATCCTTGCCGGTCACGCAGAGCTGTGGAACAATACACTACAAAGGAGGTGCGAAAATGATAAACCGTGTCATACGTGCGGCGATGCTCGATGGTGAGTTCTTCAAAGAGGCAGAGGCGGACACCAGTCTGACTCAGGAAGCGCTGATGGTGGTCATATTGGTCGCGATCGCGGGTAGCATTGGCAACTTCATTGGCACTCTGATGAACCGAAGCTTCGGGGCTGCCTTGTTGGCCCTGATTGGAGCGTTGGTCATTGGCGTGCTGAACTACTATGTTTGGTCCTATGTTACCTATTTCGTGGGTAAACAACTGTTCAATGCCGCGGTCGACCCGGGGGAGTTGCTCCGCGTATTGGGCTACGCCAGCGGACCGCGAGTCTTGGGTGTGCTGCGATTCATCCCCTGTCTCGGGTGGTTGATCGCATTCGCCGGCGACATTTGGGCGCTGATTGCCGGCTTCATCGGGGCGAAAGAGGCATTGGATCTTGACGCGACGAAGACACTCATCACCGTGGCTATTGGCTGGGTGATCATCGTGATTATCAGCTTCATCATCGGTGCCGTGTTTGGCGTCGGGGCTGCAGGCCTGGGCGTGGTGAGCTCCCTGCTTGGGGGAAGCTGATAAGGGACGCCTCGCCTGTGTCTAGACGGTTCGACGAGCAGCCGGGGTCGTGCCACGACAGACGATGCTGCTCTCTTGACGAGGTTTGTCGAGCAAGGTTCACCCTTCTCGAGACCTTGGCCCTGGAGACGTCTCTGCCCCACAACGTCCACCGAGGTGGATACGTGGGGTGGTACTGTGATGGGCCACGCTGACCGTTCGTAGCGGGCCAGTGTCAAGCGTTGCCCCTCCGAGAATCGTTCTCAGAGTCCTCTCGTGCTGCTCTCCTGGCGGTGGCGGTCCCTGACGCCTAGACCGTAGATGGCTCGCCGGGGGTAGGTCGCCCGGCTCCCGGAGAAGGTCTCGGGAGCAGTTGAGAGCCGCCGAGGTTTGTCGGTCTGGCACACTTCAGAAAGGAGGGCATGTGGAGACGATTCTGAGAGGTAGAGAGACAGCAGTCATCATCAGCCCCGACCGCCCCACGGTGCTTATTGGCGAGAAGATCAGCGCCGCCGCACGAAGGGATCTCGCAGACGCACTGCGCAATGGTGATCTGGATCCTCTAGTTGAGGAAGCCGAGGATCAGGTTGCAGCTGGGGCGGATGTGCTGGAGGTCAACGTGGGTGCTCCGGACGTTGACGAGGTGGTCTGGCTTCCTAAGGCCGTGTGCAGGATTCTGGAGACGGTGGACGTTCCGCTCTCGATCGACACGGCCGACTTCGAGGCCTTGGATGCGGCGCTGGAGGCGTACAAGGAGCTGGCGCCGGAGGGCAAGCCGCTGATCAACTCGGTCAACGGTGAGGAGCGCTACCTGGAGGGTATCCTCCCCTTGGCAGCCGAATACGGGGCGGCCGTTATCGGCATGGCTCTGGACGACGGTGGCATTCCACAGACGCCGGAGGCTCGGCTAGCGGTGGCGCAGAAGATCGTGACGCGAGCTAAAGAAGCAGGGGTTCGCCGCGACGACGTGATCGTGGATTGTATGGCGCTCTCGGTGAGCACCGATCCACGGGCGGGCCGCGTGACGTTGGAGGCGATCCGCAGAGTACGCGACGAGCTAGGCGTCAACATGACCCTCGGTCCTGGCAATGTCTCCTTCGGCTTGCCAGAGCGGGAGAAGCTCGACTGGGCCTTCATGGCGATGGCGATCCAGAATGGCGTGAACTGCCCTATTGTGAACGTCAGCCAGGACCGCTGGTTTATCATGAGCGTGGATGTGATTCTTGGCAAGGATGAGCAGGGCTTACGCTTTATTGAAACGTATCGAGAGCGGGACGAGGAAGCCTCTTAGCCCGCCCCGGTCAGGGCGTATAGTCGGAGGCCGGGTCTCCGGAAGAGGCACCTATCAGTGCGTCAAGTGATCGTCGTTGGGGCCGGCGTGGCGGGTTTGATGGCTGCAGGGCAGAGCGCTGTCGCAGGCGCTGAAACAACCCTTTTGGAGAAGATGGATCGGCCCGGTGTCAAGCTGCGCATCACGGGTCAGGGGAGATGCAATCTGACGAACGTCGATCCGATTCGTGAGGCGATAAAGCACTTCCCGGCCGGTGGCCATTTCGTTCGTCCGGCGCTGTACAGCTTCCCCAACGATGATCTGCGGGCCTTTTTCGCGGAGCGGGGCGTTCCCACCGAGGTTCAGCGCGGCGGTCGGGTCTTCCCAGTCAGTGAGGATGCCCGCGACGTGGTCGAAGCGCTCATCAGATGGATCCATGAACGGGGGGTGACGCTGCGTACGCAGTCGAGCGTGAAGCGGTTAAGGGTTGGAGAAGGGCGGGTGACCGGCGTCGAGGTCGCTGACGGGCGCACGTACCGTGCTGATGCGGTCGTTATCGCCACTGGCGGAGCTTCCTATCCCGCCACCGGCTCGTCAGGCGATGGCTACCGGCTGGCCGAGGATGTGGGCCACACCATCGTGCCCATCCGTCCCGCGCTGGTTCCCTTGGAGACGGCGGGGGACGTCGCCTCGCGTGTGGAGGGTCTGAGCCTTCGCAATGTGAACGTCTCGGTCTGGGTCGACGGGAGCAAGACGAACGAGGCCTTCGGAGAAATGCTCTTCACAGGCTTCGGCGTCTCCGGCCCTATCATCCTGACGTTGAGTCGAGAGGTCGTGGACGCCCTGTGTGCTGGACAGCGGGTGGGGCTCTCCATCGATCTCAAGCCTGCGCTCGATCATCCCACGCTGGATGCACGGATCCTGCGCGACATCGACGCCAGCCCAAAGCGTCACGTGCAGAATATGCTCAAGGACCTGCTGCCCAGCAGTCTGATTCCGGTGTGCCTCGATCTTACGCATATCCCAGCGCACAAGCCGGCCCATGGAATCACAGCGGAGGAGAGGAAGCGACTACGCGTCTGGTTGAAGGATTTTCGCCTGGAGGTGACCGACCACCGGCCGCTCAAGGAGGCCATCGTCACGGCGGGAGGCGTCGACACAGCGGAGGTCGACCCGCATACGATGACCTCTCGAGTCATCGAGGGGCTCTATTTCGCCGGCGAGGTGCTGGACGTGGACGCCGATACTGGGGGCTACAATCTCCAAGCGGCCTTCTCCACCGGTTGGGTCGCGGGGCGATCGGCTGCGGAACGGTAAGCACGCTGGCTTGACGGATATTGTGGGGGTGGGGAAGTTGGCGTTCGCTGAACAACTGGATCAGGTGTGGTCATTCCGGGCAATCGAAGCTGGTGCGCCGGTAGTCTGGGATGGCAATTCATGATCGTATCGTGGAGACGAGGGCGTAACCCAAGATTCAACGGCGGAAAGAGATGACGACTGGACAGACTATGACCTATCGACTAGCGATTTTCGATTTCGACGGCACGCTGGCCGACACTGTAACCTGGTTTGCGGGCGTGGTGAACCACGTCGCCGACCGATACGGGTTCAAGCGCGTGGAAGAACGAGACCATGAGAGACTACGCGGGTATCCGCCTGGAAGATTGCTTGAGGTTCTGGGGGTGCCTGTGTGGAAGGTTCCTATGATTGCGTACTACCTGAGGGTCTTGTTGGCCCAAGATATTGACAGGATCTCTCTGTTTGACGGGATCGATCTGGCCCTACAGACGCTGTCGCAGGAGGGCGTGAAGCTGGCCGTGGTCAGCTCCAACTCCGGAGAAAACGTCCGTCGGGTCCTCGGCCCGAACAACGTGGCACTGATCGAGACGTTCTCCTGCGGGGTGTCGCTCTTTGGGAAAGCTGCCAAGCTCCGGGGTGTCCTCAGGAGGTGTGGTGTTTCGCGTAACGAGGCCATCTACGTCGGTGACGAGGTGAGGGATATCGCGGCAGCTCACGAGGCCAATGTGGCGTCCGGAGCCGTGTCCTGGGGCTACAACACCGTGGAGGCCCTCAGGGCGTATGCGCCAAACGAGATCTTCACCAGCATCGGCGACATTGTGGAGAGCATCGTCCCTGGACAGGCGAGTAGGGGTTGAGCCATCTCCTCCTCATGGAGCTGCGATCACTGACGTGCACTTGGCTGAGGTTCTACTGAGGCCTTCTTGGATTAGAAGGTGACCATCTCGACTGTTGCGCCTCACTAAGGATGTGCTATCATGGGCGGCGCGGTGCCCAACGTGGGGCCGCGTTGTTTGCCCTGGAATAGTCAGGAGAGGACTGCTTGAGCACAGCCATTCGCTTCGATCACGTCTCCAAGAGATTCACGCTCCACCATCAACGCCCACGCTCATTCCAAGATCTCGTCATTCAGTTCTTCAAGGGGAACGGCGATATCTCTGAACGGCCGTGTGTTGAAGAAGCCGCGGGTCAGCAACGCCATGAGGAGTTCTGGGCGTTGCGGGATGTGAGCTTCGAGGTCGAGCACGGCGAGACGGTAGGGATCATCGGGCCCAACGGAGCGGGGAAGAGCACGGTGCTTAAGCTGGTCTCGCGCATTATTGAGCCGACGTCGGGGGAGATTGAGGTCGATGGGCGGATCGGGGCGTTGCTAGAGCTGGGTGCGGGTTTCCATCCGGATCTGTCCGGGCGCGAGAACATCTACATGAATGGTTCGATCCTGGGGCTGAGTCGCGATGAGATCGAGTGCAAGTTGGACGAGATCATTACCTTCGCCGAGCTCGAGCGTTTCATCGATATGCCGGTCAAGCACTATTCGTCGGGCATGCGCATGCGCTTGGGGTTCTCCATTGCAGCTCACATCGATCCAGAGATTCTGCTGATAGACGAAGTGCTGGCGGTTGGCGATCAGAACTTCCAGCACAAGTGTCTCGAGCATATCGTCGACATGCAGCGGCACCAGGTGACCATATGTTTCGTCTCGCACGGTTTGGGTTCCGTGCGTCGGCTGTGTTCTCGAGCTATCTGGCTCAGTAACGGTGCCGTCCTGGCCGATGGCGCGGTCGACGATGTCGTCTCTTCCTATCTGCGGCACGCGGCCGAGGAGGAGGAGAGCCGCTTGCTGGATGCTGGGCCGTTCAGATCAACACCGATCACGGACGAGGAAAGAGAGGATTCGGAGCAAGAAAGTGACGAGCCAACAACAGTGGAGCTGGTGGGAATCTCGTTCCTTGACAAGACCGGCAAGGAGCGCCGCGTGTTCCGAGTAGGCGAGCCGTGGGTAGTGCAGCTTGATTATCGAGCTCCTCGGCGTGTCGAAGCGCCTGTGTTTAGCCTAGCTGCCGATCGCAACGACGGTGTACACATCTTCACTGTGAGCTCGAACCTGGATGGTCTGGGTTGTTCCTACATCGAGGGAGAGGGCAAGGTGCTGTACGCCGTCGACCCTTTCCCTCTGATGGAGGGGATGTATCTTCTCTCGGCCGCCATCCATGACAAGGCGAACACGGTGACATATGATCGTCTTGACCGCCCGTATGCTTTCCGTGTACGTCAGGTTGGAAGCGGTGAACAGTATGGCCTGATGAGCCTAGGGGGGAGGTGGGAATGGGACGGCGAGGAGCCCGACCAGACTTCGGCGCCGACCTTGGGGACCACATCAGGGCAGGATGGCATAGGGTGTGGTACGGAGCGGCGATGGGGGACCGAGGAGGTAGCCATTGCCGATGTCGCTTTCCTTGATGCTGCTGGAGTAAGGCGTCGGGTGTTCGAGACTGGTGAGCCCTGGGTAGTCCGACTACACTACCGAGCGCCGCAGCGGATCGAGAAGCCCGTTTTCGGATTGGCTATCCATCGCCAGGGCAACCTCCACATATGTGGCCCAAACACCTACTTCAGTGGCCTCGATATCCCCTTCATCGAGGGGGCGGGTTGTGTCTACTATCGTGTGGACCAGCTTCCGCTGACGGCCGGCACCTATCATGTGTCGGTTTCAGCTCATGACTTGGCCGATACGGTGATGTACGACTATCAGGACCGCCTGCACGTCTTCAAAGTATGTGAGTTCGATGAAGCAGAAGACTCCGGTGTAGTCAACTTGAGCGGCGAATGGACGTGGGGCGACAGCGAAGAGACCACGTTCGCTTAGTCGTACTGATTGATCGGCATCCGCAAGTCACATTGGATCGTTTGAGGGCGACATGGACCAACAGCGAGTGTTGATCATAACCCACGACGTAGTCGATGAGAATATGGCGGGGCCCGCTATTCGCTGTTGGGAGTTCGCTCGGGTGATCGGCCGCGAGGCCAAAGTGACGCTAGCCACGCCTCATGCCTCTTCTCTGTCGCCGAGCGAGTTTGATCTGGTACGCTATGATGGGGAACGATTGGAGGCTCTGGCTTGCGAGAGTGATGTGGTTATCTTGTCCGGTGCTATTCTCTGGCACTTTCCCTTCCTGAGATCAGTGGATGCCTCACTCGTGATGGATATCTACGATCCCTTTCTCTTGGAAAGCCTGCCGATGCTCTCCCGTGAGCCTGGTATCGCCCGCCGCCGCCGACATGCCGATACCCTCGATGCTCTTACTGACCTGCTGATTTGGGGGGATTACTTCGTCTGCTCCAGCGAGAGGCAGCGTGACTATTGGCTCGGTTGGCTCAACGCCCTGGGTCGCATCAACCCGGACACCTACGATGATGACCCAACTTTGCGGCGCCTGATTGATGTGGTTCCGTTCGGGGTGCCAGACACACCTCCCGAGCATACCCACCCTGTGCTGAAGGGGGTGCGGCCCGGTCTGTCTGCCATCGACCATGTTGTTCTATGGGGCGGGGGCGTGTACAACTGGTTTGATCCGCTGACCTTGATACGCGCTATGGAGCGTGTGTCGTCGCAACGAGATGATGTGAAGTTGGTCTTCCTGGGAATCCATCACCCGAACCCAGAGGTGGGCGGCCATGAGATGGCCGAGCAAACCATCGCCTTAAGTCGGGAGCTCGGCCTCTATGAGACATGTGTCTTCTTCAATGATTGGACTCCCTACAATGAGCGTCAGAACTATCTGCTGGAGGCGGATGTTGGCATTAGCCTACACTTCGCTCACTTGGAGACCCATTTCTCCTTCCGAACGCGTTTACTTGACTACATCTGGGCTGGGTTGCCCATCATCGTCACGCAAGGCGATGTGTTGAGTTCTCTGGTGGAAGAGCGGGAGCTCGGATGGACCGTTGACTACGAAAGCGTCGACGATGTGACGGAGGCGATACTGGTTAGCACTGAGAGCCCGCGCGGAGAATTCGATCGTCGATTCGCTGCCGTGGCTGCGGACCTGCAGTGGAAAGCGGTAATAGAGCCATTGCTGGCCTTTTGTCTGGAGCCTCGTCAGGCTGCAGATAGAGGTCGCTTCCAGCGAGATATCCAGTCGCTACCGTCTCTCAAGCTGATCAGTCAGATTAATGCTCTTCGACGAGACCTCAACAATCGGGATCAGCGTTTGTCTCGGTTGCAGGAAGCTCTGGGGGAACGAAAGGCGAGCATCACCGACCTGAGAGGGCAACTTGAGACTGAGAAACGCCGGCTTGCCGCCGAGCATGAAGCCCTGCGGGCGCGGGAAGAGGAAGTCGGGCGTCTCCGGGAGACGATCACGGAGATTCGACAGGGACGCGTGATGCGCTTCTTGGATGGCATCAATCATATCGTGAAAGGTGGATCTCTTTGGTGATGGATCCTCTGGATCCCCTCTACCGGCAGGTTCCGTCATACTGCCCCGAACACGATGGTATCTTCTGGCTACTCAAGAGCTCCGATGATCGAGGAATCGCGCTTGACGATCAGGTTCATCGTGTCTGGACAGCTTTTGACGGACGCCCGACGAGTGACGTGATTGGAACGCTTCGGACCGAATCCGATGCGTCTCCCAGCTTCGTCAAGTCCACGACAAAAGTGCTGGCTCGAGCTGGGTTGCTCGTACCATCGCTACCCCTGGATTCTCTGGATCGTTCCTCCTCACCTTCCGCTTCGGCGTCGAGTTCAGTGCCTCTCGTTTCGGTGATTATCGTAGCTGGACGTCAAGCTCGCGTGCATCTAGAGACTTGTCTCCCCTCCGTTCTGGCTCAAACCTACCCGTGTCTAGAGGTAATCCTGGTGGACAACCAGACCACCGATGATTCCGTGGCCTTCACTGGGGAGAATTTTCCCCAAGTAGAACTGATTCGGCTGTCTCGACCTGTCGGATTTGGCGCAGCGAACAACTTGGCAATGAGGCAGGCCCGGGGCGAGTTCTACTTCTTGCTCAACGACGATACAGAGTTGGAACCCGATTGCATCGCTGAGTGCGTTCGGAAGATGACACGCTCTGATGACATTGCCGCGGTTGTCCCGAAGATGAAGCTGTTTTACTTGCGCGATTTTATCAACTCGATGGGTACATCGGTGCATGCCAACGGAGAGTCGTACGATAACTTCACTGGTTACCTCGACGTAGGGCAGTTTGACAACACCGACCAGGTCTTCACGGCCTGTTTCGGTGCTGCTTTGTTGCGTCGTTCCGTGGTGGAACAGATTGGTTACATCGATGAGAACTATGTCTTCTATTACGAGGACTCAGACTGGTCATTCCGAGCTCGATTGGCTGGCTATGCCATTGTTGCTGCTCCGCATGCTGTCGTCTACCATAAGTTCAACGCCACAATGAATACTCTGCCCTCCGCCTTCAAGGCAAACCTAGTGGCCCACAACCGTCTCCGGTTCATCTGGAAGAACTTCGAGCTGGGGCGGGCCCTTAAATTCTCCTGCCTCTACCGCAGGGAGGACTGCCGCAAGATTGCGCTGGCGAGGAAGCGCGAGAAGTATGAGGTAGCAGAAGCGTATCGGCAGGGCTGGCGACGGTGGTTGCGCTCACTCCCGAGACTCATGCTGGCACGTTACCGAACCCGGGGATTGCGCCGAGCCGCCTCCGCTGATGACCCACTTTTTGAGCTTGCGGAAGGCATGCCGCCCCCAGCGATGTATGGTCCGCACCCCGTCATCTCTGCGGCGCACATCAGGACCCACTATATAGGACTCGAGATGTTCAAGCCTGGCCCTTCGATCTCAACGATGTATAGTACAACGGCTCCTCCTCATCGGACGACCGCGCCTTCGCTTTCGCTCTTCAAGATGGCTCAGCGCATCGTGCGCGAGGAGGGCCTGCTGGGCTTGATGGGACAAGCGTGGCGCTACCTGCGCTGCTAGGCGACGCAATGTCTGTGCCCATGGATGCAGTGATCTACCATCGTCGACGTGACTTGCGGGTGGATGTCGAGCCGGATGGTTGGGCCCACATCTGTCGACCAGGCGATGAGATGGGCATCAAGCTCGACCCCAAGTTCTTTGCGATCTGGTCGGCGGTGCAAGGCGGTACAGCGTGTGAGCTGGCTCGCAGCGTTGGGCTTTCTGATTACTTGGTCTCTTCTGCGTTGACCACCCTGTCTCGCGGTGGGCTAGTTCGACGCGAGCCGATTGCATCTCCTTCCGCGTCAGACTCTGCTTGCCCAGTCGCGAAACCCCCCATCTCTGTTCTAATTGTCCATCGATGTCCTCTTGCGGATCTTCGTCTCAGCGTAGACTCTTTGCTAGAGCAGAGGTATTCTGGGTTGGCTGAGATTCTAGTCGTCAATCAACAGCCCGCCTCGTATCGCGAGCACGGCGTCCCGGTCACGCGATGTGAGGGCGTCTGGGCGGTCGACGCTCTTGTGAGAGAGATGTCGGAACTGACTGGGGAAGCTCTTCTCTTGATTGATTCTCGTGTGAGTCTGGCACCAAGGGCACTGGAGGAGATGGTGCTTGCCTTGCAGCTTCGTAACGACATAGCCGCTGTGGCTCCTCGGATTATGTGGAATCGCTGGCCTGGCTTTGTCGTGGGACTGGGGGATTGGGGGGCCACGGGCACGGTCCCCCTCAGCCCTTGCACGGGGCACCTGGACGTCGGGCAGTTCCTTCG
>Ga0207796_1000231_pt1 | contig 24320 bp, 21 predicted proteins | sample Pon1CUnioCityCA_6_FD_187274 | JGI IMG/M metagenome (GOLD analysis project Ga0207796, IMG submission 187274) | Marine sediment microbial community from Union City, CA, USA - Pond 1C Sediment 1 (SPAdes) | ecosystem: Environmental > Aquatic > Marine > Intertidal zone > Salt pond sediment ... | reverse complement strand
GTCCACTCTTGCGCGCCAGCCACAGCCCGCCCACCAGGCCCGCCAGCAGGGGCAGCAGGCCGATGTAGGCGTAATCCTCCCAGAACAACCCCTGGATCTGGTAGCTTGCGGTGCCGGGGTCGCCGTTGGCATAGGGATACAGGAAGGTGAGCAAGCTCTCCAGGCGGTAGCCAAAGCTGGAGGCAAAATCGAAACTGACGCCCCGGGCCCGCTCGGAGAAGCTCGTAAGCTCAGCGGTAGGCCATATCTGCACGGCTGCCAATCCAAAGGAAAGGACCAGCACCAGGACCATCAGCAGCGTCGTTTTTCGTACCCGTTGGGCCTGGATCGCGCGGCCCAGGTAGTAGGCCAACCCCGCGCCGACACTGTAGTAGGCGAGCTGCGGCGATCCAGCCAGCCACTGCATCGCCCATATGAGGCCAGTGGCCAGGAAGAAGCGACGATCACGCTCCAGTCCCAGCTCGATCGTCAGCCAGGCCATTGGAATCCAGCAGGCCGTATCCACAATGGGCATGTGCTTGACGTGGACGATATAGAACCCGCCCAGCGCATAGGCCACAGCAGCAACCAGTGAGGGCCAGATCGCCGCGCCAAGCCTGCGCGCCAGAGCATAGGTGGCAAAGGCGGCTACGAAGAAGGGCAGTAGCACCGAGAGATTCAGCGCTGGCAGTGGGGGCAGCAGACCGAACAGCAGCAGGTTTGGGGGGTAGAATGTGCCCATCATCCCTTCGGCCTGGATGGGGTAACCCATATAGACGTCGGGCAGCCACAGGGGCAGGCGGCCTTGGTGCAACTCGTTCCCGAGAAAGTGGCGCACCGGGTGGTGCAGGTTGGCTATATCACTGACGGCGATGTCATTGGTGATGACAATGCCCTGCATCGTCGCTACCTGCCAGAAGGGAATGACAAGCAGCAGGCTCAACAGGGGGATGACCAGCAACCACTCGCGCCTGGAGGTCATGGGTCTTTTTCGATCTCAGCCCGCTAGCCCTCAGGCGGCAGGCGGTTCGATCTCCATGGCGGCCTGCGTCGCCATCTCTACGGCAAGTTCTTGATTCTGCTTGCGGTCGACAAAGTTATCGTCGTCGTTGGGCCGCGCCTTGTACAGGACCAGGGCTTTGACCAGATGCCCGTTCGCCTGCCTGACGAGTTGTTCCATCATGCGCGTTGAGCGCTCGCCCATGCCCAGCGCCGTGATGATGGTCACGGTGGGCTTGCCCCCAAGGTCTCCCAGCCGGCGAACGTACCTCTGTATGGGCTGGTTGGGTTTGAACCCATACGTAGCGCCGCCGAGGACCATTAAGTCGTAGCCCGCCAGGTCAGTCGGGGTCTGCGGGCTGGGCGTGGTCATCTCGACCCGCCAGCCGTTGGAAACGAGGCCCTCGGCAAAGCCAGCGAACACCTTGCGTTGGAAGTCACTCTTGCCCGGGTGGTAGACGACCAGGGCTGTCCCCGCCTCGCCCTCCGAGTTCAGGATCTTGATCTCGCTGACGACCTCCCGGTTGCGCCCAACCATCAGCCACGCCCCCCACACGGCCAGGGCCGCGAGAGCTACAATCAACCCGATCCAAAATGCACTCATTGGTTCCATCTCCTATCTGCCAGCCACTACATCGCTATTTCCGCACGAGTATGCTTTTCTGGCGCTCTTTTCTCACCAGATCTTTTTCCACGAAGAGCTGCTCTCCCGTGAAGGGATCGATCTCTGTATAGTACATCAGGCTGGAGTAGGTGGATGGCGTCGGGGTAAAGACCTGGACCTGGCGCGGGTTGATCTGGAGCTGGCGGCTGGCGAATCGTTTCAATGCCCGCATGTCCTTATCTGTACAGCCGGGGTGGGCAGCAATCAAGTAATAGGTCAGGTACTGCTCCTTGCGGGCCGTCCTGGTCAGTCTGGTGAACAGATCCCGGAATTGGAGAAGAATGCCCGTACCTGGCTTGCCCATCCGCTGCAGGACACGGGCCTGTGTGTGCTCGGGCGCAACCTTCATCTGGCCCGAGGTATGGTGCCGGACCACATCGCGCAGATAGTTGGAGCCATGTTTCTGGTCGGCGAGCACCAGGTCGTAGCGGATACCCGAGGCTACGAAAACCTTCTTCACACCCTTGATCCCCCGCAGACGCCGGAGCAGGGCGAGCTGCCTGCTGTGATCGACCTCCATCTGGGGGCAGAGCTCGGGATAGAGGCATCGCTTGTCTGCGCAGCTTCCCCGCGCAATTTTCTTCTCACACTCAAAGCCGTACATGTTGGCCGTAGGGCCGCCCACATCCTGGATAATGCCCTTGAAATCGGGGAGCTTTGCCAGGCGTCTGGCCTCCCGCACGATCGAGTCCTCGCTCCGCCAGCGGACCGTTCGGCCCTGGTGCACGGCGATGGAGCAAAAGTTGCACTCGCCATAGCAACCGCGGTGCGTGGTGAGGGAGAAGCGGATCGTATCCAGAGCCCTGACCGGTCCGAGCCTCTCGTAGTGGGGGTGTTGGGCGCGTTCAAAGTCCAGCTCGTATACCTCATCCAGCTCCGATTGGCTGAGGGGCAGCGCGGGCGGGTTCTGGACCAGGTAGCGGGTATCCTGCTGCTGGTACAATGTCTTTGCCGTGAGCGGATCGTTGTTTCGGTAGAAGGTGTGGAACATGTCGATGAAGGCGTGCTTGTCCCGTGACACTTCTTCGAAGGACGGAAGCTCGATCCCGTGCGCTGGTTTCTCTCTGGCAATTGTGCAGATGCCGCGCAGATCCGCGACATCCTGGCCTGCCCGCAAACGCTCTGCCAGGGCAACTATGGTTTTTTCTGCCATGCCGTAAACGAGGAGGTCTGCTTTGGCATCAAAGAGGATCGAGCGCCGGATGCTGTCTGACCAGTAGTCATAGTGCGCGATACGGCGCAGGCTGGCTTCGACACCACCCAGCACGATCGGCTTGGTGTTCTTGAAATAGCGGCGGATCAGGTTGGCATAGACGATAACGGCGCGGTCGGGGCGGCGCTCGTTCTTACCGCCGGGCGTGAGGTCGTCTGACCGCTTGCGCTTTTTCGTCGCCGTATAGTTGGCCACCATCGAGTCGATGCTGCCGCCGGTGACGCCCCAGAATAGCTCCGGTTCGCCCAGGCGGCCAATATCCGCGGTCTGCAAGTCAGGCTGGGCGATGATGCCGACCCGGTAGCCGGCCTTGAGCAGCACCTGTCCGATCACCGATACGCCGATGAACGGGCTATCTACATAGCTGTCACCGGTGATCAGGACGATATCCAGTTTTTCCCAGCCCAGTGCTTCGCACTCTTCTCTGGTGGTTGGTATGAACACGTTCTCTGCCTTCCACTGCGACCCTGTCTACTTGTGTTTCGTGCGTACGGATTGTACATGCAAAGCAGCAGTGCGTCAACACACACCCGAAACAGCGGACAAGACTGCCCGCCTCCCAGTGCAGACGGCCTCTCTTAGGAGATTAGTGGTGTGCCTGACATACTTGCCAGGGACTTGTGCCCGTGCTATTATTGGTAGCGATGGATCGGGCGGGGCCCTTCTGCTGCACTCAAGGCAGGTTTCTGACATGCGAGTGTTGGCTGGCACGGAACCCGTTTCAACGGGTTTATTATGTGAGCCATCGGATTCATCTGTTGGCACAATCGGGAGGACAAGGGTGAGCTTCTGGAGGCTTTACTACCATCTGATCTGGGCCACCAAGAACCGGGAGCATCTGATCCAGCCAGAGATCGAAGACAGGCTGTATGCCTATACTGTGCGCAAGGCGGCGGAATTGGATGTCTATGTTTATGCCATCAACGGTTGGTATGACCATGTCCACCTCCTGGTCGCAATCCCGCCCAAGCATGCAGTTGCCAGAGTCGTAAAACGGCTCAAAGGGTCCAGTTCCCATTACCTCAACCATGGGGGTGTAATGCCCTACCAGTTCGCCTGGCAGCGAGGCTATCGTGCCATGACGCTTGGGGAACTCCAGCGACCAACGGCTGAGGCATATATCCGAGAGCAGAAGGACCATCACGCGCAACAGACAGCCAACGCGTGGCTCGAACACTGTCCCGAGTTCGATGAAGGGCCAGTTGATGCTGGGATTGTGCTCGATGGCATTATTTCATCCCTGTGCGAGAAGCGGCCGAACTATGACGTTTGGGGTGAATCTCCGCTTTAGCCGCCAAATGAATTTGCGGCTGAGACTCCAAACGCGTTGGAAACGCGTTGCCCGTGAAGGCCCCATCTCTGTGGATTCTTTCTCGATTCTGACTTGGAAGTGTTGGCAGAGCAAGACGTGAGACTCTTGCTCTCGCCAATCACGCACCTCTCGCGCCGGGTGCCTCATCCCTGGCACGCTGGACAGTAGTAGCAGGCGCCGCCCAGATACTGTATCTTTTCCACGACGCCTCCACATCCGGTACAGGGTCGACCAACCGCATTCTTGTCCATGAGGCGCACGTATCCCCCTCGGTTGCCATAGAGATCGAACTCGTCGTATCGCCCGCCCTGCTCTATGACCGCAGCCACAGTGTGCACGATGGCATCGTACAGTGCGCGCCGCTGCTCCAGGTCGAGGTCGTCAATGGGATGGTTGGGGCTCAAGCGCGCGTGGTAGAGGATATCCTGGGCGATGGCGTTTCCCAATCCGGGGATGAGCTGATCCTGGGTCAGTAGCGCTTTTGCACTGCGCTTCTTTCCGGTCGCGAGGTCGTCGATGAGGGTGTCGAAATAGCTGAAGGTGAACTCGGGCTCGATCGGTGTGATCCTCATGTCCTTTACGTACTGCCTGTCCTGCTCCGCACCCTCCTCGTAAAGCTCCATGGCGCCCCACATCTGCGTGGTGGCGGTTAGAAATGAGCTGTCGTCAAAGGTGATGTACAAATGGTACTTCTTGGGGAGCTTGGCCCCTGGGGGATGGAAGAGCACTTTTCCGCCGCATTCCCCGAGCAATAGGACGTACCCGGGCTCGAGCGGGACAAAGAGCCACTTTCCCCTGGCGGTCGCTTTGCCGACAGTTTTTCCCTCGATCAGCCTCTCAAACTCCTCGTGGGACCTGTTGTACCAGACGAACTTGTGAGGGCTGTTTCCCAGCGTTCCCTTCAGGACCGTTTTTCCCTGCAGTGTTTCGTTGAACTGCCTGGACAAGGTTACGAACTCGGGCAACTCGAACATCTCTGACCTCCTCAACCCCGGTCCTTGGCTGGACGCGATTCCTTATCGTAGGCATCCTTCCGGCGCTCCGCGTGCATCCCGGCCTTTGCGTAGAGGCGCGTGGGACCGGTGGGACTTTTTTGTGACAGCATCCAAGCGAATTTCCCAGTACTCGAGATGGGCGGCATCAGCTATCGGCGCGAACGCTTCTGAAGGCAGCCAGCCTGTCGATGTGGTTGGTCACCAGCCCCACAGGTCGTAGCCAATCCTGGCGGGAGACCACAAGGGTGCACGGTCCATAGGTGTAGACGCGAATCGTGCGTGTTCCTGCTTCCTTCTTCAACCTGACCAGTACCTGCTGCAGCATCTTGCCCTCGAACGGCGTGTATAGGAAGAACACCGTACCATCGCCATAGTCGGCCTGGCGTGCATCGGCATGGATGAAACTGACCTGCGAAAGACCGAGACCGTGCGCACACCGCTTGGCATATGCCCAATAAGCTGGATCGACCTCCACCCCTTTGGCCCTGACCCCGCTGAGCAAGTTTGCCAGGATGACCACCTGTCCAAGGCCTGAACCGAGGTCATAGAGGACGTCGTGCGCCCGAAAACTGGCCATGTCAACGAGTTCGAAGACGATCCGGGCGGGTGTGGGCTGATAGGGTACCATCTCCGGGCCAGGGGGCGCTGGCTCTCCAGGAGCAGCCCCGGCGAACAAGGCGCCGCTCACCAATGCATCGAGGCTGTCGTAGGTGTCGCGATTCTGAACTCTGTCGGGTCTGCCACAGCCAGCGCAAGCCTCAAACTGGCGCCTCAGTGCCAGGCCCCGAACGGTACCTGAGCGGATGCCCTCGCGCAGCCTGTGAAAGAGCCGCTCATCTACGGCCTTTAGCCGGCTCTCAAGTAGCTCCGCGCGTTCCTTCAACACGACGAGTGCCTCAGTCTCGCCATGGGCGACACCCAAGTGATCCACGCGCTCAAGAATGCAACTCTCTATGGCTTCCAGTGCTTCCAGCCTTTGGCCAAAGCATGCCTCTTCGCAAAGGGTATCGTCGCGCTCCATGGCCTCAATTTCCGTCTCGATCTGGCGAATGGGACTTGCCAACTGGATATTCACTCCAGCGCCATCTATGGGATCTCGCTGCCGCATAGCGGGCTGTCGAGAGAATCTTCGGTCATGCGCCCGGCCTGTGCCCCTCCTGGTTGGCTGAGAACCTTGGGATGAGGACGGGAGAACCTTGTGGCGCATCCAGGACTGCGCCATCAACAGCCCCCAGCAAAGCGCCCAAAAGTTGCTACGATCACTTTGTCGATAAACCGCACTATCCATGCTATACTGGTATTTGCGTATCTAATTGGCATTCACATTTGCAAACAAAGGAGTGCGACGTGATCTCACCTCACCCCGTGGACCGTTTGATCGAACAGGACAACTTTGCCGAGATGCTGGCCCTTCTGGAGCCAGAGGAACTGCTCATTGCCTGCCTACGGCTGGAAGACCTGTCCAATGAGCAGATCGCCTCTCTCCTGGATGTCAGCCCTAAGAGCGTACGCAGTCGCATGGAGCAGGCCATGCAACGGATTGTGGAAGCACTGCCTGAGCTGGCCCCTGTACTTGGTGGACGGCGCCAGCCATCCCGATGCGGCCGGCGACCGCTCGAACGGGGCTGGATCTGTCCGTCCATTGGTAGTGAGTCCGACCTGCTGGTTGACAGCCCTCCACAGAACACAGAAAGAGGGGAATCGTGCTCGGGTGACTCTCCCCCTTTCGCCATGTCAGATGAGATAGTCAGGGCATAAATGGATCGATAAAGCCCTGCGCATACTCGGTGTCGATGCGATAGTAGTACACGGTGCCCCGGCAGTTTTGATTTATCATGGACGAACCGACACCGAGGATCACGTTCGAGTCTGTAGAAGCAAAAGCTGGCCCGCCCGAGTCGCCATAGCAGGAACCGCCGGTGCCGCCGCCTTTGCCGGGATTTGAAGAAACGTGGATGTTCCAGTCGCCCCACGTCAGGCCGCTTACCTCGACCAGCATGGGCGTGGCCTGGTAGCGCATCATCTCATCTACTGCCTCGGGCCTGACAGCCTGGTACCCATACCCGACGACATTTACCATTACCTCCGAGCCCGGCGCTACGTTCAACTCCTCAGCCAGCCCAATGGACGGCAGGGAGCCAAAGCCTCGATCGACTACTGGTTCATTGAGGATGACGACGCCGAGATCACTGGGATTGGGGAAGTACAGAGCGCCGGCATAGTCAGGATGTGTGTAGGGCGTGCCCTCCACCGAGGTCTCACCCTCATAGGGATACTCGTCGTTATCTGAAAGGTCGGTGTCGAACCACACCCGGGCCCCATTGGTCCCATAGACGCAGTGGCCTGCTGTTAGAAAGACAGTTGGCGCGATGAGGGTGCCTGTGCAGCGCCAGGTCGGCCTCCCATCGATGTCGGCAATCAGCATGCCCACATAGGGATGATCCTCTCCATCGGGCCATGCCCACTGGATCGCATTGCCCAGGCTAAATGACCCAAGCGTCATGGCGAGGACGGCGACAAGAACGACAATGGCTTTTCTGTGCTTCACCTTGCTCTCCTTGTAAGGTAGTTCATGGGGTGCCCGCATGCCGGCGTCCGGCGATGCGTCACCAGGGATGCAGGACGCACCTTCCCACTCTGGCATCATTCAATAGACATCACCTCCTCTTTTCGGGGGGACAGCACATGCGACGGTGTTCTCAGAGTTTGCGTGGCTATGGCATTTTCCGATACAGAGAGTTTATCATAGTAATCCCCAGGCGTCAACTTCCACAGACGAGGCCAGGGTATTGGGTATTCGGGCAGCTTGGAGCTTGTGCGCCCTGGCTCAGTTCTTGGTTGCCTGCAGCAGGGATGAAAAAGGGGAGCCGTCCTCAGACGACTCCCCGGAGCTTGCTGTGCTGGATCGGATGGTCAGGGCAGGCTGTCGACCACTTGGAAAGTGTCGATGATTTGACCGAACGCATCCACGTCCCTATCGTTGACCAGCTGGGTGAGGACCCAGACTATGAATGTGCCATCTTCTGGTACGGCGGCGATGCTGGCGATGGTGCTTTGCGCACTCCCGCACTCGACGTACAGATCATAGTAGCCCACGTAGACGCCGTCGTCGTACTCGTAGCGTCCATCAAAGATGCAGTCATCGGAAAAGTCCAGTGCGTCGAGCAGGCTGTTCACGTCGAATTCTGCTACGAGTGACCTCGATGCTCCGAAGAACATTCCAGGCGTCTCGTATGTGTCGTTAAAGCCGACGAGATCGGTCGAAGCAGAAACGGTCACACCTATCTGCTCCCCCTCGGACATCCAGGCACTGCCATCGACATCATTCCATTCTACCGGAACCTCAACCTGAATCGCCCACGAGTCATCAGCAATCAGCGTATAGCCAGAATAGGTGAGAGTATCAGGCTCGCCCGACACCGACGCAGAGGTGGGCACAACTGGGACTGATACCACTTTGAGCTCGCGCCCATTAAGTTGTCCTTCAAGCCTCTCCCCATTTTCATAGCGCAGCACGTCGAGGCTCAGGGTATCGTCGGCATTGTGGCTGCGCAAGATATCGCAATAGTCGGCCATCGTACCGTCGGTGGCTAGAAGCAATCCCTCAAGCCTGAGGATGATATCCCCGCCTCTTAGGCCAGCATTATCGGCGGGCGAGCCCGATGCGACCGATGAGACCCAGATGCCCGAGAGACGCTCTCCATCACTCACAGCAGAGCCATTGACCCCAATCGAGTGTACGTTCTGGCCCTCGCGCAGTTGATCAATGATCTCGAGCGCTTCGTCGCGCGCGATGGCAAAGTATTGGGTAACACCGGAAGCGTTCGCGTAATGGATGGCAACCACCTTCCCATCTTCGGTTACAATGGGACCTCCCGAGTTGCCCGGGTTGGTGCTGGCATCGTGCTGGATGACATTATCTACTGAGGCCCAGCTTGTCTCTCCGTCGGCCTGCTCCTTGGCGACAATGCCACGGGTCAGCGTATACTCGGGATCACCCAAGGGAAAGCCTGCGGCATATATGTCCAGCCCTGCTCTTATCGGGCCGTCGTACCATTCGAGGTACGCGAATCCGTCGCCATCAATATCAATGAGAGCCAGATCCGAGCACTCGGATACGGCGACGACCTTGGCATTGAGGGGCTCGTCCTCTCCACCAACCCATACCTGTAGAAAGGCTGCGCCAGTGACGACGTGATTATTGGTCACCGCAATACCCGACTCGTCGATGATAAAACCCGATCCTCTTCCCGCCACATTCATTTGAAGGCCAACTCCAGGCTCGACGAAACTGCCCTGGGCTTCGATCTGGATGACGGCGCTCTTGACCCCTTCCAGCGAAGAGACAGCTTTGTCGGGCGTAGCGGTGGGTTCTGGCGCTTCGGTGGGCGTCGGAGCTTCGGTGGGAGCTGGTGGTTCGGTAGGGGCTGGTGCCTCGGTGGGCGTCGGAGCCTCGGTGGGCTCTGACCCGCCACCACAACCAGCAAGAACCAGGACAACAATAAACAACAGGACCCACACAGACCTGGAGCGGTCAGCACTCATTTCTCTCCTCCTGTATCCAATTTCAACACGGACTCGCTATGGAACCCCCGGTATCCAGTCTAGGTACAGTTCTCCCGGAAACTGGCACGCAGCCAGGGATTGCCTGAGGCGGACATGTTCTCCCAAGAGTTCCAGGGGCGGGAGTTCTTGCCACGCTTTCCAAGGACAGTATCGCTTTCGAACCTGCTGTGAGGGCAAGATACACCGGAAGTAGGCGGTCAAGTGGACGTATTATATCGCATGCCCTTTGCCCTGTCAAGAATGCCAAAGTTGCCCTTCTCTGTGGAAGAATCTCGAGCGTCTGTAACTCATCTGTAATTCCCTTGTAACAGCGATCTGATAGAATGCTTTATGAGTGCCACTCATGGTGGGTGGTCTGCGTGCGGGTGAGGCAGGCCGGCTGTGGTACGTGGGAATTGCGCCGCTTCGCTTGCAGCCCAAAGGGCGTACCTTGGTAATAACTAGGCCAAGCGGCTATGTGATAGTCCGGATTCAACAATAAACAAACGTGTGGAGGGAATGAGATGAGCGAGAATTGGAACATCTTTGAGAAGAATATGGAAATGTGGGAAAAGTGGACCAGCACCTATATGGACACCATGTCCAAGGCGATGGAGAGGACGATGGAGCAGTCGGCTTCGTTCAAGAAGCAGATGGACAAGGCCGCGGCTACGGCAGTCAACACCCAGCTCGACGCCACTCTGGCGGCCATCCGCTCGCTGGAGGAACAGATCGAGGCGCTATCGGGCAAGGTCGACGAGCTGCTCCAGCAGGAGGACTAGGATAGGAAAGCAGGGAGTCAGGGAAGCGAAAGTTGGGAATTGGGAGAACATCCCTGATTCCCCAAAATTCCGTTCCCCGATTTCCCTTGGAGAGTAGCGAACAATGACTGAGGAATGGTTCTCCGCCTGGGAAAAGACGCTGGAGATGGCCGACGCATGGGCTAGCGGCGTCAGCCGGGCACAGCAGGCTACAATGTCGGCAGCGGCGCGGCACCTGGAGCTGATGGGCAACAGCTATGCGCGTTTGTGGGGCCAGCCCGGCGGCAGTGTGATGCCGGATGATGGCCGCTTCAGCGACGACGCCTGGCAGGAGAACCTGGCCTTTGACCTGTTGAGGCAGATCTACCTGATCACCGCGCAGTGGATGGTGGATATGGCCGATGGGCTGGAGGAGATCAGCCCCGACCTGCACAAACAGGCCAAATTCTGGACACAGCAGTACGCCGACGCGTTGAGCCCGGCCAATTTCGCGGCAACCAACCCCGAGGTACTGCAGGAGATCATGCGCACCGGTGGGACCAATCTACAGCAGGGCATGCAGAATCTGCTGTCAGACCTGCAAAAGGGGCGGATCAGCATGGTGCCCGACGGCGCCTTTGAGGTGGGGACCGATTTGGCGGTCACGCCGGGCAAGGTGGTGTACCGCAACCCGCTCATCGAGCTGATTCAGTACACGCCCACCACGGAGCAGGTGCGCGAAGTGCCGATTCTGGCCATCCCGCCGTGGATCAACAAGTACTATATCATGGACCTGCAACCGGCAAGCTCGATGTACCAGTACATCATCGACGCTGGCTTCACGGTCTTTACGATCAGCTGGAAGAATCCGGACGATGAGGTGCTCGAGCTGGATTGGACGGACTATGTGGAGATGGGCCCGTTGGAGGCACTGCGGGTGGTCAGGACAATCACCGGCGCGGAGACGGTCAACACGCTGGGCTACTGCCTGGGCGGGATCATCCAGGCGGTGATGCTGGCCTACCTCGCGGCCCGGGGCGAGCAGCCGGTCGGGGCCGCGACCTTTTTCGCCACCCACCAGGATTTCTCCGATGCCGGCGAGATCGATGTCTTTATCAGCGAGCCGCAGGTGCAGTTCCTGGAGTGGCTCATGGAGGCCAGCGGGGGCTATCTGGATGGGCGCAATATGGCGGCGACGTTCAACATCCTGCGGGCCAATGACCTGCTGTGGCACTATGTGGTGCACAACTACCTGATGGGAAAGAAGCCGCCGGCCTTTGACCTGCTCTATTGGAACAGCGACGGGACGCGGGTGCCGGCCAAGGTGCACTCGTTCTTGCTGCGCGAGTTCTTCCTGGGGAACAAGCTCAAGGAGCCAGATGGCGTCGAGATCCGGGGCGTGGGCATCGATTTGCAGCGGGTCACCGTCCCGGCCTACGCGGTGGCTTGCGAGCGCGATCATATTGTACCGTGGCGCGGCGCCTCCAAGGTGCGGCAGTTGCTGGGCGGGCCGGTGCGTTTTGTGCTGGCGGAGAGCGGGCATATTGCGGGCATTATCAACCACCCGGCAAAGAAGAAGCGGGGCTATTGGACCAACGATGCGGAGGACGCCCAGGCGCTTCAGCCTGACGAGTGGCTGGCGGGGTCGACCAAGCACAAGGGCAGTTGGTGGGTGGACTGGGTGCCGTGGCTGGAGTCGCTTTCGGGGGCGCTGATCGAGCCGCCGCCGATGGGCAGCGACGAGTATCCGCCGATTATGGATGCGCCGGGCACGTACGTGCTGGAGGAATAGGCGCGCCCGGGAATGACCAGGGCAGCGGTCCTGTCATGAGGGGATAGAGATGAGCGAAAAGCCGGAGCAGGCAGAGCAACCGGAAAGCGATCCATTCTCGCAGATGCTCCAGTTCTACGATGACTGGACCAAGACCTGGTCGGGGGCGGCGAGCGAGATGGCCTCCAGCAAGAATTTTGCCGACTCGATGGCCCAGCAATTGGAGGCCAGCCTGAGCGCGACCCAAATGCTGCGCCGGCAGATGGGCGAGCTGATGGAGCAGTCGATGCAGCAGATGAGCTTGCCCACGCGCAGGCAGATTCTGAGCATCGCGGAGCGGATGACGAATATCGAGATGAGGCTGGATGACATGGAAGCCAAGGTGGACCAGGTGCTGGACCTGTTAAAGGCCAGCCAGTAGCGCGGGCAGTTCGGACGCACTTTTTCGGATCCTGCCAACGCAAGGGGAGAGGATCAGACCATGTCTGCGGCAAAGCCCGAGTTCGATCCTATCTTCACCGCCGGATACACACCCGAGCAAGTTCGCCGAGGCCTGGCGCGCTATGCCCGGGGGGTCAAGGTGGTGGCCGACTCGCTGGAAGCGCCCGTCGGGCAGACGCCCAGGGAGACGGTGTGGGCGCTCAACAAGGCCAAGCTCCACCGCTATGTCCCCACACAGCCTGAAGAGGAGCGCCACCGGGTCCCCTTGCTGCTGGTCTATGCCCTGATCAACAAGCCCTTCATCTTTGATCTGGCCCCGGGCCGGAGCTACGTCGAGTATATGATCGACCAGGGATTTGATGTGTATCTCCTGGATTGGGGAGCGCCCGGCCCCGAGGACCAGCACACCACGTTCGATGACTATGTGACCGAGTACTTGCACAGGGCGGTGCGCAAGATGCTGCGCGTGTCGGGCGCGAGCGAGTTCACGATGCTGGGCTACTGCCTGGGCGCGACACTGGCTGCGGTCTATGCGGCTCTCTATCCCGGGGCGCCGATCCGCAATCTGATCCTGCTCACCGCGCCGCTGGACTTTGCCGCGCCTCCCGATGGTTCGATGGCCATGTGGCTGGAGGAGGAGCGGCTCGACGTCGACCGCCTGGTGGGCGCCTTTGACAATGTGCCGGGGGAGCTTATCCGGTTCTGGGCCAAGATGCTCAAGCCAGTGGAGAATTTCGTGGGCGCCTACGTCAGTGTGTGGAAGGCGCTGGACGACAGGGCTGCGGTCGAGGGGTGGCAGGCGATCAACCGCTGGGTGGAAGATGTGATCCCATTTGCCGGAGCTGCCTTTCGTCAATTCGTGCAGGACTATGTGCGCAACAACGAGCTGATCAAGGGGGAGCACGAGATCAATGGGCAGCGTGTGGACCTGTCCAGGATCGACGCGGCTCTGTTAAATGTGGTAGCCCAATACGATCACCTGGTATCCCAATCACAATCGGAAAGTCTCATGGAGCTGGTGTCCAGCGAGGATAAGGAGCTGCGCGTGATTCCGTCTACGCACGTGGGCCTGATGGCCAGCGGGCGGGCGCGGTACAAGCTCTGGCCCGATCTGGTCGAGTGGCTGGCTCCACGCTCCGGGTAGACCACAACGAACTCTGGGGAGTGACTATGACGTCAGTTGATAATGTGGTTGGCATCGTCAGTGCGGGTATGTACCTGCCCGATCGGGTGCTGACCTCGGCCGAGATCGCCGCAGAGAGCGGGCTGCCCGAGTGGGTGGTGCGTGACAAGCTGGGCATCCACCAAAAGCGCATGGGCAACCCCGACGACCATCCGAACGAGATGGGGATCAAGGCGGCGCTCGATTGCCTGTCCAAGACCGATATCCAGCCGGAGGAGATCGATGTGGTGCTGTGCACCACCGAAGAGTGGCGCGAGTACTTGCTGTGGACGTCGGGCATCCACATGGCGTACGAGATTGGCGCGACCCAGGCGTGGGCGATCGACATCCATACCCGTTGCTGCACGACGCTAGCCGGGATCAAGATGGCCAAGGACATGATGCGCTCCGATCCCGAGATCAACACGGTGCTGATTGCCGGGGGGTATCGCCTGGGGGATCTGATTAATCTGAAGAACCTGCGCACCAGTTTCTTGTTCAATATCGGTGCTGGAGCGGGTGCCCTCCTGCTGCGCAGGGGCTGGCCCCGCAACCACGTGCTGGGCTCGCACCTGATCTCCGACGGATCGATGAGCAAGCACGTGATTTTGCCCGCCAGCGGCACGGTGCAATTCCCGACTGACGAGGCGGTGGAGCAGGGGCTCTTCTATTTCGACCTGGTCGAGCCGGAGGCTATGAAGGCGCGCCTCAACGAAGTGACGATGGACAACTGGATGCTGTGCGTTGACGAGGCGCTGCGCAAGAGCGGCGAGGAGGTCCGCGGGCGGGCCTATACCCGGGATGACCTGGACTTTCTCAACATGGTTTTGATCAAGCGCTCGGGGTACTGGGATATGCTGCAGCGCTGCGGGCTGACGGAAGAGCAGGGGGTGTACAACGACGATATTGGACATATCGGCGAGCAGGACGCCATCCTGAACATCGTGCGCGGGTTGGAGCAGGGACGCCTCAAAGACGGCGATCTGATGGCTATTGTCGCTGCAGGCATCGGCTATGTGTGGGGCGCGATGTGCGTGCGGTGGGGGACCAACGAGGCAGTCGGGTAAGGTGCGCAAGATGGTGGCGGTAGGCAATCAAAGATTGCACACTATACCCGCGAGCGGCAGGAACGGTCGTTCTGACTTTGCATGAGCCGTATCAATAGAGAATCCTAACAGGAGTGAAGTGGAACATGCGATTGAAAGACAAGGTAGCATTGATAACCGGCGGGGCAGCCGGCATCGGCAAGGCCACCGCCCAGCGTTTCGTCGAGGAAGGGGCCAAAGTCGTCATCTGTGACGTCAACACCAAGGCGGGTGAGGCGGCGCTGGAGGAGCTGGGTCCCAACGCGGCCTTTTACCAGGTGAACGTCGCCGACCGGCAGGCGGTGCAAGAGTGGGTAGACGCCGTCGTGGACAAGTACGGGCGGGTGGATATCCTGGTCAATAACGCCGGGGTGCTGCGTGACAACATGCTGGTGAAGGTCAAGGGTGGCGAGATGGTGAAGCAGATGCCCGAGGCCGAGTTCGACCTGGTGATCGCCGTCAACCTGAAGGGGGTATTCAACTGCACGCAGGCGGTGGCCCCGTACATGATCAAGCAGGGCGGCGGCGTGATCCTCAATGCCTCGTCAGTGGTGGGGTTGGACGGCAATTTCGGGCAGACCAATTACGTGGCGACCAAAGCGGGCGTGATCGGCATGACCAAGGTGTGGGCCCGCGAGTTCGGCCGCTACAAGATTCGGGTCAATGCTGTGGCGCCTGGCTTTATCGCCACCGAGATGGTGCAGCAGATGCCGGAGAAGGTCCTGGAGTCTATGGTGGCCCGCGTGCCGCTGGGGCGCCTGGGCAAGCCGCGCGATGTCGCCGACGCCTATCTCTTCCTGGCATCAGACGAGGCCAGCTTTGTCTCCGGTGCGGTGCTGCGCGTGGACGGGGCGATCGTAGTCGGGACGTAGCCGGACGGAGGGAAGACGGCAGCGGGAAGGAGGGGATCGATGCATGCGGCGGATCTGCTAACAAATCGAGCGAGGCTTTCGCCCGGGCACGAGGCCTTGATCGACAAGGCCACAGGCCAGCGGTACACCTACGCAGAGCTCAATGCCCGGGCCAATCGTCTGGCCAACTGGATCCGCGCGTTGGGCGTGCAAAAAGGGGACCGGGTCTCGATCTTGGCGCAGAACGGTGTGGTCTATGTCGATCTGCTCTACGGGTTGGCCAAGATCGGCGCTATCCTTGCCCCGCTGAACTGGCGGCTCACTGCGCGCGAGTTGACCTATATCGCCAACGACTGTGAGCCCAGGGTGCTCGTCTGCGGGCCCGAGTTCGTGGACCTGCTTGCCGAGATGCGGCCCGAGATCGAGGTAGCGCACGAGATCGGGGTCCAGGGCGCTCAGTTTGAGGGTGCATTGGACTACGATGAGGGTCTGGCGGCTGCATCGGATGCAGAGCCGGAACGCCCGCCCCTGGAGGGCGACGACACCTGCGCTATCCTCTATACCTCCGGCACGACAGGCCGGCCGAAAGGGGCCATGATCCCGCACCGGCAGGTCCTGTGGAACTGCATAAACACTGCCGCGAGCTGGGGTCTGACCGGAGACGATACGTCTCCAGTATTTACGCCCCTCTTCCACGCAGGGGGGCTGTTCGCCTTCATGACGCCGCTGTTCTATCTGGGCGGGCGCGTTGTCCTCTTTCGCGCCTTTGACCAGGAGGAGATATTTCGCTCTATCGCGGAGGACAGGTGTACCGCCGCGCTTGGCGTGCCCACCATCTATCGCATGCTGATGGACGCGCCCGGTTTTGCCAGGGCCGATTTCAGCCACGTGCGGTTCTTTATCAGCGGCGGGGCCTCCTTGCCTGTGGAGCTGGCCCGCGAGTGGGTGTCAGCCAAAGGAGGCGTGCTGCGACAGGGCTACGGCCTGACCGAGGTGGGCGTCAATTGCTTCAGCATGACCGACGAGGAGTCGGTGCGCAAGCTTGGCTCGGTGGGCAAGCCGGTCTTTCACAGCAAGATGCGGCTGATCGATCCGAATACAGGGCAGGATGTCGCCATCGGTGAGGAAGGCGAGCTGCTGATCTGGGGTCCGCACGTGTGCACAGGCTACTGGCGCAATCCAGAGGCGAGCGCCAAGTCGCTGTGGTTCGATCCGGTCAGCGGATCGGGGCCGTGGTTCCGTACCGGCGACATGGCTCGCATGGATGAGGAAGGCTTTTACTATATCATCGGGCGCTACAAGGACATGATCAAGAGCGGCGGGGAGAATATCTACGCCGCCGAGGTCGAGGGGATATTCCGGGAGCATCCTGCCGTGCAAGAGGCAGCGCTGATCGGCATCCCCCACGAAAAGTGGGGCGAGGTGGGCCTGATGGTGGTGGTGCTGGAAGAGGGCCAGAAGGCGACCGTGGAAGAGCTGAAAGCGTTCTGCGGCGAGCACCTGGCCCGCTTCAAGATCCCAAAGAAGATCGTCTTTGCGGAGGCGCTGCCCTATTCCTCGTACGGGAAGGTGCTAAAGACAAGGCTCAAAGAGCAGTACGCCGGCTAGCGACCAGCGAGCCGGTGGCTAGCTGGAGCAGCGAGCTTGACAGCCAGGGGGAGGAAACGATGCCCAAGATTCGTGCAGGTGAGATAGAGATCCACTATGAGGTCCACGGAACGGGCGAGCCACTGGTCCTGATCTCGGGACTGGGATACGATCTGTGGATGTGGCACAAGATGGTCCCGGGTCTGGCAGAGCATTTCCAGGTGATCGCCTTTGACAACCGGGGGGCGGGCGAGACGGACAAGCCGGCCGGACCGTACACGGCGCAGATGCTGGCTGGCGATACCGCCACCCTGTTGGAGGCGCTGGGGCTCGAGCAGGCTGCGGTCATGGGCCACTCGATGGGTGGGTTTGTTGCCCAGGCGCTGGTGCTCAGTCGCCCGGAGTTAGTCAGCAAGCTCATCTTGTCGGCAACTAACTTTGGGGGGCCGCACCATGTCCCGATTACGCCGGAAGCGATGGCAGTGCTCACCGACACGCAGTCCGATCCGATCGAGCGGCTCCGCCGCGGGATCGTGATCAGCACCGCGCCCGGCTTTGCCGAGGAGCGCCCCGAGATCATCGACGAGTGGGTGACGTACCGTATCGAGCACCCCATCGATCCGGCTGGCTACCAGGCCCAACTGCAGATCGGGCTGGCGCTGATGTCCGAGGCGGCTTCGTTCGAGCACAAGCTCAAGGAGGTAAAGACGCCCACCCTGATCCTTTTCGGCGAGCATGACAAGGTGGTGCCGCCGGGCAATGCCGAGCTGTTGCATAAGGAGATTTCAGGTAGCACGGTCAAGATCCTCCCCAATGCCGGGCACTTTTTCCCGTTCGAGGTCCCTGACCAGGCCGTGGAAGCGGTGGTCGAATTCCTGAAAGCGTAGGCGACAATGACCCGAGTTGCACAGATCCTGTCTACGGGCCGCTACATCCCGGAGAAGGTGGTCACAAACGATGACCTGAACGAGACGCTGGGTGAGAACGTCGGCGACTGGCTGGTGGAGAATGTGGGCATCCGCGAGCGCCACGTGATGGCTGAAGACGAGACCACATCGGACATGGTGGTGGCGGCATCGCGGCAGGCGCTGGAGCGGGCGGGCCTTGCCGCCGCAGAACTTGACCTGATCTTGGTCGCTACCGATACACCCGATTATCTGAGCCCGGCCACCGCATCTGCTGTGCAGGCCAAGCTTGGAGCCAGAAACGCAGGGACGTTCGACGTCAACTGTGCCTGCGCGGCTTGGGTGACGGCCCTGGATATGGCGGCGCGCTACATCGCCACCGACGCTGATTACCGGCATATCCTCGTCGCCGGCGGCTATGGCATGACCAAGTTTATCGACTGGACTGACAAGTACACCTGCACCCTGTTCGCTGATGGCGCTGGCGTAGCTATCGTCGGCGCGGGGGAGGAGCCCGGATTCCTCAGCGGCAAGCTTTTCGCCGCGGGCGAGTACCACGATGCCCTGGGTATCTACACCGGAGGCACGTACCGGCCTGCCACGCCGGAGGTGGTGAACGAGCTGGGCAAGCCCCGCGTCCAGTTCGTGCGCAAGTTCCCGGCGACCTTTAACAGCGACAACTGGCCTCCCCTGATCCGGGCCGTGGTGGGCAAGGCGGGGCTGACGGTGGATGAAATCGACTTTTATGTCTTCACGCAGCTCAACCTGCGAACCATCGAGTTCATGATGGAGAACCTGGGCCAGCCGATGAGCAAGACGCACTGGATCATGGACAAGTGGGGGTATCTGGGCTCAGCCTGTATCCCTGTGGCGCTGGACGACGCGCTGCACGGCGGGCGGGCTGCGCATGGGGGTGGGGCAGCACCCAAAAAGGGCGACAATATAGTCTTTTGCGCCAGTGGCGGGGGATTGGCTATGGCGGCATCGGTGTGGCGGTGGACGGGGGATAATGGGTAGTGGGTAGTGGACAGGGAGGAACAATCAATGTACATCGGCGATTACCTGGGAAGGCGCGAGATCTATAGCCCCGACAAGCTGGCTATCATCGATGCGGGCAAGGATCCAGAGCTGCGACTGACCTACCGCCAGTGGAACCGGCGCGTCAACCGGCTGGCAAACTGGCTGCGGGACGAGGCCGGCGTCGCAAAGGGCGACCGGGTAGCTATCCTGGCCCGTGACGGCATCGAGCACCTGGATCTATTCTACGCCTGCGGCAAGCAAGGGGCCATCCACACTGCCCTCAACTGGCGGCTGCACTGGCGCGAGCTGGTGGGCCTGATCGAGCAGACAGAGCCCAAGGTGCTGCTCTACTCGGACGACTTTCGGCAGACGGTGGCAGAGGTCAAGGGTGCGAGCCTCGATACTGCCCATGCCATCGACCGTTACGTCCACATCGAGGGTGAGGGCATCGCGGGCAGTCTCCACTACCAATCGATCCTGGATGCTTCTCCTGAGACGCCGGTGACGTGCGAGAGCCTGGAGAAGGATGATATCGCTTGCCTGCTCTTTACGGGAGGCACCACGGGGCTGCCGAAAGGGGCCATGATCAGCCACCGCCAGATATGCTGGAATGTGCTGAACACGGTCACCCACGACGTGACGCACAACGACACCTACCTCTGTGTCTTTCCCCTATTCCACACGGGCGGGCTATTTACCTACATGTCCTCCCAGGTTGTCTTTGGCAACACGAGCATCCTGGTCCGGCAGTTTGTCCCGGAGCAGGTGCTGGAGCTGCTGGAGCGCGAGCGGGTGACCATCTTTGCCGCGGTGCCGACCATGTACCAGATGATGACCCAGGCGCCCAACTGGGAGTCGGCGGACCTGAGCAGCCTGCGCTTCTGCACCAGCGGCGGGGCTCCGCTGCCGGTGCCCCTGGTGAAAAAGTACGGCAGCGAGAAGGGCATCCGCTTCAAACAGGGCTTTGGCATGACCGAGTACGGCCCCGGGCTCTTTGCCCTCCCCGCCGAGGATGCCATCCGCAAGGCGGGCAGCATCGGCCGGCCCAACTTTTTCGTCGATGTGCGGGTGGTGGATGGCGACAACAACCCGCTGGGCGCGGACGAGGTGGGCGAGTTGGTGCTCAAGGGCCCGAGCGGCTGCTCTGGTTACTGGAACAATCCCGAGGCTACAGCGGCGGCCTATGATGCAGAAGGCTGGTTCCATACCGGCGACCTGGTGTACCACGACGAGGACTGGTATTTCTACGTGGTAGACCGCAAGAAGGATATGTTCATCTCGGGCGGTGAGAATGTCTACCCGGCTGAGATCGAGGCAGTGATCTACCAGCATCCGGCGGTGCACATGTGCGCCGTCATCGGGGTGCCCGATCACAAGTGGGGCGAGGTCGGCCTGGCATGTGTCGTGCTCAAGCCGGGCACATCGCCCACCAAAGAGGAACTGATCGCCTTTATGCAGGACCACCTGGCCCGCTACAAAGTGCCGAAGAGTGTTGAATTCCTCTCAGAGCTGCCCATTTCGGCGGCGGGCAAGATTCTAAAGCGGGAATTGCAGGACAGGCTTGCGGGCTAGGGCGTGGTAAGGTGAGAATAGAAGAGCTATGCTATTGTCATTCGGAAGAGGGAATCCAGCCCGGTTCCGCGGTGATGTGGACCCCCCGTTTTCCGGGGGTGACACAATCTTCAGCGGCTTGAGGAGTCAGCTGCTCTAGACATGTTAGAAGAGCAGCCAATGATCATATCTGGCAGGGAACAAAGCGAAAGGAGAGAATCATGAGCGAGTACACACCATTGGAGGGCATCACCTCAGAGATGGTTCAGACCGAACGGCTGAAGATGCATGTACTAAGCTGCGGACCGGAGGACGGCACGCCAGTGATCTTTTTGCACGGGAACTTTTCCTCAGCGCTGTACTGGGAGGAGACCATGCTGGCGTTGCCAGGTCCTTCGGCAGGCTCAGGACAAGGCTACCGTGCCGTCGCCCCGGATCTGCGCGGCTATGGCTGGACCGAGGACAAGCTGATCGATGCCACGCGGGGAATGGGCGATCTGAGCGACGACGTGGCTGCCCTGTTCGGCACGCTGGGCATCGAGCAGGCACACCTGGTCGGTTGGTCCCTGGGAGGCGGCGTCATCTACCGCTTCCTGATCGACTACCCGGAGAAGGTACGGTCGGTGACCCTCGTCTCGCCGGTTTCGCCCTGTGGCTTTGGCGGTACCAAGGACATCGAGGGCACCCCCTGCTACGATGACTTTGCCGGCTCAGGTGGCGGCACGGTCAACCCAGAGTTTGTAAAGCGGATCATCGACGGCGACCGCAGCGCGGAGGACCCGAACTCGCCGCGCAACGTGATCAACACCTTTTACTACGTGGCGCCCTTCCGCGCGGCCCGAGAGGAGGATTTCCTGACCGGCGCGCTCATGGAAAAGATGGGCAACGACCGCTACCCGGGCGACCTGGTGCCCTCTGAGAACTGGCCCAACGTCGCGCCCGGCGTCTGGGGTCCGATCAACGCCGGATCGCCCAAGTATGTACTCAAGGATATTCCGGCCCTGCTCGCTGCCCAGCCCAAGGTACCGATCTTGTGGATCCGCGGCAGCCATGACATGATCGTATCGGACAACTCGATGTTCGACTTTGGTACCCTCGGCAAGATGCAGCTCGTGCCCGGATGGCCTGGCGATGAGGTCTACCCGCCGCAACCTATGGTTAGCCAGACCCGTGCTGTGCTGCAGCAATATGCGGCAGAGGGCGGCACCCTCCAGGAGCAGGTTGTCCAGGATACCGCCCACAGCCCGCATATCGAAAAGCCGGATGAATTCAACGCGCTGCTTCATGAATTTCTGGCGGAGCACTAGACAATATCGAAGGAGCTTTGAAACGCGATGACCAAAAGAAAGCTGGGCCGCGGTGTCGCCATCGTCGGCGCGGGGATGAGTGGATTTGGCGCCTTTCCCGGAGTCAGCACCCGCGACCTATTTGTCACAGCCTTCCAGGAGATGCGCGCTTCGGTGGACAAGGGGCTGGACCCCGGAGATATTGAAGCCCTTTATATCGGCAACTATTCCAGCGACCTATTCGAGGGCCAGGGCCACACCGCGCCCATTATGGCCGATTGGGTGGGGCTTACCCCACGCCCCGCGACCCGGGTGGAGGACGCGTGCGCCAGCAGCGGCGTGGCCCTGCGCCAGGGGATCATCGCCATTGCGTCGGGCCTGTACGACGTTGTCCTGGTGGGCGGCATCGAAAAGATGACCGACCTGCCCACCGAGCGCGTCACCGACACATTGGCCACAGCCGGAGATGCGGTCTATGAGATCCCACCGGGCTTTACCTTTCCCGGGTTCTATGCGGCGATGGCGACGGCTTACATGGCCCGCTATGGCGCGACGCCGGAGACCTTTATGCGGGTGGGCATCAAGAACCACAGCAACGGCGCGCTCAACGACAAGGCGCAGTTCGGAGCCACCATCAGAAAGATCATGGCGGGCAAGGTAGCACGGGCAAAGGCCAAGGGCTATCCCGTGCCCACGTGGAGCGACGAGATGGAGTTCCTGCACGACGACCGTGCCAACCCGATCATCGCCTGGCCGATGCGGCTGTTCGACTGCTCACCTATTTCGGACGGCGCGGCGGCACTGCTGCTGGTGAGCGAGGAGCTGGCACGGTCCTTTAGCAACGCCCCGCTCTATGTGATTGGCTCGGGACAGGCCAGCGATACCGGGCTGCACGACCGGGCCGACCTGACCACGATCCGCGCGGCGAGGCTGGCAGGCCAGCAGGCCTATGACATGGCCGGGCTGGCTCCTGCCGACATCAAAGTGGCGGAGGTCCACGACTGCTTCACGATCGCCGAGATCATTGCCACTGAGGACCTGGGCTTCTTCCCGGCTGGCGAGGGCTGCCGGGCAGCCGAGGATGGCCTGACGGCGCGGACAGGACCCAGGCCCATCAACTCGTCGGGAGGGCTCAAGTCGAAGGGGCATCCGGTCGGTGCCTCGGGCGCGGGCCAGGTGGTAGAGATGTGGAAGCAGTTGCGCGGCACCGCTGGCGAGCGGCAGATCCCGGGCAATGTGGACCTGGGGCTGACCCACAACGTAGGCGGCACCGGGCAGACGTGCGCCGTGCACATCTTTGAGCGGAGGTAGCCGATGAGCGAGAGAACGATCACAGGGGAGGCGTTTTACCAGTACCTTGGCGAGCAAAAGCTCATGGGCAGCCGGTGCCAGTCGTGCGGGACGCTGCACCTTCCGCCACGCCCGCTGTGCCCGGCCTGCTACAGCGGCGATGTAGACTGGGAGGAACTCGGCGGTAGAGGCAAGTTGGTCGCCTTCACTACGGTCCATATCGCACCGACGGCCATGATCGAGGCCGGCTATGGACGGAAGAATCCCTACTGCACCGGCATCGTGCAACTCGACGAGGGTCCGGCCATCAGCGCCCAGATTGTGGGTGTGGATCCGGCCAAACCGGAGCAGATCGATATCGGCATGCCGGTACAGGTCGCCTTTGTGCAGCGAGGCGAAGGCGAGGGGCAGCGTACCTATCTGGCCTTTGAGAGGGTTTAGGATCCAGGGGGTAAGACAACCGGGACAGGCGCGCTTTGGGGAGGCATTATGCCCAGGGTAAAGGTCAACGGCATCGAGATCTACTACGAGCTGCACGGTCCGGAGGACGCCAGTGTGCTGGTGCTGTCCAACGGCGTGCTGATGAGCACAGCCAGTTGGGCCTTTCAGACGCCGGTGCTGGCAAAGCATCACCGCCTGCTACTCTACGATTGCAGGGGAATGTGGCAATCGGAGCACCCAGCGGGGCCGTATACGATGGAGCTGCACGCCGACGACCTGACCGGGCTTCTTGATAGACTGGGGATCGACCAAGCACACATCGGCGGCACTTCGTACGGCGCAGAGGTGAGCATGGTCTTTGCGCTCAACTACCCAGAGCGGACGCGCAGCCTGGTGGTAACCTCGGCCGTCAGCCAATTGGACCCGCTGTTGCGGGGCCTGGCCGACATCTGGATCGGGGCGGCCCGCGCGCACGACGCGGAA
>Ga0207796_1000230_pt1 | contig 24326 bp, 15 predicted proteins | sample Pon1CUnioCityCA_6_FD_187274 | JGI IMG/M metagenome (GOLD analysis project Ga0207796, IMG submission 187274) | Marine sediment microbial community from Union City, CA, USA - Pond 1C Sediment 1 (SPAdes) | ecosystem: Environmental > Aquatic > Marine > Intertidal zone > Salt pond sediment ... | reverse complement strand
CCAGCCAGTGAATTTTTCCGCTTTTCTATTTATAATCATCATTATCGCTGCTGGGCTTTTCCTGTTTCAGAAACAGGACCAGATCCGCAAGAAGATCCGGGGGAGTGTGAAAACTATGAACACAAACCAACCCTTATCCTCAGGCGACACCCGCCAGGAGCTGCTGCTGTTTATCGCTGTGCTGGCCGCAGTCTCCTTGATTTTTAGCGTGATCGCTTTTGCTAAACCCCTGACCCGGGTGATCTCCGATGACCTGGTCTATTTCCATCAAGGGTCTTTCACGTATACCGCCCCGGATCCTGAAAATGTCTATGACAGCGATCAGATTGAGACCGGGGAACCCATTTACCTGCAGCTGACCTGTGAGATGCAGATGGCTTTTGCCTATCAGCTGATCCCTGCCGGAGAGCAGTTGACCGATATCAGTGATCTCTCGGCAGCTTACCAGGTCGAGGCCGTGATCAGTGATGTGGATGGTTGGAAGCGGACCTATAATTTGATCCCGGAAACCTCTCTGAAAGGTACAGCGGTCGAATCTGAGATGGCTTTTGATATCTGCCAGGCACAAGCCTTGATCCTGGACAAAGAGGAAAAAACCGCGGCCAGGAACCGCTGGTATGATCTCACCATCTATCCCCGGGTTGTCATCTCCGGGACCATTGATGATCTGAGGGTGGAGGATGTCTATCAGCCGGCGATTGCTTTCCAGATGGACGCCAACATTCTGCGCATGCCGGATGGAACGGATGCCAGTCAGCTCTCCCAGGAAGGCCGGGTCTCAGACACACGCGTGGTCAACAACACCATGCAGATCTTCGGCCAGCAGATCAATGTAGTGCTGGCCCGGCGTATCGGGGTCATCAGTCTGGTATTCTGCTCCCTGGCTGCCGTACTTCCCGCCTGGTCGCTGTTCAAAGATTGGAGAGCCTCGGATGTCTCCCGGATCCAGGTCCAGTACCATCCCCTGCTGGTGGATGTCCAGGAAGGCGCCATCGCGGTCGAAGCGGAGCAAGTAGTGGATGTGGCTTCCTTTACCGATCTGACCAAAATGGCTGAACGCTATGGGGCTATGATCCTCCATGAAAGGCGGGGATCCTATCACCGCTATTCTGTGCAGGATGAGCAGGTGGTCTACCAATATATCCTCGACAGCGCCCGGGGAGAGAGTCTGTTCCCGGATGCCTATGCTTTCAAACGCTCGCTGCGGACCGGTCTAGCGGAAGACCAATTTGAGCTTTACTACCAGCCGGTGATTGCGGTCAAGGATCGCCAGGTGCTGGGGGTGGAGGCTTTCCTGCGCTGGAATCATCCCCAGCTGGGCACGATCTACCCGGCGGATTTCATCCAACAAGCTGAAAACGGGAACCTGATTCCCGAGATCGACAGTTGGGTGGTGCATCAGGTTTGCCGGCAGCTGGGGGAGTGGCAGGAGGCGGAAGTGCCGGTAGTGCCGGTTTCCATCAATCTCTCCCCGGGAACGGTGGTCAATGAGGATTTCATCCAGGACTTCCAACAAATCTTCCTGGAAGAAGTCTGTCAGCCTGAGCTGATCCAGGTCGAGATCAACCGTTCCAACCAGGTTTTCCAGGATAAGCGTTTCCAGGACCACCTGGCGAAATTGGCTGAGCTGGGGATCACGCTGGCGATTGATAATTTCGCCACCGATGATGCCAATCAGATCAACCAGGTTTTTCAGGCGCCCATCCAAACCCTGAAGATCGACCGAGCGATTGTGCAGAAAATGGACACCGATTCCCACGCCAAACAGCTGGTGGGCGCTGTGGTCGCCATGGGGCACAAATTTCAGGTGCAGGTGGTGGCTCAGGGTGTCGAGACTGAGCAGTACCTGGAGCTGATCAAGGCCCAGGATGTCGAGGTTGCCCAGGGTTTTTACTTCGGTAAACCTATCCGACCCGAGGAACTGGAAGAGCTGCTGGGATCGAAACAGAAGAAGAATCGCTTCAGGAAGTGGTGAGGTATGACTAAAAAGCTGCGCTGGACCCTTATTGTGATTTGTTTCGCAGCCGGGCTGCTGGTTCTGCTGCCTGTGGTGCATGCTTTCACTGCTGCCAATACTGTGCCGCAATCCCGGGCTGATAGCAATACCCTGGGGTTGGGTGTCAATGATCTCCGGCCCCCGGAATGTGCCGGACTGATCCTGACCAACCTGGTTGATGTAGGCGCGGGAGAGACCGGGACAGCGGCCAATGATTTGATCCTCGGCACTCCAGGGGATGACACGGTCATTCGCGGTGGTGCGGGTGATGACTGCATCCTGGGGGGAAGTGGGGATGAGCGCAGATGGTTCTTTTTCTTCCAGATCCCGGGCTTGTTTGGCGATGATGGAGATGATGTCCTGATCGGTGGTCCCGGCCTGGATGTTTGTTTCGGGGGCGCCGGGAACGACCAATATTACCAGTGCGAGATCACCTACTAGCATCCCTTTCAAGATCAAACAGGTGTCTTACTCACAGTGCCTTTTGGGAAGTCCTAAAAAGCCCAGAATAATCCTGACCTACGGTATAATTTTAGAATGGATTCGGCAAGAGAGCACCCTGACTGCCTTCTTCCAATAATAAAAATTTTTATTAATTAATTTTTCCAGACTACTATTCTTTTTTTTATGACACTTAAAACCCACACTTCAATGCAAAAACAACTGTCACTCTGGGCAAAGCTGCTGGTATTTATCGTTCTCCTGGCTGGTATGCTCTCAAGCTCCCAGCCGCAAGTTTTGCCGCAAATCGTGCGTCTCAGTGAAGATGAACAGCTGCAGCTCCCCATCGAGGAGGCTGCCAGAAGGCTTTCCCCGGTTTTTTCAGGGCTCTCAAACGCAAATCAAAAACCGCTTCAAACCCCGGCAGCAGCAGTGACTATCAGCACAGGAACAGTCCTGCTGGGAGAGGACTTTACCATCACAGCCACTTTTCAAAATAATGGTAATAGCTCAGACTGGGGGTCCACCGGTTACGGACCGTTTATCGATCTCTACATCCCCCATAAAGGGGAGGACGGCGTTTTCCCCAACGAAGGGACCTATGACGGGATCAGCCCTGCCGCTGGAACGGACTACAGCGCATCGCAGGACGGCGAAGCGCTCACTGTGGTCACCCAGACCTTTCCCGCCTCTGGCTGTGTCGATCACCCCTGGGCAGTGGATGAATTTGGTGTTTTTATTGAAGTTTGCGGCACACCGGGGGACCAGCTGGTCTCGATCGAACTGCCATACGGCTCCTATACCACTGGGCAGCCCCAGCTGAGCGTCACCATCCCTGCCCGATTGAGCGCTGATGCTAACTTTGGGACTCCACTCACCATTCGCGGCAGGGGTGGATTCATTTACGGCGCGACACCGATGGTGGACTGGTGCTGCACAATGCCGGTAGACACCACCCTGCTGTCTGACAGCGGATCCCCCTCCACCTGGGCGCCTTTTTCGGATGTCAATCCCCAGGTGCTTACTTTTTCCAAAAGCACCTCTGCTGGCGAAGTAGCGACCGGACCCAACAACCCGGCTACTTTTACACTATCCATCGACCTGGCGCCGGGACAAAGCTTCCGTGACATCCAGATCAGGGACACCCTGCCCAATAATTTGGTCTACCTGGGTAATTTGACCACCAACCCCCCGGCGGACGCTGTCACACAGCCAACAATTGATGGGCTGCCCCACAACGGAGATGAGATCATATTGGCATGGGACGGACCCCTCAACAGCTCAGTGACCAGCACCATCACCGCGTCTTTTGATTACTACATTCCGGAGCTGGATGCAGACGGAGACCCGATTGCCCCGGGAACGACCACCAACCAGGCGGTCTTGGACCAGATCTGGTGGACGCCGGCGGATGGATCACCGGAAGTGCAGTTGAGCGGGACGGTTGGCCCGCGGACAGCTTCCACCAGCGACCAGCCGATCACCCTGGGCAAAGGCAGCAGCATCGCGGTCGATAACGGCCCTGCGGGATACACGCCCGGGGATGTGATCCTCTTCAGTTTGACCTTTGAGGTCTCCGATTATTTTGGCTTTGATAATCTCAGCCTGGTGGACACGCTGCCAGATGGGCTGCATTTTCATCCCAGCATCGATCCTACCTTGCGCATAATTCGTGATGGGGCGACTGAAAATTACACCTTCGCCTCTGGCAATGTAGAGGTGGAGTGCAATTATAGCGGGGGGACAAAAACCGAGTGCGATCAGACTACTGGACCCGGAAGCCCGGGGGAGACCACGATCACCTTTGATATCGACCAGGAACTGGCCGATCAGGGTGTATCCTCTCAGGTGCTGGGTGATCTGGTGGATGACGGTGGTTCACCTGCCAACGCTACCACAACAGGCACGGTCCAGTTTTATGCGGTCATGCTTGACAAATACACCGATATCCATCCCGCCCCGGAGGATTACATCAAAATGGGGGATGAGATGTCCAACTCGGCTGAAATCACAGGGACTCAGGTCGATCCTGATACCTGCAGCCCGGAGTGTGCCATCACAGCTGTGGTCTCCGGTAATGCAGCCTCAACAGCGATTACCATCGGACGGGGTGGGCTGGATAAGTCGATTGTGGGTGTGAATGGCGCTTTCTGTAATGGAGGAGCTCCTTGTTCTTCGGTATCCATTGCCGCCGGTGACACAGTCACCTACCGCATCCTATACGATCTGCTGACCGGTGATTACGATGATCTGATCTTCACCGATTATTTACCGCTGCCGATCTTCTACGCGGAGGATCCCAACAACGATGGTTCCTCGCTGTCCACCTGGCCTGAGGATGTGGATTTAGGGGATCCTGTCCCTGCGCCCGGCACCTGGGAATTGGGCGCCAATGACACCCGGGGTGTGGCGCCATCGGTCTCCATTTCTCCTCACGATGTGGATAACTATGTGCGGTTTTCCTTCGGGGATTATGATGATCCAACGAATGCTGGGGCAACAATCGAGATCCTCTTCACTGTGCGGGTGACCGATATCCGGTTTGGCGACGGCCTGCGTATGCGCAACAGCGTGCTCCAGCAGGACGCCAACAGCCCTGGATCTGTCTCAACATCAACCACAGATGTGGATCTGACCCTCACCGAGCCTGTCCTGGTCGGCCGCAAATCAGTGGTTTCCACCGACCATGTGGGAATCACCCCAGACCCAGCTATTGCCGCTCCCATTGTATTTGAAGTTCCCGGGAATCCCGCCAGTGATCCCTGGAACACCGGCTCCACGATCAGCTCGGATTACCTGGATGCCAACGGGCTCAACAGTGGGATCGACGGCATCGACGGCGGGGACCTGGTCAAATTTGCCCTGGTGATCGAGAACACCGGGTCGGGTATCAACGGCGCGTACGATATCGCTATCAAAGACACGCTGCCGGCAGGTTATATCTTCCCGGGGATAGGCCTGGGTGGATTCAACCTCCAGGTGTACCGCGGTGATGGTTTCGCTCTTGATGATGGCACAGGTGCGGGTCTGGAGTATTTAGGAACCAGCGGCGATGCGACGGATTTCTTTGATAATGGGATCCGTTTGGAAGATCCGGCTGACAATCCAGCTTTCGATCCGGCTGACCCGGAATACGGAGAGGGATTGTGCCAGGCCCATGACGCAACCAACGGTAAGAACATCATCATTGTCACTTATGATTTACTGGTAGACCCAAATGTTTCCCCGGGAACAGTTATCCGAAATATTGGGGAGATCCTGGGGTATTCTGGTGAGGATGATGGCGATAATTATTTGCCTGGCCCGGATGATAACCCCCAGGACAGCACTCTGGATGTGCCGGATTTGGCTAAGACCCGCACCGGCACGGAATTGATCGAGGTCAATAACAATGATAATCAGGTGGTGATCGGCGAAGAGATCTACTACCAGCTGGTAATCACCTTCCCGGAGGGAAGCAGTCCCAACACTGTGATCACGGACTCACTGGACAGCGGCCTGGGATATGTCGAACAGACCGGCTTCACGATTTCCAACGAGGATACTGGCGATCCCGATGGCGGGATTTCCTTTACCGGGAGTTCCGTCCCGGTCAGCAGCAACGGCGGCCGGACCATCACCTGGGACCTGGGCACTGTCACCAACAGCAATGACGATAACAGCATCCCGGAAACCATCACCATCACCTACACCGTGCAGACCCTGAATACGGCTGGCAATCAGCATGGCCTGGGGGTGAATAATGCGGTCGAGATCCACTGGGATGCCCTGGACAGCGAGGGGGACACGGTGCGGCTCAGCGAGGGTCCGATCAGTTCCAGCCCCGCTACGGTGGTTGAACCCAGTATTCAAACCAACAAATCGGTCGTGGTGGGCGGATCGGGAACCACTGGCGATGCCGGAGACAGCGTGGTTTACACCATCACCTTCACTTCCAACGCTTCCCGCCCCACGGCTTACGAGGCGGAATTATCCGACTTTTTACCGGACGATTTCGATTACTCCAGCGACCCCAGCTACGGGATTACCGGAGTCACGGATTCTGCCTCGGTCCTGACCACAACGGATTTTGAGATCACTGCTGGTGATGAACTGCGTTTGACCCGAACAGTCCCCTCGGTCCCGGAGACGATCGATATGCCTCCCGGCCGGTCGGTGACCGTTACTTTAACCGGTGAATTAGAGGATACGGTTTACACCGGCCAGACCATTACCAACAATGCTGTCATGACCTGGAGCAGTCAGAGCGGGGATAATAATTCTGGGGCGGAATATGGGGAGCGGGATGGATCGAATGGAATTGGGGGATTGAACGATTATGAATCCATCGGAACGGTGGATATCGATATTTACGCGCCTTCACCCGGGAAGACCGTCGACGCCACTTCTGAAGCCCACAGCGGGACGATTTCTGGCATCCCCCGTCTGGTGATCGGAGAGATCATCCGCTATCGGATCGAAGTCCGGCTGGCAGAAGGGACCAATAACGACCTTATCCTGCGGGATCAGCTGCCTGGCCGACTGGTTTTTCTCAATGATGACACCGCCACAGTCGCTTTTGTGGCAGATGACCCAACAGATATTTCATCCACGACCACAGCTGACCTGGATGTTCCCGGTATTTCAGATCCCGGCGCCTATTTTTCCGGGAATGAGAGCAATCTTTCAACGATCAACCCCACTGTTCTCCTGGATGATGGAAATATCTCCGCCAGTTTGAGTTCTAATACCGACAATTATGGTTCTGGGACCGATATCTACTTCAAGCTAGGGGATGTATTCAATGGCGAAGAGGATGATAACAGCGAGTTCGCTGTGGTGGAATTCAATGTGCTGGTGATGAATCACAGCGGTAATCTGAGCGGCCGATCTCGCTATAACAGCTTCTCCGTGTACGTCGATGAGGACGGAGATGGAGACACACAATCCGATGAATTGATCGAGACTTCTGGTTCGACCCGGATCATCACCGTCGAACCTGAGATGCGGGTCACGAAATCTATCGCTACCCCTCCCAATGATGCGGGGGATGAGATTATATACCAGCTGGTCATTGAAAACAGGGAAACCGGAAATAATGATGCCACCGGGTTCGATCTCGTCTTTACTGATACATTCGACGCCTATATTGAAGGCCTGGCAATCGATTCCCTGGCCACAACCCAGGGCGGCACCTGTCTGGGGAACGGTGCTGGGACAACGGCTTACGCTGATGACGGCGGTTCACTCAGCGGTCAGGATTTCACCTTGACTGCCACCTGCCTGGATGCGGGGGAGAGCATCACCATCCTGATCAGCGGTACCCTGGCAGATGATGTGCCTGCAGGATATGTTCTGGATAACACTGGATATCTTACCTGGACTTCACTCCCCGGGGACAAAGGCACCTCGCCAAATCCCACCAGTTCCGATGTCAACGACGATGCGAGAACGGATGATGAATCCGGAGAAGCCAGAGGGGAGAGGAATGGCAGCGGTACGCCGGCTCTGAACGATTATGCCAACTCAGGATTTGCTGATATCACCCTGGATGTCCCGGTCCCGACCAAATCAATCGTCAGCACCAGCGTTGGGCACACCAGCGAGGCCGGGGATGGAAGCTCCGGCAATCCCCGGGACCTGGCCATTGGTGAGATCATTCGCTATCGGCTGGCGATCAGTCTCCCAGAAGGCACCAACACCAACCTCACATTAGAGGATATCCTGCCGGCTGGTTTCAGCTACGTTGATGACAGCACGGTGCAGGTTTCTTTCCTGGCTGATCTCGATATCACCGAGGCAGCGGACCTGGCATTGGCGGATAACGACGCTCTGCCGCCCACCTTCACCCTGCCTGCCAGCCGGATCACGGTCAGCGGACAGCAGGTCACATTCGATCTCGGTACCCTGGTCAACAACGATATCAACGATGGCAATACTGAGTATGCTGTGATCGATTTTGATGTCCTGGTCAATAACGATGCGGATAACAACAACACCGACCTGGACAACAACGATTTTGAGGTCTACCTGGATGGCGCCCTGGCTGGGACCTCCAATCAAGTACAAACCAGGATTGTCGAACCGGTCCTGGACCTGGCCAAAACCGCCAGCACAACCACACCAGCTTATGAGGAGACCTTCTCTTACGACTTGGTAATCACTCATGACCCAGGTAGCCTGGCGGATGCTTTTGACCTGGTCGTCATCGACAGGATCCCATCCGGGCTGAGCTACGTGCCTGGCAGCGCCGGGCCCTCCTCCTGGTCACCTGCTTTTGACGGGACAGACACCATCACCTGGACCTGCACCGGCGGCTGTTCCCTGCCCTTGGCTGGATCGGCCACCTTGACCTATGATGTCACCATGGCCAGCCCCCCAGCGCCGCCAGCGGTAGGCGACAACCTGGTCAATAACGCGAACTTGACCTGGACCTCACTGGATGGAGCAGATAGTGGGGAACGCACCGGAGACGATAACGGCGGTGCTGAGCCATATAACGATTATCTGACCACTATCACTGAAACAGTGGTCCTGAGCAATCCTGAACTGCGGATTTCCAAGGATAATGGGGTGGGCAATTACATTCCTGGCGAAAGCGTGGTTTACACCATCGTGGTCGAGAATATCGGCAATGTGGGTGTCAGCGATGCTCTGGTCAGCGATGCCTTCCCGGGACCCGGCATGCTGGATTCCTGGGATTGGGTTTGTGCCGGCAGCACAGGGGGTGCACTGGGATGTTCGGAAAGCATAGACCTGGTCGGGGATTTCAGCGACCTGGTCGATCTGCCTGCTGGATCTTCGTTGACATACCAGGTGACTGCGGATATCCTTTCCTCCGCGGAAGGAAACTTGGTTAACACAGCCACGGTGAGTATGCCCAGCGGGGTCATTGAACCCTCACCAGATGATAATTCTGCCACCGATATTGACGGGCAGGAATCCCATGCCGATCTCTCAGTGACCAAAGATAATGGGGCAACCATCCTCTCTCCGGGAGGTGAAACTACCTACACCGTCGTGGTCGCGAACAATTCCCCCAGTGATGTCACCGGGGCGCTGGTAGAAGACCTACTTCCCCCTGAGATCGATTCCTGGACCTGGGACTGCCAGCCCATCATCCCACCCAACGCGGCCTCAGGATGTGATGGGGTCCTGGATTCGACCGCTGACTTCACCGATTCGGTCAACTTACCCGCAGGGAGCAGTATCACTTATCTGATCACTGCCCAGATCTCAGCTGCTGCCAGCGGATCCCTGACCAATACCGTAACCATTGATGTCCCCGCCGGAGTGATCGAGGACAACCCTGCTGATAACACGGCCACGGATGAGGATTACTTCCCCGGGAACTTCAAATCCCTTGAGAGCGCTTTCCATAATGCAACCACACTGCCAGACGCGGCCATTGGGGAAATCCTGACCTACCAGGTTTCCCTCACTGTCCCGGTGGGCGCCATGACCAATCTTCACCTGATTGATACCCTTGATCCCGGACTGGCTTTTGTGACTTGCGAGTCGATCGCACCGGCTGCGCCGGGTCTGAGCACCACGGCGGCAGGTGGGTTTGCGGGTGTCTGTAGCAGCCCAGCGGTTTCCGAGCTTCCTGTGGGCAGTGCCTCCGCAGCGGACCAAGCCCGCCTGGTGGATTATGATTTTGGCACCCTGGCCAACACCAGCGGGGGTGAGATTGACCTGCTGGTCCGCTACCAGGTCGTGGTACTGGACAGTCTCAACAATCAGAGCGATTCCACCCCGCCGCTGGGTAACCTGGCGGAATGGGTTTGGGATGATGGCAATTTGATCGACAACGCAGAGGTGGTGACCATCCTGGAGCCGGATCTGACGCTGACCAAAGGTGCGTCCCCGCTGGCGCTCTTCCCGGGCCAGGTGACAACCTTTACCGTGACCATTGCCCACTCAGGGGAGAGCCAAACGTCAGCATTTGATGTGGTGCTGACCGATGTCCTCCCGGAAGATATGATCTATCAAGCGCCGATCCGGCATATCAGCGGCCAGGTACCCACGACGATCGATGACAGTGGAGATCCCACGTTGATCATCACCTGGGATGAATTCCTCAATGATGGAACAGATTCGGTTTTTGAGATCGATGCCATGCTGGATCCAGATTTTCGCCGGCGGAATGTCGACCAGACCCTAACGAATGAAGCGTCCCTGGCCTGGACCAGTCTGCCGGACGATTATTCCACTCCGCAATCGATCTATAATCCCCTTTCTACAGAAAGGTTCTATGATCCGCTGAGTGATGTCAATATCTATAATGTGGAAGCTGAGGCGGCCATCCGGATCCCGAGCTTGCCGGATACCGGCTTCGCCCCCGGCAGGGTAACGACCCTATCTGCTCAGCCGCCAGACCAGGCTTACGGGAATCTCAGCGGCTTGCGCCTGGAGATCCCCAGGCTGGGGATCGAACAGCCCATCGTCAGTGTTCCCCTGACCGATGAGGGCTACAACCTGGATTGGTTATGGAATCAAGCTGGCTGGCTGGAGGGCACGGCTTATCCCACCTGGACAGGCAATACCGTGATCACTGGACATGCTTACCTGCCCAGCGGATTCCCGGGCTCATTTGTGAATCTGCGCCAGCTGGGCTGGGGTGATGAGATCATCATCTACGCCCACGGTATGAAATACACCTATCAGGTGCGGGAGAAAGACCTGGTCACGGGGGATGATCTCAGCATCCTGGGCCACCGCAAGACAGACTGGCTTACCCTGTTTACCTGCCAGAGCTATAGTGAAGAGCTGGAAAGCTACCGCTGGCGGCAGGTTGTGGGTGCCGCGCTGGTCCGGGTTGAGAGACTTCCCTGATATCAATCCATTGCTAAAAATTGAGAGCCCCCCTGGGAAACAGTGGGGCTCTTTTTTTGCTTGGTTTTCCACCCTGGAAGCGACTTGCCTTCCTGACCCCTTCCTGGAGGCGTTTTGAGGGGCCTGGAGCGATTTTTCCCGCTAAAACCAGTCTCACTAAGCCCCTCAAGTGGTCATACCCGCCTGGATGGCCTCTAAAGCAAGCTGATTTTATTACCAGGAATATCTTCTTATAAGGCTTGGTCTTAAAATACTATTTCCAGGTCTCCTCCAGGGCCCGGATCCAGTTCTGCCAGCAGATCTTTTCCAGCTCCTGGGATGAGAAACCCGCTTTTTCCAGCAGGACGACCAGTTTCTGGTAGCCGGTGACATCTCCCAGGCTGGAGGGGATCCTGGTGCCGTCAAAATCGGAGCCGAAGGCGACATGATCGGGGCCGATCAGGTCAGCGATATATTGCATGTGCTGGATGATGACCGAGATCGGGGCATCCTCTTTGGGCCGCGGACCGCCATCCAGGTCATTGATCGAGAAGATCACCCCGACCACGCCGCCGCTTTCCCCAATGGCCCGCAGCTGATCATCGGTCAGGTTGCGGGCTTTGGGGCTGAGCGCATGGGCTGCGGTATGGGTGGAGACCAGCGGCGCGCTGCTCAGCGCAGCGACGTCCCAGAAGCCCTTTTCGTTGAGATGGGCCAGGTCGATCAGGATCCCCAGCTGGTTGCAGGCTTCCACCAGTTGCTTGCCGGGGCCAGTCAATCCCGGTCCGCTGTCGGGATGGCCGGGGTAAGCAAAGGGCACTCCGCGGCCAAAGGCGTTGGGCCGGCTCCAGGTGATTCCCAAAGAGCGCATCCCCAAATCGTAATATTCCTCCAGATTGGACAGGTCGGGCAGGAGAGGTTCAGCGCCTTCCAGATGGAGCACAGCAGCCATGACCCTCTCTTTCAGGCAGTAGCGGAGGTCTTCTCCCGAGGTGACGATCTGCAGCCCGCCCAGCGAGTCCTGCTCGATTTGCTTCATGAGCTGGATCATCTCCAGGGCTGCTCTGTGGGCGTACTCAAAGGGCAGGGCTGGGGGGAGGGGAACATGGAAGCCATTCTCAGTGTAGATGATACGCTCGGCAGCTTCAGGCACTTCAGGGGGATTATCGCTGTAAACCGCAAAGAAGCCCCCCCAAAACTCCCCCTGCAGGGCCCGCGGGTAATCGAGGTGGCCGGTCCCATCCACCAAAAAAGACCGCGAATCCAGGGGATTCGAGGAGCTGTAGATCTTATGCAGGATATCGTTATGGCCGTCGAAGATTTTCATCAATTAACGTTCAACGTTAAACGTTTAACGTTACACGTTGATTCAATCCGCATTAAAACGCCTCCGATTCATCATCCGAGCGGTCGAATTCGATCAGCTCACCAGTGATTGTGAAGATCGTTCTCTCGCAAATATTGGTCACCCGGTCCGCTGCCCGTTCCAGGTTATGAGCAACCCAGAGGTGGAAGGTAGCCCGATCGATATTTTCCCTGTCCTCGATCATCAAGTCCAGCAGTTCTTGATAAACCAGGTTATACAGCACATCGACCTGGTCGTCCTCTTTGGGGATGGCCAGGCCAAGCTCCTCATCGAGATCGATGAAAGCGCCAATAGCCCGGTGGAGCATATTTGCGGTGAGTTGCGACATTGAGGGAATGTTATTTAGCTGCTTTAGCGGGGGTTGGCTGCCCAAGCGCATCACAATCCGGGCAATACCCTTGGCGTAATCCCCAATGCGCTCTAACTCGCCTGCGATATCAATGATCGAAGAGAGACGTCGAAGATCGGTAGCCATAGGCTGTTGGGTAGCCACTGTGATCAGGGCTTTACGCTCGATTTCGTAACGTTTTTGGTTGATGGCCTGGTCTCCATCATAGATGATCTTAGCACTTTCCAGGTCTCGTTCCTCAAGGGCGTTCACTGAGCCCAGGATCGCCTGTTCAACAATGCTTCCCAGCTCAAGGATACTATCATTCAGTTCCCTGATTTTGTTATCCAGCGTTTCTCTGGTGTCTCTCGCCATACCTCACCTCTTTTCCATCGGTGCTTTGGTGTTCTAATTTAGCTTGGGAGCTATTGCTCTGTTGTGTTGTCAAAGTATACCTCATCCAAACCTCCCCTGGATATAATCTTGGGTGCGCTGCTGTTGGGGATTGGTGAACATCGCCTCTCCGCTGGCCACTTCGATCAACTCACCCTGCAGCAGAAAGGCAGCTTGATCGGCTGTTCTGGCAGCTTGCTGCACGGAGTGCGGTACGAGGATGATGGTGTACTCTTTTTTCAATTCCTGGAGCGACTCTTCTACTTTCCCGGTCGAGATAGGATCCAGTCCTGAAGTGGGTTCATCCAGCAAGATCACCTCTGGCTCCAAAGCCAGTACTCGCGCCAGGCATAAACGCTGCTGCTGTCCCCCGGAGAGGGCAACACCAGGATCCTCAAGCCTATCCTTGACTTCCTCCCACAGCGCAGCTTTTTTCAGGCTGGTCTTTACAGCGCCTTCCAGCTGAGCTGGGTCCTTGACCCCGGCTACTTCCAGCCCGTATGTCAGGTTTTCACGGATCGATAACGGCAGCACCACAGGACGGGCGAAGACCATGCCCACCTTGCGCCGCAGTGCTATGACATCAAAGCCGGGCTGGTAGATATCCTGATCATCGATCTTGACCGTTCCTTCCCGTACGACCACATCCGCCAGGTCATTCAAGCGATTCAGGGTCCGCAGCAGGCTGGATTTTCCACCTCCTGCCGGTCCGAAGATTACGGAGATCTGCTGATATGGGATCTTCAGATTGATATCCCGCAAGGATTCCGTGCCGTCTGAATATTTAAGGGAAAGGTTTTCTATGGTGATCTTGTTCATAGATTCTTACCACTGACGACGGGCTCGGGCCCGGGATCGGATGGTGGTGGCAATCAGGTTCATGCTTAACACAAACACCAGCAGAACCAATGCTGTACCGTACTGGATTTTGATGGGCATGCCTGGTACCTGGGTGGAGATCACATACAGGTGATAGGGAAGGGCCATGGTGGCATCCAGCGGGGAATGGGGCAGCCTGGGCAAGAAGAAGGCGGCTACCGTGAATAAAATCGGAGCTGTTTCCCCGGCAGCACGTTCCAGACCGAGGATGACCCCGGTCAGAATCCCCGGTAAGGCTTGCGGTAAGACAATTTTTCGTATAGTCTGCCATTTGGTAGCGCCTACTGAAATACTGACCGTTCGGAAAGCCTGCGGGACAGCGCGCAGGGCTTCTTCAGCTGTGCTGATGATCACTGGCAGGGTCATGATCGATAAGGTCAAGGAACCAGCCAGGATGCTGGTCCCGAAATCGAGGAATAAGACAAACAATCCCAAACCAAACAAGCCGTAAACGACTGACGGGATGCCGGCTAGATTGATGATCGCGATCCGGATCAGCCGGGTAGCCCGGTTATCTGGGGCGTATTCTGATAAATAGATAGCAGCGCTGATCCCCAGCGGAACCGAGAAGATCGCTGTGCCCAGCGTGAGGTAAAAAGTGCCTACAATAGCTGGCAGAATGCCGCCGGCCCGCATGCCTTCTCTGGGAAAACCAGTGATGAATTCCAGGTTGATAGCTGGACCACCCAGGACGAAGATGTAGATCACTACAGCTATGATGGGCACCACGGTAGCGATTGCCATCAAAGTCAGCAAGGTGAATCCCAGGCGCTGCTTTTGGTGCCGGGCAGAGGATTGATTGGTCATGAAAGGATCCTGTCCTGGCTCCGACTGCTCCGGAATACTACCGCTGAGGCGGTGATGTTGACCACCAAAGAGATCAAGAAAAGGATAATGCCGATCAAGAACAGGACATGATAATGAATGCTTCCGTTGGCAACTTCACCCATCTCAGCAGCAATGGTGGCTGTCATGGTTCGCACTGGTGAGAGCAGGTCGCGCAAACCTTGGGGTATGATTGGTGCATTTCCAGTGACCATCATCACCGTCATGGTCTCCCCAATGGCCCGGCCAACCCCCAGCATGATGGCAGTCAGCACCCCGGATCGGGCAGCCGGCAGGGTAACCCGCCAGATGGTCTGCCACTCCGTAGCGCCCATGGCCAGAGAGGCATCCCGATAGGATTTGGGAACTGCATCCAAGGCATCCTCAGCGACAGAAACCACTGTGGGGATGGCGATTCCCCCCAGCAAGACCGCACCGGTCAGGGCGCTCAACCCAGTAGGCAGGTCCAATAATACACGCAAGTAGGGTGAAAGCACCAGTATACCTAAGAAACCCAGCACCACAGAGGGCAGGCCGCCCAACACTTCTACCAGTGGTTTCAAGATCTCCCGCAGCCAGCGGGGAGCGATCTCTGAGAGGTAGACTGCAGTTCCGATCCCAAAAGGGACAGCTATCAGGGTGGCACCTACTGTGATCAGCAGCGAACCCCCCAGCAGGGGAAGGACCCCAAAATAATCCTCGATAGGATACCAACGATCAGAGAGCAGGCTTTCTAGGGAAACTTGTCGGATTGCTGGTAGGCTTTCCAGAAAAAGGAAAACAAAAATCATACCCACAAAGAGGATGGCGGAATATCCGGCGAACTTGATCAGGATGGTGATGGCAATTTCTGTTAAGCGGGATTGGTTGCGGATGTTAATTTTCAAAATACCCTCTTATGGCTGAATAGGTACAAATCCCAGTTCACTGACGATAGCCTGTGCCTCCGTTGAGAGGATCCAGTCCAGATAATCAGCGATCACTCCTGCTGGTTGACCATTGCTGTACATGTATAAATCCCTGGCGATGGGATAGGCTCCGCTGTTTACTGTCTCCTGAGAAGGGAAGATGAAGTCTTCCCCGGGCTCTGTGGCGACACCGAGCACTTTCATTTCCTCTGTCACATACCCCAGCCCGTCATAGCCAATCGCGTTGGGGTTCTGTCTGATCTCGGCGGTAATGCCCTCAGAGGAGGGCAGCAGCAGGGTATCGCGGGAAAATAGGGTGGTATTTCCCTTCTCACCCAGGCGGATGACTTCTTCCAGGAAATAGACGTGGGTGCCAGAGTTGGTCTCGCGGGACAGGCGGACGATGGGCCGGTCCTCACCGCCAACCTCGCTCCAATTGGTGATCTCCCCGCTATAGATATCCGAGATCTGCTGCAGTGTGAGGTGGTCCACCGGATTGTCAAGATGGACAATGACCGCAATCGCGTCCCGGGCGATGACAAATTCAACTGGTTCGGAACCGTTGGCCAGGGCATTTTCCCGTTCTTCTTCTTTGATCTGGCGGGAGGCATTGGCAATATCCACCGTGCCGTTGATGAGAGCTGCAATCCCTGTCCCGGAGCCGCCCCCGGTGACAGAAAGACGAATATCAGGATGAAGGGTTTGATACTCTTCCGCCCAGGCCAGGGCCAGGTTAACGATGGTATCAGAGCCTTTATTTTCTATGGTTCCAATGACTTCGGAAGTCGGACCGTCTTGCGCGGTAGAATCCCCACAACCGTAAATTGTGATCAAGATCAGGAAAGTCAGGAAGAATGCAAACCAGCGGGATTTCATCACACCGATTATAAGTTGAAAGGGTTTCCTGAACAAGTACAGCTTACTTGCCTGAGCAGGGAACCCAGCAGGTGAGCGAAGAGATAGACAGGAATGGTTTATAATTCCGGATATGACAGATGCACAGCTCACTTTTAGAATCAGAAATCTGGATTTCTATTATGGTAACTCGCTGGCATTAAGCCAGATCAGTATGGAGATCCTCCCTCGCCGAGTAACCGCTTTGATCGGTCCCTCCGGCTGTGGAAAATCCACTTTTTTACGATGCTTGAACCGCATGAACGACACTATTCCTGACACGAGGATCGAAGGAGAGGTGCTGCTGGAAGGAAGGGATATTTATCAGGAGGAGATGGACCTGGCAGACTTGCGCCAGAAAGTGGGGATGGTCTTTCAAAAACCAAATCCCTTTCCCAAGTCTGTGTTTGATAATGTGGCCTATGGCCCCCGGGTATTGAACATGGTCGATAATAAGGTCGAGTTGACGGGCCTGGTCGAGAAGAGCCTCCGCAAGGCCGCTTTGTGGGAAATTGTTAAAGACCAATTAGATGGGGATGCTTTCAGCCTTTCCCTAGGGCAGCAGCAGCGTTTGTGTATCGCTCGTGTGCTGGCAGTGGAGCCTGAAGTGATCCTGATGGATGAACCCTGCTCAGCCCTGGACCCGATCGATACCCGAAAAATCGAAGAGCTGATCCGTGAGCTGCGGGAGCGCTACACGATTGTGATCGTAACCCATAACATGCAGCAGGCTGCCAGGGTTTCTGATTCCACTGGCTTGTTCTGGTTGGGGGAGTTAATCGAGTTCAATCCTACTGAAAAATTGTTCACCAACCCGGATCACGAACTCACGGAATCCTATATCACTGGCAGAATGGGGTGAATGGCTGCTTCGCAGCCGACCGATGACCGAATACTGCCCGCCCTCAATTTATCTCATAGCTCCTTTTCTCCCTGTCTCTGCGTCTCCCCCTCACCCAGTCTGCATTAAAATGCTTCCGACTCATCATCCGACCGATCAAATTCAACCAGCTCACCAGAGGTTGTAAAGACCGTCCGTTCGCAGATATTTATCACCCGGTCTGCAGCCCGTTCCAGGTTGTGGGCAACCCAGAGATGGAAGGTGGCCTGGTCGATGTTCTCTCGGTCAGCGATCATCAGATCTAGGAGTTCTCCGTAAACTAAATTGTAGAGCGTGTCAACCTGATCGTCTTCTTGGGGGATGGAACGCCCTTCTTCCTCATCCATTTTCACAAAAGCGCCCACAGCCCGGTGCAGCATGCTGGCTGTTAGCTCAGCCATCCGGGGAATATGGGTCAGCACCCGGATCGGCTCCTGGCCTTCCAGGCGCATGGCGATCCTGGCGATCCCTTTAGCGTAATCACCAATCCTTTCCAGCTCACCAGCGATATCGATGATGGAGGAGAGCCTTCGCAGATCTGTGGCCAGCGGTTGCTGGGTGGCGACTGTGATCAAGGCTTGCCGCTCAATTTCTAACCTGATCTGATTGATCTCTCGATCACCTTGATAGATCTTCCGGGCACACTGGATATCCTGGTTGGATAAGGAAGCAATGCTGTCCAGGATAGCCTGCTCCACGCGGCTGGCCAGTTCCAGGATTGCGTCATTCAATTCCCTGATCCTTGTGTTCAGCGTTTCTCTATGTTCTCTGGTCATGATCAGTCCTTATTCTGAATTTCAGCCAATAAGGGAGGAATGGCAGCCTGGATCTGATCCCGGACCATTCGGAATTCCTCCAGTTTTTCCTGCTCTGACCCCTGGATAGCGGCTGGGTCTCTGAAGCCTGCGTGGATCCTTCTCCCTCCGCCCAACCACAGGGGACATTCTTCCTCAGCCTGGTCGCAGACGGTGATTATCAGGTCAAAAGATTGGCCCTGGAATTCCTCCACGGATTTGGAGACCCCCTGGTGTTCTACCTGGATTTCCTCTAGCACTTTAAGAGCGATGGGATGAACATAACCCGCGGGTGCTGTACCCGCACTGAATGCGGACCATTTGTCGCCAGTCAGGTGATGGGTCAGCGCTTCTGCCATCTGTGACCGGCAGGAATTGCCGGTGCATAAAAATAGCACCATTTTCTTTTTCGAATCACTCATCTCAGCCAAACCTTCCTGTGATGTAATCTTCCGTGGTCTGCTGATGAGGGTTGGTGAAGAGGATCTCGGTTTCACCAAACTCCTCTAAGATGCCAGCCCGGTTTTCACCCAAATTAAAGAACGCTGTGTAGTCCGATACACGGGCAGCTTGCTGCATATTATGGGTGACCACGATAATTGTGTAATTCTGAGCCAGGTCTTTCATCAACTCTTCGATTTTCAAGGATGCAATCGGATCCAGAGCAGAAGCTGGCTCGTCCATGAGGATAATAGAGGGTTGGACAGCGATGGCCCGGGCAATACATAAACGCTGCTGTTGACCTCCGGAGAGGGAAAGCCCATTCTGATCCAATTTATCTTTCACTTCCTCCCAGAGTGCTGCTCCGCGGAGGGAGTTTTCCACCAATTCATCCATATTATCCCGGTAGCCATTGATCCGGGCACCCCAGGCGACATTTTCATAGATGCTTTTTGGGAAGGGGTTGGGTTTTTGGAATACCATCCCGATCCTGCGCCGGATCTCTACCGGATCCACCAGCGGATCATAAATGTTCCGACCCAGATAGCTGATCTCACCTTCGGTCCTGGCAGAGGGGATGAGCTCATTCATGCGGTTAAAGGCCCGCAATACGGTGCTTTTCCCACACCCGGAGGGTCCGATGATGGCAGTGATCTTGTTCAGATAGATCCCCAGGTCGACATTCTTGACAGCCAGGAAGTCATCATAATATATGTGCAGGTTCCTGGCTTCAATTGCGTATCTTGGGGGTTCATTATGAGTTGAGTTCATACACTATTTCCTTCCTAAAGGGTTTCCTGCTTCAATTCCTGGTGCTGTAGCGGTTCCTGAGCAGCACAGCTACCGCGTTCAGCGTCAATAGCAGGCCCAGCAGCACCAGGATGGCCGCTGCGGCGATGTTTCGGAATTCATCCTGGGGGCGAGCGGTCCACTGCCAGATTTGAATGGGCAGGGTGGTGAATTTTGAGAAAGGGCTTTTGGGATCGAAGGTGATAAATGTAGATGCGCCAACCACGACCAAAGGTGCGGTTTCACCGATTGCCCGGGAGATGGCCAAAATGGCTCCGGTGAGAATGCCTGGCAGGGCATTGGGCAGGACATGATACCAAACAGTCTGCCATTTTGTCGCGCCCATACCATAGCTGGCCTGCCGCAGGGAATTGGGCACGGCCTTGATGGCTTCCTGGGCGTTGATGATGATCAGGGGCAGCACCAGCAGCCCCAGGGTCAATCCTGCGGAGAGCACCGTTCTGCCATTGGCAGTGGTTTGATCCACCACGCCAAAGAGCGCTCCACTGGTTATTTTCTCCAGAACCCGGACAAAGATAGCCAATCCCAGCATCCCATAAATGATGGAAGGAACGCCTGCCAAATTGTTGATATTGGTCTGGATCAGCCTATTTAATGGCGTGTCTGTGGCATATTCTTCCAGGTATATCGCTGCTCCAACGCCCATGGGAAAAGAAAACAGGATAGTGATGGAAATGGTCCACAACGATCCCAGGATGGCAGTGCGGACACCGGCTCGTTCTGGATCGGGTGATTGCGGGTTGACCAGGAAATCCGCGCTGAGCCAGGATCTAAATTCCAGAACAGCCTCAGGGTGGTCATCCTGGAGGGTAGAGGTGATTCTTTCCCGATAAAACAGCGAGTCAAATAAAGTCCAGGTATCGACGACTTTTGGTTCCACCACACGCTGGACCACCAGGTCATAGATCTCTTCCCGGGATCGATTCTCCCAGGCGGTTTCACTTTCCAGTCGGCGAATCAGACCCGCTGAGAGATTGTTTTCTAGGATATAGACCAGATCAGTTTGGTGGAGCTGTTGGATGGGGATGTCGTTAATAGCCAGGTCTTGAGGGTCTATCGTGTTCTCCACCGCAACCAAACCAAAAGCGGAATTGATGATGTTCAGCAGAAGGACGATCAGGGCGACAATTCCCACAAAGGTCGAAGCAAAAAACACCCGCTGCCAATGATTCCCCCGGCGGTGCCTGGCAGGAAGATTGGTGCTGTACGAGGAGTTTTCCAAAGGCTGGGTGTCTTTCATTCGTATACCTCCCGGAAGCGTCGCACCACCCGCTGGCTGATCACGTTCAATCCCAGCGTGACAAAGAATAAGAACAGGCCAATGGCAAAGATGCTGTTGTAATCAATCGAGTCATAGCTCAAATCACCTCCGCTGATGCGCACGATATGGCCGGTCATGGTCTCAGCGGGTTTAAATGGATTGAGCGTGAAATTCGGCCCTGCTCCGGCTGCCAGGGCAACTACCATGGTTTCCCCGACGGCCCGGGAAACAGCAACAATAAAGGCAGCCACGACCCCGGAAGTGGCTGCCGGTACGACTATCTTGAGGGCTGTTTCCAGTTTGGTGGACCCCAGGCCGTAGGCTGCTTCCCGCAGGGAGCGCGGTACCGCGCTGAGGGCATCCTCGCTCATTGAGCTAACCAGAGGGATGATCAGGATTCCAACCACAATGCCTGCTGAGGCCATATTGTAGACTTCAACAACCCGGTTTCCAAAAATAACTTTCAAGAGGGGGGTCATAAATGTCAGGGCGAAATATCCATAGACAACGGTAGGGATCCCGGAAAGGACTTCCAAAATGGGTTTGATGATCTTCCTGGCCCGGGAAGAAGCGTATTCACTCAAAAAAATGGCAATGCTCAATCCCAGGGGCAGGGAGACCAGCATGGCGATCAGCGAGACGATCAGGGTGGCATTTAACAGCGGCCAGATGCCAAATTCCCCGATCTGCGGGTTCCATTTCAACCCAGTAAAGAATTCCCGGATCGTGACCTGAGAGGAAAGGAAGATCTCGCTGCCCTTGGTATGCCCTGTAATACTTGTGCCTTCCTGGCCGCGTAAGACCTGGATTTGGCCATCAGTGATGGTTTCAATGGTCATGATCTCTTCTTCCACCCGGATCAAGTCCCCGGTTTCCAGGCTGAAGCCGGAGCGTTCGATGGGGATCAGAAGGTCTTCGGGCTGCACTGATACCTGGAGATCCCGGTTGGTCTGCTCCCAGTTGGTCTGGGTGAAAAAATTCAGGGATTCTTTCCCCAGCTCGTAGACAATACCGATGGTGGTCAGGATGGAGATCGCCCCGCTGAGAAATAGCAGTGCCTGGATGATCATCTCGCCGGGGCGTTTTTTCTTTCGCAGATCAGGGGGAGTGGTGCACTGAGACGACGTTTCAAGGAGGTCACTGGGGCTTTGATGGGATTTTTGGCTTTCTATCATCGCTCTTCTTCTTTTTTATCTTTCTATATGAATTAAAAAATAATGACACAGGGCTCTCCCCTCCAGTATCACTGAGAGGGGAGAGCGGAGCTAAAACCCTGGTTTTTCCTGAGGGGATATTATTGTATGGCCTCCAGATAAAACAGCCTGGACAGACCCAGAGCGAGGTCGCTGGCGGGGAAGTAGCCCACCTCGGTGATCTCATCGTTGACGTAAGTCAGGAAGAAATTGATGTAGCCAGCCACCTGGGGTTTGTCACGCATGATCTCCGCGGTGGAGTAAAGGAACAGGGGGCGGGCCAGGGGGTAGTCCCCGGAGTCGACAGTGGCAGCGGAGGCTTCGACACCTTCCACGCTGAGCACCTTGAGAACATCCGTGTTCTCGGCATAGTAAGCGTAGCCGAAGAAGCCCACAGCATAGGGGCTGCCCTGGATGCCCTGGACGAGCACATTGTCATCCTCGGAGAGGTTGTTGTTGGCGGCGGAAAGGATGGGTTTCTCGTCCTTGTCAAAGACCTCTTCCACGAAGAAGTCAAAGGTGCCGCTGTCAGTGCCAGGGATGTAGCGGACGATCGGTTCAGCTGGCCACTCGGAGCGGACATCTGCCCAGGTCTCGGCGGAGCTGAAGATCAGGGCCAGTTCCTCCAGGGTGACGTCATCCACAAAGTCATTCTCAACGCTGACGGTGATGGCCAGGGCATCAGTGCCAACCTTGAACTCGATCGGATCGCGGCCGATGGATTGGCAGGATTCGACCTCGGAGTCCTTGATGGGGCGGCTGGCGTTGGAGACATCGGTCTCGCCTTCAACACAGAAGCGCTCAAAACCACCGCCGGAGCCGATGGAGTCGACTGTGATCTGGCCGGAGAAGCCTTCATCCTGGAAGCGGTCCGCCATGGCTTCCGCCAGGGGGAAGACAGTGGAGCTGCCTGCAGTGACCACATCGCCGGACAGGCCCAGCGGGTCCACAGCGGGGAGCAGGCCATCCTCCATCTCAGATGAGTGTTCCGCTTCCTGGTCATCCGAGATCTCAGAGTCGGCATCCGCTGTTTGCGGGGCAGCAGTTGGTTCAGACAGCTGCGGATCGGCAATGGTTTCCTGTCCACCGCAAGCTGTGATCAGCAGGGCGGCCGTGAGGAGCAGAGCGAAAATACCAATTGTTTTATTAGACATTCTTATTCCTCCAAATGAGTTGAATTTACCCTCCAAGTTTACTGGGGGGGAATTAACGGATTGCTGTCGCCAATTTAACGCTTCGTTAAAATCATGTTAAGAAGGGGTTAATGGAGGCGGAGAAGGATGGACTGGCCCCTTGCGGAGCCGGTCCTGAACGCAGTGATGGGCTCACGCCGAACGCCCCCGGGTGGGGACGGTTTGGTTACTTGATCAAATAGGTTTCCTGAAAAATCTATTTGCGCTGGTCAACCAATAGGCCCAACGAATGAATTCGAGGGCTGAACCTTTTAAGTCCCCCTGCGGGGACTTATCCAGCCTTTATATTGCTGCTGGTGAATCTGCAGGCGCAGCACCACCGCAGGGCTGCTGGAGATTCCCGTTCAGGATTTCAATTCTTTTACACGACCGAAAGCTGCAGATGGATGACCTGGGGTCGCTGTGGGACCGGCCTTGACAGCGCAGATAGATCGAAACCCGCCTTTCGTATAGTAATAAAGGCCGGTGGTATGATGGCAGTTCTCATCGAGACTATTAATCTCCTGTTAATTCCACCCTGAAAATGGGGAGCGGAGGCGCTTCCCCCTTTGTCTTTCCCCTATAATGTCTGGTGTAAGGAACTGGCCCCATCAGGAGTGGAGAAATGGATTGCCTTTAGGGGAACTTTTGAGGCGCTTTCTCCGTCATAACCCTGTTGGAGTCGATAAAGATAAGGAGGAAATTACCAATGAAGAATAAGAAAACGTTAACATGGGTCCTGGGACTGATGTTGGTAGGAGCGATTTTGCTGGTTGGGTGCGCAGGTCTGAATGAAGATCAAGCCACTCCCACTCCAGAGGCGGACAGCCCCGGAGAGGAGCTCAGCGAGGAGGAGCTGATCGCGCTCGTCAAGCAGGACCTGGCTGAACGGGAAGATGTCGATGTCGATGACATCGGCCACCCCAGCGTGGAACAGAAAACCTGGAGTGAT
>Ga0207796_1000229_pt1 | contig 24360 bp, 13 predicted proteins | sample Pon1CUnioCityCA_6_FD_187274 | JGI IMG/M metagenome (GOLD analysis project Ga0207796, IMG submission 187274) | Marine sediment microbial community from Union City, CA, USA - Pond 1C Sediment 1 (SPAdes) | ecosystem: Environmental > Aquatic > Marine > Intertidal zone > Salt pond sediment ... | reverse complement strand
CAGTGCTGGGCCAATCGCTCGTAAGAATAGGGAAGTACCTGCCCGGTTGCGATTGTGGCCTTCATCTCCCATATGCAGCGCCTGGGCGATCAACGCCTTCAGGTCAATCCCGTCAGGCATTGATTCCAGCGCCCGCTTCAAAACAGGGTAAAGCACATCTTCCATCCACTTCAACCGTTCATATACATCTGGTCCCATGCCGCCATAGCGCAGCACCTTGCCGAGGCCTTCATTCTGCGTGCAGTATGCCTTGTTGCCATACGTCTTATTTTCAACGATAAACACCGGCATACTGGGTGAAACGATGCCCGCCATTGGGCCTACCGTATGATGATGATGGCAGGGAGAGAACTCGATTTCGCTGCCAGCAGCCATTTTTTCTGCCGCTTCTTCGTTTTCAGCAATGCCTTCATATACCAGTGCGCCCATCACAGCACCCTTCATCGGGCCGCACATACGCTCCCAGGTGATCGGCGGGCCAGCATGCAGGATCATCCGGTCATGCATCCCGGGAATGACATCTTTTGCCACCCCCATATCCACCAGGGTAGGTCGTGCCTGCTTGATGCGGTTCACAACTTCTTCGTTGGCTTCGTCAATATTGATTCCCGACTTGGTGATCCGCAAATGCTTAACACCTTCCTTGGGAGGCTGCCAATCTACCTGAAACGCAGAAACATCCTGGTCTTTGACAGCCTGGGCCATACTTTCCAGTCCAACATTGACCACTGCCAGCGGTTTTCCAAAAACGTCCTTAATTTTTCCTTTTTTCATGAGTAGACCGCCTTCTTCTCTACGATCATCCCGGCCAAGCGGGATGCTGCTGCGTTGCTGGGACACACAATAACACCGTATCTCTCCAGCGCCTTCACTTGCCTGGTCAAACCTTGTGGGTCCAATTCCGTACCGGTCACGGAAGCAATCACGATCACTTCACGGCCTTCGGCTTTCGCTTTGGCTTTTGCCTCCTGGACCGCAGGCCCCAATTCAGAGGCCGGGTCCATATGGGCGCCATAGCCAATGACCACATCCATTATGATCACAGCAACCTCGGGATCGGCCGCTTCCTGATAAATCCGCCGAATGCGCAGATCATTATCGATCATAGGATGGGGACGGCCCACAGTAAATTCTTCTTCACCGAGATCAACCGTGCAATGACCCTCACTGCGCGTTGAATCCGCCATCGTCTTGGCCTTGTTCAGCGGCGCATTGGATAGAACCGGCTCAGACATCAGCTCTTCCCAGATAACCTGGGACTCGTAACACAGCGTGCCGCCAGAGAACAAACCGCGCAGATAGCGCTGCCCATCGCTCAAGGTAGATGCCAATTCATCAGCATGAACCTTCAATTTAGTTATTTCTCCGGCAATCAATCCATCAATATCCGGCAGGTCAGCACCAGCCAGTTTAGCGCCAAGCAACCCACCTTCCTGCAGCGTACGCACAGCCATGGCGTTCTTGACACCATCAGCCACGGTCACATCACCGCCCATGAAGCACACCACAGTTGGCTTAGTGCCTTTTGCAATCTGATCCATGACGAGTTGGGTTATTGATGGCGCCGGCGGCTTACCAACCAGCACAATGTAATGGGTATTTTCGTCTTCCTGGAGTGCTTTCAAACCAGCCAACATCATAATGCCGCCCACCGATTCTTTCAAATCGCGTCCACCTGTGCCAATACCCTGGGTGATACCAATGCCTTTCTTAGCCAGCAGTGTACTCACCTCTTGCAGACCGGTACCGGCCGCCGAAACAATGCCCACCGGGCCTGCAGGAACCACATTGGCAAAGCCCAACGCCACACCGTTGATGATCGCCGTGCCTGCACCAGGGCCCATCAGCAATAAACCATGCTCGACAGCGAATTTCTTCAAGGCAATCTCATCTTCCACCGAGACATTGTCACTAAACAGCAGCACATGCAGACCCTGGAACAACGCTTCCCATGCTTCTTCTGCCGCATAGCGTCCGGCCACCGAAATGATCGCCATATTGGCTTCAGGATGAGAGCGGACAGCACCGCGTACCGATTTGGCAAGAAATTCTGCGCCTTCGCCTCCTACAGTACTCTTCTTTGAGAGGATTTTTTCTGCTTCTTCCAGTGCTTTCTCAGCCACAACATTATCTGCTTTGACCGCAATGATCAGGTCATTGGGCGTGGTCGCATCTGCTTCTGGTGTGAGCAAACCTGCCTGTTCCAGCAGGGATTTATTGGCCTCTGTGCCCATCACAACAGAAGCATCTTCCACTCCCGGAAATTCAGTAAGCTCCCGCGCGACCAGCATCAAGCTGACCGAGTCATGATATTCACTGGTTTTGATTAGGACTTTTACAGACAAACTTTGCCTCCTTTATCACCCTGAAAAAATACGCTACGATCAATCCAGAATACCGGCATCCTTCATTGCCAGATAAACTTTCTCTGGTAGGAAGGGAGGACCTTCCAATCGTATTCCGGTTGCATCGTAGATCGCATTTCCCAAAGCTGCAATGGTAGGGGTCATCGGGTGTTCGCCAATGCCGCGAGCCCCGAAGGGGCCATCATCCTGCGGCACTTCTACAAAATATGTCTCCATTACCCTGGGGACATCCACAGTGGTGGCAATACGGTAATCCACAAAGCTCGGATTCTGCATCACACCTTCTTCAAGGATAATTTCTTCAAAGATGGCTGAGCTGATACCCTGCATCATGCCGCCTTCCATTTGGGCTTTTACCAATTCGGGATTCAGCGCACGTCCTACATCGAAAGCTGTGACCGCTTTGAGGATCTCAATCTTGCCAGTATCCTTGTCAATTTCAATATCAAAGCCCTGGGCACCGGTTGTATAATGGACAACAGCGCGTGGTCCCTGCCCTGTTTCGGGATCCAGGCCGGTGACATAAGAGGGCATAAAACTGCCCTGTCCCACCACCGGTCCACCAATCCAGCCCTGGTCATCCTCTTTCGGAATGCCATAGACCACAATATTCTTCAGTGACATTTCCTTTTCGGATCTATAGGAAACAACGATACCATTGATGATATCCAGGTCGTCCACATCCTCATCCCAGGCTTCCGCTACCATTTCCAGGATTTTCCGGCGAGCATCTGCTGCTGCAAACCTCACTGCATTCCCCATACTCCAGGTCAGCCGGCTGGCGACAGTTTGCCATTCATAAGGGCTGTATTGCGTATCCAACGGTCCGGCAATGCGGATATCTTCCATCGGAAGCCCAATCGTAGCAGCTGCAATCTGGGCGGCTACAGTGAAAGCACCCTGCCCAATTTCCTGTCCGCCCACATTGACCGTCGCTGTACCATCTTCATTCATCTCTATAAAAGCGCTTGAACCGGCATTGGGGGGCATGGCCGGTGCCTTCCAGGATATGGCAATACCTTTACCACGCAATTTATTGTCAGAACTGGCTTTTTCCTTCACACCCCAATTGATGCCTTTGGCAACCTTGTCAATACACTCTTGCAAACCAATGGGGTGCATCTTCATACCGGTCACGTTGATATCACCGCCCTGGATTGCATTCCGTTTCAAAAATTCCACCTTGTCCATACCGATCTTTTCGGCCAGCTCATCCATCACCTGGCCAATGCCGGTGTGCAGCTCGGACATGCCAAAGCCGCGATAGGCGCCGCCAATCGGGTGGTTGGTGTAAACGCACATGCTGTCTGTCTTAACATTGGGAATATCAAAGGGGCCAGTGGAGCTGTAGCCGCCAGCACGTGTAATATTCACACCATACTCGGTAGAAGCGCCGCCGTCCCAATACATTGTGTTTTCCATCGCCAGCAGGTTGCCATCTTTATCACAGCCCACTTTGAGCTTGATCTTCAACCCCTGACGAACAAAATTGGTATAAAATTCTTCTTCACGGGTGAAACGCATCTTGACCGGGTGCCCCTTTGCCTTAAGGGCAATGGCAACCGGCATTGCTTCCATCGTCACACCAGCCTTACAGCCAAAACCGCCGCCAACATACGGGGCAATCACGCGCATATCGGATTCCGAAATACCAAGTGTCTTGGCGATCAGGTTGCGCTGCGCAAATGGAGATTGCGATGAAGCCCACAAAGTAACACGTCCGTTGTCATCAGCTTTGGCGATGGCAATATGGGGTTCAATGGGCACATGCTGCACCTGCGGAATATGGAAAGATTTTTCAACTATCGCAGCACAGTCTTTCCATGCGCGATCCACATCCCCTTTGCGTGCCTTAAAATGATTGGAAATATTCGTTCCCGGTTTGGGGAAAATAAAATTCGCAACTTCATAATCACCCATATCAGGGTGGATCAAGGGCGCGTCCGGACTTGCGCCATAAATTGAATCAAAAACCGGTTCCAGAAGTTCGTATTCAACTTCAATCAATTCACAAGCTTTCTCGGCGATCTCCTCGTTCACAGCTGCGACGCCGGCTACAGCTTCGCCAACAAAGCGAACACGATCTGTCGCGAAAATATTCTTGTCCTTCAAATACAAGCCGATACGCTGGGGATAATCCTTACCGGTAACAATCACTTTCACACCCGGCAAAGCTTCTGCCTTGCTGGTATCAATCTTCTTGATCAAGGCATGAGGGTGCGGGCTGCGCTTCACACGGGCATACAGCAGGTTTTTTCCAAACTGAATATCATCTGTGTAGATCGCCGCACCAGTAACCTTCCCATGAACATCAACGCGCAACGGGCTTTTTCCGATCAATTCTGGCATTTTATCTGTGACTGCCATTTGTCTCTCCTTTGATAATTCTCATTCCCAGATGATTCCATTCAAAGCATTTACTACTTTTATATTTTTTTTATTTCTCGACAGAGGCCTTGACTGCGTCTATAATGCGCACATACCCGGTGCATCGACACAAATTTCCGATCAGGGCCTCACGAATTTCATTTTCAGATGGATCGGGGTTTCTTTTCAGCAGTGCAAAAGCCGAAATCAACATGCCTGGTGTACAAAAACCGCACTGAACGCCGCCTTTAGCAATCAACATTTCCTGCAGCTTGATCAACTGTCCATTATGCGACAGCCCTTCTATCGTTATTACCTCAGCCCCGTCACATTCAGCAGCCAGTACCATACAACTGTTCACCGGCTCACCATTCATCAAAACAGTGCAAGCACCGCACTCACCTGCTGCGCAGCCATTCTTTACGCCGGTTAATCCCAATTCCTCGCGCAGCATGACCATCATAGTCATGTTGGCAGGCACATTCACCACTTCAGTTTCCCCATTAACTTTCAGGGTAATTTGATGATACGATGTCATCGATTCGCCTCCAATCTGTTTTTCGTTCCGCTTTGTAATTGACCCCACACTTCGGTGATGGCGTTACGGGTTAGGTTGCGCACCATTTCCTTACGGTATCTTGCACTTCCTCTCACGTCATCAATTGGAAAGCACGCATCCATGCTCGCATTAGCAGCTTTCTGGATCGTGTCTTCTGTTATTTCCTTTTCCGATAATACAGTCTCAACAACTGGCGGCATTAACGGCGTTGCCGCTACAGAGGTTAAAGCCACTTTGATTCGGAACCCCGATTCTATCATCTTGTCTGGAAAACCATAAACGGTTACCCCGACAATCGCCAGATCGCTCAATTTATTGCGGCCCAGCTTGAGATACGTTCCCTTTGCGCCTTTTTCCGGCAGTGGGAAGCTGATAGATATAACAATTTCACCAGGCTGCAAACTGGTCTTGCCTGGTCCTTTGAAGAAGGTGACAAGGTCTTCAAAACGCTCGCCGTCCTTACCATATATATTAAGGCGGCCGCCAAGCACCAGGCAGGCTCCCAATGTATCACCAGCCGGGGAAGCATTACAGATGTTTCCCACAATTGTGGCGCGATTTCTTAATTGATAACTGGCTACACTCTTCGCAGCTTTTGCAAGCAGGGGGTAATGCTTTTGAACATCTGGATGAGCCACAACACGGTTCATGGGAACTGCTGCGCCAATCCTCAACCCGCTTTTCGGGTCAAATGCCAGCACATCAGTGCCTTCCAAACCCTTGATATCAACAACATACGCCGGCTTGAAAGCTTTATCCCGCATGCGCACCAACAAATCAGTGCCACCCGAGATAAGCCGCACCTCGCCAGCATGATCTACCAGGAAGCCACAGGCTTCATCCAGTGAAGCCGGTTTTACATAGGTGAATTCCGGAAGTCCTGGATGTGGATTCAACATAGTTTTTTCCTTTTGTAGGTGTTATACCGGCGGTAAGTCCGCCGGTATAACATTCATTCTCAATTCGATCAGATTACCAAATGCTTAAACCAAATTACTCGTGAAGGTTTTCCCGTTCCGCCACACCAACTTTCGCGGGCGGAAAAATCAGGAAGATCGCATTCATTAAAATACCAACGATGGCTGCAAACACGATAGCAGGGATCCCATCTGGGAAGACTGCAGGAATCGCGAAGGGGAACATACCATTGGGCAAGGCCATGCTGCCGCCGATGCCGGTGACCAGGATGGCCGAACCAATAGCCAGTTGACGGGGATCAAACAGGTTGACCTTCTCTGATACGATCAAAGCTACGCCCTGCATACCAATTACACCAAACAGGTAAATCGACAGACCGCCGGTCACTGCCAAGGGGATTGAGTTCACCAACGCGGACAGTTTCCCAATAAAACCCAACAAAATGGCGATCCCGCCGGCTGTCATCATCACAGCCACAGAATAGTTGCGCGTGATGGCCATCAACGAGTTGTTCTCGCCGTAATTCGTACCCGAGCAGCCGCCCAGGAAACCGACAATCATATCATCCGTACCATCTGCAACCAGGTTCAAACCAATCAATTTCTTGATCTCAAGCGGTTCACGGCCCAATTGCTTGGCCAGCGCATCAATGTACAGGCTCATCTGATACAGGTGAGCCGTAGATTCGGGAACAGTAGCGATAGCGACCAACGCAATGCTCAACACCGTACCCCACGCAGCGGGATTGCCAAATGCGGGCAAAGTGATATTGGGAAGGCGCACCCACTGGGCGGCAACAACACCACTCAGATCAACCAGCCCTAAGATTGCAGCCACAATATAGCCAAATATAGCTCCCAGCAAAATAGGAAGCATCCCGATCAAACCCTTACCCTGCAAGTACACTGAGAAGACGACTGTAGCAACAAGGGTTATCAAAGCCACCGCCCAGTTCGCGGATGCCATACCAAGTGCGGAGCCAGCCAGGGCAATACCAATCGTGATTGCAATGGAACCTGTGACAACGGGTGGGAGAACCTTATCAAGGGCCTCCTTACCGATGCGCATGATCAACAAGCCAACCAAAATGTTGAGCACACCAGTTGCCATAATACCCACCTGCACGATGCGGACACCGTCCGGGCAGTAGGACATGGCGGCATTGCCGAAACAAGCCGGGTCATAAATGGACATGACGGAGGCCACAACTGCGATGTAACTGAAGCTGGAACCGTAGTACATGGGAATCCGGCGACCGCTTACCAACAAAGCAACGATGGTGCCGATACCGCTGGCAAGCAGGGTAACGCCAACATCAAACTTGGTCAAAATGGCAACGAGAACGGTGGCCGGGAACATGGTCAACACTTGCTGGAAGCCGAGGCTCAGCATTGCGCCAAGGGGCGGGGTATCTTGCGGAAGATACCCAAGTACTTCTTCTGGCGATTTTTTCATTTTATTAGCTCCTGATTATTAAATGAATTAGTGATTACATAAGTGATTACAAACGGAGTTCAAAATAGAGAATTGCTGCAAAACGATTTTGTGTATTGAGAATGAGCCTCCTTCCTAAGGAAAAAATATAAAAACTGACCTCAGATAATTTCTCTGAAAGGTCAGCCTCAACACAACTAAAAAATATTGTCTGGAATAGACAAAGTAAGCAAGTTTATTTTGATAATGCCCTGGACCACTTATACAAGAATGGAACCGCGACATCGTTTTCAAATTACATCCCCCTGTATGAACGTTGAAGGAAGCATAATTTAAATTCTTTCCTTTAGTGAAAGAGTGCCAATGCTTGTCGCTCAATGAAGTCTTATCTTTTAATTTTTCCTACAACTAGAATGGATTAATCATAAAGCCATTATTTAGGTTTGTCAAACAAAAAATCAAATATATTCCAAGACTTTTGACGTGTGCAATAGCGGCATTATTAAAAATACACCTTTGCTGATTTCCTTGTAAAAGAAGCAAACCAGGACAACCTGGATACCTGCTCTCATTCTTAAAAATAGGAAATTTATAATTTGTAATTTAAAATGATACACTTGCTTTCACTGTGCATCAGAAGACGCATTTCATGATATCATAAGCCATGAATTAATGAGGAGTTATCAAATGAAACTGGATACTGGTATGATCATCGTCATTGCTATGGTCCTACTTTTCTATTTGCGATTAATCATCATCCAATGGGGAAAAGCAGATCGCTATAACCTTGCAAAAAGTAAAGGTAAAAAATCGGCGTCTCAGAATTATGCTTCTCTCAAATTTAATTTCAACTGGCTGCTGATCGGCATTGGCGCTTCCCTCATCATTCTTGGGTCCGTCATGAAAGGCACTGGCATCTTTGGCCTTTGGCTGGAACAAAACTGGTGGATCTTCGCATCAACCGGCATTTTTATTTTCGGCATGGGCATCCGAAAATGACACATCTCCATACAGCTTTACAAGATTTAAGCATGTATTGCCACTTTAAGGCTTTACATCGTGGAGAGAGTAATCAGTCCCCAATCAAACGGTTTGCATATTAACAGAAATCATTAAAAGAAGGACACCCATGAAGAAACCGGATACCATCTGCCCCCAATGCAACAACAGCAAAGACATCTATAAAGTCAGCGAAATCTACCTGTCTGGCCTCGAAAGTATCAAATCCAGCACCCCCCAAAAGGATAACGCCTTTGACCTCGTGTTTGGCCATCCCAGCCAAAAGCCTGTTCAACGCTTTGTGGACCAGACAACCAGACGCTCACTGGTCAGCAAATTTGCCCCCCCTTCCAGCAGCAAACCGCAAATCTTCCGCAGTCTCTCTCCAGATTTCATCATGGCTGCTACTTTCTTATTAAGCATCTTCATGATCTACCAGATTTTCACTCAACAACGAGAAGTCTTTGTACCTGCGTTGCTCACCATCATCACCGTGGGCGCTGCCTACCTCCTCACCCGCAAAAGGATTATTGCCAGATTCATCGAAAAGCAAAAAAATGAAGCCAGGGAAATTGCCCAGATCAAGGCGGCCATTGAACGCTGGATGAACCTCTATTACTGTGCGGCAGATTTTATCGTTTTTGACAAGAAACACCACGTCTCCATCCCCTTGCAGGAGATGAACAACTACCTGATGTCCCCTGAAATCTGGTTAAAAAAAGCTGCGCAAGACCAATAATCATGGTCCATGCCTTATGTGTGGGGAACTGCATTGCCCAATATCTTGTTGGTGATCAAAATCTCAAACTCATCGGCCAGACCTCTCGCGGGTGCTTTCTTCAGACTTCTTTCCCATCCGTTTGGACAGTTTTCCTCACCGAAGAAACCCCTCGCGGTCCGCTGACCATCAATCTACCAACTGGCGTCATTAACCCCATCAAGCATGCCGCCGAAAAAACCATTATCCTGCGCCATGGCATTCTCCATTTTTCCGATACCCTTAAGCTCTCCCTGCAAAATACGCCCCTCTGGCAGGCAACTGCCCCTCTCAGTCCCATTCAGCCGCTCGCCACCCGCCAGACCACAATTGCCGAAGCCATTCGCATCATCAAGCAGCGCAAGCCAGAAAACCAACTCACCGGTATCCTGCCGGATTTGCTGCCCATATTAGCGATACCCTCACACCCTTCATCAACAGGCGGAGGATTTACTGATAAGCTACACGAATTAATCACCGGCTTGCATGCATCCGACACCAACTCCCTGGCCAGCCTTCTAGCCGCATTCCTCGGCCAGGGTAGCGGCCTGACCCCCTCCGGTGATGATTTCCTGCTTGGTTTCTTTCTCACCCTGCATCGCTGGGGAGCTCATCTATCCTTTTCGGATTCCGTACGCCCCCTGGGACGAAGCATTGCAGAATCGGCAAAACACCAGACGACTTATCTCAGTTCAAGCCTGATCGAATGTGCCATCCATGGGGAAGCTGACCAGCGTCTCATCAACGCATTAGACGGTTTGATGACAGCCGAAAAATGCGACCCCGCCTGGGTGAACGGTCTCCTTACTTGGGGCAGCTGCTCTGGACTGGATGCATTCGCCGGCATGATCCTCGCGAGTGATTGTCGAATCGCCAGGGTTTGATTTGCAGTTTGATCATTATTCCCCATCCCAAAAAACACCGCCCATCCAATAAAGCGTGTTTCATTAATCATACATCAAAAATACTAAAAAGATGGTTTCACATCGCCTTGCGCAAGGCGCAGCAGTTCACCGATATCCTATCCATCTCCCGGATAGCTGTTCTTACCTACCCAGCTTGCATGTCTACCTACTGGGGTCCCGAAATCCGCTTCCGGTAGCGCGTAATAGAAGAAGAAGAACAAGTGCAGGATCTTGCCGGGTCCCCAAAGTACCCATACGGGCAAGCGTGCGGTTCATTATAAAGGCAGACCATTAATTACTAAAACTGTGAGATTTAACTAATTAAAGTGAGCAGATCCTCGAACTCTGAAAATACTATCACAGTATCTGGATCAGTTTTTGGAGGTCAGGTCAGTTATGGTAATTATTGGGTTAGATGCAATTTACAATGATTCCAAGAATCCCATTACAACTTCATTGAATATTTCCGGCTGCTCCATATTCGTGACATGACCAGAATTTGCAATTACTTCTTTTCGAGCATTCTGGACACTTCCATGGATAGTTTTGATGATTTCTTGGAAATCATCTAAATCTCGATCTCCAACAATCAATAATGTAGGAATATGGATCTCCTGTAACCGGTTTATTGCTGGCGGATCAAGTTGTTGTAGTGGATCAGGATTGATCAAATGCCACCCTTGATATGCTCCTAATTGTTGTACTAACACATATTGAAGACCTTTATCGAGAGCTGGTTGGACAAGCGGGTCCTGCAGATACACATCAATCGCAGCTTGAAGCTTCTGTTCTTGATATGCTCGTACCAAATTTTCGTACAACCACTTTGAACGTTTCATTTGAGTTTCTGACCATTGAAACCCCCCTAAGGCTGTATCACAAGCTATTAGAGAGGTAACATGTTCAGGATATGCTAACGTGAAATCGATGGCAATGCCACCTCCCATTGATAATCCAAGTACATGAGCTTGTGATTTATTTAGATAATCCAACAATGCTTTCAAATCATCTTGATGTGAATATGGCTTATCCGCTGGCAAAGATGATTTTCCATACCCCCTGACATCATAGCGAACAACTTGATATTTTTTCGCAAAGTAATCAAATTGATCGTCCCACATTGAGGTATTCATGGGCCCCGCATGGATGAATATGATCGTTTCTCCTCTCCCTTGGATTTCGTAATAAAGATTCGTTTCATTAACTTGTGCAAATCCGTTTTTTCTTGGCATGGCTCTGTTCTCAATTATTATTTTTAACGTACTGATAATTTTGCACCTAAGATCTGATCAACCTTATTTTTTAACTTTTATGGCTTATTATTATTATTTGACTTAACTTGAGCTATCTTATACTCCATATCTTTCCTTATCCTTCCAGCATCTTCTTAGCAAGTCTTCTCTTCTGGCCAGTCTTATCCAACTCTTACAGGACTATCTTGAGTGAAAAAATACTATGATATACTCTTTTATGAATTTACAGAAAGTTCATTACACTAACTTAAAAATTAGTGTAACACTAATTCTGTAAATATCTCAACCCTATTAGAATAGTCAGACGGAGTTAACTTGAAAAGATCATCAAACTAAAATTTATGAACAATGTGACTCACCAAGAAATTTTCATTATCTAAAGCTTAAGTGTCGTTAGTCATGAACCAGGAAATTTATTTGATTTTTTTATCAGCTTATGCCTTGACCGGTATTGTTGTGCTTCCAAAAAATATATCTGGGTTATCGTTTCCAACCCCGTCAGGTCGGTGACAGCCCTACAGTGTTTTATTACCAGCTGAGTGGTCTTTTCTATCAGCTACTTTTCGCGTATGGCTTTTTTCATCAATTGCTGACAAGTATCATCTAAAACAGTATTTACAGATCTTCGCCAGGAGAATTTCGGCATTGCTGGCGATGTCTTTCTCCCCAAAGCGATTTGTTAATTTTCTCGCGCAACCTCCACCCTTCTTCGAACTTCTGATGATGTCTCCCCCAGACGCATATCTTGCAGCTTCTGTTATTCCACCCGCAGTATCTGCATCGGGATGTCAATCCTATTGATCAGTAGACCTGAGATGCGCTTATAGTACCTGGTCACTGCAGATGAGGAACAGGCACAGGGCAGTGCCAGGTCTCCAAAAAAACCGCACGCAGGCGTAGATTATCCATGAAAAGGAATATTTCATAAAACGATGAAGCATATAATTTACGGCAAAGAACTTACGCTAATAGATTACATAGAAACGCAGAATTTCCGCAGGTTCATAAAATTGTGAATTATTTCAACTTTTAGACGTAATATTCGCTTATGTGAGATCTCACAACATCCGGTTTTGGTCATATTATCACGAACCAAGATAAAAGCCTTTTATTCTTCATACCATCCCCAAGCCAGACCTTCAATTTGTGATATGTAATCTTGCGAAAAATACTGCCGATATTCTTCCTTCCCTTTGAGATAGTAACTAAAGAAGGCAATCACCAAATGACGCAGTTGGCGTTTAACTGTTACCTGACCAATCATCATGTGATCCTGTCCCACAAATGAAATAAATGACTTTTCCGATGTGCCAAGTTCTTCGAAAGTCCTGTAGCAATCTCCATATCTTGCCCCCTCATTTGTCCCTGCTGTTACTAATACAGCTTTATCTACTTGAGCTAATCCATCTGGGCCAAAGAGCCATTCACCCCCTGAGGACATTGAGATGGTGGCGAGAATCCGTTCATCTTTCATTGGCTTCCATAAACCTTCCTCGGTCTTCAAAAATGTGGCGTTAGCGGCTTCTATGAGTTCATCCCAGTTTTCATAAGGTTTACATATCCATTCAAGATCATTTTCTCCGTAGTCAATCTCAAAGTTCTCTGGATTTTTGCAGTATTCAAAATAATGATTTGGGTCAATTTGAGCACCTGCAAGAGTCAAAGAGACTCGGCCTCCACCAGAATACCCCCAATAACCAACATGATCCGTATCAATCAGCCCTGTTAAGGGACCAGGAGGATTTTCCGTTAACTGATTTATAACGAAAATATAATCCAGCGGTTGATGAATAACTTCATCACTTTCAGGAAGATTCAGGGGCACATTAAGTCCAACGACAACAAATCCGTGAGACGCCAGGTGTGAGCCAAACATTGTAGCCATCATATGATCGGAAAGAATCAGTGGGAAGGGAGCGCCGCGCAAATCAGGTTGATCATCAACAGAGGGATAATTAATGAATATCGAAACTTCTCGATCATCTCTTTTTGGGTCTACATAATAAACATTCAACAGAACACTTTGATCATATGGCCCTTCTTCTGAAAATGGGATTTCTTTATCTGGAATTTCAAAAGTCAAAGGCGACCCTGGCTCGGATTTAATTGTTGCACATGCACCCAGAATTGAGCCCAGAACAAACATAATAGAAATCAATAGTAGTTTCTTTTCCATCATAAAACTCTCCTTACTTGATTTGTAAAAACGAAACAAATTATGGTGACTAAACCAAATTAACCTTTTAATGAACAACCAGCAACAGGTAAAAATACAGAGCTTATTACCAGTTCAGCTGTTTTTTCGATAAGTTTTTAGACAGGGATGATGCTTTTTTCGTGGTTAGCTTATTTCTTTATTATATATTTTTTTATTGTATTATCAAGCAAATTTGGAGAGCAAATGATGAATAAACGGCAGATTCTACAAAAAATCAGGAAAAATTACCAGGATTGACCCGTTGACCGTATTCCATTTCCTGTTGTTTACAGGTTTAAAGAGAACACTCAATTTTATGATACTGTAAATTATTTCCATATTAGCGTAGACAAAATGAGAGAACTCTCTGAAAAAAGGACAAAACCTAGAGCCAAAAAAAGTTCTCAAATGACAGGTAGCTCTGTCAAAATAATTATAAACGCTGAGGTAGAAAACGAAAGATTGAGCTTGGAAGACTTAAATTGAAAATCGATAAGAGGTTGGATGCAAGCATCTATCATTCAATACAGTCACCAGGGAAAACACTGTATCAAGCGCTAATGCAAGTGAAAGACAACAGCATTCGAGAAGTTGTAATCGGGAGTCGGAAAAATTGCGGAAAAGAGGATCGGCAGATGAAAAGTTTTTTGGGAAAGGTCCAATTCAAGTACAAGGAGTTCTCTAATTTGTTTATAGATATGGAAAAACTCGACAGAAACCCCTTCACATAAATGTTTTGAGATATTCATATAAATTATGATATAATATTCATATTATTCCAATCTTCGAAGTTAACATCGTAATACGGGTTGCTTTTCTGATTACTGCATGTTTTGAACCCAAAACCTGTAACTTTCCCATATGTTTATCTCTCGGAAAATTTAGGAGAGAGGAGAAGAGATGACCTCCCGATATAACTTCCTACAAGGGATACAATCCCATAGTTTTTCCCTGCCCTTCGGTTTGAATTCAGCAATATTTCCATTTCGGCTTGTTAGACTGCTTCCAGTTTTAACTAATTTGATCGCTTTGGTGAGTCTCATCAGCCTCGCAGTCACATTCCACACCCTGCTAACTGGCGCGCAACCCGCCAACCTGCCCAGCAGCGATCCTACCAAAATACTTTACAACAAGCCAGAGATTGTCGAACTGCGCAGCGCGTACGCTAACCACTACGATTTGGGCGACGACCGGCGCATGGCCTTCGTCGGCGCTGACCCGCTCAACTACCAGGATGCAAATGGCAACTGGCAGCCCATCCAACCCGAATTCGCTGAATCAGAAGGCGGTTGGTACGTCGCCCATAACACCCTCCGCAGTGGCTTTACGGACAACACCACTGCCTTCCAGATCGAGAGCGGCGGTTATGGCTTTGTCTGGCAGCCCGTTGCCCTTGAAATCAACGACAACACCAACGGTACATGGCCGCTCGCCACGCCCCAGCCGGGAAATGAAGTCCGGGCTGAGGCGCAGGACAGCCTGCTGCGTTATGAACGCGCCTGGAGCGACCCGAGCCTGGTGGAGCAGTTCAGGAGCGCTTCTGACAGCCTGGAGCAGGAGCTAATCCTCGCCAATCCGCCCAAAGTGGAAAGTGAGGGTGAGTGGCTCAGCCTTCGGGTTGACCTGAGCCTGCCAAACAGCGTACAGATCCTGGCGGATGGGGAGGTCCAGACGAGTGAATTCACAACCCAGGGCGCTTTGCAGCTCCAAGGGACGGACGGCACCACCCTGCTGATGCTCCTCCCGCCGCGAGCTTACGAGGAGGAAGATCAAACGGCTGCCACCGGTGGTCGCTACCGCGCCCTACCCCAGAGCAACGGCTTGACCCTGTGGGTGCAGACCCCGCTGGAATGGTGGCTGGCCCCCGAACGGTCTTATCCGGCGGTGCTTGACCCAACCATGCAGGTGCTGCGCCCGCTGGAAGTCGCTACCATCGGCTACCCTTACGATGCAAGCAATCCAAACGCCTTTGTTTGGCAGCATGAAGCCTGCGTAGGCTTGACATCTATAGACTCTTCTACGGGAGTGTGGCACCTGGAACACTATTGGTCTGATCGCGGTTATGTCAAGTTCAAGCTGCCCAACCTGCCCGATGGCGCTGTGGCTGACCAGGCGACATTGGTTGCTGCACCAGAAACCAACAGAGCCTTTGGTCTATACTGGAGCCCCCTTTATCCTATAGAAGATACGCTGGTATTCCGTGTAACGGAGGATTGGAGCTTCCTGGAGGGGCTCACCACCATACCGAAGACAACAATCATCGCGCATGCACCCACAGAGAGTGATCGGGCGCAGATACCCTACTACATTTTGATCAACGAATTTGATCCTAAAAAACGTCCCGTGACCCAATGGGATGTGACCAGTGATGTCCAGGGATGGTACCTGGACCCCAATACAAACCACGGCTTTGCGCTGATTTCTGAATTTGACGGTCACCACTTGGATTTTTTTAGCCCAGAAGACCAACGCAGCTTCCTCTGGAACTGTTTCCCCAAATCCTCCATGGGTATTTTAGACGACGTACTGGCAAACCCGGGCAACCCGACCGCACACGATGCGGGGATTGGCCTTCTCATTGAGTACACCTCGCCCCAGCTGACAGGAAACGATTTTCGCACTGTCAAGGTGCCTTCGGCATACCCCGGAGATATGTATGAAAATCAGCACCACGAGTATGTCCCACCGACGACAAGCGGGTGGCTACTCATGGCAGCCCGGGGGGTGCGGGGTGGTGAGACCCCCCAAACAAGCCTGCAGCTGACCCAGGTGGAGCTCACAGACCCTGACCTGGATGAGATGACCTCTAATACATCTGCAGACGAATTCAAATCTGAATACGTGGTGGCCAATTATTACCAATCGCTGCCCACTGACCTGCGCCTGCACGTGCTAAAAGACACCTATGCCGATGAATTATCGGACGACAACCGCCAGTACCACCTGCAAACGGCTGAAGCCGCGCCATCCCCAACGATCATACCGGAGATCTCCACCCCGATATCCATGCCCCTGGGAAGCGGCTTCATCGTTGGCCAGGAGCTTGACCTTGCAGCATCGACTACGGTCGAGATCCAGGTGCCCTACGGCGAACAGCCCCCAGAGATGTTTAACCTGCAGCTCTTCCCCCCCGGGTTGAAATACGGCAGCCGTAATATTCCAGGCATCCAGCTCACAGAAGGCCCTGACGCCTGGGAGATCGAGATGGTGGTACCGGCTGGGCAGGACGGGACCTGGCTGTTGGCGGCAATCAATGATGGGGAGTTTTCGCCCCCGGGTCCTACCCTGAATGGCCAGGTAACTGCCTGTGAAAATACCGAAGAAGTGATCAAGTATCCGGTGGACGGCAAATGCGTGGAGCTTCAAACGCCGCCGTCTCCGATTCCAACCGACCCCTCCGTGCTCTACCAGTACGGCAACGTGCGCATCTACAGCCCGTTAGGCTTCACAGACTCCTGCGGTGATGGCACATGCAACACCGTAGAACAAGACGAGGGGCAGGCGGTTATGGCGCTCATCGGTTACATCGGCGACAACGAAAACTGGGTAGCAGTGAAAGGGGGACATTTCGAGATTGTGAATAACGTGATCACAACCACCGGGGATGTACGCCTGCTCATGGCCCGTTTCACCGAGGAGTCGCCTATCACCCTGCCTGTGCTGCGCGGCCAGTTCCAGGTGGATAATTGGTTCGCCCAAATCAGCAGCATCGGGGCTGACCCCTATCTACTGGTCAAGAACCCGCTGCCCGATGACGACAGCTGGACTTACACAATCGAATTATCGAATGCTTTGATGCGGGCCCAAGGGCCGCTGCAGCGGATCATCGAACCAACGCAGAGTGCTACCCCCAGTCCAACAACCTTTAATTTTAACGCCCAATGGTCGATCACCGCCCGCGGCGGGCAGGACCTGGTAGGCGAAACAACCCTTGCGAACAGCCCGGGGGAATTCAACGTGGGCACGCTGATCGTCGACCCCGCTACGGTTGATGCTTATTCGCTGGAGTACGACCCTGCTCATATTTCAAGCATCCCGCAGGCGATCCCTGAATTCTTACATATCCGCCTGACCGGCGCCGCGCTCAAGCAGCCGGTCAACCTGGGAGGGACGCAGGTCCCGGTCCAGGGGGTGATATTGAACCCGGGTAAGTCGGTTTTTGATGAGGAAGAAAAAAGTGTGACACTTTACTGCGGGTCATCAAAAACCTGCTTCGACCTGCGCGGAGAGGGGGATACCATGACACCGACCAAGAATATAGACAGAGGGTACCGCATGCCGGATTTGATCATCCAGGACCAGGCCGGCACGGTGATGATCAACACACCAGATGGCGTCGAGATCTACAGTCGGGATCATCCCGAGTCACAATTGCGTGCGGATGGCTACAGCTTTAGCTATGAAGCTTTTGGTGCCACCATCAGCACAAGTTATAAAGCCTGTCCTCTGCCGCGCGACCCGCTTAACCCTGAGAAGAAACTAGACGGAACCGAACCTATCACGACGGTGGTCGAGGGTTCTGCCACACTTTCCGTACCAAACGCTGAATCTACGAGTGGGGGACCGCAGATCGGAGTCACCTTTATACTGTGCGAGAACTCGATGCGGGAGATGGGATTCATTTTTAGCACCGGCGACGAGACTTCATTACCCCTGGGGAACAGCGGTTTGTTCATGAACCTGATCCGCGGGACGATCAGCTTGGCACCCGAGCAAGGACCGCAGCCAGGCTACACGACCGTTACGATGGCGGTGGGTGTGCGCGGTATGTCGCCGGATTCATTCTCCTCGAATGTATTCGTGCTGGGTATGGTGACCATCGATACGCGCGGCCTGTTCGACATGCAGCTCCAGGCTGGGCTGAAGGTGGTTGGCGGCTACGGCGTGGGCGTGGATGGTCACTTCTGGGTGGCGTGGTCACCCCTGGATCTTGGATTCGATGTACAAGCCTGCGCACCTTACAGCAAGGGTTTCGATGCAGTGAGCTGGAGCATGGGTCAACACCGGTGTGATGGGAATGAGCTGCTGTTTGGAGAACTACGGGCGCATATCTGGCAGGGACAGGGTTGGCAGCACAAATATGATTGGTTGCCAGACAACGACGACATGCATATCGCTGCAAGATACAAAGTGAGTATCAACATCGCAACGGGTATGATCGTTGACACGGCTTTTGTTGTCATTCCCCCGTCTGACGTCCCGCTCTACGAATTCACCATGGCATTTGGCGAGTTCTGCACCAACCAGGCTTGCACAAGTTATGAATGGGGGGTGACCGGCGCATATACCATTTTGGGTTATGACTTCGGCATCTACTATGGGTTCGACAGCGGGTTGGACTTCATCCTTGGCAGCGGGGACTACCTGCTCATCGACGAGGCGAGCGGGTCTTCAAGCGCCAGCTCGATGTTCGGGGATATTGACATCGATGCCAGGTCACCCTACACGGTTAATATTCCCCCAGGCACGCCGAGTGCGATGTTCACCCTGGGCTGGGACCCGGGCTCTGATATGGTTCAGATGGACCTCTCACTGGTAAGCCCTACTGGGATCGTCTATGACCAGTACACCTCTGACCCCGCGGTCACGGTAACCACCACACCGACCCCCAGAGGTTGGCAGACAGTCATCGTGGTTGAGGACCCTGAGGACGGCGATTGGCAAATCCACACGGACGGCAGCACACCGCTGCCCCCATACACATTACTGTATGTGGCGAACAAGCCCGAGCCGACGCTCCAATTGGCAGACATACCCGAATTTATTTATCCGGGAGACATTATCGATATCAGATGGGTGAGCAACATCGGCGAGCAGGACACCGCCTGGTTGAGCCTGTACTACACGACCACAGATGCCATGCTGGGCGAAGGCCAGGAGATCGTTGGTCCGATTGTGGAGCGCATACCGTTAACAGCCAACGGCAGCTACCAATGGCACGTCAAGGGCCTGGCTGGTGTTGACATCTTTTACCATATCTTTGCCCGCATCGACAGCGAGGCAACCGCCGAGATCAACGCCTGCGGCGAGAGCTACCAGTACAACCCAGATCCTACCTCTGTCGAAGCCAGCTGCGCCATGCTCAACCCCAAGCTGGTGCTGCCCGCGGCCAACATCCCCGACCTGGCTACTTTTTGGTACATAGACGTGGTGGCACCTGCGAGCCCAACGCTGGTTGGTGCACAGGCGGTGGATTGGACAAGCATCATGGTACTTTGGGAACCGAACGCGGAGGTGGATATCGCTGGCTACCTGGTACGCTGTACGCAAGCAAGCGAGGTGCGCACGGCACGCGTCCCGGCGCAGCACATGGCTGGATCTGCATTATACGAATCGGCGCAGGTGAACGGCTTGCGTCCGTACCAGGCCTCAACCTGCAGCCTTCGGGCGTATGACACCAGCGGCAACATCAGCGGTGATTCAGCCAGCGTGGAGGTCGTGCCGGATGTTGTCATCAGCGAGGCGACGATCAGCCCGGATAAAGGTGCCACCCTGACGTCGGTTGACGAAAAAATCACGGCGGTATTCCCGCCGGGAATCGTCGATGGGGATACGCTCATCAAGCTGGTCACCCGCAGCCTGCCGCCGCATCCCGTGGCGCCGCTGGCGTTCACCGGTACCGGATTCAACCTGTCAGCTTACGGTCCCAGTTCGATCCCGGTTAGTGAATTCCTGGGAGAATTCACCCTCGAGGTGAGTTACGGTGATTTGAGCGATACTTCAGCGGGAAGGGTGGAGACACTCAACCTGTACTGGTGGGACGGGGAAACCTGGCAAGGCCTGCTGCCTTGCGAAGGTTGTTATCATGACGTAGAAGAACAGCGCTTTGTGGTTATACTTGATCACCTGACTGAGTTTGCTGTACTGGCTGGAGAACAACCAGACAGCTTCCTTCTGTATCTGCCAATCATCATGAAGTAATGAACCTCATCGCAGAGAGTACACAATATTCCCCACGGCGCGTTCCTGGTCAGGAATACTCCGGGTTTTTTGCCTATTTTTGATAAAATTCGATGAAGTGATCTGGGTAGCCTTCAACCTGTGGAGGCAGCCGTCAGGAGATTAGCAGCCTTTTGTTTGACAAGCTATTTATGCTTGTAAAAATTTATCAATTTGGTCACCTCAGTACTTATCGAGTTTTTAGAATTCCCAATGTTCTCTGAGGTATCTTCAGTACGGAACCTTCTGGAAGGACATGTGGAAATCCCATTATGCATAAACATTTTCATTCTATTTAGCAATGACACAATGAAATATTCAAAGAGGTTTTACTCTTCAAAGTAAGTCTTTATCAAACCAAATCAATCTTCGATCGGTACTGCAGTAGCTCTGCTAAATGTACCTGGGTGATCGCCTCTGACCCAGCTAAATCTGTAATGGACCCTGAGAACTACAGCACCCCATGTAAGGCTCACGCAGTCAGCTTCAGCTGGCTTATAGCGGTTTTCATCGGCGCTTGGCAGGGGTCATTCAGCGCGCAGTAATTCCCCCCTCTGGTCGTTGAAAACAAAGATGAAAATGACGTGATACTTTTTCCTCTTTAGGGACTCATAATGGTGGTAAAATGATCGAATAAATTTAGATTTTAGGAACAAGATCATTCCAAAACATGAAACAAGGCATCGATGAAAATGGAATACTCCTCCCAATACAGATTTGAAATAAAATTTTATAAAGAGAAGGTGTTGTTATGATCGAAAAGATACAGCAAGAAATTAATCATCTCAAGGGCTTGGGTGCCGCCTATGTGGATACCCGTTGGTATCCCATCGAAGAACAGAACTACCTGCTGATGTGGAACGGCAATCTCAAAACGACCGCATCCTCCCGCGAAAGCGGTGTAGGCATTCGGGTGCTCTACAAGGGAGCCTGGGGTTTTTCGGCATCTTCTGACCTGAGCAACTTGAGTGCGCTCTATGCAAAGGCTTTTGATAATGCCCGAATAGCCGCCGAACGGGTTACCTTCCCTGTGCGTCTGGCTGAGAAGGATGCGATTGAAGCCCAATTCGAGAGCCCATGCCAGATGAATCCCTTCGAAATTCCGCTGGCGGATAAGGTGGCCTTTCTGAGGACGATGGATGAGAAGCTCAACCAGGAAGGCGTAGAGCAGCGTATCAGTGACCTGAACTTCATGCGAAAAAAGATCGTTTTTGTGGATTCAGAAGGCAGCCAGATCGAGAAACGGATCACTGAGGTATTTTCAACCTTACAGGTTTCGGGGCGTGATGCGGATGGCGTCTCTCATGAACGCAAATTTAAATTGGGGCGACTGGGAGAAAGCCGAGGGTGGGAATCAATTGACATGGCTACCTTCAGCAAAAACGCTGAACGGATTGTTAAAGAGTTGAACCAGGTCTTGGTGGCAGAAAATTGTCCTAAGGATGACCGTTCTGTCATTCTCTTACCAGGTATCATGTTCCTTCAAACGCACGAAACAATCGGTCACGCGCTTGAATTGGATCGCATTTTAGGGTACGAATTGGCTTATGCGGGCGGTTCTTTTGTCACACTGGAAGATTTTGGCAAATTACGCTATGGGTCCGAGAAACTAACAGCCCGCGCTGATGCGACCCTGCCCAACTCCCCTGGCAGCTTTGGCTACGATGACGATGGCGTACCCGCCAAAAATACAGTTTTGATCGATAAAGGGATTTTGGTGGGCGCAATTACGGGGCGTCAGATGGTCGAGGAAGCCAACGCAAAAGCCAGAAAACGCATTTTCATGGAGAGCGGCGGTGCCAACCGGGCTACCTCATTCTACCGGGTACCAATTGAGCGGATGACCAATATCAATATCGATCCTGGTGATGACGGCACCCTCGATGACATTGTTGCTGATACCGAAAAGGGCATCATCCTAGATGGCGACCGGAGCTGGTCGATTGGCTCGAACCGCGAGCAATTTCACTTTGGTGAAGAAATCGGATGGCTGGTCGAAGATGGCCAGATCACCGACGTGGTCAAAAATCCTACCCATAAAGGTGATACCCTCAAATTCTGGAATGCACTCTCTGCTGTGGGCGATGAAACTACCTGGAAGGTCCAATACGTCGAAAACTGCGGCAAGGGTCAGCCCAACCAGATCATGCAGCTTGGGCATGGTGTGCCAGTTTGCCGCTTCGATAATGTCAGGATAGGAGAATAACCATGAAAGAACAAATCTTACAAACCTTGCACTCTCTGAGAGCCTATGCAGTGGAAAAAGGCTATGAGGTGGTGATATTCTTTCACGAAGAGGATAGCTACCTGATGCGTTTTGCTAATTCAGCCATCTCCCTAAACACCAACGAACATCTCATCCGACTTGAAGCTACCGCATACGAAGGCCGCAAACGCGCCACGTATGAGATGATCACTGATTTGAACCAGATTGAGGCAATGAAACAGGGCATCGACATCGCTGCAGAGATGGTTCATCATGCCATGCCGTTAAGCTACGACCCAACCATCCCGACATTAAAGGCAGATTTTATCGATGATAGTGGTTATGATGCTGAACTTGCCAACCTCAGCAATGAAGAACGCCTGGCGTACTTCAACCAGGTTTCCGGGAACCTGGAAACGGCGGATCTGAAATTAGGTGGTATCTTCTCCAATGGTGCCAATACATTAGCTCAGATTAATACCAGATCGCCGTACGTACAATATTTCAAAACATCTGATGCACAGGTAACAGCGGTGTTATCCCACGAAAAGCTCAAATGGGAAGTTATTGCTGAGCAATCTGCGCAAAAAAAGACAGATCTCAAACCAGAAACTTTAAACCAAGAACTGTCTTTTCTCATCGAACACTATCAAAACGACACGCCCCAGCAGCTACCCCTGGGTCGTTATGATATTGTCTTTGGCGCTGCTGCCACTGCTGAACTGATCCGTTTCATGAACTGGATTGGGTTTAATGGTGGATTGATGAAACGTGGTTATTCATTCTTAACCGAAGAGAAAATTGGGAAAAAGGTTCTTTCTGAGAAAATCACCCTCACAGATGATCCCACCAAACTCGAAACGTTTCCTCAAAAGCAAGATTTCATTGGGATAGATAGAGGTGCTTACCCACTTTTCAAGGAGGGTGTATTTCAAGGCTTTGTTTGGAACCAGGATGATGCAGATGAGTTTGGCGCAGAACCAACCGGTCACACCGTCACGCACAATAGCCTGGTGTTAGAAGCTGGTGAAGGAGATGTAAATTCATTACTAGATCTAGTCAAACAGCCGCGCCAGGAAGATATTCTGTATATTCCTTTTTTGCACTATATGAACATCGTCAATCCTTCCCAAGGATTGATCACAGGCAGCTCACGCTTCGGATCGCTCCTGCTCAAGGCTGATGGTTCTGTCGTGATACCGTACAATGTACGTTTAACCCAAAGCTTGCTCGATATTTTTGGTGAAAAAGTAGCTTGGTTGTCAAGAGAAACCATCCCCTACAATGTCTCCCTCAGTTATGGTGCTCGCAACCCTATCGCATTAATCGTACCGAAATTCATGCGTGTCAATGATTTAGAAATCTCACACGCTAATAATTCTTACTGAGACTGGCATGATATAGAAATCGCTATTTTCTCTGGTGTGGGCCACCAGAGATTTTATTGAACCTCCCTTTAT